>Ga0194131_10009152_pt1 | contig 12618 bp, 11 predicted proteins | sample TA2KigO120mmetaG_FD_148631 | JGI IMG/M metagenome (GOLD analysis project Ga0194131, IMG submission 148631) | Freshwater microbial communities from Lake Tanganyika, Tanzania - TA2015053 Kigoma Offshore 120m | ecosystem: Environmental > Aquatic > Freshwater > Lake | place: Tanzania: Lake... | reverse complement strand
CTTCAAGCACTTCCGGATCAATCACTCCGAGCTCTTCGCTGATCGGCAGAATCACATCAACGGCATCGAGAACTTCTGGAACCAGGCCAAGCGCCACATGCGCAAGTTCAACGGTGTCCCGAAGGCCCATTTCGGGCTATTCTTGAAAGAGTGCGAGTGGCGCTTCAACACCAGTGACCCATCCAAGCAACTAACCCAGATCAAACAATGGGTTAAGCGTCATCTCAGGTAGTTATCTGGGACAGCCCCTAGAAGTCAATCTCCGGGCGCTCGCGGAGCCAGGTTTCCTGCTCGCCGGCGGCGACGGGAAAATGCGGCCCGCCGAAGACGGTTGCGACCCCGGGATGGCGCTTCTTGATTTCCCGGGCGTAGAGTTCCTGTATCCGCGCGTTCCACATATAGCTTGAGAAAGCGGCTATGTGGGGCGTCGTCTCGTCTAAGTATGCGCTAAGATCTGCGGGATACTTGAGAAGACGAAAATCAATATCCGCCCCGAAATGTTTGATAGCAGCCGCAGCGATATAGGAGACTCCCAACGGGAAATTGTACGCGGGAATCCCGACGTCACTGTGCGTCAGATCGATGAAAGCGACTTTTAGCATCCAGACCCCAGAATCCGCTTCGCCGAACTACGTGAATTCCTGCGCATCTCGACGGGTTGCCGTCCCGACTCGGGTCGGCAACCTTGTTAGCATGGTCACCTGCACATTCCAAATGCGCGGCGCCGTCAAGCAGCGATGCAACAAACGGGCCGGCGGGCCTAGAGCGGCTTCCGGATCAGCCGGGCGAGCTCGCCGACGACGCCGCGGCGGAAGGTGAGCACGCAGACGACGAAGATCACGCCCTGAATCACCAGGACCCAGGAGCCCATTTGCGCGAGATAGGTCTCGAGCGTGATCACGATGAAGGCGCCGACGATCGGCCCGAACACCGTGCCGAGGCCGCCGAGCAGGGTCATCAGGACGACTTCGCCCGACATCTGCCAGGCGACGTCGGTCAGCGAGGCGAGCTGGAAGACGATCGCCTTGGTCGCGCCGGCAAGCCCGGCCAGCGCTGCCGAGAGCACGAAGGCGAGCAGCTTGTACTGATCGACGCGGTAGCCCAGCGAGATCGCGCGCGGCTCGTTCTCCCGGATTGCCTTCAGTACCTGGCCGAAGGGCGAGTGGATGGTCCGGTAGAGCAGGAGGAAGCCGGCGGCGACGATGGTCAGCACCACGTAATAGAGCGTCATCGTGTCGGCGAGGTTGACGACGCCGAAAAGCCGGCCGCGCGGGATCGCCTGGATGCCGTCCTCGCCGCCGGTGAACGGCGCCTGCAGGCAGAAGAAGTAGACCATCTGCGCCAGCGCCAGCGTCGTCATGGCAAAGTAGATGCCCTGGCGGCGAATGGCGATGGCGCCGACGACGAGGCCGAGCGCAGCGGCGACCGAGGTGCCGAAGAGGATCGCAAGCTCGGGCGGCAGACCCCAGATCTTGGCCGCGTGGCCCGCGGCGTATCCCGCCATGCCGAGGAACATCGCATGCCCGAAGGAGAGCAGGCCGACATAGCCGATCAGCAGGTTGAAAGCGGCGGCGAAGAGGGCGAAGCAGAGCGCCTTCATCAGGAAGATCGGATAGATGACGAAGGGCGCGACGAGCCCGAGCACGCCAAGGCCGATCATCACGCGATGCTGGAAAGCGATCATCTGGCCCGTCCGAACAGCCCGGCCGGCTTGATCAGCAGCACGATCGCCATGATGACGAAGATCACGGTCGACGAGGCCTGGGGATAGAAGACCTTGGTCAGGCCTTCGATCACGCCGAGGCCGAAGCCGGTGACGATCGCGCCCATGATCGAGCCCATACCGCCGATGACGACCACGGCGAAGACGATGATGATCAGGTTGGAGCCCATCAGCGGGCTCACCTGGTAGATCGGCGCGGCAAGCACGCCGGCGAAGGCGGCGAGACCGACGCCGAAGCCGTAGGTGAGCGTGATCATGCGCGGCACGTTGATGCCGAAGGCCTGGACCAGAGCCGGGTTCTCGGTCGCCGCGCGGAGATAGGAGCCGAGCTTGGTGCGCTCGATCAGGAACCAGGTGGCGAGGCAGACCGCGAGCGAGACGCCGACCACCCAGGCCCGGTAGTTCGGCAGGAACATGAATCCCAGGTTCTGGCCGCCGGTCAGCTCCGGCGGAATTCGATAGGGAAGGCCGGAGGAGCCGAACTCGTTCTGGAACAGCCCCTGGATGATCAGCGCGAGGCCGAAAGTCAGCAGCAGGCCGTAGAGGTGATCCAGCTTGTAGAGATACCTCAGCATCAGCCGCTCGATGACCACGCCGCTGGCGCCGACGATGATCGGCGCCAGCAGCAGCGACCACCAATAGCCGAGGCCGCCATACTGCAGCAGGAAATAAGCGGCGAAGGCGCCCATCATGTACTGGGCGCCGTGGGTGAAGTTGATGATGTTGAGCATCCCGAAGATGACCGCCAGGCCGAGGCTCAGCATGGCGTAGAAGGCGCCGTTGATCAGGCCGAGCAAGAGCTGGCCGAACAGTGCCTGGGGCGGGATGCCGAAGAAATCCATGGCGAGGAGCGCCCTCTCCCGCCATCGGGCGGGAGAAGGGCGGAAGGATGCGTGGTTACTTCTTGATGAGCGAGCAGCCGCCTTCGTTGAGCGGACGGAAGGCCTCCGCCGCCGGGATGGTGCGGACCAGCTTGTAGTAGTCCCACGGACCCTTGGATTCGGACGGCGCCTTCGCCTCGAACAGGAACATGTCGTGGATCTTGCGGCCGTCCTCGCGGATGACACCCTTGCCGAACAGCGGATCGTCGGTCGGCATCTCCTTCATCTTGGCGACGACCTTGGCGCCGTCGTCGGTCTTGATCTGCTCGACCGCCTTCAGCATGTGCAGCACGCTGGCATAGACGCCGGCATGGATCATGGTCGGGTGGTTGCCCTTGACCTGGGGGGCGAGCCGCTTGGCGAAGTCGCGGCTGGCGTCGTTGCGATCCCAGTAGAAGGACTCGGTGAACTGCAGCCCTTGCGCGGTCTGCAGGCCGAGAGCGTGGATGTCGGTGACGAAGATCAGGAGGCCGGCAAGCTTCTGCCCGCCCTTGGCGATGCCGAACTCGCCCGCCTGCTTGATCGAGTTGATGGTGTCGCCGCCGGCATTGGCGAGCCCGATGATCTTGGCCTTGGAGGCCTGCGCCTGCAGCAGGAAGGAGGAGAAGTCGGGCGTCGACAACGGATGGCGGACAGCGCCGACGACACGGCCGTTGGCGGCCTTCACCACCGCGGCGACCTGCGCCTCGAGATCATGGCCGAAGGCGTAATCGGCCGTCAGGAAGTACCAGGTGTCGCCGCCGGCCGCGACGATCGCCTTGCCGGTGCCGTTGGCGAGTGCCCAGTTGTCGTAGGTCCAGTGCACGGTATTCGGCGTGCAGGCGTTGCCGGTCAGAGCCGCGGAGGCCGCACCGGAGACGAGAAAGACCTTGTTCTTCTCTTTGACGATCTCGTTGACCGCGAGCGCGACCGAGGAGGTCGGCACGTCGGCGATCACGTCGACGCCGTCGCGGTCGATCCACTGGCGGACCAGCGCCGAGCCGACATCGGGCTTGTTCTGATGGTCGGCGAAGACGATCTCGACCTTGATGCCTTTGGCTTCGGCCTTGAAGTCCTCGACCGCCATGCGCGCGGCGATCACCGAGCCCTGGCCGGTCACGTCGGCATAGAGGCCGGACTGGTCGTTGAGCACGCCGATCTTGAGGACGCCGCCGGAGAGCTGGGCGTGCGCGGTGCCGATCATGCCGGCGAGCGCCAATGCTGTGAGCGCAGTCTTGAGCTTCATTTAGGAATCCTCCCGTTCTTGCGGATGTTTAAGCTTATACCCCGAGATAGGCCTCGATGTCGGTGCGCCTTTGGTCGAGGTCGGCGATCTCGATCTCGTCGACGATACGGCCATGCTCCATGACGTAGAAGCGGTCGGCGACCTCGGCGGCGAAGCCGAAGTTCTGCTCGACCAGAAGAATGGTGAACCCCTTGGCCTTGAGCTCGCCGATGCAGGCGCCGATCTGCTCGATGATCACCGGCGCCAGCCCCTCGGTCGGCTCGTCGAGGAGAAGGAAGCGCGCGCCGGTCCTGAGGATGCGAGCGATCGCCAGCATCTGCTGCTCGCCGCCGGAAAGCTTGGTGCCTTGGCTTTGCAGGCGCTCCTTCAGGTTCGGGAACAGGCGGAAGATGTCGTCGAGGCCCATGCCGCCTTCCGCCATCTCCGGCGGCAGCATCAGGTTCTCCTCGACGTCGAGCGAGGCGAAGATGCCGCGCTCTTCGGGGCAGAAGGCGAGGCCGAGCCGGGCAATCCGGTGCGACGGCAGCCGGATCAGCTCGGTGCCGCTATAGGCGACCGAGCCGCGGCGGTGGGCGATCATGCCGATGATCGATTTGAGCGTCGTGGTCTTGCCGGCGCCGTTGCGGCCGATCAGCGTCACCACCTCGCCGGCGCGAACTTCGAGGTCGACGCCGTGCAGTATGTGGGACTCGCCATAGAAGGCGTGGAGCCCGGAAGTCTTGAGCAGCGCCTCAGGCATGGTGGCCGCTGCCCATATAGGCCTGGATCACGCGCGGATCGCGGCTGACCTCGGCATAAGGACCCTCGGCCAGGATCTCGCCCCGCTGCAGCACGGTGATGCGGTCGGAGAGGTTGGCAACGACCTTCATGTTGTGCTCGACCATCACCACCGTGCGGTTCGCTGCGACCTGACGGATGAGCTGCACTGTGCGCTCGATGTCCTCATGGCCCATGCCGGCCATCGGCTCGTCGAGCAGCATCACCTCGGGCTCGAGCGCGAGCGTGGTTGCGATCTCGAGCGCGCGCTTGCGGCCATAGGCCAGCTCGACCGCCGGCACGTCGCGGAACGCGGCGAGGCCGACCGCGTCCAGAAGCTCGGCCGCCCGGCCGTTCAGCGCATCGAGGGTGCGCTCCGAACGCCAGAAGTGGAAGGAGGTATCCAGCTTCCGCTGCAGGGCGACGCGTACGTTCTCGAGCGCGGTGAGATGGCCGAAGACCGCGGAGATCTGGAAGGAGCGCACCATGCCGGCGCGCGCGATGTCGGCGGCGCGGGCATGCGTGATGTCGGCGCCCTTCAGGCGGATGCGCCCGCGGGTCGGGCTCAGGAACTTGGTCAGCAGGTTGAAGACGGTGGTCTTGCCAGCGCCGTTTGGCCCGATCAGGGCATGGATCGAGCCTTTGCGAACCTTGAGCGAAACGCCCTTGACCGCAACGAAGCCCGAAAACTCCATGGTCAGGTCCTCGGTCTCGAGGACGATCTCCGACATGCCCGACGCGCTCCCTGTCCGGCTCTGATGGCCGTTCGTGAAGGGAACTATATCGGCGGAAGACGAAGCCGACCACCGCCGCAAGCGGGGTAGCTAAGCCTGCCCAGAAAAGTGGCAGGCGGCGCGATGGCCCGGCCGATACTCGGCAAGCGGCGGTTCGATTTCGGCGCAGATCCCTTGGGCGACCGGGCAGCGCGTGCGGAACCGGCAGCCCGAAGGTGGCGCCACCGGGCTCGGCGGCTCGCCCGCAAGACGTATGTGCTCGCGCTTGCGCTCCGCCGCGACGTCGGGGATCGGCGCGGCGGAAATCAGCGATCGGGTGTAGGGATGCAACGGCTCGGCGAAAAGGTCGCGGGCGGTCGCGACCTCCATCACCTTGCCGAGGTAGAGCACGACGATGCGGTCGGACACCTGCCGGACCACCGCAAGATCGTGCGCGATGAACAGGAAGGTCAGCCCGAGGCGCTGCTGGAGCCCGACGAAGAGATTGATGATCTGGGCGCGGATGTTGACGTCGAGCGCCGAGATCGGCTCGTCGGCAATGATCAGCTCTGGCTCGACCGCGAGCGCACGCGCCGTGCCGATGCGCTGGCGCTGGCCGCCGGAGAACTCATGCGGGTAGCGCTCGGCGGCGCGCGCCGACAGCCCGACCATCTCCAGGAGCTCGCCGACGCGGGCCTTCGCTTCCTCGGGGCCGCGGACCAGCCGGTGGAAACGCAACGGCTCGGACAGGATCTGCCCGACGGTCATGCGCGGGTTCAAGGACGCGTACGGGTCCTGGAAGATCATCTGGATGCGTCGGCGAAGCGGGCGCAGCACGCTCCGGTCGGCGGTCGCGAGGTCGATGTCGCCGAAGCGGATCGAGCCCGCGGTCGGCTTCTGGATGCGCGTGATCAGCCGCGCGATGGTCGACTTGCCGGAGCCCGACTCGCCGACGAGCCCGACTGTCTCGCCGCGCCCGATGTCGAGATCGACGCCATCGACGGCATGCACGACCTTGCGCGGCGAGAACAACGCATCGCGCCTGAGTGGGTAGTGCTTGACCACATTCCGGAGCGACAGCATCGGCTGCCCGGCTTCGGCCGCCGGCGCCGAGACGGCGGCTGCCGTGCTCGGCTTGAGCAGGCGCTCCCCGGCTTGCGTGACCCAGCAGCGCGCTTTGCGTCCCTCGGCAACCGGGAGCAGGTCCGGGTGCTCGCCGCATCGCTCGACGGCGAAGGGACAACGCGGACGGAAGCGGCAGCCCGACGGCGGCTCGGAAGGGTCCGGCGGCGCTCCCTCGATCGCAGTCAGCCGCTTGTCCGCCGGTGGCTCCTGGTCGAGGCGCGGCACCGCGTTCAGGAGCGCCCAGGTGTAGGGATGCCTGGGTTCGGCGAGGAGGGCTTCTGCCGGTCCTTCCTCGACCACCTCTCCGGCATACATGACCAGCACGCGCTCGCAGACATTGGCGATGACGCCGAGGTCGTGGCTGATGAGCAGAACGGCGGTGCCGAACTCGCGGTTGAGCGTTTTAAGGAGATCGAGGATCTGCGCTTGGATGGTGACGTCGAGCGCCGTGGTCGGCTCGTCGGCAATCAGCAGGCTCGGGTTGTTGGCGAAGCCCATCGCCAGCATGACGCGCTGGCGCATTCCGCCTGAGAACTCGTGCGGGTATCCCGACACGGCCCGCTCCGGCGCGTTGATCCCCATGCGCGCCAGCAGGTCGATGCCGTGCCTCAGCGCCTCGGCCTGGCTCTGCCGGCCATGCGCCAGCATGCCCTCGACCAGCTGCTTCGAGATGCGCAGCACCGGGTTCAGCGAGGTCAGCGGGTCCTGGAAGATCATCGCGATCTCGCCGCCGCGGAGCCTGCGAATCTCGTCCTCGTCGAGCGTGGCGAGATCCCGGCCGCGGAAGGCGATGCGGCTGCCATCGCCGATGCGGGCATTCTCCGCGAGCAGCCGCAAGATCGAGAGCGCGGTCACGCTCTTTCCGGATCCGGACTCGCCGACGATGCCGACGGTCGCGCCCGCCTCTACCTCGAAGCTGACGCCATCGACGGCGCGGACCGGGCCGGCATCGGTCAGGAACTCGGTCCGGAGGTTTCGGACCTCGAGCAGCGGAGCGCTATCCGTCATCGCCGCCGCGACTTCGGATCGAGCCAGTCGCGGATGCCGTCGCCAAGGAAATTGAACCCCACGACCACGGAGAGGATGGCAAGGCCGGGGAATGTCGCGACCCACCACTGGTCGACCAGCTCACGGCCTTCGGAGACCATGGCGCCCCATTCCGGCATCGGCGGAACGACGCCGAGCCCGAGGAAGCTGAGGCCGGCGAAGGTGATGATCGCCTGACCGACATCGAGCGTGACCAGCACCACCAGCGGGCCGACCGCGTTCGGAACGATATGGCGGAAGAGGATGCGGCCGGAGCCGTAGCCCATCACCACGGCAGCCTCGACATACTCCTGGGAGCGCTGGACCAGGACGAGGCTGCGGGCGAGGCGCGCGAATTTCGGCCACCACACGACCAGCATGGCAATCATCGTGTTGCGGACACCGATGCCGAGCGCGGCGGCGATCGCCATGGCGAGGATGATCGGCGGGAAGCAGAGGACGAGGTCGGTCGCCCGCATCATCAGCTCTTCGGCCCTGCCGCCGGCATAGGCGGCGACGCCGCCGATGAGGACGCCGAGCGCCGCACCGATGGCGACGACGACGATTCCGGCAAAGAGCGAGATGCGGCTGCCCCAGATCAGGCGCGAGAGCACGTCGCGGCCGAGCGCGTCGGTGCCGAGCCAGTGCTGAGCCGAGGGCGCCAGCAGCCGCTTGGTGACGTCGACCGCCTCGAACGGGTAGGGCGCGATGACCGGCGCCAAGATCGCGATCGCGATCCACATCAGCACGACCGCAGCGCCGAACGCGGCGAGCCCGAAGCGCCGGCGCCAACGTCCGAAGCGATCGGCATGCCAGGCTTCGGCGGCGCTGTCGGCAGCCTGGCTCATGCTACTCGGCCCTCTCGCGCGCGACCCTCGGGTCGAGAAGCGCGTAGGATAGGTCGGTCAGCAGGTTGATCACGAGATAGACGGCCGCGACCACCAGCGTGATGCCCATGATGCCCGGAAAGTCGAGGGCGACGGCGCTACGGAAGGTGTAACGGCCGAGTCCCGGCCAGGAGAAGATCGTCTCGGTCATCACGGCGCCGGTCAGCAGCACCGCATAGGCGAGGCCGCCCAGGGTCACCACCGGGATCAGGGCGTTCGGCAGCAGATGGCCGATGACGATCTTGCGCTCGCGCAGCCCCTTGGCGCGCGCGACGCGGACATAGTCCTGGGTCATCGCCTCCAGCATGCTGGCGCGCGTGGTGCGGGTGATGAGGCCGAGCGTACCGGAGGCGAGCACGATCGACGGCAGGACCAGATGGCCAGCGGCATTGCGCCAGGCCTCCCAGTCGCGGGCGATCGCCGCATCGATCAGGTAGAGGCCGGTCACCGTCTGCGGCGAGATCACGCTCAAGTCGATGCGGCCCGGGCCGGGGGCGATCTGCAGGCCGCCGTAGAAGAGCGCCAGCATGATGAAGGCGAGCCAGAAAGTCGGCGAGGAGACACCGGCGAGCGAGATGAAGCGCGCGAGGTTGTCGATCCAGGTGTCGCGCCGGATCGCGGCGAGCACACCGAGCGGAATGCCGACGGCAATTGAAAGCAGGAACGCGACGGTGGCGAGCTCGACCGTCGCGGGCGCGTATTGCCGGATGTCGTCGAGCACCGGGCGCTGGGTCGAGATCGAGACGCCGAGATCGCCGTTGAAAATTCCTTTGAGGAAGATCCAGTACTGCTCCGACAGCGGCCGGTCGAGGCCCCAGCGGGCGCGGTATCGCGCAACCATGTTGGGGTCGGAGGCGGCGAGGTCGCCGAGCTGGGCCAGCACCGGATCGCCCGGGACCTGGTTGGCGATCAGGAAGACGACGAGCGTCGCCAGCAGGGCCATGACGGCCATGCCGGCGACACGCATCACCAGGTAGCGGAACACCGAGCTACTTTCCCCTCGCCCTTGACGGGGGAGGGATGGGGAGGGGGTGGGCCACGCGCAACGAGCCCCGCGGCACCCTCCACCCTAACCCTCCCCCGCAAGGGGGGAGGGGACGCAGAAAAAGAGAAGGCGTCACGAGGCCGGCTTGATCTGCGCCAGCTCCATCTTCCAGACGTTCGGCGTCAGCTTCACGTTGGTGATGTTCTTATGCACGGCGACGCGATAGATCGGCTGCATCAGCGTGACGTAGTTGGCGTTGTCGACCAGGATCCGCTGGTACTTCTCGTAGATCGCCTTCTGCTTGGCGACGTCGTTCTCGGCAGCGCCCTGGGCGACGAGGTCCAGGATTTCCTGGGAGGGCTTCCAGCCCATGCGGACGGCGACGCGCTGCACCGAGGCACCGGTCCACAGATACGGGTTCGGCGAGGGCGAGTTCCAGGGCGCGGTGGTCGCCTGGGACTTGGCGCCGTTGAACTGCGCGCGCCAGTTCACGTTGTCCATCGGCTTCAGGGTCATCTTGATGCCGACGCGCGCCAGGTCCGACTGGATCTTCTGCGTCATCAGCTGATACGAGGTCGAGAAGTAGGCGGCGTTCGGGTAGATCAGCTCGAACTCGAAGCCGTTCGGCACGCCGGCGGCGGCGAGGAGGGCCTTCGCCTTGGTGAGATCCTCCTTCCAACCGAACTCCTTGGTCTGCTCGGCCGTGGTGCCGGCGATCCCGTTCGGCAGGAAGTTCGGCGAGCGCTCGGCAAAGCCGCCGACCAAGCCCTTGATCAGGCCGTCATAGTCGATGGCGGAGGCCACGGCCTGCCGCGCCTCCTTCTTGGCGAGGACGGCGTTCATCTCCGGGTTGCTGGTCATGACGAAATAGAGCGTGTCGGTCGAGGCGCCCTGGATGACCGAGACGTCGGCACTGCCCTTGAGGCTGTCGAGCTGCTCGGCCGAGAGGTTCATGGCGATGTCGACGTCGCCGCGGCGGACCGCCAGAAGCTGTGCCGCGCCGTCGGCGATGTGCCGGACGATCACGCGCTCGAACTCTGCCGGCGTACCCCAGTAGTTGGGGTTCTTCTGCATCGTGACCGAGACGTTCCGCTCCCAGCCGACCATGCGGTAGGGGCCGGTGCCGGCCGAGTTCATGTTGAACCAGGGTGTCGCCTTGTCGTTCTGGTCCGCGCCCGGCTCGGAAACCGCGCCCTGGGCCTTCGCCATCTTCGCCGAGTAGATCGCGAAGGAAGGCGCCGTCAGGTCGAGCAGCAGCGGCTCCTTCGGATTCTTCATCGCGATCTCGACCGTCATCGGGTCGATGATCGTCACGGGGCCCATGTTCGAGGCGTATGTCGCGGGCTGGTCCTTCACGTTGACCAGGCGGTCGAGGGAGAACTTCACGTCTTCCGCGGTCAGCGTGTCGCCGTTCCAGAACTTGACGCCCGGCCGCAGCGTGAAGCGCCACGCGGCGCCGTTGTTGACCAGGGTCCAGTTGGTGGCGAGCGATGGCTTGACGTTGACAAGGTCGTTGGTCGCCAGCGTCAGGAGCGTTTCGGAGACCGCACCCATGGTAAGCGGCGGGGTCAGGTCGGCCGAGCGCGCCGGGTCGTAGTTCCGCCCGTCGGAGATGTCGAGGCCGACGACCAGCGTCGTCTTCTTCTGGGCATAAGCGGGAAGCGTGAGCGCGGCGGCGATCGCGGCGCCGGCGGCGAGGCGAAGGAGCAGATTCCGCATCATGGGGTCGGTTCCTCGGTTCTGGTTTGAGGACGAGCAAGCGACGTTGCGACCGGCCTTAAGACGGGCCGAGGAGACGCCACCGAAAAGAATGGTGCGGCGCCCTGGCGGGGGGCGTCAAGCGAAGGCGCGCGGCGGCGGCGCGCTGGGATCAGGGCTGCGTTTCGAGCAGGTCCCGATGCCGCCTCAGGAAATCGCGGCCGATGCGGCTGTTGGTGCCCCAGGCACTGTGCGGCGCAGTCTCGGCGCGAAACTGCGCCTGCAGTCGTTCGTCTTCGTCGGTGTAGGCGAGTCTGCCCTCGAGGCGGTCGAGCATCTCGACCACCAGTGCTTCGATCTCCTCGGCGCTGTTCTCGATCAGGCTGACCCCGCGGGCGTCGTAGAGCTTCACGAGCGCGGAGTGCCCAAGGGGTGTCGCCGTGCTGTCGACGAACGAAAGGAAGTGGCCCTCGACCGTCCGGTAGAGCTTCGGAATGAAGATATCGGCTCCCGATATCGGCCGTGAACCCATGGGCGCAGCGTTGGCGACGGCGCAGGGTACGCCGAAGGTGAAGGGCAGCATCTGGAATCCAGAAGCGCCGCCGACAAAGAAACGGCAGCAACCGCCGAGGAATACGTCGAGCCATTCGCTCTTGTAGGGTCCGAGCGCGTAGTCGACGACGCGCTCGCGCGGACGGATCGGCGTCATGCTGGGATCGCCCATGCGGATCACCCAGCCGCCTCGCTCGACGATGCGATCGATGGCGCGGTCGAACATGGCAATCGAGGCATTGCGATGACCCAGGCTGTCCTTGGCGCCAGCGGCGGTATGAAATCCGGCTTCACGTACATGCAGCCCGACGAACCAGTCATCGTCGCCGATCCCCCACTCCTTCAAGGTGGCACGGCCACGGCGTCGGTCTTCGTCCCTGACCTTGATGAGGGGCGGTCGGTCCTCCGTCTCCCAGCGTGCTTGGACGCGAGCGGCTGCGTTCGGCAGCAGGTCGGCTTTGCCCTCGACGACCACGCCGGAGTTCCCGTAGTCGCCTGTCAGACCGGCAGCGACCAGGCTTTCGATCTCGTTCGCCTCCTCGATGACCGTGATGAACGGCTCCCAATACCCCAGAAAGTGCCTGTTGCCGACCTTGCCCTTGGCCGCGATCGCCTTCAGCTGGTGGGGTGGCCGCATTCCCAAGATCTGCATCTTCAGATAGGCGTCGAGCAGCACGATGTGTCCGACCGCCCTGGTAATCGGGGCCGGCACGACTCGGAAACCTGCCGGTCCGGCGACGTCGTCGAGAAGCCCCGTGCGGCGCAGATGCTCGTCATAGCCCGCCTTATTCACAGCGATCATGAATAGCTGATTTTTCGCGGCAATTGAGAATCGAGGCTGCCACGGTTTCAAAGGCTTCCGATATCAGCCATGTGAGCGCCCACTTGGTTTTCTTGAGAATAGCTAAAATCATCGTGAATAAGCTCGGATAGTATCTGAGCGCGACGTCGGCATTGCCGTACGCGGCGTGGAGGCCGGCAACGGCCGCGTAGCTGACGGCGCTCGAATCAAGGGCCAGTGCCTGATCGAGGACCGCTAGCCCGCCT
>Ga0194131_10009151_pt1 | contig 12624 bp, 17 predicted proteins | sample TA2KigO120mmetaG_FD_148631 | JGI IMG/M metagenome (GOLD analysis project Ga0194131, IMG submission 148631) | Freshwater microbial communities from Lake Tanganyika, Tanzania - TA2015053 Kigoma Offshore 120m | ecosystem: Environmental > Aquatic > Freshwater > Lake | place: Tanzania: Lake... | reverse complement strand
TCACCCCGTTGATCTGGAGCAGGCCCGTGTCCGATCGGTGGTTCCATTCCGAGACCCTGAGGATCTCGCAGTTCTGGTTCACCACGTCCCCGCCCCGACGGTTGGGACAGCCCCCCGATTCCCGGAGGATTATCTTGGAGAGCCTGTCGTGTGTCTCCTCGGGCCAGCCGGCCTGGGCCGCGAGACCGGGGAGCCACGAGACGTCCCCGTGCCTGAACACGGGGGCGGGGGTGGCGACCGTCGTCGTCGGGCCCATGGCCAACTGGCGGTCCCTCTCGGGCCGCTCGGAGAACATCAGGGCGGCCTCGACCGGACCGTAGATGTCTGCCAGGGGGAGCCCGGACGGTGCCGAGGCGGCGTTTGCGATGCCTAAGGATACGTTGATTATGGCAATAAATATGGCGATGACGAACTTCGTTTTTCGCTTCAACCTGATTCTCCTCGGTTAGGGGATGGGACGGCGACGACACGGCCTCACGAGAGCCGCGCTCAAGTCGCTTCTAGTAGCTCACCTCGTGGCAAGTCATACATAAATTATAGTGGAATTCCCCGTTTTGGCAAGGGTTGACGACGGTCACGGGAGCGCAAAACCCTTATTCCACGCCAAGTTCTATCGTGAAATTAATTTATTTGATCGGACAGGCCCCCGTTGAGCAATCTTCCAGCGACAACTCGTCGCCATCCGCAGCCCCGTGTAACGGAATCGAAAAGTCAATTTTCGTCAACAACTTGTCGTATTGCTCCCGATCTATCTCCTCGTACGGGGGCAACGGGAAATTGTGGTCGCTGTGAAGCAGGAAGGAAACCGACTTGACCCCGCGGTCGTAGTTTTCGGACAGCCAGTTCTTGATGGTTTCCAGCTCGTCCTTGCGGTAGTAGACGGTCACCGACACGGCGTTGTCGGCCCATTCCTTCTGCATCCGCCTCACCCATTCCAGTTGCTGTATGGCGGTCATCTCCGAGGCCAACACGGCCCCGTCGGGGGACTGGCACGGGAAATCGACCACGTAGCGGGTGTGATCCTCCCTGCCGTCTATTCCGATGTCCCACTGCACCCTGTATCCCCTCTTGCGACAAGCGTCGACCAGTGGATCGGCGGCGCCGAACCTAACCCTCCTGATGTAGTACCTGGCGTAGGCGGGGTGGATGCCGGGCGTCACTCCGGGGAGGAGCGACAGCGTCCCCGACGGCTGGACCGTGGTCAGCCTGACCGACACGGGCAAGCCGTTATCCTTCGAGAAAACCTCGTCGAACGCTCTCAGGCTCTCGTATGCCGGCGACAACCAGGAGAGCTGCTCCTCGGATGCCTGGAGTATTCCGGTCACGTTTTGACCGAGTCGTGCGTTTCTTCTTACGGCCTCGGAAGTCTTCTCGTACGGATACTCGAGCCTCGTCACCTGCTTCTGCACCTTGTACAGGAGCTCGGATATCTCCTTGAACTGCCCGAGCGACTCTATGTTCGGCAGAAAGATCGTCGCGAGGTTGCACGACTCGCCGTCCGCCAACCCGATCTCGGCGCACGGGTTGAAGCCTTCGACGGTCGGGTCGGGACGCTTCTCGCCCAGGCGACCCTGAGTACGCGCAAGCTTTCGGTTGACGAGGCCGTAGGGCTCTCCCGAACCGTCGTAACCCTTCCACAGCTCCGGGAGAATCTCGTCGTACGAGTCCGCATAGATGCTGTTGTTGGAGTTTGCTCTCCACGCTGGCACGGAACCCGACGACCAGTTCTTGGCCCTTAGGAACAACACGTCGTCGGGGTCTCCGATCGCAATCTGCGCCGAGCGTCGCGAGGAGCCGGAAACGACTATCCGAGCGATGATGTTGCAGATGTCCAGCACGTCCACCGATCGCAACTTCTTCCCCTCGCGGTTCGTCATCACCTGGCAGATGTCCTCCACGCCGTCGATGAGCGCCTGCGGACCCGACGCGGTGCCGCCGAAGGTCTTAAGTGGGGCGCCGAACTGCCGGATGAGGATCGTCGAGTAGGAGAATGACTTTCCCGTGTCGAAGAACGACTTTAGAACGCTATGCAACAAGCGACGCCATCCGCTCCTGCTGTCGGGGACGATTATGTCGGCATCGTTGGTCCGCTCGTGGGTTATCTGCACGCCAGTCTTGACCTTCGGCAAATCGTGGATCTTCGCCCGTTCCACGGAGAATCCGACGCCACCGCCGAGCATCAGATAGTCAAATAGTAACTCGAAGTCCTCGATCTTCTCGATGTTCGTGAAGTAGCAGTTGTTGAGCGACGTCCCGCTGAACTTCTTGACGAGCGGCGTCCCGAGTTGCCAAAGGGCGCGACCCGCCGGCGAGCAACGGAGGTTGAACATGTGATCGAAAAGCTTCTCCGCCTCTTCGTCGGTCAGTTTCGCCCCGATCTCCAGCGCGCCGTTTACGGTGCGGGCGCAAGTCTCCACCCATGTTTCGTTACGAGAATCGTCGTCGAGTTTTCTGCTGTAGGTGCGCAAATATACGACTTCGCCTAGACCGCCGAAACCCCACGGCGCCACCCTGGACGCGTACGAATACAAGAAATCGCTTGACAATGACATTTGAACCCCCGTCCGCGGAATGTTAGATGATACATCGAACGACGTCAACGACGACGTCAATCTTTTATGATTCCGAGCTCCAACGCACGTTCCAAAGTCACATAGGAACCCTTTCTCGCTATTCGCACCTTCATGGACGCATGCGAGGATATTTGTCGCTCCTGATAAATGTCTTCCTCAACCAGCACTTTTTGCGAACCGCCCAGCGAGGATATTTTTTGATTCGGCGTTCCGAAGACGATCGTCGGCTTTACGGAATCCCCGGCGCAATCTCCAGTCGGGTGTCCGCATACGGGACAGGGAGACCTATCCGCGCGAAGATACGAGGATCCGCTCCCCGACGGATCCAAATTCTGATCTCGGAATAAGTCGCTCACGATACAATTTTACACCGCTCGTTCCTTGGATTTGGCGACATTCCATTCCGCCTGATGTCTCGAGCAACATTCCTCGTAATTGTAAACACTCAAAATCGTCGAGCAATCCGGGTTCATGCATATTCTCTTACCGCCCGGGGTAACTTTGCCGATTCGCCTCGCATCCTCCGTGAGTTTTTCGGAAAGATCTATCTTTCTTTGGGCTCTCATTCTCCTGGCTTCCGACTCGCCCTTACGCCGGTCGTAACGCTGTTTTTTTCTCGGTTTTTTCGGGTTCGATTTTTTGCCGACCCTGGTTATTTCGTTTACCTGCGACGCCGTAAGCATGCGACCGATGCTACCCCCGTCGGCCGATTTTCGTTTGTTTCCGGAGAAAAAGAAAACGAATGAGATAATTTTCTCGTGAACCTATGGCTTGACCTAAAAATCACCTACTACAGACTTCTCGCGAATTACTATGCGTGGAGATGCGAGATGGTGGATCGCTCGTTCAAGCGCCGCGTGGACGACGCAGACTAATCAATAATTCAAGCCACGACGCATCCCTGCTCGCGGACGATTTTTATCGCGACGTCAAAGCGCCTGGCCGAGATACGAATGCGCTCGGCGACGAATCTGGTCTCGCAGGGAGACCATGTCGAAATTTTTATTTCCCTTGCTTCGCCGCTAAAAAGGGAGTTGATCAGCGCCTCCGATTCGAGTTTCTGGAGATGTCTTGACCTAAGTAGTATTTTCATTCGTTTTTCATTTTATCGTAGGGGAACGGATTTTCTTCGTCCGCTCGCTCGGTGGTGTTCGTTATGTCGTACTCGTAGCGGTCGTCGTCGGATGTAATCCATTTGTCGCCGTCCTCGACGTCCCAAATCGTCTCGTTGACGAGACGCTCTATTAGGTTGCTACCTTTTTTGGTCGTGAAGGACGGATCCCATAGGCGAATTCTATTATTCGGCTGGATGGCGTAGTTTCCGTCGTCGCGCTGTATCAGGTGTCCGCATTTATGTTGACCAGGATTGACCGAATACCCGGCGTTGATCGTGTTGACGTCGGGGGCGTGCCAATCGAGCGTGAAAACGTATTTGCCCTTGACGATGTTTTTACGTCTGTTGACGTAAATCATCGACCTTCCGCGCAATTGCTCAAAAATGGTGACGCTGACGAACGACGAGAAACTGTTCCACATGACCAGGTCGTGTATATCCACGACCGGGGAGTCCACGCGACGACAGAAGGCGTTTATCGGCGCCCTCCACCAGACTCCGCCGTCCTCCATCAGGAAGTGGAACATCGGAGAGCGATCCGGCAAAGAAGCAACCCCGAATACGACGCACGGAAAGAGAAGTTCGTGCGAATCCCTTTGATTCCGCAGGAAGTTTCCCCTGACGAAACATTCAATCGGGGGTATGTTGGCGTTTAGTTCAGGCATTGATCTCGGGCTCCGGACCGACGTGTCCGACGGCTCGATCCAGAACCTGCCTCCATTTTTCGTCGTAATTTTCGGCGAAGTATTCCAACTCGGACACCATTTTTTTTCTCAACCCCTTTTCGCAGAACTCCTTGAAAGTGGCGAGGAATAGCGGACTATCGGTGGCGCAGTGAATATCGGTCATCTTGTGCGGATGATGAAACCTGACGTAAGCGGCGTCGATCATCGGAACCATTGTCAAATACTGAGAGTTGCTCGCGGATTGAAACGCCGACTGTTCGTCGTTCTTTTGCTCGCGCGCCTGTTTCTTCTTCGGAGGTCCGGCCATAACTGAAGATATTATACCGACTCGTCAATAGTCAAGGATCGCTCCGTCCGTTTGTTCGGAAAGCCATTTTCTAGCCTTGGCGTCGCACGAGGCGCCGAGGGTCTGGTGGGTGAGTTCGGCTCCGTCGGGCTTCGTGAGGGTTATTTTTCTCGCCTGATCCCTATAGACGATTCCGCTTTGTTTTATGTCGCCTTTTTCCACCCTGCACGAGAATCCTCCGGATTTTTTCACCGAAACGATCGGTGACATGAGTATCTCCAAGTCCACCGCTACGCGTCTCTCTCTTCGGTCGGCTCGCCGACCGCTTGAAACGCAGCGACGGCGAGCTTGCCCTTCTCGGTCATGGCGAACAAGTCCTGACCCGAGTCGTTTTTCCCGACTATTTCGACCAATCCGAGTACGAGCATTCTTTCCAACTCGAAGGTCAGTTGTCTCTCAAACTCGCGCTGTTGCGACCAAGTCGGACGATTTTCGCGGTTGCCCATCTGTGAAAATAGTATACCCTCGAATCGTCGTCCGAACGATCATCCGAAAGACTTGAGACGCTCGGCGGCGATCCTGCAATACGCTTCGTTCTTCTCTACCCCCACCGCCCTTCGACCGGTCTGTTTGGCCGCCAGCAGGGTCGTCCCGCTGCCGCAGAACGGGTCAACGATTATCTGGCCCGGGGTGGTGTGATTGAGAATCAAGCGCTTCATCAGAGATAAAGGTTTTTCGTACGGGTGTTCCGTCTCTCCCTCGACGAGGTCGGCGAACACGTTCGTGTACTGGCTCCAGTGCCGGTCGGTGTTCCACGCGAGATCTCCACCGAAGAAGATCATCTCCACGAACCTCGAGTACTTTCGCGAGGTGTTCTTCGTGCTGATCGGCTTCACCCAGAAACCGAATTGGCTGGAATTGACCCACTGGTTCTCCGGCGGCATGAACACGATCTTGCCCTTGGCGATGCGGGCGAATTGCCGATCGAGGATCCCTATCTCGTCGCCGTCAAGGTCGTACGGCGGGTCCGTTATGACCGCGGCGGCGAAGTCGTCCACCAGCACCTCCAGGAAATCGAACGCGTCCCCCTTCGCCACGACGACCGACCCGTCGTCGTAGAAGGGCTCGATGATGGTGGACCGAGAGGGGACAGGATGAGCGCCCTCCTCTAACCACTGAGCCATCGGCCCGAAAGGGATCGTCATATCGCTTTCGTGGGCCGAGAGGGGATCGAACCCCCGACCGAGGCATTATGAGTGCCCTGCTCTAACCACTGAGCTATCGGCCCGCTAGGGAATTCCACTCTTTTTCCTTTCTGGAAAGAAAAGCTATGAGCTCGTCCATCGTCCTGAGGCAGGACTTGGGGGCGACGTAAAAATTATCCGTGATCTTCTTTTTATGATCGAACAACTGCTTCACCTGCCACTGCGGCCTGCTCGAGCCAGGGATCACCAGGCACTCGTTGTTCTCGATGCAGACGAACACGTACGCGACGGGCTTCTCCGTCTTGCCGTCCCAGCTACCGACGGTGTCGACGATCATCGTCGCGAACGGGAAGGAGGAGGGATCGGAGGTGAAGTACTTACCCTGACCCTTGACCTCGATGGCGCCGGCGCGCGTGACGACGTCCTTCTCGCCGTGGGTGAACTCGGATATCTCGCTCTTCGTCCTCGCATACCGCAAGGGCGGGCAGTCGACCCACAAACCCTGCCTGCGTAGCAGTTCGGCCACGTACTCGTTGCGGGAATGACCGTCGGCGAAAGCTCTCTTGTAATCCCGATCGGACCAGGCCATCCCCGAAAACTAGCGCGATTGACAAATTCGGTCAAGCGACATACGCTTCCCGTTGATGAGACGATTCGTTGTTAGTGTTGTCAGGCAACCGGATGACGAGACGTCAAAACTCTACGATGACGAGGAGCTGATAAGGATCCTCCTCGAGTCGAAGGGGTTCTTCGTCTGTTCTTCCGTGACGACGGAGGAACGAATTGACGCACAACCAGCTCATACGCAAGTACCCGCCGCAGGTCGTGGTCGTCCGCAACGCGATACCGTCCGAACTCCTGGCGGGGGCGAGGACGCCGAACGAAAAAGGTAGGCGCTACAAAGACGCCGACTTCCTACCCGAAGTTAACAAGTTCCTTCTCGCCTACGCCGAAAAATACGGCATCCCGGTCGGCTACGACAGGGAGCGGAACGGAGCCCTGATTCAAGACATCTTCCCCGACCGCAAGGAGGCGAAGGAGCAGATATCCTCGTCCTCGTCCGTCGTGCTGAAGATGCACACGGAGACCGCTTTCCACCAGTACAAACCGGACTGGTTGTTGCTCGCCTGCGTCAGGGGCGACAGGATGGCCGAGACGACCTACGCGACGCTGGACGACGTGCTCTACGAGCTGGACGAGGCGACCATGTGGGGGCTGAGGCAGCCCGACTTCGTCACGACGATAGACAAGAGTTTCAGGACCAAGGGCGAGCCCGACAAGGAATTCGTCGTCCGCCCGCTCGTCGGATCGGGCGACTGGGTACTGACCTACGACGCCGACCTGATGCGACCGCTGACCGACGACGCGACGAAGGCGTTCGGCAAACTCGGGGCGGCGATAAAGAAGAGAACGCGCAAAGTGGTGCTGGAGGCCGGCGACATTCTCGTCATCAACAACAGAACGACCGTGCACGGTCGCAACTCGTTCAAGGCCCGGTACGACGGGTCGGATCGGTGGATAAAGCGGATCCTGGTGCGCGAGACGATGCCGCCATCGCGCAAAGTCAGGGACGGCGTGATCCTCACCGAAGCGTGAAGATCAGAGCCCTAATTGCGCGTCGCTGAGAGCCTCGTACTCGTTCTTGTAGAGCTCCGAAAATTCCTTCCTGTATTTGTGCGAGAGGACGATGAGCGCCCTGCGTCGCGCCTCCGCGCGCATGCGGTTCTTCTCGCGTTGCTCCGCGAGCCTCTCGGCTTTCTCGGCCTTGGGCAGGGGCTTCCTTCCCCTCTTGTTGCCGCCGGCGGCGACGATTTTCTGGTACTCGGTTTTCTTGATCACTTCAATTCCTTTCGTGATAGTTATTAGGTAAATCAACATAACCGTTCGAGCGCAAAAAAACAACCCCATTTGGGCCTTGATTATCGAACGAAAAATCCGTACCCTGAACTCGTGGCTATCGGCGACGACTACCCCCTACCCCCAGTGACGACGATGGACCACCGTTGCGACGAGTGCGGCAAGCCGATCAAGATCTTCGCCCCCGAGTTCTGGAAGGGCGAGGGCCACTACAAGCAGGTGATCGGGGGCATATGCCTCGACTTCTCGGGCGGGTACGACGAGTTCAACGAGCACCTGAACAACTCGTTCTCGTCGGACGAGGACTACGTGGAGGGGTACGTAGCGCTCTGCCACGACTGCACCGTGCTCATCTACTCGGCGCTCCCCAGGGCGACGGCCAAGTTCGGTCGGGGCCTGCACTCCCCGGATCCCGACAACTCCGAAAAGCCGTGTTGCAGGTGGTCCTGGACCCTGAAGAAGGTGGGGGATCAGATGAAGCTGTTCCTGCCCGACGAGACGGCCGAAAACTGGGTCGAGGCACCCCCTGAAGAAGACTAAAACCGACGCCGCTACGAGCGCCAGGATGCGCCAGGTGAGGACGAGGGGTACCACCCCCGAAAAGACCCTCAGGACGCTTCTCAGAGCCTCTGGGACGCGTTATAGGTCGAATTACGGGCGCCTACCGGGGAGCCCCGACGCCGTACTCCCGGATCATCGGGCGGCGATATTCGTTCACGGGTGCTTCTGGCACGGTTGCCCCTGCCGGAGCCTCCCGAAGCGGAACCGAGCCCGGTGGAGACGGAAAATAGAGACCAATCGGCGCCGGGATCTACGGGATCAGCGGAGGTTGCGTCGAGCGGGCTGGCGGGTGATGGTGCTTTGGGAGCACGATTCAAAACTTCGGATGGGCGACCGCCTGAATTCCTTCCTTGGGGGATCCGAAGCGAGAGGGGAAATCACCACTACTCGGATAAATCCGAACCGAAGGAAGAGGATCCGTTAGTATGGGGGCATGACCGAGGAAAAGAGCTACTGGCTCGCCTGCTACCCCGACCGAGTCTTCGACGCCGAGAGCAACGGTCTCGGATCGTCCCATTTCGTTCTCGCCCCGGGCGGTCCCGACGAGGGCTACGACGTCGCCTTTTTGATCCTGGAGACCCCGCACAAAGCCGCCGCGATGGTGAAGGACATCCGGGGTAGGCGCCTGGTCGGGAAGACCGACGTGGTCGGCGAGGACGGAAGGACCTACAGCGTGCCCAACTACGACGTCTTCGACCGCGTCACGTGCGTGCGCATATCCGTCCCCGACCTCCCCGAGCACCTCTCGCCTTCGCTCTTCGACGGACCGATACCCGGCACCTATCGGTTGAGGCTCTCCTCGCCGGAGATACCGCTGTCCTGCGTGATCGATTCGACGGACGTCTCGCTCTCCGACCCCGCCGTTCCGGAGATAGACGACCTCCTTCTGCCGTGAATCGCTCCGTCGGGTACTTCCTTTCGTTCGTATTCGGTCTCTCGGCGTCCTTCGCGATCGTATTCGCAATCGCCAAATTTTTCTCGGAGGACCGTTCGGATAAATCCCGGTCGAGGGAAGACTCCCTCGATATTTAGCGCCCCCCGCGTCTCGGATAAATCAAAACGGAGTCGACGGCGAAAACACCGGCGCACTGTCCCACAATAAATATACGGGTTTCAAAAAAGTTCTAAGCCAATCGTAATGCCACGGGTAAACAGTTGGCTTACAGTCGTACATAGCCATAGTCATAGTCATAGATAGTCGTAGTCACAGACAGTCATAGTCGTACATCGTCGTCGTCGTACATCGTCGCACATCGTCATCGTCGTCGTACATAGTCATAGTCGTACACAACAACACATCGTCATCGTCGTACATAGTCATAGTCATAGTCATAGTCGTACATAGTCATAGTCGTACATAGTCATAGTCATACATAGTCATAGTCATACATAACTACACATCATCATCGTCGTACATAGTCATAGTCGTACATAGTCATAGTCATAGTCATACATAGTCATAGTCATAGTCATAATCGTATTCGTACATCGTCATAATCGTATTCGTACATCGTCATAATCGTATTCGCACATCGTCATAGTCGTATTCGTACATCATCATCGTCGTACATAGTCATAGTCGTACATCGTCATCGTCGTAGCAACATATAGACGATCGTCTATATTCAGCATCGTACATCTCATACATCGTCATAGTCGTATTCGTACATAGCGATAGTCGTATTGACGCATGTTCGTATCCGCATACGATCGTCGTCATATTCGTACAGAGTCAATTCGTACATATACATGCACGACGATGATCGTCTACATACGATCGCAGGTAATCGTCGTCAAAACATGCCACGGGTACACGAACCGCCAATCGTCGTAGTCGTACATCGTCACGATGGTCGTACATCGCAACGATCGTCGTACATCGCAACGATCGTCGTACATCGCAACGATCGTCGTACATCGTCACGATCGTCGTACATCGCAACGATCGTCGTATGTCGTCACGATCGTCGTATGTCTCGTGACATCGTCGTACGCTCCACATATCGTCGTCGTCGTGCGTCGTCACCATCGTCGTGCGTCGCCACCATCGTCGTACGTCTCGTGACATCGTCGTCGTCGCATATGATCCTCGAGTACATCGTCACGATCGTCTCAAGTCGTCCTCGTCGTGCGTCGTCGTAGCCATACATCGTCGTCGTCAAAACGTGCCACGGGTACACGAACCGTCAATCGTCGTAGTCGTACATCGTCGCCATCTTCGTACATCGTCACGATCGTCGTAGCGACGTATAGACGATCGTCTATATTCAGCGTCCTATCGTTTAGGCACGAAGAGCGTGAACGCCAGACCGATCGCAACGAGAGCCGTAACGCCCACTATGAATCCGATCGCTTCAACGATCGTCTCGTAAGCCGTCATCGCTACGACGATAGCGCACTAACGCATCCGTTCAACGACGACATCGAGGCGCATGCGACTCGTCGCGTTCGTCCTTGATTCGTAGGAGACGAACCAACGACGACGCCAGACCAGGCGACATTCGCAAAGCCGTCAACGCCAACGAAGCCAGTGCGATAGGCATCAAGAAAGCGTCACGGGCGAACGAACGCAGTCCGCCGTTCATACGAAGCTCCTGGTTTCGAAGCCCTGCCTAATCATGTTGACGCATACGACGCGATAGAAGTCCTCGCCTTCGCCGTCAAACCCGAGAGGATCAACCTGCAAAGCCTTGGACATGGCGATCGGATACATGCCGTCCTTGCCGACGATGCGCTGTCTGCCGGGCATGAACACCTCCTCCTCCCATACGATCTGCTTGGGAACCCGATAGGTGTAAGCCTTGGTGATGAACGAGATCATGTCGCCCTCAACGTGAGATATGGTGATCGCCTCCTTGACCGATTTGTTGCCACGGGCGAACTCGCTGGCGAACGACTTGCCTTCCGTCCCGTCCGGATCGTCGGATACGAACCCCTCGGCGACCATGCTCAACGCGTCTATCTTCCACCCCTGTCTCAGTACCGCCGAAGCCGAGGCGACCGCCAGGAACCTGGAGTCCGGATCCTTTGCTTGCATGGCGTTGGTCATCCGAGACAGCACCACCAGTTGGTCGCCACGCCAACCGTAGAGACACTGGTTGAGATCCTCGCCCAAGCCCCATTCCTTGACCCCCGACACCTTGCTCTCGACGGCGGTCGCCAGGATCATGGCTAGCTTGCCCATCCGACTGGAGTACATGATTTCCATACGAGAATTTTACGATAATAGCTACGGGTGCTACGGATAGGTGGTTCCCCTACGACCATACAACCCTTGACTATTGTGTTGGCATGGCACAAAAGAAGAAAACCACCAAGAAGACAACCACCAAGAAGAACTCAGCCGTCAAGAAGGCGAGCGCTCCGAAGACCGAGACCAAGATCGAGGCACCGAAGCCCGTCGTGGTCTCCAGCTCGAGTGCGCCCGTCGCTCCGAAGGTCTGGGAGTCGCCTAAGCCGTTCGTTCCTCAGAAGAAGGAGAACTGGTTCAAGCGTCTTTTCGGTTAACCGAAACCGTCGTAACGCCCACGCGGGCGTAGACGAGCCTGATTGCTTGACGACCGAAGTCGGTGATCGTCCATGCCGGTCTGCCGTCCGCTTTGCCGATGCGCCTGGTCGTGACTTCGGCTACGCCGAGTCGCTCCAGCTGGTTCAGCGCACCGATCGCCGAGTCCTTGGTCGGGAAGTAGTGGCCGTCGAAACGCATCAACGACTCGTAGTTGATCGTCATGCCCTTCTTGCGGGAAGCCAACACCAGCGTCGCCGCGAACAGGTCGCTCTCGTTCTCCAATCGCTCCAGGACGATATCGGTCAAGATCGCCGAGCTCATCGGTACCGTCGTCCTTCGGACATCGCTTTCTCAATCCTGAGCAACGTTTCGTTGAGCGTCGCCAAAGCGATCAGGATCGACCTCGTCAGGTGAATCAATTGATCCTCGCCGAACTCGCCACGCTCCCACGGGATGCGTTCCGACGGCGGAAACGACACCTTGGACTCGGTGAACGGAACCTGGGATTCCCCGAAATCAGATTCGTTCATTTTCCGTCTCCCGATCCAGTTGCTCGAAGAACTCCACCTGCTCTTTCGCGTGTTGCTTGGCGAAGTCGCAACACAACGCGTACGAGACGAGTAGGCGAGACGAAATCTGGTACGGGGTGACGACGGGTTGCGACTGATTGCGGAACAAGCACGGTTCCGACGCCACCAGCAACCGAACGACCAAATCGGGTTGGATGTTGGTGCTACGAATCGTTTTCCTCGCCTCGTGGAGCAACGTATGCTCCTCGGCGCGACGATCCATCTCGTCCTGGAACAAGTCCGCCGCTTCCTCGCGTTCTCTTTC
>Ga0194131_10009146_pt1 | contig 12626 bp, 8 predicted proteins | sample TA2KigO120mmetaG_FD_148631 | JGI IMG/M metagenome (GOLD analysis project Ga0194131, IMG submission 148631) | Freshwater microbial communities from Lake Tanganyika, Tanzania - TA2015053 Kigoma Offshore 120m | ecosystem: Environmental > Aquatic > Freshwater > Lake | place: Tanzania: Lake... | reverse complement strand
TGTTGATCATCAACGAGAGCTCGTTCTCGTCGACGTTCGCGTTGACGATGTCGAGATCGCCGTCGCCGTCCACGTCGAGCGGCGCGATGCCGTGCGGCGCGTTCCCGACGTCGATCTCCTGGTTCGAGGAGAAGGTGCCGTCGCCGGCGCCGAGGAGGACGTTGATCACGTCGTCGCTCGCGGCGGCGCTGCAGATGTCCGTAAGGCCGTCGTTGTCGAAGTCGGCCGGCTCGTTCGGGCTCGACTCGACGCCGATCGGCTCCGGCGGCAGCATCGGGCCGTAGAGGCCGCTCCCGTCGGCGAGGCTCAAGAACACGCGCACGTCCGCGCTGTCCTCGTTGATCGTCGCGAGGTCGAGGTACTCGTCGTTGTTCAGATCCGTCGCGGACGCGCCGTAGATGCGCGTACCGCTGGAGCTCGTCCGGTTCGAGAAGGTGTCGATCTCCTGGAACGTCGCGCTGGCGGCGGCCGTCGCCGTCGTGAACTGGAACGCGTAGCCCTCGGTGCGGAGCGTGGAGTCGTCCGCGCCCTCGATGTCCTCCGAGAGGTTCACGAAGACGAACTCGCCCGCGGTGAACGGATCGTTCGGCGTCAGCGTGACGGTCTGGTTCCCGTTCGAGAAGACGAGAGCTCCGCTCGCGGTGCCGCTGCCGCGGCCGAACACGCGAAAGGTGTCCGCAGTGACGGTCGACGTCTTCAGGGCGCGATCGAACGTCACGGAGACGCTCGAGGTCGTCGCGACCGTCTGGTTCAACGTCGGGCTGTGCGACGCGACGGTGAGCTGAGCTTCGGAGACGGCGACGGAGCCGAGGAGTGCAATGGCGGCGAGGAGCAAAGTTCGGTTCACGGCAAGACCCTTCACCCTTCTCCTGCCGGGGGGCAGGTGGTGACGGTCCGGATTAGCCGGGCTCACACGGTCCAGTCAAGGCGACGATCGTGAAGTCGTGTCACCGATCGGCGTTGCTTCGGCCATCTCGACGAGTGCTTCGATGTCGTCGCCCGTGAGCGACTCGAGGAACGCGACGAGGTCTTCCTTCTCCCCTGTACGGAGACCCAAGGGCCGGATCCTCGCGTCGAGGAGCGCGTGCGCGGCACCGCCGCCGTCGTAATACTCGACGACCTCGGGAAGCGTCCGGACCGAGCCGTCGTGCATGTACGGCGCGGTGAGCGCGACGTTGCGGAGGCTCGGCGTTCTGTACTTCCAGCGATCCTCGGGACGACCCGAGATCTCCTCCAGCCCGAAGTCGGGCCGAGGCGGCTCGCGCGCCGCGGATACGACCGCGGCATCGATGCGCAGCCGTGATCCCGGCGCGTACTCGATCTCGACGTCGGCCGTGGTCGGAGCTGCCGCGCGGCGAAAGCCCACGCCGGTATCGTGCAACGCGTGGTCCGTGAAGAGCGCGGTCTGCTCGCCGATCGCATGGCACGCGACGCAGCCGGCCTTCCCCTCGAACAGAGCCGCGCCGCGCTGCGCGGCCGGCGAAAGCGCCTTCGCCTCGCCACCGAAACGCCAGCGATCGAAGGGGCTGCTTCCCGAAACGAGCGTTCGCTCGAAGCTCGCGAGCGCGACGCCGACGTGGTCCCGCGTCGGTCCGCTGCCTTCGAACGCCGCCTCGAAGAGACCGTCGTAGTCACGAAGCGTGCCAAGCCGATCGAGAAGCTCTTGGACGGAGGGATTCCCCATCTCGTCGGCGGCGAGAAGCGGCGACCACACCTGCTCCTCGAGAGAGGACTCGCGCCCGTCATGGAACAAACGCTCGGCGTACGCGGCGTTGTAGAGCGACGGCGCATTCCGCCGCACCGTCCTGCCCTCGATGCCGATCGAGGTCGCCATCGCGTTGCTCGTGAAGCCCTGTGCAGGGACGTGACAGAGCGCGCACGAAATGGTCGCGTTGCGCGAGAGACGGCGATCGAAGAAGAGCTTCCGTCCGAGGGCGATCCGCTCGGGCGTCGGCTCCGCCCCGGGAGGGATGTGCATCTCCTGCAGGCCGAGCGGCGGCTCCGCGGGAAACGAGAGCCGCGCCGGATCCTCTCTCGGCTGCGCGGGCTCCGGCCGCGAAGGCGCACTCTCCGCGAGGATCGTCCGGACGTCGCTCCACACCGTGTCCGCGTGCAGCAGCGCGCTGCTGTAGACGTTCCGGATCCGCTTCTCGCGATCGATCAGGAACACGCGCAGGAGATGCGAGATCGTGCCGAGCGGGCGGCCTCCCGCGTCGTACTCGCGCTGGATCGACTGTCCGTAGGCCTCGAGGATCGGCGCGAGAGCGTCGTCCGACACGGTCGTCAGCAAGCGCCAGTCCGCACCGGGCTTCGCGAAGCTCTCGCCGAGGCTTCGCATCACCTCGGGGCGATCGTGGATCGGATCGAAGCTCAGCGAGACGAGTCGCACCTGCGCCCCGAGACCCGCGTCCTCGAGAAGACGACTCTGCACGCGCTGCAGCACGTGGTTCGCGAGCGGGCAGCCGTTGATGTCGGGACACGACGTGTAGACGAAGCCGAGCACGACGACGGCGTCGCCGAGCACGTCGTGCAGGCGCTTCGCGCGGCCGGTCTCGTCGAGCACGTCGCCATCCGCGGCCGGACCCAGCGGCGGCAGCTCGTACGTCCCCGCCTCGGGTGCTTCGTAGTCGAGCCGCTGCCAACCCGGCGCGAGAACGGGCTTCTCCGGTGCGACGGCCGCGGCCGGAGCCGCGGAGCCGGCCGCAGCCGCGATCGCGATCGCGATCCACGTGCGAGCGAAGCTTCGCAGGACCGTTGCGAGGTCAGCTCGCCCGAGCGAGCCGCTCCCGCGGCCGGACCGGCAGACGCGAGTAGAGGGCTTTCGCCCCGAAGCGCATCTGGTGCGGTGCACCGAGCTTCTCCTTCACGAAGTCGATCGCAAACTTCTCCTCGAGCTCCTTGCCGTCGAACTCGTATCCCTCGAAGAACTGGAGGTCGCCGCCCGCCGGCTCGGTCTTGTCCCAGTTCGCCAGCAGCGAGGACGTGAAGTAGATCCGCTTTCCGTCCCAGCTCTGCGAGGCCATGTTCACCTGCTCGCCGATCTTCTTCTCGTAGATCTGCTTCGGGCGATGCGGATCGGAGACGTCGAAGAGCCGCGTCTTGCCGTCGCTCCACGTGTCCACCCAGAGGAGCGAGTCGTCGGCGGAGATCGAGATGTCGACCGGCAGCGGCACCTTGCTGGGGTCGCCGATGTCCGAAACGGCCTTCGCCTGCCAGTCGCCTTCCGCATCGGCGTAGATCAGCCAGATCTTCGACGTGAGCGCGGTGCTCGTGAAGCAGTAGTCGTGGCGCGCGCCCCAGGCGCAGCGGATCTCGAGCGGCGCGCCCGGGACGTCGAGCACCTTCTTCGGCTTCTTCGTGTGCAAGTCCCAGATGACGACGGTGTTGCCGAAACGCTTCATCGCCTCCGGATCGGCGAGCAGCTTGCCGAGGTTCATCATGTAGTTGTTCCAGCCGGTGAACGACGAGCTCACGAGGACGTTTCGCCGCGGCAGAGCGCGCACGTCGTACCCGTAGCCGTCCGCGAACTGGCCGGCTTTCTCGGCGCCGCGCAGGTCGCCGTCGACGGGCATCCAGTGCGTCGCGACGTACTTGCCGTCGTTCGTGTACTCGACCATCGCGGTCTTGCCGCCGTGATCCTGGTTGTTCGAGAGCCCGGTGAGGAGCATGCGCCCGGGCAGCGCGTAGAGCGTGTGCGGCCCGACGACGCCGCCGCTCTTCGCGACGAAGTCGTCGATCGTCGCGTGGAGCTTCGGCTTCGCGGGATCGGTGTGGACGTCGAAGATGAAGATCTTCGACGTGTCGATGCCGGACGCCCAGAGATAGCGGCGGTCGTCCGTGAGGCCGGAGTGATGCGCCTCGTTCCGGCCGCCGACGCTGAGCGTGCCGATGACCTTTCCGTACGTCGGCGAGCCGGGGTGGACGTCGACCGTGACGAGCTTGTCCTGCTCGTCGCCGACGCCGGGCATGCCGAGCGTCCAGACGTAGACGTAGTCCTCCTACCCGACGATCTTCGCCATGTACGGCGACATGCAAGTCTCGTCCGCCGAAGACGGCGGCGCACCGAAACCGTGCGCGATCAGAAAGACCGCCAGACACGCGGCAAGACGTGCTGGCCGAAGCCGAAAAGTTCGCATCGGAGACCTCCGCGGTCGTCAAGGCTCCCTTCCAGGTTCGACCGCTTCTGTAAAGGTCGGCACGCGGATCAAACCCTCCTGCGTCACCGAGGCGATCCGCACGCCGGCCTGGGAGTACATCGCACCGAGCGTCAGACCGCGCGCGCCGTGGGCGACGGGGCTTTCCGCCGCATAGAGGATCCAGCCGTCGAAGCGCTCCGCGCGATGCAGGTGGACCGCGTGATCGAGGCTCGCGTTGCGCGTCCGTCCCATCACGAGCCCGTGCGGAAGACCGGCGGTGCTGAGCAGCGTACGATCGCTCGCGTAGACGAACATCGCGGCGTGCAGGATCGGATCGTCGGGGACGACGCCGCGAGGCCGGATCCAGATGCGACGTCGCGCGACGCGCGGCACGCCGGGACGGAACTCCTCGTCGGGCTCGCAAGCGCGCACCTCGAGCGCGACCTCGCCGCCGCGCTCGCCGAGGCGCTTCTCGCGGAGGTCCTCCCAGTCGGGACAGCTCTCCGGCGGCGGAACGTCCGGCATCGGGTCCTGGTGCGAGATGCCCTCCTCGAAGCGCGTGAAGCTCGCGTCGAGGTTGAAGATCGCCTCGCCGTTCTGCAGCGCGACGACCCGCCGCGTCGTGTACGTGCGTCCGTCGCGAATGCGGTCCGTGACGAATCGAATCGGACGCCCGTACCGCCCCGGGCGCAGGAAGTACGCGTGCAGCGAGTGCAGATCGCTCCCCGGCGGCGCGGTGCGCCCCGCCGCGACGGTCGCCTGCGCCGCGACGAGACCGCCGAAGAGCCGGCCCTCGCCGCGTCCGGGATCGCCGAGGAAGAGATCGCGATCGAGCGCCTCGAGCTCGAGCCGCCGGACGAGTCGATCGATCGGCGTCGGCTTCAGCGCTTCGCGCCCTGCGCGCGCGCGAGCGGCGGCCGCGCCATGTCCGGGAGACGCGAGCCCAGACGGAGCTCGACCTCGCGCGTCTGCCCGCCCGCTTCGAGGAACGCGCGCATGCTCGCGCGCGAGGCCGGGAGAGCGACCGACTGCTGGAACAGGTTCGCCTCGGCGACGAGCCCCGGCGCGACCTCGGGCAACGCCGCGTCGACGGCCTCCTTCGCGAGCCGGATGGCATCGGGCGACATCGAGGCGACCTTCTCGGCGAAGCTGCGCACGAACGCGAGCACCTCGTCGTCGGACACGACGCGGTTCACGTAGCCGATCGCCGCCGCCTCCTCGGCGTGGATGTCGCCGCACCCGAGCACGATCTCGAGCGCGCGCGCGCGACCGACGAGCTGCGCGAGCCGCTGCGTGCCGCCGCCTCCGGGAATGATGCCGAGCGCGACCTCGGGCTGGCTCAAGCGCGCGCTCCGCGCCGCGAACCGCATGTCGAGCGAGAGCAGGAGCTCGGAGCCGCCGCCACGCGCGATGCCCGCGATCGCGCCGATCGTCACCTTCGGCATGCGGCGCACGCGCTCGAGGAGCTGTACGAACGGGTTCGGCTCCGTCGCCGGAGCGCCGACCTCTTCGGGCAGCGAGAGGATCCAGTTGACGTCCGCGTGCGCGATGAAGAACTCCTGGTCCGCGCTCTGGAACACGATCACGCGAACGCGGTCGTCCTTCTCGAGCTCCTCGACGACGCGCGCGAGCTCCAGGAAGAGCGGCACGTCGAGGAGGTTGATCGGCGGATGGTCGATCGTCACCCACGCGACGCCGTGGGAAAGGTGCACGCGAAGCGCTTCATATCCTTCGTAGCGTCCCATCGTCCGCACCTCCGACACGGGAGACTACGGCTGTGCGTTCGCAGGCGCAATGGGCGCGACCCGTGCGAAACCGATGAGCCTCGCGTTTCGACCGGTCACCCGACCGGGGATCACGCGGAAAGTAACGTTTCCGTAGTCTCTCGGAAGTCGGTATCGTCGGAGGAACCTCGGGACGATCCATGGAAGACCGCGCCCTGCCCCTGAACGCGCTGCCGCAAGCGTCTCGTGCTCTCGATTACGCGAGACCGCGGCATCGGCGCCGTCCCGTGCTGAACCTGATTCTTTTCTTGGCGACGCTCGTGACCACGACGATGGCGGGCGCGATGCACGCCGGCGTCGATCCCTTCAGCAACCCGTGGGAGATGACGCAAGGACTGTGGTTCTCGGTGCCGCTCCTGCTGATCCTCCTCTGCCACGAGTTTGGGCACTACGCGCTCGCGTCGCTGCACGGCATCCCGACGACGCTGCCCTACTTCATTCCCGGTCCACCGCTCCTCGTCGGCACCTTCGGAGCGTTCATCCGGATGCAGGGCATGCCGCGCACGCGACGCGCGCTCTTCGACGTCGGCGCGGCGGGACCGTGGGCGGGAATGGTGATCGCCGTGCCCGCGGTCGTGATCGGGCTCGCGCTCTCGGAGGTGCGGCCGCTCGAGCACGACCTGAGCGTCGGGCTCACCCTCGGCAACTCGATCCTCTTCGACCTCCTGAGCCGCATCGTCCTCGGCGTCGATCCGGATGCCGTCACGATCCTCCTGCACCCGATCGCGCTCGCGGGCTGGTTCGGCCTCTTCGTCACCTTCCTGAACCTGCTGCCGGTCGGCCAGCTCGACGGCGGACACGTGGTGTACGCGCTCTTCGGACGTGCGCACCGCACGATCGCGCGGCTCTTCCTCGCCGTCGTCCTCGTGATGGGTTTCTACGGGTGGGAGGGTTGGTTCCTCTGGGCGCTGATGCTCGCGTTCGTGCTGCGCGTCGACCATCCGGACACGGTCGATCCGGACACGCCGCTCGATCGCCCGCGCCGCCTCGCTGCCTGGGCGACGATCGCGATGTTCTTCCTCACGTTCATGCCGGTGCCCCTCTCTGTGATCGGCCCGGAGGAAGCGGAGGTGTCGGTGCCCGCGATGCCCAGCGAGCCGCACTCGGCGCCGCCGTGGGATCGCTGGGAGCGCGGCGGCCAAGAGCACGACGCCGGCCCCCTGCAGAGCATTTAGTACAACGAGGGGCACGCGCCCCTCGCCCAGGCGGCAAAGCCGCCCGGGGCGCCACTCCCGCGCTCGCTTCGCTTGGGCCGCGCGCTACGCGCGCGGAGCTTTCGCGCCACAGCTGACCGCCGCATTTTCTTTCGAGCGCGCGTATTGTATCGGGCCGGGCGTGACCGACCGGCTGAGCTGGGATCAGTACTTCCTCACGATCACCCGCCAGGTCGCCGAGCGCTCCACCTGCCTCCGTGCGAAGGTCGGCGCAGTGATCGTGCGCGACAAGAGCATCCTCGCTTCGGGCTACAACGGCGCGCCTTCGGGGATGCCGCACTGCACGGAAGTCGGCTGCCTGGTCTACCGCTCGGAGACCCCGTTCGGCGGCACCGAGGAGAACTGCTACCGCACGATCCACGCCGAGATCAACGCGATCGCGCAGGCGGCGCGGAACGGCACGTCGATCCGGGACGCGGCGATCTACATCACGCACTCGCCGTGCATCCACTGCGCGAAGACGCTCGTGAACACGGGCATCCGCACGATCTACTACGAGCGGCCGTACAAGCTCGAGACGGTCGAGGACATCGTGCGGCACACCGGCGTCGAGCTGCGCCAGGTGGAGATGCCGGCCGTCGTGCCGGTGCCCTGAGCCGCCTTCGACGTCAGGGAGAAGCCGGCGCGAAGAGCCCGCCCTCGACGAGCGGCTGGAGCCCGACCGTCGAGAGCGCCGCGTGCAGGCCGTAGTAGCGCTCGAGGATCGTCGCGACGGCGGCGACGAGCCCGACCGTCGACGTCACGATCAGCAGCGCGTGGATCCATCGCCACGCACGCGGGCTCGGTGCAGCGCCGGCGATCGGAAGGGAGAGAAGCGCCGCGGGCAGCGCCGGCAAGAGATAGCGGCCCTGGAAGCCGACGATCACGGGCTCCGCGAGGCGCGTCCACCGCACCCACGCCGTCGCCTGGATCGCGACGTAGATCGCGACGAAGAGCGAGACGGCGAGGAGACGCTGCGCGCGCGACGGCGAAAGCCCGCGCGGGTGATCGACGATCGCGAGCCCGAGAAGCGAGAGGAAGTACGTCCACACCGCCCAGCTCGGCAGCCCCGAGTCGAGCCAGCCGAACCGGCCGACCATCATCCGGACGTAGTGCCAGCACTCGACCCAGGTCGTGTGCAGCAGCTCCGCCGCGAAGCGAAGCGGCTCGCGGACGAGCGCGCCCGGGACGCGCGGCATCGCGGGAAGAGCCGGCGAATGGAGCATCGGATGGAAGACGTCCGGGGCGACCGCGAGCGCGAGAGCGCTCGTGACGAGCGGCATCCCGAAGACGAAAGCGACGCCTCGTGCGTACTCGCGCCGCGAAGCCGCCTTACCAGCGGGAATCGCGAGGACGAGCAGCGCGAGCGGAACGTAGACGAGCTTCGTGAACGAGAGGGCCGTCGCGAGAGCCGCGAGGAACGCCACGGCCCGCCCGTCGAAGCGTGCCTCGCGGTCGAACGCCAATCGCAGGACGGCCGCGACGAGAAGCAGCGCGAGCCCGCCCGTCACGACGTCGGCCGAGTACGAAGCCGCGAGGAAGAGTGACATCGGCAAGAGCCCGATCACCCAGTAGACACGGCGAAACAGCGGCAGCAGATGGATCGCCGAAACGAGGCACGCGATCCAGAAGAGGAGTGCCGCGATACGGCCCGCGTAGAAGATGTCCGCGACGGAGAAGCCAAGCGAGCGTGCCACGACGATGCCGGCGACCTGCGGCGCGTACGTCAGCGGGCTGTAGCTCGCATACGAGCCGAGAAAGACTCGCTCGTCCGACGGCGGCTCGTCGCCGAGGCGGGCGCGCAGCTCCGCGGGCGACATCTTGTCGACGCCGCGGCGGAAGAAGTCCGGATCGAAGCGTCGACGGAAAGACGCGACCTCGCGCGGCACCTGGACGCCGCGCTCGCCATCGGGCGCGCGACCGAAGCGAACGCCGCCTTCGGAGAGATGGTACGCGTGGATGAAATGCACGGGCTCGTCGGGGATCTGCCCCGGCGGCACGGCGAAGGCGAAGAGCAGGCCGAAGCCGAGCGCGAGGACGACGAAGCCGGTCTTCACGAGACGGGCGACGCGGACGCCGCAGAGGCGGCTCGCGCGGCGCTCGCGCGCGTGCGCGCGCGGCGCGGCTTCTCGCCGCGTGACAGCACTGCGCGGAGAGCGCGCGCCGTCGCGGTATCGCCGCGGCTCGCCAGATCCGCGGGCGTTCCCTCGGCGACGATCCGGCCGCCGTGGTCGCCACCCTCCGGACCGAGGTCGACGACCCAGTCCGCCTGCGCGATGAAGTCGAGGTTGTGCTCGACGACGAGCACGGTGTTGCCGCGCTCGACGAGCTCGTGGAGGACCCGGACGAGCCTCGCCGTGTCGGAGAGGTGCAGGCCGGTCGTCGGCTCGTCGAAGAGAAGGAGGCGCCGCTCCGAGCGGGTCGCGTCGATGAAGCTCGCGAGCTTGAGCCGCTGCGCCTCGCCGCCCGAAAGCGTCGCGGTCGGCTGCCCGAGCGTCAAGTAGCCGAGACCGACCGAGGAGAGAGCGGCGAACCGCTCGCGGACGCGCGGCCGGTCCGAAAAGAACTCCGTCGCCTCGTCGATCGTCATCGCGAGGATCTCGCCGACGTTCCGGCCGCGGTACCGGACGTCGAGCACGTGCGGCTGGAAGCGCCCGCCGCCGCACCGGTCGCACGTCACCTCGAGATCGGCCATGAAGTGCATCTCGAGCGTGACGGTGCCCATGCCGCCGCACTCCTCGCAGCGGCCGCCGCTCGAATTGAAGGAGAAGTGACCCGGTGGAATGCGCGCCGCGCGCGCCGCCGGCGTCGCGGCGAGGAGCTTCCGGATCTCGTCGTACGCCTTCAGATAGGTCGCCGCGTTCGAGCGGCTCGAGCGGCCGACGGGCGCCTGGCTCATCAGCACGACCTCGTCGAAGCGATCGAGACCGGTGATCGCCTCGCAGGCGCCGGCCTCGGCGCTCTCGCCCTGCTCGCGAAGCCAGCCGTTGTAGAGGACCTGCTCGACGAGCGTCGACTTCCCCGAGCCGGAGACGCCGGTGACGCAGATCAGCCGCTCGCCGGGAAACGCGACGGTGACGTCGCGGAGGTTGTTCTCGCGCGCGCCGCGGATCACGAACGCGGGCTCGCCACCGCCGCGGCGCGGCGCTTCCGCGTCCCGCCCGCGATCGCGGAGGGAGCGGCCCGTCTCCGATGCGGCTTCCATGCCCGACGGCGGACCGGCGTAGACGACGCGGCCTCCGTTGGCGCCGCCGCCCGGACCGAGATCGACGACGTGATCCGCTCCCTCGATCAGCACCGGATCGTGCTCGACGAGGACCACGGTGTTGCCGACGCTCGTCAGGCGTCGCAGGACGCGCAGGAGCCGCTCCGAGTCGCGCGCATGCAGGCCGACGGTCGGCTCGTCGAGGCAGTAGAGAGTGTCGGTCAGGGCTGCGCCGAGTGCGCTCGCGAGGTGGATCCGCTGCGCTTCTCCGCCGGAGAGGGTGCGCGCCTGCCGCGCGAGCGTCAAGTAGTCTAGCCCGACCTCGACGAGGTACCCGAGCCGTCCTCGCACCTCGTCGAGCAGGGTCTCCGCGCGCGCCGAGACGCGCTCGTCGCGTCCGATCTCCGTGGTCCAGACGAGCGCTTCCGAGATCGGGAGCTCCGTCACCTCGGCGATCGTCTTGCCGCCGACCCGCACGGAGAGCGCTTCGCGTTTCAGCCGCTGCCCGCGGCAGCTCTCGCACGGCGAGTAGCCGCGGTAGCGGGCGATCAGGATGCGAACGTGCGTCTTGTAGCGCTTCCGCTCGAGCCAGCGGAAGAATCCGTTTACCCCGGGGAAGCGTCGCCCGCGGCCCTTTCGCGGCGCATCCTTCGGCTCGCCGTCGAGGACGAAGGCGCGCTCCGCCGCGCGGAGCTTCTGCCACGCGACACGCGAGCGAACGCCGTGCTCCTTCGCGACGCGGAGCATCCACTCCTGCATCTCGAGACCGCTCGGCGTCGTCCACGGCGCGATCGCACCGTCCGCGAGGCTCTTCCGCGGATCCGGGATCACCTTGTCGAGATCGAGCCCCGTGACGCGTCCGAAACCCTGGCACTCGGCGCACGCTCCGAGCGGGCTGTTGAACGAGAAGAGATGCGGCACGAGCTCGGGCCGGTCGAGACCGCAGACGCTGCACGAGAAGCGCCGGTCGAGGGAGCGCACCGCGGAGCCGTCCTGCGGCACGAGCTGCACGCGGCCGCGCGCGAGCGAAAAGGCGCTCTCGAGCGCCTCGCGACAGCGAGCGCGCGACGTCGACCCGGCGACCAAGCGATCGATGACGACCGGAAGGAGGCGATCGGAGCCGTTCGAAGCTTCGTAGGCGGCTCCCTGCTCGGCTGCGAGCGGCAGCTCCGGCGGCCCGGACTCCTCTTCGTCGAGACGCACGACCGCTCCGCCGATCCAGAGACGGCGATGGCCCTGCTTCAGGAGCCCTGCCTTCACGTCCTCGAAGGGAAGGTCCGCGATCACGACCGGCGCGACGACGAGAACCGCGGTCCCGGTTGCGAAGCCGTCGATCTCCGCGAGGCCGATCTCCGGATCGTCGCGGCGCACGCGCCCGCCGCACCCGAGGCACGAAGCCTCGCCGACGTGCGCGTAGAGAAGCCGCAGGTGGTCGTTGATCTCGGTGATCGTTCCGACGGTCGAGCGCGCGTTCCGAATCGTGTTCTTCTGCGCGAGGGCGATCGCCGGCGGGATGTTGCTGATGAAGTCGACGTCGGGCCGCTCCATGCGCTCGAGGAAGAGGCGCGTGTACGTCGACATCGACTGGACGAAGCGTCGCTGTCCTTCCGCGTAGAGCGTGTCGAACACGAGGCTCGACTTGCCGGAGCCCGAGACGCCCGTCACGACCGAGAGCGCCGCCGGGGGGATCTCGCAGGAGACCTCCTGCAGGTTGTGCGTCCGCGCCCCGCGGATCTGGATGGGCTCCTTCATGAAGCGGCGGCTCCGGGCAGCCGCGCGCGGGCGCGCACGTCCTCCCAGCGGTGGCGGATCAGGACCTCGCCGTCGCGGAAGACCTCCTGCAGAAGGTCTTCGCCGGCGGCTTCCTCGCGCACGGTCTCGAGACCGCCGGCGCCGCGCACGAGCTTCAAGCGGCCGGGCTTGCTCGCCTTCGCGTGGTCGGTCACAGGGTCCTTGTGCACGTCGCGCGGCTTCCCGTCGATGGTCACCTGCGAGCACTTGTACGCGAACTGCTGCGTGTCGCGATCGACCTTCTGCAGAAGCGCTCCGCCCATGCCGAAAGCGACGTTGTCCGCGGACCAGCCGTTCTGGCCGATCGCGATCAGGATGCGCCGCGCTTCGGCCTCGTCGATCCCGTCGCCCTGGATGACCGCGATCTGCGGAGGAAGGACCTCGTACCCCTTCTCGTTCGTCGTCGTGCCGAAGCGCTCGCCGAGGATCTCGAGGACCTTCAGCACCGCGACCGCCGGGTCTCCCGAGTCGGGCCGGACGACGAGCGTGCCGTCGCGCGCGAGGACGCGCTCCAGCA
>Ga0194131_10009145_pt1 | contig 12626 bp, 8 predicted proteins | sample TA2KigO120mmetaG_FD_148631 | JGI IMG/M metagenome (GOLD analysis project Ga0194131, IMG submission 148631) | Freshwater microbial communities from Lake Tanganyika, Tanzania - TA2015053 Kigoma Offshore 120m | ecosystem: Environmental > Aquatic > Freshwater > Lake | place: Tanzania: Lake... | reverse complement strand
TGTGCAAACCTTGATGTGTACAGCAATCCGGTTGCACGCGTGCGCGCACCCGTCGACAGCGCTCTGGCGACCGCAGAATGGCTACCTGACCAGAAGCCGGCATACCAGACCGTCTAGGACGACGCGTTATCCCTCTCTCAACGCAGAGCAGCCGGTAGATCACACACTGAAGTACCGAGAGAGCGCGAATAACTCGAAAATGGCTCAGATCAAGGATGACCCGAACTTCGGGAAAGCTCGTCTCCCGGGTTCGCGCCAGTAAGATCTGGCAAGCGACCGCCTTCTAGCGCCTCAACTTGGTTGACTGCCCGCCAGGAGCGCTACCTCGATCTGAAAAGGCAGCCCGTTATTCACCGAGCAACGTGCATCGGCATGATGACGTGGGTGTACGCCTCGCTCCCCTCGGGCCGGAGGACACCGGGACTCGAAGGCGTGGTCACATCGATAATCACCTTTGGTGCCTTGACGACCCCGAGCACATCGGACAGGTACTTCGCGTTGAAAGCGATATGCGCTGCGTCGCCCTCGACGACGACGTCGATCTCGCCCTCGGTGTCACCCACCTCGGCGGCCGATGCGTGCACCTTCAGACGGCCGGGTGCGCCGTTCTCCGCGGGAGTCGCCTCCAACTTCACGATGTTCGCGGCGTCACGAGCGAAATACGAGGCGATCTTCGTCGCCTCCAGGAACTCATCGCGGCCGACGATGACTCGCGTGCTATGAGCCTTCGGAATGATCTGGTTGTAGTTCGGGAAGTTCCCTTCAATGAGACGGGAGACGAGTTGCACGTTCAGCAGCCGGAAGAGGATCTGGCTCCGGTTCGGCGTCACGTTGATCGTCACGTCGTCGTCGTCGGAGCCGAGCACCCGACCCAGTTCACTGAGGGCGCGAGCGGGCACGATGATCGAGAGGCGCGTTGGCACCGTGCTCGGCAACGGAAGCGAGTGCACGGCAAGTCGGAAGCCATCGGCCGCGGCCAGGGTCAGGCGATCCTCTTCGAAGGTCATAGAAACGCCCGCGAGCACGGGGCGGCTATCGTCAGTCGCCGCCGCGAAGGCGACGAGTTCGATTGCCAGACGCAGCGCCTCCGAACTCACGGTAATGGGGGACTCCGGTCCGACCGAGGGGATCGGCGGAAACTCCTCGGCGTCGATCCCCTTCAAGTTCGCCTCGAAGTTGCGGCACCTGGCGTTCAGTGCCCGCGTCCGGTCGTTCAACTTCAAATCGATCGTTTCGCGTGGAAGGGAGTTAACGAACTCGCTCAGCAATCTGGCCGGAATCGTGATCGCGCCGTTGTCTCTGATATGGGCGTCGACCCAACTGGTGATCGCGATATCGAGATTCGTCGCTGCAAGCTTGAGGCGACCCTCCCCGGCCTCGAGCAGAATGTTGCTCGTCACAGGGAGCGTGCTTCGCACCGCCACCGCCCGACCAACCATCGAGAGGCCGCGGGCCAGATCCTCCTGCTTGCAGGACAGGTTCACAGGCAGCCAGACCTCCGGGGTGGCAAGGGTGGCTGGGATTATAGTCAAGGCCCCAAGCAAGCCCAATTCCTAGAATCGGAAGCGATGAGCCTGAACGCCCCGGCCGCTACTCCCGCTGAGCTCTCGACTCTCGATCTGGGCCGTAGCATCGTTGAGACCGCCTCGGATCGGCAGGCGATCGACGTGCGACTGCTCGATCTCCGTGAACTCATTGCCTTTGCCGATCACTTCGTCGTATGCCACGGGACGAGCGATCGCCACGTGCGCGCGATCGTGGATGCGATCGTCGAATCGATCGGAAAGCTGGGGTACGAGCCGACGCACATCGAGGGCACGCCCGAGGGCGGCTGGATCCTGATCGACTATGGCCAGATCATCGTGCACGTGTTCGCCGAGGAGCAGCGCGAGTACTACCAGCTCGAACGACTCTGGCAGCTGGCTCCAGTCCTGATGCGCGTGCAGTAGACGCGGATCAACTGCGGCGCGCGACCACCACCATCCGTGAGCTCTCTGCCCGATAGTCGGTCAGGTCGAAGCCTCCGTAGACATTCTCGATCGCGAAACCGCAGGCGGGAAGCAGCCACTCCAACTCTGGCGCGGTGACATACCGCAGGCCAAATGGCGCGACCGTGCGACGGATAACGCCGTGGCGATCCGCCTCGTCGTAGAAGAACGTGATGTCGAGGGTTTGCGTCGCCGGATCGACGCGCTGACTGTGGAACCGTGTGGTGACGGAGCCTTCGTCTGGACCATGCCGGGTGAAGTCGTGGATCAGCCGCCCGTCCGCATCCTCCAGGAGGTCCGGATGGGGGTTGCAAACTTCGAAGGCGAGGATGCCGCCCGGAACGAGATGCCTGGCAATCCTGCCAAGCGCAGCCTGCTGGCTCTCGCGCGACGTGAAATGCATGAAGGTATTCAAAGCGATGATGACGAGCGGGAAGCGGGTACCGAGCTCCATGCGGCGCGCATCATCGTGTACGAGCGTGATCCATCGCTCCAGTCCGGCTTGCTGCGCCCGCACGCGCGCCCGCCCCAACATCGCCGACGACAGATCGACGCCTGTCGCCCGAATACCGGCGCGGGCGAGCGGCAAGAGCACCCTTCCGGTACCACAGCCGATCTCGAGGATCGGGTCGCCTGTCCTCCCGGCGAGGTTGATGTAGAACTCGATGTCGTCCGTCTCGGCCGACGTGTCCCAGTCGTAGAACCGTGCGAACCGATCGAAGTCGACCTCGTCGTCGGCCGAATAAGGGGTCGCGATCAGCCGGCTCCGCCCGCGTCGGCCGGCCTCGGTATCAGACGGCCAAGGCCGCGAATCCAGCGCGCCACCTGATCGGCCGGAACCTGAAGCCGCCGCATCGCGATATCGAGCGGAAACAGAAGGAGCGCGAGACCAAGGAGATAGGGCCAGAGCGGGTGCCAGTCGAAGCCCTGGTACTTCAGACCATCCGGGATGAAGGACGCCCGTGGATCCCGCAGTACACGTCCACCGGTCATCGCTGCGATCCTGTTCAGGGCGATGTCGTCGTTGCCAAACGCTCGATACTCGGCCGGATACGGCACAGTCAACCCGTAGGTCTCCACCCGGGACGGCCGATCGGCCTCATAGAGCACCGCCTCGACCGAATAGACGCCCGGTTGTAGCAGTCGCACCTGTGTCTCATAGCGGCCGGGGCCTACCTGGCGCAGGCGCTGCTCGGTGATGCGCAGATCCGCCCCCTGGAGGTTCAGGCGAATGTCCTGTCCATCGCGGAAGCCGCCGTCATCATCGACCGCGTCCACACGTACGAGCGCATTGGTCCCATCGTGGCTGGTGGAGACCTGAATGTTCGGATCGACAGGTGCGGGAAGCGTCCACCGCACAACCTGGGACCAGAAACGACGGTAGTCGGGCCAATCCTGCCAGGAACCGGCCCACTTCTTGCCCAGATCACTCGTCCAGGCGACGGATCGGCCCAGGCCGTACTGCCACTGAGCCAGAATCGGGTCCGCACGCACGTCATTAGGTGCAAGGACAGTCTGCGCCTGATCCTTGATCGTCGTCACAAGGTAGCCGGAAAGCGCGGGAATGCTGGGCGGCGCGATGGCCTTCAGGACCGGGCTTGGGGACAGCACTTTCGGCGAGACCTGTCCCTCGACGACCGGCGACCCTGATGCGATCCGAGCCTCCTTTGTGGTGACGACCGGAATATCGCGCGCCTTGTCGACGAAGTAGTAACGACCCTCTCCCTGCCGGGCGAGATCCGAGAGGAGTGCCACATCGGCGTCCGATCCGATGGCGATGGACGACAACGTGATAGATGCTTGCCGCATCTGAGAGATCAGCCGATCGTAGTCGGCGTTTGAGAGTGACCGGCCATCGCTAAGAAGAATGATGTGTTTGTAGCGACTGGGGAGGTCGCGGATGGCACGGAAGCCGACGTCGAGCGCCGGGAAGATCTCGGTGCCACCGGACGCGTCTATGGCCCGGATGCGCTCGCGCACCAACTCAAGGTCGGGACCGGTGCCCAGTTGACGCGGGGCCACCGACCAACGCGGCTGTGTATCGAACACGAGGACTCCGATGCGGTCTGCCGGATCGAGGGATTCCAGGGCGAGCGATGCGGCCTCACGGGCCATATGCATCTTGGTCGTGCCGTCCTCCCGCATGTCCATCGACCCGGACTTGTCGATGATGAGGACCATCGCCACCGAGCCGCGATCGCGCTTACCCGGAATGTTCATGTTCACGGGAAGTGCGTCGGCGATGGGCGTTCGCGCGTAGTCGCCGAGTCCATAGCTGTTCTCGCCGCCAATGACGACGAGGCCGCCACCGAGCGTCTGGACGAATGCGCGTACGGTCCGCTGCTGGTCGAGCGAGAATGCAGTCGCAGCGGTGTTGGCGATGATCAGGCCGTCGTAGCGCCGCATCGCCGAGAGCTTGGGCGTGATCGCCTGCGTCTGGCGCACCTCGACCTGAATCTCCGAGGCGACGAGGGCATCGCGCAACGGTCGAACCTCGAGCTCCGTCGGCGCGACGATCAGCACTCGGGGCCGATCCTTCACGACTGTATATGCGGAGAGTTCGTTGTTCTGACCGAAGGTGTCCCGTTCGGCCTCGACGCGCGCCCACAGGGTATGGAAGCCCTTCTTGAGATTGGCCTGACTCGCGGTGAATCGGTTGCTCCCCGGGGACAGATCGACCGCCTGGTCGCTGATCAGGCGTCCATCAAGCCAGAGGCGCACGTTCGCGCGGGTGCTGACCGTTGCGCCGACGGCGACGACGATGTCGAGGGCATCGCCCTCGCGGATCTGCGGCGCGACCTCGACCGCCTCGACCAACACTTCCTCCGGCGCCGGATTGGTCTGCGGCGCAATCGCAATCTGCACGCCCGCCTGGATCGCCGCCCGAATCTCGGGTTCGACGGCGCCGAGGTTCTCTCGTCCATCAGAGAGGAGGACAATCCGTTTGGCACCGGTCCTAGGGAACATCGACCGGGCGAGACGAATTGCCTCGCCAAGATCCGTCCCGTCGCTCGGTACCTGTACCACCTGTCCTGGCGCGCCAACGCCCTCGAGCGGACGCTCGATGGCGGTCGAACGACCAAAGGAGACCACACCCGCGTTCTGTCGCGCGGCGAGAGACCGGATTGCGCCGGCCACGTAACTGTCCGCGGCCTCCTGCGAGGCGCGAGAGACGCTATCCGAGCGGTCGACAGCGAAGATGACCGACCTGGCATCAGATTCTGTACCCAGCATGGGGCGGGTCAGCGACAGTACGACCAGCACGACGATGCTCACACGGGTCGCGATCGCGGCTCGACGGAGCCACGCGGGGAAACGGGCCATCCGAGGCCGCCCGAGCAGAATGATGAAAGGCACGAGACCGATCAGAAGAAGGAGCGGCAAGTAAGAGTGAATCGCGAGGCTCATTCCTGGCGCCTACCTTCGCGCATAGACGAACCACTCGGTGACGAGGAGGAGAAGCGCCGCCACGACGAGATAGGGCCAGAACTCCCAGGTCACACCGTCCACCAGTCTTAGCGCACCCTGGCTCGCGGTCGCGCCGGGCAACTGACGCGGCCGAATGTCCGACTGGACCTCGTCGCCGGCGTTGACCGTGAACCAGATCTGGCTGAGCGTTGCGGTCGCGCTCCTCTGCACGATTGCGTAGCGACCAACCGTCTGCGTCTCAGCGAACGGGATTGCCCGACCCCGCGACGCGGCGTTCACCGGGAACAGGTAGGTCTTGCCGGTGGGGTCGCGCACCACGACGTCGACTGCCGTCCGGGCGGGTTGGATGTTGTAGACCTGACCCGGTGCCATCGTCTGGGATCCCGAGTTCGGTGCCAGCCAGTTCAGCGCGTTGGAGAGGAGCAGCGGGAAGGCGAGCCTCTGACCAATCTCCGGCTGGCGCGGGTCGAATGCCAAGACGATCAACTTCCGCCCCTCATCGAACCCTTGCCAGACCAGGGTCTGGTCCCTCGATTCGACGACCGGCGAAGTCCCTGCCGGTGGCTTCACGCGGACCATCCTGGGCAGGAAGACTCCGGCAAGGTCCAGAGACTGCAGGAGATCCGAACGCGCGTTGAATCGGACGATCTGCTGCGGCTGGGTGACCTCTGCGATCTCGAAGCCGGCGAAAGTGCCGACTGGCGGGTTCATCACCAGAATCGAGCCGCTCGGGAGTACGTCGCGCGAGCGCGGCAAGAACCCGTCGAACACCGTGACCGCGCCGACCACTTCTGAACGGTATTGCTGCGGCCGGATGTAGCTGACGCGTAAGTTCGGGATGGCCCCGAGACCGCGCTCGACAAAAGGTGGAGACGTCGAGACGACGGTGACGTCGAGATCCTCACTCGCGACGACCGCTTGCGCGTAGTTATCGAGCGGCAGGCTATCCGGAGCATCGAGGATAACCTCGAAGAGCCTCACGGTCGGACTAAGCGATATCACATAGTCGTGCGACGATCGCGGACCGATACGCACCGCGATCGACTCCAGGGGCACGCCGTCCGCCATGGAGCGGAGCGGCACGTGGACCAACTCGCCGCCGAAATTCGTCACCCTGGCAAAGCCCTGGAACCGCTGGCTTCCGTCGAAGATCCGTCGCACCTGGAGGGCGACCACGGCAACGTTGTTGGTCGCGGTGCCGATCGCAACGTGGCGAAACTCCTCGATCCCCGGTTCGAGCCCCGGCTGTTCCTCGTGGGCTCCGTCGCTGAACAGGGTGACGATCGTCCGAAACCCGGCGCGCTCTCGAGCAAGCGATCCCGCGATTTGCATCGCGGAGCGGACGGCGCTGCTCGCGACGCCTGGCTTCAGCGAACTGACCCCGCCGATGACCTGCTGACGATCCTGGCCTGACTCGATCAGTTCGACCGTGGCGCCTGCGCGCAGGACGGAGAATGAGTCGCCCTCCGGCGCGGCCTGAATGTGCTCGATGACCCGGCGGGTCGCCTCCGCGAAGCGGGTGGGGACGGTGTCGGTCGCCTGCATGCTTGTCGACGCATCGAGGATCAGGACGTGGTGCGTGGCCGCGGTACCCAGGGCCGCCGGGCGCGCCACCGCGATGGCGATGACAGCCGCGATCAACAACTGCAACAGCAGCAGAATGTTTCGTATGGGCGGACGCCACGTGGGCTTGCCTTCCGTATCGCGAATGACGTTGCGCCACAGTAGCGTGCTCGAGACCTCGATGCGCTCGTAGCGAGCCCGCAGGATGTAGAAGATGATGATGATCGGAATCGCGAGAAGCAGGAAAAGCGCGAGAGGGGAGACGAACGTCAACGCACCAGTCTCCGCTGCCGGAAATACTGGATGGTCAGCCCCTCGAACGGGAGTGAGGTGTTCATGCGCAGATACTTCACTCCACGCCGCGCGCAGAATGCCTCGATGTCGGCCGTCCATGCGGCCATACGCTCGTGGTACGAGCGAATGGACTGTGGTCCAAGCGTGAGTTCGATGCGCTCTTCGGTCTCGACGTCGAACAGTTCAACGTCTCCAGCCAGGCGCGGGTCGAGTTCCTCCTGATCGAGAAGGTGGATGACGGCCGTCTCGAGGCCGCGCTGCACCAGGATGTCGATGCCTTCGGTCACGCCATCCGCGGCGAGCAGATCAGAGATGACCAGAACCACACCGCGATGGGAGATACGCTGAACGTAATCTTGGGCGGCGGTCTGCAGGTGGGTGCGGCCTACCGGCCGAATACCAGAGAGAAATCGGAAGAAATTGAGTGCCTGGGACTTCCCGCGAACGGGCGAGAAGAACTCCTGGACGTGGTCGGTGATGGCCGCCGCAATGATGGTGTCGTATCGGCTCAGGCCTATGTATCCCAGCGCCGCTGCGACCTGCCGGGCGTAGGTCAGTTTTGGTGGCCGTCCCCAGGCCATCGATCGGCTCGCGTCGATCAGCAGATGGACGCCAACGTCCTCCTTCGCCTCCGTCAGTTTGAGGAAGAGTTGTTCCAGCCGTCCGAAGGCGTTCCAATCGATGCGACGGAAGTCATCGCCCGGCACATAGTGGCGATAGTCGGCGAACTCGAAAGAACTGGCCTTCCGCACGCTGCGGTGCTCGCCGATCAGCCCCGCCTTCACCGACCGCTGGGCCGCGACTGATAGTCGCTCCAGACGACGCAGAAATTGCTCATCGAGCAGATCGCTGCTCTGATCGCCGCTCCCCACCAGTGATCGTGCGCCGGCGATCAAGCCATCGGCGAATCCACCGCGCACCCGGATGGCAAGCGCGGCCAGTCGTTCGCTGATCGCCCGCAAGACCCTATCGCCCTGGCGCGAGCGGCACGGGCTGACCGGAGAAGTAGTCGCGGACGATCTGCCGTTTATCGAGCGGCACGTAATTCTGTTCCGGTCGAATTGAGAGTGCGTCAACGATCACCGTGCGCGATTGGCCGCCGGCGCCGCCGACCGTCCCATCGTGCGATGCGACAAGCGGGAGGTTCTCGCCTTCCTCCAGGCTGGACGACCCCCCATCGGCGCGCCCGCGGAGATCCAGGACCCGACCCGGGGCGACACGCTGGCGATTCGGAGGCGAATACACGTCCCGGCTGAGAGCTCCACCGGCGCCTCCGGCCTGCGCATCCGTCCGGGCCAGCCCCTGAGCTCCGTTCACCGAACCACGCCCCGAATTCGCCGCCGCTTCGGCATCGCTATCGCCTGGTGCTCCGGTGTAGTTCTCCGCGTACGCTCCGGCTTCTTCTCCGAACCCTGCCGCGGACGCGAGTCCCTCGAAGTTCGCCAGAGCGTCCAGCGTCTCGGCATCGAGTTCACTGAGCGCACCCGGATCCTGGAACTCGTCCGGCGATCCCTGGCCGCTCGCCATGCTCCGAATCTGGTTTCCTGATTCCCGCACCCCTTGTCCGAGCTCGGCCAGTGTGCGCTGAATCGCCTCGGTATTGTCCTGCTGAAGCGCCTGAGCCGCCCTCTGAAGCCGGGCCGCGAGTTCCGGATTCGTCGGCGCAATGTTCCTCGCCGCCTCGGTGAGCTTGGTCGCCAGGTCGCGCCGAGCCCGGACCGACAGTTGCTCGGATTGGGCGCCGAGCGCGGCCAGTTGGCGTTCGGCCGCCTCATAGTTGCCGCGGCGAATGCTCTCCGCCGCGTCGGTCGTCGCGGAACTGTCGCTCAGCGCGTGCGCGAGTTGATCCATTGCGGCGCGCTGCTGTGCGAGGATCTCGGCGCGCCGGGCGAGTTCGGCCTGGATCTTGGCGAGGCGGGCCGCGAACTCCTCAGGTGTCATGCTCTCACCCTCTAGACCGGTCATGAACTGGTCGAGCGAAGGATCGAACAGGCCCGTCTCTCCGAACCCGCGTGCGCTGTCCTCATAGATGATTGGTGACGCAGGGCCGTCACCTGCCTGATCGAAAGCGGGGTCGAAGGCAAGGTCCGCAACCATCGCGGTCGTGCCGCGAAGCCGCAAGTCCAGCGTGGAGAGGACAGCGAAGGCGGCGGCCAGCGCCAGCGCCAGCGCCAGCGCCCTGAGGTCGCGCCAGGGCGCGCGAAGGCCGACGGACCCGAACGAGTCGAAGTCGCGCACGGCGTGGATCGCCTGCCGGATCTGCAGTCGCGGCAGACGCCCGTCGGCACCGGACCTGATCGACTCAACGGCAGTGCCGCACACCTGCCCCAACCCGAGAGCCCGGTCCACGACCCGCGCACAATCGCCATAGGTGATCCGCTGCAACGCGAGCACGAGGAGCGTCCAGGCGGCGATCAACGAGATCACCCCCTGGACCAGCACCTCAGAAACGGGAATCGCGGCGAACCAGAGGAACCGAGCGATCGCATACACCATCGCCGCGAGAGTCGCTCCGCGAATGACCAGACATACCGCTCGCTGGAGCCAGATGACCCGACGTGCCGCCGTCAGACTAGCGAAGAGCTCAGACTCGATCGCCTCGCCATCTCGAGCGAGCAGGGTCACCGGCATCCGTGCGTCTCCGGCCACGCGCGCGATGTCGGTACCGGAGGTGAACGGCGCAAGAATCACGCGCTGCGCGCGATCCAGGTCGAGTCTCCAGGTGCGGGACCTCTGTCGGTAGGTTCTGGTGAGGCCTCGCCGACCGGGCCGGAAGAGGCGCACGCGTGAGAGCATCCGGCCTCCGGAGATAGCTGCACGCATGATGGCATAGCCTGCCCCAGGAAGGGCAACTAGCCCCGCGCTGCTAACCGACAATTGGAGCCAGCGTCAAGCGCTCTCCACAGCACCCGTCTCTGCACCACGACAGTGCAGTACGGTGCGTCGCGCGGTGTCTCCGGGATACGCGCAGATGGTGTATTGTTGCGCCAAGTTTGGCCTGCGGCAGCGGGCCGAATCATTTTGTGGGGGTTGTGGTATGTCTCGCTATCTCTCGCGTCGGCGTGCGCTACTTGGATTGCTGGGGATTGCCGCCGTGCCGGTACTGGCCGCCTGTGGAGGGGCGGCACCCACGGCGACGCCGGCACCGGCGAAGCCTGCCCCGGCGGCACCCGCAGCCCCGGCGGCCCCCGCTCCCGCGCCCAAGGCCGAGGCCCCCGCTGCTCCGGCGGCACCCACGGCGACGCCGGCACCGGCGAAGCCTGCCCCGGCGGCACCCGCGGCCCCGGCGGCCCCTACTCCCGTGCCCAAGGCCGCCGCGCCCAAGCTGGGCGCGCAGCTCATCGGCAAGCTCGAAGGACCAGAGATTATCCTCGATCCGGCCCGCTATCCCAAGAGCTTCAACGAGGCGCCGCAGTTGGCCGAGCAGGTCAAGGCGGGCAAGCTACCGCCAGTCAAAGAGCGCATCGGCGAGGATCCGCTCGTCGTCAAGCCCGTCCACAGCATCGGCAAGTACGGCGGCACCTGGCGACGCGGCTTCACCGGACCAGCCGATGGCCAGAACGGCCACCGAGTCGCCGGTGGCGACCGCCTACTGTTCTGGGACGCGACCAAGTACCCCAAGATGGTGCCGAATCTGGCCAAGGACTGGAAGTACGACGCCAGCTTCCGCACTCTCACCGTTTCTCTGCGCCGCGGCGCCAAGTGGTCAGACGGCAAGCCGTTCACGACCGACGACATCATGTTCTGGTGGGAGGACGTCTACCAGGACAAGGAGCTCACGCCGGTCAAGTCGTCCTACATGGAAGTCAAGGGCAAAGAAGGCAAAATTGTCAAGGTTGACAACTTCACCGTTCGGTTCGAGTTCGCTGACCCCTACCCACTGTTCGTCGAAATCCTCGGTAGCTCGATCCCGATCTTCGCCGGTCCGGCGATTCAGGGTTCATCGGGTACCGGTGGCTACTTCCCGAAGCACTACATGCAGCAGTTCCACAAAAAGTACGCCAGCAAGGAAGACCTCGACAAGCGGATCGCTGAGGCCAAGATTGACAACTGGGTCAATCTGTTCAAGCTCAAGGCCAGCTGGCACCTGAACACGGAACTGCCCGTCCTCACACCATGGCGCACGACGACCCCGGCGAACACGCCGACCTGGGTACTCGAACGCAACCCGTACTACTACGGCGTCGACACCGACGGTAATCAGCTCCCCTACATCGACAAGATCTCTATGACCCTGGCTGAGAACCTCGAAGTGTTGAACCTCCGGGCGATTGCGGGCGAGTACGACATGCAGGCACGGCACATCGACATCGCGAAAATCCCGGTGTTCCTGGAGAACCAGCAGCGCGGCAACTACAAGATTGCGATCGACCCGGCGCAGCACGGCGCCGATGGCGCCTTCCGCGTCAATTTGAGCTACGACAAGGATCCCGAGATCGCCAAGTGGCTATCCAGCCGCGACTTCCGACGCGCCCTGTCGCTCGGCATCGACCGCGACCAGATCAACGAGACGATCTTTCTGGGCATCGGGACGACGGGATCGGCCGTCTGCTCCGAGGACAATCCGTTCAACCCTGGCCCACAGTACCGGACTCTCTGGTCCACGCTCGACCTCAAACAGGCGAACGACATGCTCGACAAGCTCGGGTTGGACAAGAAGGATGCCGAGGGATACCGCCTGCGCACCGACGGCAAGGGTCGGCTGCGCATCGAGCTCATGACGATTGGCGGCGCCTTCATCCAGTTCACCAAGATCGCCGAAATGGTCAAGGAGCAGTGGAAGAAGATTGGCATCCAGGGCGACGTCTCCGAGCAGGAGCGGAGCCTGTCCGTGCGCCGCATCGAAGCCAACGAGACCCAGATTCACATCTGGCAGAATGACGGCTCCGACGAGCTCTACCTGTATCCAGCCAATCAGTTCCCGTTCATGCCTGGGGCGTCGATGGGGCCGGAGTTCGGCAAGTGGTTCGCCTCGGGTGGCAAGCAAGGCATCGAGCCGAAGGATCCGGAAATCAAGCGCGCCTGGGACATGTTCGTGCGTGGCCCCGGCTTGCCGGAAGAGGAGCGCATTCGCCTGGGTAAGGAGATCTGGAAGATCGCCATCGACGAAGTCTGGGTCATCGGCACCGTCGGGCTCTCCGGAGCGTTCATGGGGATCCGCGTCAACAGCAACAAGATGGCCAATCTTCCGGCGCGGCACCTGAACCTGCAGGCGGGCCAGACGCCGAACATCTCGCGCCCGGCAACGTTCTACTTCAAGTAGGGCGAGGGAGATACGGGGAGCTTGAGAGGAGTCGGCCAGCAGCGGTGATCGGCTACATCGTGCAGCGGCTGGTGTTGGCCTTTTTCACG
>Ga0194131_10009144_pt1 | contig 12629 bp, 18 predicted proteins | sample TA2KigO120mmetaG_FD_148631 | JGI IMG/M metagenome (GOLD analysis project Ga0194131, IMG submission 148631) | Freshwater microbial communities from Lake Tanganyika, Tanzania - TA2015053 Kigoma Offshore 120m | ecosystem: Environmental > Aquatic > Freshwater > Lake | place: Tanzania: Lake... | reverse complement strand
TTCAAAATGAGTTAAATTTTACCAAAGATGGATTTACTAGAAATAGATTTAATACAGGAATAACCATAAATTATCACCACTGGCAATTACAACCAGGATTTTTATTAGAATCTTTAAATAAACATCCCTGGCAACACACCAATGTGTTTTGGCTTAATACTAAATTAAGTTTTTAAATATTTATAAATAGTTTGGTTTTTTTAAATCATCTACTTACATTTATATATGAGTTAAAATATAAAGTTATGAGTGAATCAAATTTAAAAAAAGAATTTTCTCAACGTGATGTAAAACGAATGAGAAATTTAATTACCGGAAACATGGATGATAGAACCCAAGTTCAGGTAGGTTACGAAAAACAAATAGGCGACTATAAAGAAGGAGATGTGTGGGAGGAAAAGGGCAGACAATGGACCATTAAAAATGGTATTAAACAAACAATTACTAAATATGATAATTTAAAACGTTTAGTTACTTTACCTCTTTCATGTCCTAATTGTGGGCGCCCAATAAAAAATAATCGTTATAATAAAGAAATGTGGGCAATCCATAAAAAATGTTTTGATTGTGTAATTGAATACGAAACTAAATTACGTCAAGAGGGAAAATTTGAAGAATATCAACGCAATATCATGAATGCTAATAAAGATGCCGTGCTAGATGAAACTTTAGAAGCTATAGAGGCGTGGGCTAATGTAAGAGATACATTTGTAAATGAAGCAGGTGATGTAGAAAATTGGGGAGGTGGTAATATCAACAAAGAAGAGGTAACAAAGTTAAAAAAACATATTCAGGAATTAAAGAATAAATCAATTTAATATATTTATTTTTATATATGACTTATTCTACAGAAGTAATAGCAGCATTTTTAACAGGGGTACTAGGTCCCTTATTAGTTCAATTTTATATTAATCGTACTAAAAAAATAAAGGAAAAAAATACAGATCCTATAGCAGAGCAATGCGCACTACATAGCCAAATTGATACTAAATTAGAAAAAATCAAGGAAGTATATAAAGCTGATAGAGTTTGGATTACCCAATTTCACAATGGAGGATATTTTTACCCATCAGGAAAATCAATACAGAAATTTAGTATGTTTTATGAAGTATTAACATTAAATACTGAATCCATAAGAATGATATTTCAAAACATTCCAGTATCATTATTTTCAAGATCTACAAATTATTTACTAGAAAATACATATCTTGCTATTCCCGATTTTAAAAAGGAAAACATTAATGAATTAGGATTAAAATATACCGCTGCGGAAACAAATACTAAAGGGGGTTATTATTTTGCTATTAAAAATATTGATGGAAAATTTATTGGAGTTTTAGGTTTAGATTATTGTAAAAAGAAAGTTATGTTAGATACTGAACAAATTACCGCGCTTAACGTAGAAGCCGGCGTATTTTCTGGCTACCTTTACTAAGTATTGTATATTTATATAGAGAAATACTCTTAATAAATTATACATATATGCCTTACAAATCAGTTGGTAAATGCATTTATAAGCAAAACGAAGAAAATAAACGCGGGGAAAAAGTAGGATGCACAAGAGGGGCAATTAAAGACTACTTAGCCGCATTATACGCCTCAGAAAAAAATGAAGCAATTAAAGCTGCGAAAGAAATTAAAGAGGCATTACAAGATGATGTTGATCCAACAACTGCTGCCCTTGGCATCGATGATCAATTAGGTTCATTTTTTATTGTTCAAAACCCAACTAAAAATTCAACTGTAGAAAATATTGTAGCTGAAGGTGATTTATTTACCATCGCTAATTTATTTAAACGTGGTTTGGATTTTGATAATATATTTGGTTTATATAAAACAGCCGATAAAGCTCAAAGAATTGGTGAAAGACTCATCAACGAAATGAGAAAACAAATGAGAGAAAATCTTAAATTAGGTGAAAATAAAGCAGCTGAACTTGAAGATGATATTAATTTAATTAAGCAAGAAATCGAACATCATATGCAGGCAGCTATGTCTGAACCTGGCACTCGTGATGCTCATTTTGCTGATGCTGAAAAATTATTAGGTGATTTAAAGCAAAAAGAAGCTGAATTAGCTAAACTAAAAGGTGCTTTAGAAAACGAAGTAAAAAAATTAGACGAAGCCGAGAAAACTAAAAAATAATGAATCCGATTGCTAACTTTTTCTCGACTCTGTTTACATCAAGAACGCAAGCACACATTTATCACTTGCAAACACCTTCATTTGCTGCTCACTTAGCTTTGCAAGCATATTATGAAGGTATTATTCCGATTCTTGACCCGCTTATTGAATCAATTCAAGGAAAACAAGGTATTATTACAGGGTATACTGCCCCTGGTCAGGTTAGAGAATATATTTCATGTGAAGATATTCAAAATTATTTTGTTGCTTTAGGAATGTTTGTTGAACAAAATAGAAACTTACTTCCTCAAGATTCATATGTACAAAACCAAGTTGATACTATTGTTGAGTTAATTAATATTACTATTTATAAGTTAAAATTCTTAAAATAATGTCAGTAGAATTAAAAGTTTTAATTAGAGAAGAAATTGAGCGTCTTTTAGAAGAAGATGTAAAATTTGCTGAAGGCGATAAAGTAAAAACTACTGATGGTAAAGAAGGTGAAATTACTTTAGCTAAACATCCCTTCTACGCTATTAAGTTAGGTGATGGTTCTACTAAATCATTTCACTTTTCAGACTTAATTAAGTCAACACAAGAAAAAATGGAATATGCTGGTGATTTAAATGAAATCTCAGCTGGTTTAGCTTTTTATATTAAAAATAATATAAGTTTATCTGAAAATGTGTTTCGTCCTGAATCAAAAGCATATTTTGATTTATTTAACGAAGCAAGAAAATTATATAGTGAAGGTTTACTAAAATTAACTAAAGAAGAAGTTGAATTATACTAATGAACAAGATACAACTCAAAAAACATATTGAAAAAATTAATATAAAGATTTTAATCAAAAGCTTGCTGGTTGTTCTTAGTATTGGTTTAGGGATTCCTTTATTAGCATTTATACTTAGTTATATTCCACAAAAATCTATTTTCTTTTTATTGGGGGCGAGTGGATTTTTTCTTCTTTGGTATATTTTTTATGATATTCTAAGTTCATCTAAAAACCAAAAATAAAACATACATATTATGAGTTTTATTAAAGACCTATTTAAAGATAATAATGATATCAACGAAAAATCAGTAGTTGGGTTCTTATCATTTGTTTGTATGGTAATTGCCCTTCTAGTAGATTTAGCTACAGCCTGGTTAGGTAAAGAATTATTAATTAATGAATTTATTTTTGACGGATTTATGATAATTACTTTGGGTGCTTTTGGTATTGCATCTATTGATAAATGGACTAATCGTAAAAATGAAATTGAAAAATTACAAATTAATAAAGAAAACGAACAACCGCCCGCTGAGTAAAAATATAAATCATGAATTTAGACAAATTAAAAGGACATATTCCTGATGTTGTAATTTCTCAATTACCTGATACAATAGCTAAATTTGAATTAAATACTCCTTTACGTTTAGCTCACTTTTTGGCTCAAGCAGGTCATGAAAGTGGTGGATTTAAAGCAGTAAAGGAAAATTTAAACTACAGAGCTAAAGGTTTACGTGCTATATTTGGAAAATATTTTCCTGATGATGCTACTGCTCTTCTTTATGAACGCAAACCAGAAAAAATTGCTAACCTAGTATACGCCAGCAGAATGGGAAATGGCGATAAAGCAAGCGGGGATGGATATAAATTTCGCGGACGTGGATATATTCAATTAACTGGTAAGAATAATTACAAAGCATTTGATGCTGTAGTCCCTGAAAATTTAATTGAAACACCAGATTTAGTAGCTACAAAATATCCATTATTATCAGCGGCTTGGTTTTTTCATAAAAACGGTCTTCATAAAATAGCAGATCAAGGCGCTACAGATGCTGTAGTAACATCAGTTACAAAACATGTTAATGGTGGTACTATTGGTTTAGCTGACCGTATTAAGCATTTTAAAGAATATTACACTTTATTAACACAAAATTTATGATACAAAAAGTTACCAATTGGTTTGTATTTTACAAAGATCTATTTAGATATTGGGTATATGTAGTAGCAGCAGTATTTGCTCTATATAGTTTTATCCTGTTATTCACACCCAAACCACAAATTCCTGCTAACATTAAGGCAACCCTTGATTCATTAACAGCAGTTAATCAGCAATTAATTGAACACCAAAAACAAATTGATAGTACAATTGCTGATTATAAAGAAGAAGTTAATCAAATTGATAATAGGGTAAATAATATTAAAGAAAAAACTACTATTGTTAGAGAGTATTATCGTGAAGTGGGTCAACAAGTTACTCAATACACTCCAACTCAAATAGATTCATTTTTTAAATCAAGATATAACTACTAATGAAATACATTTTAATTATATTGATGTTATTACCTATATTTGGTAATGCTCAAACACAAGACACAGTACACATACCAGTTTATGTGGCAAAACAAATTGTTAAAGATTTAGTTAGTGGTGATAGTGCTAAAGCTGAGTTAAAATTAGCTAATGAACATATAGATTTAATGCATCAAAAAATAAATTTAAAAGATAGTATTATCTCAGGATATATTCAAAAAGGAACAATGTATGAAGATCGTATTAAAAACGAACAACTAAAATTTGATACCCAACAATTATGGGTTAACCAGTTAAGAAAAGATAATAAAAAATTAAAAGTAAAACTTCGTTTTATGCAAATTACCGGCACTCTTGTGGTAGGAGGATTAATATATTTATATGTAACTAAATAATACTTATGAAAATAAAAATTAAAAAAATTAAAGAAGCTCAGTATCCAAACATGCCTAAAGAAGCACTAGACCCAGTAGGTAAAGAAGATAGTGATATCGATAATGATGGGGATGTAAATAAGTCAGATAAGTATTTACAAGCAAAACGTGATGCTATATCTAAAAATATAAAAAAAGAAATAACATCACCAGACACTTACAGTGCTGAATATAAAAAAGGATACAAAGCAGGATATCAAGATGGAAAAGAAAATAAATATCCTGTACTTGAGAATGAAGATCATGAAGTAAGTATGGCTCATAATTTACTTGATGACATTATTAAAAATGCAGCTGCTTTAAAAATGAAATTAGGTGGTGAAGAAAGAAACATTCCAGGATGGATTCAAGATCATATTTCACAAGCTCAAAACTATATAAATCAAGCAAATACTAATTATCATGAAGATAATAACGAAGAAGGAGATGAAGCTATGCTTGAAGCTGAAATGAATGATATGTCACCTGAAGAAGCAGAGAAAGAATTTGATAAATTAATGCAGCGTTACGATTGGTATGCTGAAATGAGTGATGATTATAGAGCATACGATAGAATGATATCTGTAAATCGTAGATTATTTTCATTAGCTCAAAAATTTGATGCTAATAAAGCTATAGACATTTTTAACCAATACGCTCCTAAAGGATCAGGTGTAAAAAAATATTTAGATAGAACTATTGATTCATTAGATCAATTAAGAGGTGCCTCAAACATGCCTGCTAAATATGAAATTTAAATTATCAAAAGAAAGTGTTAAGCAACTAAGAGGAATAGTTAGCAACGAAGCAAACGAGTTTGTTCAAGAACAAGCTGAGGAAGTTATTTCGTTTGAATCTAATCCTATGGAGTATATTTTAAACAAATATCCTTCATTAACTGATACTTTAGATGATTTACTTACAAATTATTTTCGTGATTACGTTACAGGTATATTTGTAATAGCTCCTAAACCTACAACATTTAAGATTTTATTACATAATGGACAAATGTTCTTTTTAACATATGGTCCTAAATCTTGGATTGCTAAAGTAGCGGGTAAAAGATATTATTTACTTAATCTAAATGAAGAGGAAAGTGCTATTCAAGCTATTGCTCATTTATTAGAATTAGGTAGACCTCCGGGGGTTGAAGGACCTGATGAAACAACATCTGGTGAATCATCAAACAAAGAGGAAAAACCAGAGGAAACACCTGAAGAAACACCAGAAGAAGCACCTGAAGAAATAACTGAATCAAAAAAAAAATTAAGTTTTAGGATAGTTGAAGCTGGTGAAAAATTTGAGAGACAAGAAATTGGTTTAGTAAAAGCTATAAAAAAATCTCCTAAAAAACCTGCTGTATTAGTTATTGGTAATAAAACTATTTTTGGAATTAAAGACGCTAATAAAGAAGAAACAACAACATCCTCTGGTAAAGAACCAATGACTGATGTTTATTTAGAAACAACTAAAAATAGAATTAATTTATCATTAAAAGGACCATCAGCTCCATCATTAGCAGGCGGTGGTGTTAAAGGAATTGAAACAGTAAGCCCAAATTTAATAACTGATTTCTTTAAAAAAGCAAAATCAGCTTTATCAAGAGAATATAAAAAAGGAGAAAATATACCTGATGTTTATATGCCTTTAGATAAAAAAACAGCTGAAGCATTAATTAAAAGTAATAAAGAATCAGGTGGACCTATTGATTTTGTTTATAAAGGTCCTATGGATGTTAAAGTAGAATATAAAGGAAACCAAATTATAATTCCTGATGCTGTTTTATTAACACCATCAGAAATGGCTGCTAAATACCCATTATATTTACGTTATAGAAAACGTAGAGAAGATCAAAGATTTGATTCTAATTCTCCTAGTTTGTTAACACAATCTAAAAAAGGAGATAAAAATGGTAGACTAGTTGTTACTGATCAATTACCGTCTACTGCTTTTGTTGTTAAAGAAGAAATAACTAAAGGTAAAGTAGGTATTAGAATAATTGAAGCTAAGCCAACAACTTTTGAAGATTTTTTAGAATCAAAAGAATTAAAAAAAGAAACTAAAAACAAGGTTTTAGAAAACTTAGATGAATCTCTTAGAAAATTAATAATGGATAATTTAAGTAATAATGTAACAGATGTTATAAATTTTTTAAATAGTAATCGTAAAATAATTGAAAATACATTTGATATTAAGGAAGGTGATATGGGTAGAGGTGAAGTTACTTTAATTATAGCATCATTAGATGGACAAAAAGTAAAAAAAGATTTAGGTGATGTTAATATAGGTGGAAAAGCATATGAAGTTAAAGAAGCTAATAGTAAAAATCCAATTAGAGCAGGTGGTACTTACAGAAGTCCTGTTATAACATTAACAACAACTTTATGGCTCCTTAAAGATGATATATTTGAAAGTAAAGATAAAGAACAATGGAAAAAACTATTAGGTGATGACTTATTTAATAGATGGCAAGAATTTGGTAAAGCAGTGAAAGGAGATAAAAATAATAAATTAGTAAACTGGACTTCACTTAACAAAAAACAATTACCAGATTTAAAATCATTTTTAGAAGCTTTAAGAGAAAAATTTGTAGAAATATCCTTATCTAAAGAATCTGAGCCTGAGATTGTAGTTGGTGATAAAGCTTTAGATATTAATCCTGAAGATATAGCTAAAATTAAAACTACAGATATAAATCAAAATATTTCTTTAACAGGTAAAGTAATACCAGCTTCCACTGATTATGAAGATATTAACCGCTTTAGAGGAATAATTAAACTCTTATTAAGTAAAGATATATTTAAACCAGGTGGATCAGGAGGAGATTTAGATAGGGAAATTAAAGAAGCATTTATTAAGGAATTAGATGGTGGGTTAATTATGGTTAGCCCAGAAAAATTTGAATTTTTTAATACTGATAAATTTATTGAAAACTTTGATTTTATAGGCATAACTCAAGGAAATAGACCTCAGTTTTTATATAAACCAAATAATAAATTAAAATAATATATATTTATAAACATGAAACAACAAATTAACGAAATCAAAAGAATGCAGCGTATTGCTGGATTAATCACTGAAAATGAATATCAAGAATCATTAGCAGAAGAACAATCTTCACCTAAAATTTATGGAAGAGTACTTTTTGAACTTTTAGCTAGTTATAATGAATTTATAGGAGGATATGATGAAGATATATATGAAATTTGTGACAAAGCTACTAGTAAAATAGCACAGGATAAATGGTATAGTGTTAATGATGTTGTTAATTTAGATTCTAAAAATAAGAATATAATTTGTGGGGGGACTTTAGCATTTGCTTTTTCAATGGATGCTAAAAGGAATATAAGTAATAATTATTTTAAATATTATATTACTCAAGGTATAAAAGATACGAGAATTAAAGGAAATATTATAGATACTGTAGAAAAAGGATTTTTTTATAATCTATCTACTAAAATTAATTCCAACCCAGAAGAATGGTATCTTATATGTGGTGAAGAAAATTTTGATGCAATATCGGGAACTATAAGTACAGGCGATCTTGATTATAAAAATACAGACATTGCTAAATTAACAACTAAAGGAAAAATAAATACTATACCTACCCCAACACAAATGGGAGAAGATTTAGAAATTGAATTAGCTAGTTTAAGAAGTAAACAAATTTAATATGTATTTATATTTATATTTATATTTGTATGTATGAAACAACAACTCAACGAAATTAAAAGAATGCAGCGTATTGCTGGATTAATCACTGAAAGTGAATATCAAAAATCATTAATGAATGAAGCTTTAACAGCGGATGAGTTATATAAAGAATTTGAAGAAGAAGATTTATTAAATGACAGACGTGAATATGATGTTGAAGATCTAATGTTAGCTTATCCTGGTCTTTCTAAAAAAGAAGCTGAGAAACTTAAACAAATGCTTCAAAGTGGTGGAGATGATTTAGCAGTTAAATGGACTAAAAGATATCTTGATAATGAAAAAAAAGATCCATATTTTTATAATGAAAAAGGTTTACTTAATGGATTTGAAATGGTTGATGGAAAAAAAGTAAAAGAAATTATCGGATATTTTGATGATACAAAAGGTGATGAAGATAGTGAAGTGATTGGATATGTATATAGTAAAAGTGGAAAAGATATTGAAACAGAATATAATAAAGATGATCTAGATAATGCTTTCACTAGTGCTTTAAAAAGTATAAAATAACATATAGACAGATTCATAGCCTGTCGCATCGAAAATATTAAATGCAGCTGTGGCGCACCCAAAAGTGCGCCACTCTTTTTTGGTAAATTAAAAAAAATTATATATCTTTAAGCATATGAATAAAAAAATAGTAATCGTAGGTGCAGGTGTTGCAGGAATCAACGCTGCTACAAAGTTAGTTGATAATGGCTATCCTGGTGAGCTAATCACAATTATAGACAAAGGTAACGACCCACATAACCGCTTACCAGAAGAGGTAATGACTGGTATGTTAGGTGCTGGTGGATGGAGTGATGGTAAATTAACATACCATACTGCTATTGGTGGTCAATTAGCTAAGTATTGTGGTGAAGAAAAAGCAATGGAATTGATGAAACAAGTAGTAGATAACTTTAAGCGTTTCCATCCACAACCAGAAGAAATATTCATGTCTGATCCACAGGAAGAACCAGAATTTATCAAACCATATTTTGGTTTAAGAATGTTTCCTGTATGGCATATTGGATCTAATTTCTTACATGAAATTGCTAAAGCATGGTATTCATATTTGTTAGATAAAGGTGTTAAATTTTATTGGAATTGTGAAGTCAAAGAAATTAATTTTAACAATAATTTAATAAAATCACAATTTGATAGAGAGGTTGTTGAAGGATTTGGTAACAATTATGATTTTGAATATGATGAACTAATTTTTGCAGTAGGTAAATCAGGTATTGACTTTGCCCAAAAATTAGCAGATAAATATACATTCCCTACTGAAGCTAAATCAGTACAAATTGGTATTCGATTTGAAGCACCACAAAAATATTTTCAAAAATTAATTGATGTAAGTTATGATTTTAAACTCTATCAGAAATTTGATAAGGTATCTCTCCGTAGCTTTTGTACTAACAACAATGCGGCTTATGTGGCTGTTGAGGAAACCTATGGCGATGTTAGTTACAATGGGCATGCTAAGAAAGGAAAGGAATTTGAAAACCAAATAACCAACTTTGGTATCCTAATGGAAATTAAAGGTATTGAAGATCCATTTAAATGGAGTAGAGATGTAGTACAAAAACTACAATTTACATCAGATGACTTTCATTCAGGATTATATTATTCACCTAATTACGAAAGACAAGTATCAAAAACTTCTGAAGGAACTGATGTAAAAGCAGCTCAATTAGAAAATTTAGATTTGTTTAAAGAAGCGATGGGTGAATATGCTACTTATATTACTAACTTTATTGATGACATGAACAAAGTATTTAACTTTGGTGATGATTGGGGTATGTACATTCCTGAGGTAAAATATTTGAGTCCTGAACCATTAGTTAACTATCATGATTTATCATTAAATCAATTTCCAAATGTACACTTTGTAGGTGATGCTTTATCAGCTCGTGGTATTACAGTATCAGGTGCTCAGGGAATTTATGTGGCTGAAAGTTTAATTAACCTTAATTAATTAATTATATTTAATAAAATAAAAATACAATGGCTAAAAATGAAGGTGTTAAAAAACTAAAATCAACTGATGGTACAACACTGTACTATTTAGATGGTAAATTACATAATTGGGAAGAACCAGCTGTGATACATCCAAATGGTAAAAAAGAATATTGGTTGTTTGGATATCAGTACACTAAAGATGAATTTATGGATCGTAAACGTGATACAAATGGTATTCCACCAGCTAAGGATCCTAAATATGACACACGTCTCTAATTAAAATATTTATATATGAAAATAGGATTATGTGGTACAATGTCAGTTGGTAAAACAACTTTAGTTAAGGATTTAGCTAAACTTAATATATTTAAAAATTATAAATTAGCTACTGAACGTAGCAAATATTTAAAAGATTTAGGTATTCCATTAAACACTGATTCAACTATTAATGGTCAACTTATATTTTTAGCTGAGCGTTCTAGTGAATTATTACATGAAAATGTCATAACAGATAGAACAATATGGGATGTGAGTGCATTTACAATGTTGGCTAAATCAATCAGTATAACTGATAAATCTAATTTTGTAACAGCAGCCATGATGCTTAAAGATCAATATGATGTTGTGTTCTATATTGATCCTATTGGAACTATGATGGAGGATAATGGTGTGAGAGAAACAGATCTTAATTACAGATATGACATAAACCAGCAAATATTGCGCTTAATAACACTTTATCCACCTAAAAAACTGGTAGCTTTACGTGGTTCTACAGGTAGCCGTATAAATACTATATTAGATAATATATTTTAAAATATTTATTAACATAATAATCAAGCATAATGAGTAATTTTGATTTTAAAAAGTATGTCACTGAAGCAAAACTTAAAATAAAAGTTCCTGTTAAGGAAATGGCACGTATTGCTAAGGAAAAATATAAACTTAATGCTGATTTTCCACAAATTAAAGATAGAATTAAAAATCCTAACAATTTTAAAACAGATAGAAAACAACAAGTAGTTAATTATTTTACTAAAATAGCTAAAGATCAAAATATTGACCCAATGGAGGTTGAATTATTAAAAAGTGATATTGAAAAAAATTCAGCTCCTGGTATTAATTGGTCTTTTACTCCTGACATACGCAATCAACTTTTAAAAGCAACTACTGTTAAACCAGTGGCTGCTCCTGATGAAGAACCAGGTGATGATGATATGTTTGTTAATCCTGAGGATGCTGAAGATTTATTTATTGGTGGTAAGAAAATTAAGTCTAAAAAAGCAACATCTGCTACTAATGATGAAGAAGAACCATCTGAAAAAGATATTGCTAAAATTAAATTACCAAAATCAACAGCCGCTGGTTCTAAAGCTGGTGAATGGTTTGTAGATAATAGTGACTTGATTGATCGTATTATTAAACAATATTCTCAATCACAAGTTAAAACAAGTCGTACAGTTAAAGAAGCTGAAGATGGTGGTTTATCAAGTGCTGACTTTAAAGCTGCTCAAGCTAAATCTAAAGAAGCAGCTAAAGCTGGTTTACCTGATTTAGTAAAAAAACTTGTAGATAAAATTGAGAAATTAAAAGATGAAGATTATAATGCTTATGTTAAAGTATTAAATGGTCTTGACAAATATAAATTTGGAGCCACTAATACTAAAGGAGTAATGAAAATGATTCTTAAAGCATTAGGTGAAGACAAATTACCAGCTATTGGATCTAAGAGAAAAGATAGTGAAGAAGATGAACTTAAAAAATTAGGTATCGATGATAAAGACATTGAAATTGATGGTGAAGAGGAACTCTAAAACCATCGGACAGTTATTAGTTGTGATAGGAGGAGTTATATTTTTATACTTATTTATCCTATTAGTCACACCCAAACCACAAATGCCTACTAACATTAAGGCAACCCTTGATTCATTAACAGCAGTTAATCAGCAATTAATTGAACATCAAAAACAAATTGATAGTACAATTGCTGTTTATGAAGAAGAAATTAATCAAATTGACAATAGGGTAAACAACATTAAAGAAAAAACTACTATTGTTAGAGAGTATTATCGTGAAGTGGGTCAACAAGTTACTCAATACACTCCAACTCAAATAGATTCATTTTTTAAATCAAGATA
>Ga0194131_10009139_pt1 | contig 12635 bp, 6 predicted proteins | sample TA2KigO120mmetaG_FD_148631 | JGI IMG/M metagenome (GOLD analysis project Ga0194131, IMG submission 148631) | Freshwater microbial communities from Lake Tanganyika, Tanzania - TA2015053 Kigoma Offshore 120m | ecosystem: Environmental > Aquatic > Freshwater > Lake | place: Tanzania: Lake... | reverse complement strand
AAGGACTTAAACTTTTTTGCAGATGAGGGACTTCTTTTGCAGCCGATGTGGGTTCCGGGTATTTCTCGGACTTTGCGTTTGGAGGCTGCGATATGAAGGACGAGAGCGAGATTCAGGTTGCAAGAACTAACTCAATAACGTGAGGATAAAATTAGCGCTTAAGACGTCGACAGATATCATGCAGTTCGCAGCCAAGCTGTGCGAAGACATCCTCGTCGAGTAAGGCAGCATTGGGGTTGATCCATGGGTTGAAGGTTAAGTATGGGTCCTTGTCCCCGCGGGCAAGGTAATAAAAAGCTGCGTCATCCATGAAGCGATTTACAGTGCGGAAGCTCTTACAGTAGGAGACAATGTGGAACCCACGAGCTTCTGCACAAACACTCATCATGACCTTCAACTGCGATGGACCTAGATCGCCAAGTAAACCGGTGGATTCCAGGCCGTACCAGGCAAGCTCATGCAGATCAGTGATTTTTTGAACGCGTCGATGAAACTCCTCAGGGCTCACCAAGACTTCAGTATTATTGGGGTATACTACTCCGGCCACTAGGATTCTCCACGTTGTGAATCGTCATTGAAAAGCTATGCGTTTTTGTCGTCTTTAAATCTGAGGGACATAGCGGAAACAATCCAACTATCGGTGGGATTATCGGTTAGTCTTGCGAAAAGTTAAGGTGTTTGCCATCTTTGATGGATAATTTTTGTGATTATCGATTGATAGGCCCCGTGTTTTTTGTTTGTGTCCGCACACAAAAAGCTCAGTTTCAGCGTTGCCTCAGAGTCCGCAGACTAACTGCGAAATCACCTGACCCATATCTCAACATTATCGATCCCAAAGGATTCATCACTGGCAGCCTGATCAAGAGTAGAGCCTACTAGCACCCTTAGCGAGTTGCCTGTGTGGCTGATACGGCTTTCTGTTGCTGCGACGTGTTCTCCTGTAGCCACACCGCAGATATTACTGAGAGCGGCCGCGGTACCAAGATGTGATTTATAGTAGGTGTTGATCCCACCAACTTGGATATAAGCGGATTCACCGTCCCATGTGTCGATGAAGTAGTACGTAAGCTTCACCATAACTTCAGTGTGAGCTATGCCCGTTAGGTCGTAGTCTTTATAGACATTACCGCCAGCGAAAACATTGTATCCGCCCAGTATCGTCGCAGAGCCACAAGTGGTGCGTGTGTTATTTAGCCATCCGGTGGCATTGGATTCAAAGTCCTCACGATAGACCAGTTTAAAATCTTGGAGCGTGTTGTAAACGATCGCGCCTGTGGTTCTGATGTTTCCAGTTACATCAAGCTTTTGTGCCGGGGCTGTTGTGCCTACGCCGATATTGCCGCCAAAATAATTCGTGGCCGAAGTGCTAGTCTGATAAATAGCGTAGTCATTGGTCACAGTGCCCCCAGTCGTAGGCGCCCTAATGATTAAACCATAGCTGTTCGTGATGGTGCCACCTTCAGCATATGGCTGTATGTTTATCCCTATAGCATTTACAGTCGTGCGATTGGTGGTGCCCAGATGCCCGTAACCTATCCAAGTTCCGAATAAACCGCCTAAACTACCGGTATCAGCAGCACTTGTACGCCAACTTCTAGTGACAGTGCCATAAATGTCACCTCCGTTAGTCACGCCACTGTCAATGAGAGGTTCCGCCACAGACTCGGATCCGGCCGAATAAAACGACCCGTTAGCGGTCGACCGAAGCAGCGAGTATGAGTAAAGGTTTCCACCTGGAGTAGTATTGGCGACATCGTTGAATAAATGTAGCTTGGCACCCGGACTCGTGATACCGATACCGACGTTGCCGGCATTGGTCACTACCAACTTCTCGCTTCCGTTGTATGCAATGGCGGTTCGTCCTCCGGCTGCACCGATATTATTCAAGTAGAAGACGCTATCGGCTCCGCCATCAAAGGCAAGATCAACGTAGGCACCCCCGTAGGCCAATTTGCCAAAGACTGTATCCGAAACTTCTAGCTTTGCAGTTGGTGCCGGAGTCCCAATTCCGACCTTTCCACCATCTGGCTGCAAAAGCAAATTGAGTTGATCTGGTGCATAGGTCGCTCTATCCGACCAATGAGAATCAACATATGTCTGAAAGCTGAAGGAATTGTTTGCCTGTTGGTAAATGGCCACACCGTCACCTGAATCCGTGTCACCAGCTACGTTGAGTCGCGCATAAGTCGCAGTCGTCCCAATCCCGACGTTGCCATCCCGGTTGATAACCATTCTTGTCTGCATAACATCAGCAGTATCCTTAGTATTAAAAAGCAATTTACCGCCGTAATATGGCGAACTATCAAAGTCCCGCGCTCCCTGAACTTCTGACCTTACGCCGGTCCCGTCGTCAAAGTAACCGAATTGAAGTTTTGCTAGTTCGCCATTTGAAACCGGACTCGTGATTTTTAAACTACTCATCGCGCCAAACCTACCGTCTGAAATTTCGAGTTTAGCAGCAGGCACCATCGTCCCTACCCCGATATTACCGTTCGCAGCAACAAGCTGACTCGAACCAACCACAAGTCCATTAGCTGGCAGGTTGAGCGTGCCACTCATTGTGTCGCCTGTGCGGTCGACCTTAGTCGAGGCATCTCCCGTGGCACTAACTGTGACTCCTCCGGCGGTGTTGCTGATATTGATGCCTGTGCCAGCAGTTAAAGTAGCCAGGGTATACCCCGATCCGTTACCTATAGGGATCTGACCATTTGTAGGTGTCGCAGCTAAGCCTGTACCACCGCGGCCGACACCAAGAGTTCCTGAAGTGATCAGCGAGGCGCTGTGCGGCGGGAGATCCGAAGCGTCAAGCGTTGTACCCGCGGTGACGCGCCCTTTGACGTCGTAAGTTACTTTAGTTGAGGTTCCTGCAAGTGCGACGCTGGCGAGCGTCGCCGTGGCAGATCCCGCGTTGAATGCCGCGGTTGTGACGTCACCCGTGAGGGCTGTTAGGTAGTTACCAGCCGCTTGTTTACCGTTAAATGTATTCCAGTCCGCAGCGCTCAGATAACCTGTGGTATTGGTGTTCGCCTGGGTCATCGAGATGACTGGAGTTGAGGTTCCCGTCGCGACGGAAATCGGCATCGTGCCAGTGACACCGGTGACCGTACCGCCTGCGTCGGAGGCCCAGCCTAGATTGCCGGCGCCATCTGTTTTAAGCACTTGGCCAGCTGTGCCGTCAGTTGCTGGGAGCACCCAGACTTTATTGGCGCCAATAACGTCCGGTGCTTTAAAGCCGACGTAGTTGGTGCCGTTAGCGGCGAGCTCGTCGAGGCGTACCTCGCCGGTATTACCTGCCGCAGTGCCGTAGGGTTTAGCTTCATATCCAGCTTGAGTGTTTGATGTGACAGACGTGAAAGCACCAGAGTTGGGAGTGGTCGCGCCAATCGCACCGGGTGCAGCCCAGTTCTCACTCCCAGCTGCACCAAGGGCAACGGCGGCAGTGCCATCCCAGTATTTGATTTGGTTTGAAGTGTTGTTGTACCAAGTCTTGCCTTTATCAGTAGCAGTGAGACCGGCTGGATCAGTTGTGTTACTGCTGAGAGTTAGGGTCTTGGACGCAGCCATCTGGATGTTGCCAGTACTTGCAAGATCAAATCCACCAGCGTTCAGTGCGCCAGTCATCGTATCACCCGCTTTATTGACCGGTGTGTACCCAAGAGCGTTTTGCTTACCGTTAAAGGTGCTCCAATCTATGGAGCTTAGGTAACCATTGCCTGATCCACTGGCCTGACTGATACCGATCGTACCAGAGACGGTGCTATAGGTGATTGGCGCACTGCCCGATAGTGAAGATATGGCGCGTGCCGGCGTAAAGTACTGATTGGTGCCCTCAGCCACTACGGTCGTATTTAGCGTCTGCCAGGTCTTGTCACCGCGGTAATACTGTGTATTTGTGCCTGCAGCGACAATGGGCTCTTTAGCAGCAAGATCTGTTGTGAGTCCACTAATCTTGGACTGAGCGATGGCCGCACTAGCAGCGACGTCAGCGTCGACAATGGCCGCTGCGCTTTGTGCAGCTGTGAGTCGACCCTGCGCATCGACGCTGATATTGGCGCGCGTATAGCTACCCGGTGTGACGGCAGTGTTGGTCAGAGATACCGTGCTTATCCCATTCGCTGTGTTTACCGAGATGCCATTGCCCTGAGCGACGTTGCTCACTTTGTTTTTAAAATCCGAGTAATCAGCATTAGAAACTAAACCCGCCGTGACGTTTGTCACTGATGCCATCGGGATATTGAGCGTGTGGATATTGCTAGATGAGCTCCAATCGGGAGCATTACCAGCTGTGCCAGGTGTGGCCAAGGTTTGACTGTTCCCGGATTGTCCGTTGAAGCTTTGCAGGCCCGATCCTGCTACACCAAGCGTTTTAACTGTAGACCCATCCCAGTACTTAAGCTCGTTGCTGGTGCTGTTAAACCACATTTTGCCTTCGTCAGCGTCACCGCTTAGCGCTGGATCCGCAGCATTGGGGCTCAGGCCAAAGACTTTGGCACTGGCCATGACGAGGTTGCCAGAGATTGTGTCGCCGGCTTTATTTAAGGGAACGTAACCGAGTGCATTTTGCTTGGTGTTAAACGTGTTCCAATCGGTCGCGCTTAGGTAACCATTGCTTGTACCGTTTGCCTGGGCGATCGAAATATCGCCAGTGGTGAAGTTGTAGCTCACTGGTGCTGTCGCAGTGAATACGCCTTTAGCTCTGGCTGCGGTGAAGTACTGATTCGTCGCCTCGGTGACAGCATCAGTATTAAGTGTCTCCCAGGATTTATCACCGCGCCAGTACTGTAGCGGCGTGCCACCAGCGATAGTTGGTTCTTTGCCGGCCAGCGATGTGCCAAGGCCGTTGATCTTAGTTTGCGCTATATTAGCTGCTGCATCGATATCTGCGTCCGTAATGGCGGCACCACTGCTCGCTGCTGTGAGGCGTCCTTGCTGATCGACCGAAATCGTGGCTCTGTTGTAGGTGCCAGGCGTGACGTTGGTGTCGGCGAGATTAATCGTGCCAGTGCTGGTAATTGGCCCACCAGTTAGACCTACGCCGGTATTGATTGATGTGACGCTACCGACAGCGGGCGCAGTCCACGAAGCTAGCCCGTTGGCATCACTTGTGAGGACTTTACCCGCACCTGGCGAGCCACCTTGGATTTTGATCTGACCGACGAGGTCGAGTTTTGCTGAGGGCTCGGTCGAGCCGATGCCGATGTTACCGGCATTGACGATGTCTTTGCCGCCTACGTTCCAATTGGCACTTAGGGGCATGGATCCATCACGACGCAGCGCTAACGTATCGACGTAGCTCTTTGATGCTGCGTCACTTGGATCCGCAGGCGTGGCAAGACCAGTAAGGGCCTTGCCGTTAATATCGAGGTTACCGCCCAACGTATCTCCCGCTTTACTGAGCGGTGCGAAGCCTAAAGCATCTTGTTTGGTGTTGAATGTGGACCAATCAGTAGAACTCAAATAACCAGAAGCTGTACCGCTAGCCTTAGCGATGCTAATACTAGGTGCTGTACCTGACCCAGCGACGGTGATGGGGGCAACACCGCTCAGTCCAGTTACAGCAGCCGGATTTTGGGAGACTAACTGCGTGGCATCGATTTTTTTCCACGTAAAGCCGCCGCGACCATCACTGGTCATGACGCTACCATCGATAGCTCCGCTGTCCATTTTAATGCGAAGCTTGCCGCTCGTGTCACTGTACTCGAAGTGAGTTTCATCTACTGGGATGCGCAGCGCCAGTGGCGTATAGAGAAAGCGCTGGCGGGGATAAGTTTTGCCGGCGGCAGTAACTTCGATATAGACAGCGCTGGTGCCGTTACCAAACACTGCAGCAAGATCAGGACCCGACAGTGGGAGATCAATGGTGAAGACGCCGTTGCTTAAATTGACGCCGGGTTTATTGATACTGCGACCGCGTTGCGCGCCGTCAGTGGCAGCACTCCAGAAACTCACATCGATATCTACTGTGCCCTCAACGGGAGCGCCGTTGGCTTGCGTTAGGCGGCCTGCGTAATTCATGCTGAAAGTTTCTTCTCCAACTGCAAGCGATGGTCCTGAGAATAGAGCTACGACCAAAACAGCAACGAGCCACATCTGTCTGCGTATCGCAGCTGTGACCAGGGTCGGTGAGTTGGTGTGTACAGTGCTCATCGGATCGGGCCTAAGCTTTCGAGAGGAGGACGGAATGTCCCTCTTTTCCCTCAAAGACTTGGTTCGTCAGGGCTTGGGCGGATCTTTAGAATTATTTTTTAGTTCTTGTGATTTCATTGGGTTGCGGTGAGTTGAAAGCTGGTGGGCTGAGGTAGCGTTTGTCCGTTTTTCTTGCCGTTTTCCAGTAGGTGTAAATTGTGGTCAAATCTGTGGGTTACACCTTGGTTTTTTGGTATCTTAAATTTAGTCAAGATTTTAGCTACTTGTGTTCTACCTGGGCCTTGGAGTGATTGGGATCCAGCATGACCAAAAAGTCACTAAGCAAAGCGCAGCGCTCTAAGATTGTGACGACAATTTTGGGAATTGCCGGCGATGTGGAGGCGATATACCTCTACGGATCGATGGCGCGTGGCGAAGGGCGAGACGATAGCGATATCGATATCGCTATCATGCGACTAGCGCCTATAGATGCCAGCCTTGCCCTAGAATTGCGCACAGAACTCGGTGCCGCACTTAGTCGCGATATTGATTTATTGGATCTCCGTAGGACTCCGACCGAGATGGCTTTTCAGGCAGTGACGGACGGCATCTTACTTCACGGTGAATCTGATCCCGCGGTGGCATTGTACGAAAATAGCATTATGTCGATGTATGCCGCACTGCAGCTTGAGCGTCGCGAAATCATCGCCGACATTGTAGCAAGGGGAAGTGTCTATGGCAGCTGATCCGGTGATTTTGCGCAAAGCTCAAATTATTGAGCGCTGCATTTTGCGTATACGCGAGGAAATGGTGGGAGCTAGTTCCATCGAATCGATAAGTCAAACTAAGCAAGATTCCGTTCTCTTAAACCTTGAGCGTGCATGCCAAGCATGTATCGATCTGGCTATGCGCATCGTGCGGATCAAGAGACTAGGGATTCCCACAGAATCGCGAGAGGCTTTCTCCTTAGTTAAACAGGCAGGTCTTTTGACTGATAGCCTCTACAAGGAAATGGTGGCCATGGTTGGTTTTCGCAACACGGCCGTGCACGATTACCAGGGATTAAATCTCAAGATCATTGACGGCATTGTTCGCGATCACCTGGAGCACTTCTTGGAATTTGCGTCAGTCGGGATCAAACTGCAGTGACTAGGGTTTGTCGTTAGTGGAGCCGGTGGCTTATCTCGCGTGATCTGGTAACCAAAGGAGACTGGCGTGAAACTAGGAGGCAGTAATCTTGTAGCAAGCATCTTTAGATAATTTTAACGCACCAAAAATGCGTAATCCTCAGCGATTGCGGTAAGATTAGCCGATACGTTGATTGACCCGGCTGGATAAGAAATAGCATCAACGTAAGAGACCCCAGGTTCGCTCGCCAGAGCACCCACACCGCATTCATTCCAGCCCGCTGGATGAAGCCTGTATTCCGACAACATGGCTCGCTCCTGGGACGAGCAGGTTGCATCATACCCATCGTAATGATGTAAATATAGGCCATTGCCAATTATGGAATCTCGTCCGTCGTCGAGCAAAACAATTGCCGCAGCACTGATTTGTAGTCCACATTGGGTCCAATTGGTTGTCAAAAACTGCCCCCATGTTAGAGGAGTGGCGGAATAAGTGTGGACAGCGTAGGCCGTTAAGTTGAGGCGTCGAATAAGGATCTGAGTACCAGCAACTGCTGAGTAAGCTGTGGATTTTGCATCCGCCGCGTTGAGATTTGTGGCGTCGCCAAGGGTCGTGGAGTCCTTATAAATCAGCTGATCATAACCCCACCGATCAACGCTATCGGTTCCCGATATTTTTGCTATTAAAGTCCAGCCGCCACCATTTGTGGTCATTTCGCAGTAGACTTTAAAAGCGCTATCACTTGGCTTGATCCAGTAGACACCGTCGCCAGTGTCACCAGTATAATAACCTCCGTTCTTGTAATCCTTACATGAAGCGGCATAGGAATTGTCAGAGTATTTTCTACCGTTTGTATCATTGCCAACGATCGCAATGGATGGCTTGACAAACATCCCAGCATTAAATTGAGACAGTCCATTAGCAGGGATGAGCGATCCGGCAGTCACAGCTATGTGCAGGTAAATTTTGTCTCGATTTATCATAGGTCAATCCGGAAAAAATATTATGGCCAAAATTCCGCTGCATCAGGGCGCTGTGGTCCCTACAACTACGTATTGCCATCTGAATTGGTAGTCTGCCTTTCGACGTTGTTTGTGAAAAAATTTGAGGACTTAATTTCAAATGCGTGTCGGTCGTTCATCACCGCATCGTGATCACCATGGTGTCGGCTTCTTTAAATGTCGTCGATGCTGCCAAACAGGCAGTGGTGCTATCACAAAACCCTATCTGATAGGCACCGTAGGTATGCCACCCAGCCCCACAGGTATCATTGACCGGTCCCATGGAGACTGTCCAAAGCGTATCACCGGCGCAGCCTCCGTAAATACTCGACAAAAATATGCGACGTGTATAGTAAGCATGGCCATCAAGAGAAAAAAAGTTTGCGGCTGCCGAAGTAATATCCGTATAGGAACTAGCCAATACCCTACTACGATCGACCCAAGTATACTTAGTGGCACCGCTAGCATTTAACTTGACATAAGCCTTCATACTACCTGAAAGAAATATCTCGAGTCGCGCCTGAGTGAAATTACTGACATAGGAATCTACGAGATAGCGGGACACATAATCTTGAGTTTCTCTAGTTGCTTTGTTTGCAGCGGCAGTGTTGGTAGTGGTCGTCGTATCCCAGAGGACGTAGGGATCATTGGCGACGCCTGAAGTATGCTTAAAGATCACAGTCCAGCCGCCACCGTCCGTGCTCATATCACAGTAAACTTTAATTAGCATACTCCCGGGCTTGATCCAGTAAACGCCGTCCCCAGTGCTCCCGTAATAGATGGCGTTATTAAGGTAATCATGGCAGGTGATACCATAGGAACCATCGGAATAATTTCGGCCAGTGGCATCGTCACCCACTAGAGACTTCGGTGCCCGAACAAACATGCCCGCGTTGAACTGGGCCATCCCCGTTGTCGCAATGCCTGCTAGAAACAAAATTGCTGCATGATACAGTGTTCTGACCATCAAATCCCACCCTCATTGAAAGTCTTTGACCCACGATACGTACACCGTCGATCCGGCCTTTATAAAGGTGGCTACGGTGTCCTTACCTGCCGTAACGATCAGCGGACACGCTGGGTTACATTTAAACGTCAATCCTGTGCTGGCAAATGAGTAAGACCCTCCAACAGAGTTGTTGAAGGCCAGGGTATAGGCGCCACCGTCGACAAAAGAGCCATCTGTGAATGTTATAGCGCCGGCGGCAGCGCTTGTCGTTTGTACGTTACCGGCATTCCAGTCTATCGTGGCACCGCTGTTCGTCGCGAATGCACCCGCAATCTGACCGCCATCTACTTTAAGTTTTGCGCCCGGGGTCACTGTTCCGATGCCGACGTTGCCTGTTGAGGTAAACCAAGCTACATCAGTCGCACCCTGACTTATGACTACTTTACCTGTCCCAGCAGTCTTAAGTCTGACATCGTTGGGATCATAACCAGTTGGACCACGCTCAAGACCGTGGCCACTATTACCAAGGTAAATGGCGCCACTACCTAGACCACTATTGCCTACTTTAATGGCTGCTGAAGCACCCACAACATCGAGCAGATACGATGGTACTGTGGAGCCAATCCCGACGTTACCGCTCCAATCTTGCCAGCTGACTCGCTGATTGAAGAGTAGACTGACAAGTGACTGCCCTGTTGCCGGGACAGGTGCTGTAGTCGCAGGAGTTGGCTTGTCATACAGAACGGCGCCACGCGTGCCACTGATGTTGAGATTCCATGTTGGGTACTCATTTTGCTGCAGCTTTAAATAAATGTCTGTGGATCCGTCAGTATTGTAACAGCCAAGGAGGTCATGCGAATCTGCGAGCACTTTACCCACCACGGTGCCAGTGACTGCGAATGTTGGGTGTGATCGGTTGGCGACTAGGATATCGATTGTACCTAACTGATCGTATGCCATGTTGCCGAATTGGCCGGTAATGTGGACAGAGTCACCGTTGGCGAAACTGGAGTTGGGACTCAGTGTTGCCAATTTGTAGTAGGTGGTTGTCTGCGTGATGAAACCATTGTAGCCAGAATCTGGATTTGTGCTGGAAAAATTGTAAACTGAGCTGCTTCCAGCAAGGATCGTCGAGCCTATTTTTAAAGACCCAGAAACATCTAGGGTTTTCGATGGAGCTGTGGTGCCTATACCGACGTTGCCAGCGCTGAGGACCGTTAGTTTTCTGTTCACATCCAGTAGTCCAATAGGCGCGGTGGTGGCGATACCGACGTTGCCAGCGCTGAGGACCGTTAGTTTTCTGTTCACATCCAGTAGTCCAATAGGCGCGGTGGTGGCGATACCCACGTTCCCATTGGCAGCAACGAGCTGATTCGCGCCCACCACTAGCCCGTTGGCGGGTAGGTTAAGTGTGCCACTCATCGTGTCACCTGAGCGGTCGACTTTAGTCGAGGCATCACCCGTGGCGCTGACAGTGACTCCACCGGCGGTGTTGCTGATATTGATACCAGTGCCCGCTGACAGCGTGGCTAGAGAATAGCCAGATCCATTGCCGATGGGGATTTGGCCGTTTGCTGGCGTCGTTGATAGGCCTGTACCACCGAGGCTGGTTCCAAGAGTGCCGGAAGTGATTACTGTGGCACTGAGTGGAGGTATATCCCCGGGATCTAAAGTCGTTCCGGACCTGACGCGACCTTTGACGTCGTATGTGACTTTTGTTGAAGTTCCCGCAAGAGCGACACTAGCGAGCGTTGCCGAGGCAGACCCCGCGCTGAAGGCTGAAGTGCTGACATCACCTGTAAGCGTAGTTAGATAATTGCCGGCGGCTTGCTTACCGTTAAATGTGTTCCAGTCTACAGCGCTCAGATAACCTGGCGTCGTCGTGTTCGCCTGCGTTATTGAGATGACCGGTGTGCTTGTACCTGTCGCAATGGAGATCGGAGCCGTGCCAGTGACACTGGTGACCGTACCGCCACCGTCCGATGCCCAACCAAGATTACCGGCGCCATCCGTTTTTAGCACTTGTCCAGCTGTACCGTCGGTTGCTGGGAGTACCCAAACTTTGTCTGAACCGATGACGTCTGGTGCTTTGAAACCGACGTAGTTGGTACCATTGGCGGCGAGCTCGTCAAAACGCATTTCGCCCGTATTACCTACTGCAGTGCCGTAAGGTTTAGCCTCGTAGCCAGCTTGGGTATTTGATGTCACAGAGGTGAAAGCAGCAGAGTTGGGAGTGGTCACGCCGATGGCACCCGGTGCAGCCCAGTTCTCACTCCCGGCTGCACCAAGAGCCACGGCGGCAGTGCCGTCCCAGTACTTCACCTGGCCGGTTGACTCATTAAACCAGGTTTTGCCTTTATCAGCAGTAGTGAGACCAGCTGGGTCAGTTGTGTTGCTGCTCAGTGCCAGAGTCTTAGACGCAGCCATCTGGATGTTGCCGGTATTCGCAAGATCAAATCCACCAGTGTTTAGAGCGCCAGCCATAGTGTCGCCCGATTTATTGACCGGCGTATATCCGAGAGCGTTTTGTTTAGCGTTAAACGCGCTCCAATCGGACGAACTTAGGTAACCATTGCTCGATCCACTAGCCTGACTGATACCGATGGTGCCAGTGACGGTGCTATAGGTGATCGGTGCGCTGCCTGAGAGTGCTGATATGGCTCGTGCTGGAGTGAAGTACTGGTTTGTGCCCTCAGCTACAGCAGTCGTTGTGAGTGTCTGCCAAGTCTTATCACCGCGCCAGTATTGCGACATCGTGCCACTAGCGATCGTCGGTTCTTTGCCAGCTAGTGATGTGCCGAGGCCGCTAATCTTAGTCTGAGCGATGTTAGCTGCTGCATCGATATCTGCGTCCGTAATGGCGGCACCACTGCTCGCTGCTGTGAGGCGTCCTTGCTGATCGACCGAAATCGTGGCTCTGTTGTAGGTGCCAGGCGTGACGTTGGTGTCGGCGAGATTAATCGTGCCAGTGCCAGTAATTGGCCCACCAGTTAGACCTACGCCGGTATTAATCGAAGTGACGCTACCAACGGCCGGTGCGGTCCACGATGCAAGGCCGTTGGCATCACTGGTGAGGACTTTACCCGCACCGGGCGCGCCACCTTGGATCTTGATTTGACCGACGAGGTCGAGTTTTGCTGAGGGCTCAGTCGAGCCGATGCCGATGTTACCGGCATTGACGATGTCTTTGCCGCCTACGTTCCAATTGGCACTTAGGGGCATGGATCCATCACGACGCAGCGCCAACGTATCGACGTAGCTCTTTGATGCTGCGTCACTTGGGTCTGCAGGCGTGGCAAGACCAGTAAGGGCCTTGCCGTTAATATCGAGGTTACCGCCCAACGTATCTCCCGCTTTGTTGAGCGGTGCGAAGCCTAAAGCATCTTGTTTGGTGTTGAATGTGGACCAATCAGTAGAACTCAAATAACCAG
>Ga0194131_10009137_pt1 | contig 12636 bp, 12 predicted proteins | sample TA2KigO120mmetaG_FD_148631 | JGI IMG/M metagenome (GOLD analysis project Ga0194131, IMG submission 148631) | Freshwater microbial communities from Lake Tanganyika, Tanzania - TA2015053 Kigoma Offshore 120m | ecosystem: Environmental > Aquatic > Freshwater > Lake | place: Tanzania: Lake... | reverse complement strand
TGATTGATGCTCAAGGGTCGATGTGCACCGAGTGTCCGCAGTCTGGCTGCAGTGGCACTTGTGTCGACGGTCCTGGCAGCGCTTCCGTCGGAGCTGCTCCTCGCGCGCCCACCGTCACCACCGCACGGATCTGGCGGGCGCCAAAGCCATGTTCCTTGGTGGCGCATGCCGCTGATTCACACCACAACGGAGCAATGGTTCTTCCTGCGGCTGATGGAGTCGCAGTACGGCCCCGGGTGGCTTCGGTGGATGCCGGACTCGGTGATCGAAGCACATTGGCGACGATTCCTGATGTCGTGGCCTTATTCGCACTGAGCTGAGCTCGACCGCGACCCGCGAACGAATTTCGGTTGCGCTCGGAGAGTTCAGGGGGTTTCTCCCGTAGCGTTGATGCGTGATCACTTCTGGCTCAGTCTCGCAGGCAGTAAGCCAGAACTCGCAAACCTGACCGAAAGGCAATGAAATGCTGCTAACGCGAAACGGCGGAACGGCCAAGTGTCGAGCAGTCAGAAGGGTGTGCTGTGTTCCAAGAACTGGCCGGCAAGCGAAATCCGTCGCATTACTGATCGCAGCACTTGCGAATCTGTGGCTCGCCTCCAGTTCGCTTGGTCACTCGACGCAAGTACGGTCGTTCGACCTCGGCCGTGATCGCACAGTGCATCAACGATTCGTGAACTCGATGCAGGAACAGTTCGCACACGGGGGTGGGACAGAGGAGTTTCACTCGGGCTCGTCGGAACTGTTTCACGCCGATCAGGCCGAGGGAGCCTTCCTCGACTACATGGCGCGGCTCTACGGCCCGAGTTGGTCGCGCTGGATGCCCGATGCGGTGATCGAGCTGCACTGGCAACGCTTCCTGATGAATTGGTTGCTCGTTCACTGACGGCGCAGCAGCTGCAACGACCTCGAACTGAACTTGGCCCTACGCCTCGCGCCGTGGCTGCGGAGGGTGAGCCTCGTGTGCCAGGCAGCCGACGGTCGAACGACGCGTCGACCGAGGCCGAGGTGCGCCTCGGCCTCCGGATGATGGGGGTGGACTTCCAGGTCACGAGCGAACTGGCGGCCGGGGCCGGCATCCGGTGGCTCATCGACTGGCTGCGCGGCTACGGCATGTTGCCGGCTCGCGATGGGGCTGACAGGTACATGGGCATGGGCAGACTGCGGAATCTCGATCCGTCCCGCGCGGAGCCGAGGTCTGCGGCGGCGTAGCCGCGGCGCGACGCGGTCAGGGCTCCGCCCGTCCGGGGCTGCACCTTGCCCGCGTCACGTTCCATCGGAGCCTGCCTGATCAATTGTGCGCAGACTGACGAACGCTGCTTTCGAGCATGATTGTGCTCGCCTGCGCCTCAAGCTCGAACAGGCGGAGCAGCTGCTCGCGCTTCAAAGCAGGCTGGCAGGCCAGAATCTGCGTCACCCGAGACCGATGCAGCGCTCGCGATACGACGCACGGCACGCCTTGCTCAACGCAGGTGGAGTGGTGGTGTGCGTCTGGCGGAGCGCCAGCGTCTTGGGCCGCGCTGACTGACTACTCTCCGCCCGATGCCGACAGGCAACGAGCCGCAATCGCAGGATCGCGCAGGCGCCGCCCGAGCAGCAGGCGGCGAAGCGGGATCGGCGGCGCGGCGCGAGAGCGCCAGTGACGCCGAGTACCGCCTCGGCTACCGAATGATGGGCGTTGCGTTCCAAGTGACGACCGAGGTCGCTGCGGGGGCCGGCCTTGGGTGGCTCATCGCGTGGCTGCTGAGCGGATCCACCACGCTTGGCATGAGCATCGGCGGGGGAGTCGGCGTGATCGTGGGCATGTACACGCTGATCCGGCAGGGACTGAAGGTGTCGAACGAACTCGACGAGCTGGAGCGAAGGAAGCGTCGTGGACCAAGGTAAACCACGGGCCTCAAGCGACTTGCGGGACGACGCGGAGTCGCCCGCGCCGCGCGGCACGCTCGAATCTCGCGAACCGCTGCTGCGGCTTCCCGCCGCGGCCATGATCGTCGCCACGCTCGTGGCCGGCGTTCTCGCGGCAAGCGCCGCTGCGTTCCTGACTCACCGGATCGTGGAGCGGAAGGCGGCGACGGCCGCTGCGGCGCCGCAGAGCGCCGCGCCGGAAGGTGTCGCCACGAATGCGGCTGGCGCGGAAGGGGGGGCCAACACCGACCCTGGCAGCTCCGCCAAATCAACGACCACGCCCTCCCGCGCGGCAGATCAGGCCGACCCCGTCGTCTCGAGCCTGCTCGGCTCCGCCGTGGCCGTCATCGTGACCATCGGCGGCATCCTGGTTCTCTCGCCGTGGAGGACGCGACCCGCCGGCACCTGGGCCATGCTCTGGCTGGCGGGCACCGTCGGTCGCCTGCTCGTCACGCCGCTCGTGGGGCTGGCTGTATACTCCGCGACCCCCGTCGGGTTGGAGCCGTTTCTCCTCTCGCTGGCGGGGTCCTACCTGGCGTGTCTCGCGGCGGAAGTCGCGGTTTCGGCCAGGGGCATCGCGCGGGCGCTTGCGGCCGGCGACGCTTCGGCTGGCGGTGGTTCCTCCGCGTTCTCGCGCTGAGCATCTCACCCCGGAATCGGCTCGAGCTCGCAATCGGATCGCCCGCAGCGCACTTCATGAATCCGCTCCTCCTGGCGTCAGGCCTCGACCCGCTCCACCACGTGGTGGACAAGCCCGTCTACGGGACCGCCATCAACCTGAGCGTGGTCATGCTCGTGGTCGGGGGACTCGTGACCATGTGGATGCTCTGGCTGGCAAGCCGGCGCATCGCCACGGGACCCGCGAGCGAAGGCAACGAGCGCTACGTATCGAAGGGTCGCCTGGCCCAGCTCGTCGAGGTGACGATCGTCTACCTGCGCGACGAGATGCTCACGCCCGTGCTTGGCGCGGAGCGCACGCGGCGCTACCTGCCGTTCCTGCTCACGCAGTTCTTCTTCATCCTGGTGCTGAACGTCTTCGGCCTGATCCCGATGATGGACATGCAGACGATCGTGAAGCACCTGATCGGCGCCCAGCCGCCTCCCGGAGAGGACTGGGTCTTCTTCGGCGGCACCGCCACCGCGAGCCTCTCGGTCACCGGCGCGCTTGCGATCTTTTCGTTCATCGTCATCCAGGCGCACGGCTTCAAGGAGCTCGGCGTGAAGGGATGGCTCGAGCATCTCTGCGGCGGGCACGATCTCGTGGCCGGACCCAAGGCTCTGTGGCTGATCGTGCCGCTCATCTTCGTGGTCGAGTTCATGGGCCTCTTCATCAAGCCCGCGGCGCTCGCCATTCGTCTCTTCGCGAACATGGTGGGCGGCCACACGCTGCTCGCAACGCTTCTGCTCTTCGGCGCCATGGCGCTCAACGCAGGCATGGGCATGGTCGGCGTCGGCTCGATCAGCGTCGCGGCCGTGATCTTCGCCGTGCTGATCTCGTTCCTCGAGATCTTCGTGGCCCTGCTCCAGGCCTTCATCTTCATGTTCCTCACCGCCGTGTTCATCAGCACCATGAGCCATCACGACGAGGAGCACGAAGGTCACGAGGAGCACGCGCACGCACCTCAGGGCGCTGCCGGTCACGGCCACGCGGCGCCGCAGGCGGTTCCCGCGCATTCCCCGGAGGCCCCCGCCTGAACGGCGCTTCCGTTACCCTGTTCGCCCCCATGGCGCGGCGATTCGACCCGCGCCGAGTTCACTCGATCGATTCACCGTCCCCCTCGTTTCGGAGCACAACGATGATGAAGACCCTCAAGCGATTCGCCCTTCCCGCCGCCGTCGGCATGCTTGCGGCCACCGGCGCCGCATTCGGCGCCGATCCCGAGACCGCCGCGGCTCCCATGAAGATGAGCCTCACCGGTCTCGGCGCCGGCCTCGCCGCCGGACTCGCCGTGCTCGGCGCCGGCGTCGGCGTCGGTCGCATCGGCGGCAGCTCGGTGGAAGCGATCGCCCGGCAGCCCGAAGCCTCGGGCAAGATCTTCCTCTACATGATCATCACCGCCGCGCTCGTCGAGGGCGTCGCCCTCTTCGGCGTCGTCGTCGGTCTCGTCGCGTTCGGCAACGCCTGATCGGCGCCAAGCGCCTTTCGCCTCTGCCGCACCGCATTCGCGCGCCCGAAGTTCGGCGCACGCGTGCGGACGGTCGAATGGGAGTCCTCGCGTGAACGCATCACCGATCGCATCGATGCTCGGCACCGGCCTGCTCGCCGCCGAAGGTGCCAGTCCCGTGGCGCTGGAAGTGCTCCCTGCCGTCACGTCGGCCGTGGTGTTCCTGGTGGTGCTCGGCTTCCTCTACGTGAAGGTCTGGCCGATCATCACCAAGGGACTCGACGAGCGCAACGCGAAGATCATCGGCGAGATCGAGGCCGCCGAGGAGGCTCGCCGGCAGGCGAAGGCGGCGCAGGCCGAGTTCGAGAAGAAGCTCAACGAGGCGCGCGAGGAGGCGACGAAGATCGTGGCCCAGTCCCGCGCCGAGGGACAGCGGCAGGCGGAAGTCGCCCGCGCCAAGATGGAGCAGGAGTTGCAGGAGCGGCTGCAGCGCGCCACCGCCGAGATCGACGGCGCGAAGCGCCAGGCGATCATGGAAGTCCACGACCAGGCCGTGTCGCTCGCGGCGCAGATCGCGGGGCAGATCCTCAAGCGCGAGATCAAGACGAATCCCGGCGATCAGCAGAAGCTCGTCGAAGAGTCGCTCCAGCAACTCGCGGGAAGCCGCAACTAGAACCCATGCCCGCCCAGGTCGACGAAGTCGCGAACGTCTACGCCAGGAGCCTCTTCCAGCTTGCGGAGAAGGAAGGCGGCGAAGCGCGCATCGGCGAAACGGCGGACGAGATCGACTCGATCGCCGAGATCATTCGCGCCGACGCCAAGCTGCGGGAGTTCCTCGCGTCGCCGATCGTCGACGGTGCCGAGCGCGGCGCGGCGATCAAGCGCATCTTCGGCGGCAGGGTGAGCGATCTCACCGTGCGCTTCCTGCTCGTGGTGAACGAGCACGCCCGCGCCGGACATCTGCTTCAGATCGCGGACGCGTACGACCTGCTCGTGCAGGAGCGATTCGGCCGCGTCGAGGTGGATGTCTTCACCGTCGACGGCGGCGCGCTCGATGCGAAGGTCGCCGCGAGCGTCTCGCAGCGCGTGAAGGCCGCGTTCGGCAAGGAGCCGGTGCTGCACAGCTACGCGGATCCGCACATGATCGGCGGCATCAAGCTGCGCGTGGGCGATCAGCTCATCGACGGTTCCATCGCCACGCGCCTGCGCCGACTCACGCGTTCGCTCGGCGAGCGCGGGCAGAGCGATGTCGGCGGCGAGCTCGGCAAGTTCCTCTCCTGACGCAACGAACGCACGCCGCCGACGCAGACACGCACGACCGACCGAACGCACGAACGACGACCCCGATTCGAATCGCACGAGGTACCCAGTGAAGATCAAGACCGACGAGATCACTTCCGTCATCAAGCGCGAGATCGAGCAGTTTTCGACCCAGCTCGAGGTAAGCGAGGTCGGTCAGGTCATCGAGGTCGGCGACGGCATTGCCCGCATCTACGGCCTGAGCAAGGTCATGGCGGGCGAGCTCGTCGAGTTCGAGACGGAGACGGGCAGCGTCACCGGCCAGGTGATGAACCTCGAAACGGACACCGTCGGCGCCGTGCTCTTCGGCGAGTCGACGAGCGTGCGCGAAGGCGATGTCGTCCGCTCGACCGGCCGCCTGCTCGAAGTGCCCGCGGGTCCCGAGATGCTCGGCCGCGTCGTCGATCCGCTCGGCAATCCCATCGACGGCGGTCCGCCGATCAAGGCGAGCGCGTCGATGAAGGTCGACATCGTGGCGCCCGGCATCAAGGAGCGCCAGCCGGTGAAGGAGCCGCTCCAGTTCGGCATCAAGGCCGTCGACAGCATGATCCCGGTGGGTCGCGGTCAGCGCGAGCTCGTCATCGGCGACCGCAAGACCGGCAAGACCGCCGTGTGCCTCGACTGCATCATCAACCAGCGCGCCTACTGGGGCACGCCCGACGCGGTCGTGTGCATCTACGTCGCCGTCGGCCAGAAGGACTCGACCGTCGCCGCGGTGGTCGAGACGCTCAAGAAGCACGGCGCCATGGACTACACGATCGTGGTCGCGGCGACCGCGGGCACGAGCGCGCCCATGCAGTACATCGCGCCGTACGCCGGCTGCGCCATGGGCGAATACTTCATGTGGCAGGGCAAGCAGGGGAAGACGCCCAAGCACGTGCTCTGCGTCTACGACGATCTCTCGAAGCAGGCGGTGGCGTATCGCGAGCTCTCGCTGCTCTTGCGACGACCGCCTGGACGCGAGGCGTATCCCGGCGACGTCTTCTACCTGCACTCGCGCCTGCTCGAGCGCGCCACGAAGCTGTCCAACGACAACGGAGGCGGTTCGCTCACGGCGCTGCCGATCATCGAGACGCAGGAAGGCGACGTCTCGGCGTACATCCCGACGAACGTGATCTCGATCACCGACGGACAGATCTACCTCCAGCCCGAGTTGTTCGCGGCCGGCATCCGTCCCGCGATCAACGTGGGCATCTCGGTGAGCCGCGTCGGCGGCAACGCCCAGATCAAGGCCATGAAGGAAGTCGCGGGCTCGCTGCGACTGGACCTCGCGGCGTTCCGCGAGCTCGAGGCATTCGCGCAGCTCGGCACGGAACTCGACCCGACCTCGCAGCGCCAGCTCGATCGCGGCGCGCGCATGGTCGAACTGCTCAAGCAGGGCCAGTACACGCCGTTCGACGCGATCGACCAGGTCATCTCGATCTTCGCGGGAAGCAAGGGCTTCCTGGACGATGTGGCGCTCAACAAGGTGCGACAGTTCGAGACCGATCTGCTCGAGAGCTTCCGCGGCCCGAACAAGGCGCTGCGGGACCAGCTTGCCGAGAAGAAGAGCTTCAAGGGAATGGAAGATCAGTTCATGTCCGCCATGAAGTCCTTCAAGACGAACTGGCGACCCGCTTGATCTTCACGGCGATCAGTCCCGCCGACAGCAAGAGAAGACTCGTCAGTCTCATCGCGGTGGTCGTGCCGCCGGCGGCGCTGGTGCTGGCGCTCGGCTTGCTCTGGGGCCGCGCCGTCGACTGGGTGTCTCTCGGGCTTCTCATCGGGATGACGCTGATCACGACGATGGGAGTCACGGTCGGATTCCATCGCCTCTGCACCCATCGATCGTTTCGAACGCCGGCGTTCGTGCGCTACCTCTTCGCCGCCGCCGGCTCGATGGCGGTGCAGGGACCGGTGATCACCTGGTGCGCCGAGCATCGGCGCCATCACCTGCACGCCGACACCGAAGGCGATCCCCACTCGCCGCACATGGGCGAGCACGGCTCGTGGGGCGACGGCTTCTGGGCGATGGTGCGCGGGGCGTACCACGCGCACGTCGGCTGGCTCTTCGGTCCGCGCAGCCGCGGACTCGGTCGCTATTCGAAGGATCTCAAGCGCGATCCGGTGCTCGTCGCCGCCGATCGGCAGTTCCTTTGGTGGGTGCTCGCGGGTCTCTTCATTCCCGCGGCGCTCGGCGGACTCATCACGCTTTCGTGGTGGGGCGCCCTGCTCGGATTCCTCTGGGGCGGACTCGTGCGCGTGCTCGTCGTCCATCACGTGACCTGGAGCGTCAACTCCATCTGCCATCTCTGGGGCTCGCGACCGTACGACAGCGGCGACGAGAGCCGCAACAACGCCATCGTGGGCTTGATCACCTTCGGCGAGGGCTGGCACAACAACCATCACGCATTCCCGTCGAGCGCGAGATTCGGATTGCGCTGGTGGCAGCTCGACGCGAGCTACTGGCTGATCTGCGCGCTCGGCTGGGTGGGACTCGCCAAGGACATCCGTACCCCGAGCGACCTTCGCCTGAAGGATCGGCGCATCGGGCCGACGACACGAAGGCGCTCGCGCAAGGGGCGGCGCCTTCGAGTCGTGCTTCGCGAATCGGAACCCGCCGCGGCCGCAAGCGTCGAGTCGACGCGGTAGGCGGCTAGAGCGGTTCCTCCTCATTCGTAGCGATCTGGCGGGCTGCGACTTCGTGTGCCGTTGTTGCCGTCGGCTCGGCGGGTCCTTTGGACCCTACCTCGCCTCGGCTCCTAGCCACACTCGTCTCGCCAACGCCAGCTCGCTACGCCTGAGTCGTCACCGCTCTAGATCGGGCACGGCCCCCATTCGCCGAGCAGCGTGCCGAGGTCGTCGCCGTCGACCTGGAAGTCGTCGTTGAAGTCGGCGACGCAGCCGACGCACGGGCCCCACATTCCGAGCAGCGTTCCGAGATCGTCGCCGTCCACCTGGCCGTCGTCGTTGAAGTCGGCGGGGCAGAGCGGCTTTTCAGTGCCGGTGATCTCGAAGCAGTTCGAGAACTCGGAGGTCACGCTCATGCCTCGCGTTCCGGTGACGGAGACTCGCAGCGGGAATCGCAGCGGGTCGGGTCGATCGACCGCCACGGCGAATTCCGTCGTTCCATCCCCGCCCGGGGTCGCCGTCCCGCTCCCGAGGAAGGTCTTGCCTTCGCCGAAGCCGCTCGCATCGCACGCATCGTTCAGGAACACCTCGATCGTGTGTTCGACGCCGGCGGTGCCGGTGAGCGTTCCCGAGACGACGAGACCGTCCGCGAGTCCCGCCTCCTCGATCAACACGAAGACTGGAACGAACGAGAGATCGATGCCGAGCTCCTCGTTGTCGTAGATCGAGTTCTGGCTGATGCGAAGGGCTCCTCCGAGAACGCCCGCGTCGTCGTTGCCGACGATCACGTTGTTGAGCACCTGCGTACCTCCGCCGCCGAAGTCCGCCGCGCCGACGCCGTTGGAGCCGAGCTCGTTCGTCAGAACGAGCGTCGCGCCCGGCCCATCCTCGACGAGCACGCCGAATGCCTGATTCAGCACGATCGAATTGTTGAAGATCGTCGTGCCGTCCGTGCCCGAGTCCGTCACGTACACGCCGCTCTCGGCGTTGCCCTTGATGCGATTCGTGGCGATTCCGGTGTTGAGCGGGCCGAGCTCGACGCGCACGCCGTTCTCCAGGTTCGGGATTCCCGGCAGCCCCAGATCGTTGTCGACGATCGTGTTGTCGTCGGAGCCCACGCCGGTGACGCGCACGCCGTTGATGAAATTGGACGCGATGCGGTTGTAGGCGACCCAGTTCGAATTGGAACCGCCGTTGATCCAGATGCCGCTGGCGCCGTTGCTCTCCGGCTGATCCGCCGGCCCGATGCCGATGCGGTTTCGCGCCACCGTGTTCACCGCCGAACCAAGCTCGATGAGCACGCCCTGTTGCGTGTTGCCGGAGAGGATGTTGCCCTCGGCCTCGATTCCGAAATCCATGAAGACCGAACCGCCGCCGATGTGGTTCAGATCGGAAGCGCCGGTGATGACCACGCCGATGTCGTTCGCGAGTTCGAAGGTTCCCGCGACATCGACGCCGATGTGATTCGACTGGACCAGGTTGCCGACCGAACCCACATCGATGCGAACGCCGGCGGCCGTGTTGCCGCTGATCACGTTGCCGCGGCCGACGGCGCCGACGCGGTTCGCGTTCGCGGCGACGATGGACACGCCGTCGGCGGCGTTTCCGATCGAGAGCGTTCCCAGCGGAATCACGCCGATGCGGTTGCTGTAGACGAGGTTGCCGTCGCCGACGACGATCGCGATCCCGTCCCCGCCGTTCCCCGAGATGGTGTTGCCGTGCGCCGACGTCGCGCCGCCGATCGTATTCGTGTTGGCGCCGATCACGGCGATGCCGGCGCCCGCATTGCCGAGCGCGGCCGTGCCCGCGTCGTTGAGGCCGATCATGTTCCCTTGGACCAGGGTGTTCGTGCAGCCCAAGGAGATCCGCACGCCGGTGTTCATGTTGCCGCTGATCAGATTGCCGTCGTTCGCGCCCGGACCGCCGACGATCGTGCCGGAGCAGCCGAGGATGTCGACGCCTTCAGCGTTCGGCATGGCGGCGAGCCCGGTCGCATTGGTCCCGATGAGGCAGTTGCGAACGGAGTTGTTCGGGGAATCCGCGGCGGCGCCGGCGCTGATGAAGACGCCGTCGAAGGTGTTGCCGCTGATGAGATTCCCTTCACCGGCGCCGGTGTCGCCGATCATGTTCCCCGAGGCGCCGTCGGTGATCTCGACGCCGTTCCAGTTCGCGGAGGCGGCGCCGAGCCAGTCGACGCCGATTCGACAGCCGATGACCCTGTTGGCCGTCGCACCCACACCGGCGATGGTGATGCCGCTTGTTCCGAAGCCGAGGACCGCGAGCTCGCGGATCGTGTTCGACGCGCTGGTGATGGTGAAGCCCGTCGGCGCACCGCCGGCGATCCCGGTTCCCGGCTGGGAATTGCCGTTGATGTAGAGACCGCCGGTGGCATCGGAGATGGCGGGCAGAGGCATCGCCGCGGGCACGGCGATCGGTGGGAGCGGCGGAGGCAACGGCGGCTGGAAGTCGAAGCCGATTCCGTCGGCGCCGGCTCGCGCATTCGCCTCCGTGATGCACGCCGAGAGCGTCGAGTCGATGAGGCCGAGCATCGGGTTGCCGTCGCTGATCCCGTTGCCGGGCATGAAATCGGGCATGCCGAACGGCACATTCACCGTCCAGCAGCCGACGGCCGGCCCTGCGTAGTTCACGATGCATTGCGAGCGAGCGTTCAGGTCGTCGCCCGGCATCATGCCGACGCCTGCGCACGGGAGCATGTTCGGGGTGGTGTAGATCTCGATGTCCGTGACATCGAATCCCGTCTGGCCCTCGCCGACGACGATGAAGCCGAGCCGCGCCATGAGCGCGTTGAATGCCGGAGTGATGAGGAGCCCGCCGAGGGAAGTGCCGCCCGGACATGGATCGACCGCCGTCACCACGCGCATCGCCGCTTGCGGAAGGGGGAAGCCCGGCGGCACGGAGACGCCGGGGAAGGGATCGGTTCCTGCGAAGGTGGGTGCGCTCACGAGCCCCGGCGCCGGCATCACCACGCTCGGGTCGTAGACGATCGTGAAGTGATATCCGACGAGCCGCAGGCCGGGCGGAGGAAACGGAGCCGCGTTCATCAGCCGCACATCGACGATGAGATCGCATGGAATCGGCCCCATGCCGGGAGGCGTGATCACCTGGTTCATCGGCGTCGTCTCGAGCGTGCAGCGCTGCGTGCCGCCGACGCCGGGGTTCACATCCACCCAGGTCTGAAGCGGCATGCCCGGAATCGGCGCCGTGACCGTGATGTTCGTCGTGATCACCTGCGCCGTCGCGTGCGACGAAAGCGCCAGGGCCACCGTCCCTGCAAGCGCGCCGAGCGTGAATGGGTGCCGAAGCGTGTTCATCATGGTGAGCTCCTTGCGGAATCCGGACGGGGTGCGATCGGCGCCCTCTGGGTGCAGAAGGCCGCCCGGAACGCAATCGGGAACGGCGGCGCTTGCTCACGCGGGTCGTGGCGACCCCGTGCGAACGCAGGCAGGCCGAACGACTACGATCGCGACCCGGCGCCGATTTCGCCGAGGATCGCGAGATCGTGAAACCAGGCAATCATCCATCCGAGCCTCGCCAATCGCTCTCGGGCACGCGCGTCTGCGTCACCGGCGGCGCGGGATTCATCGGCTCGCATCTCGTCGATGCGCTCGTGTCGCGCGGCGCGGATGTGGGCGTGATCGACGACTTCTCGAACGGTCGCGAGGTCAATCTCGCGGCCGCGCGAAGCCGCGTGCGCGTGACGGCCGCGAGCATTCTCGACGACGCCGCGCTCGACGCCGCGCTCGCCGGCGCGAAGATCGTCTTCCATCTCGCGGCGCTCGGAAGCGTTCCCGCGAGCGTCGAGAATCCGCGGCTCTATCAGGCGGTGAACGCCGACGGAACCGTGCGCGTGCTCGAGGCGGCGCGGCGTCACGGTGCGAAGCGGGTCGTCTACGCGGCGAGCTCGAGCGCGTACGGCGCGTCGCCGGCGCTGCCGAAGATCGAGTCGATGCTCCCCGACCCGCGCTCGCCGTACGCGATGACCAAGGTCGCCGGCGAACACTCGATGCTCGCGTGGTCGACCTGCTACGGAATCGAGACGGTTTCGCTGCGCTACTTCAACATCTTCGGGCCGCGTCAGCGTCACGACTCCGCGTATGCGGCGGTGATTCCGTGCTGGATCCGCGCCGTGCGCGACGGTGCGCCGGTCGACATCTACGGCGACGGAGGGCAGACGCGCGACTTCACCCATGTGGCGAATGCGGTGCACGCCAACCTCTGCGCCGCGACGACGCCGAATCGACTGGAGGGCCAGGTGGTCAACATCGGCTGCGGCGAGCGGATGTCGCTTCTCGAGCTGCTCGACGAGATCGAGCGGCGGCTCGGACGCAAGGCGCAGCGCCGATTCCATCCGGTGCGCGCCGGCGACGTGCGCGACAGCGAGGCGGACATCGGCGCCGCCAAGCGAGTGATCAACTACGACCCGATCGTTCCGTTCGGCGACGGACTGCGCATGACGATCGACGCGGAGGCCGCGATCGCGGCGAGGCAGGCGTGAGCTCGGCGGGCTGGCCGAGCGACGCGGCGATCCGTGCGGGACTCGACGCCGCGATTTCGCAGGCGGAGAAGAGCTGGCGCGAAGGCGGCATTCCGATCGGGTCGACGCTGCTCGATGCGAGCGGCCGCGTCGTGGCCGCGGGTCACAATCAGCGCGTGCAGAGCGGCGATCCCACGGCGCACGCGGAGGTCGATTGCATTC
>Ga0194131_10009134_pt1 | contig 12638 bp, 10 predicted proteins | sample TA2KigO120mmetaG_FD_148631 | JGI IMG/M metagenome (GOLD analysis project Ga0194131, IMG submission 148631) | Freshwater microbial communities from Lake Tanganyika, Tanzania - TA2015053 Kigoma Offshore 120m | ecosystem: Environmental > Aquatic > Freshwater > Lake | place: Tanzania: Lake... | reverse complement strand
TTCGTGAAAACGCATCCGGAAGGCGTCGATTTGTTTTTCTTCGATAGAAAGCCCTGCGGCGTGGTGGTGACCGCCAAATTGGATAAGCAGATCGGCACATTCTTTTAGGGCATTGTACAGATGAAAGTCACCCATGGTTCTGGCCGAACCGCGTCCTACGCCGCCTTCTACGGCGATCATGATGGTAGGACGCAGATAAGCTTCTACCAAGCGAGAGGCTACGATGCCGATGACACCGGGGTGCCATTCGGAGGAGGCGAGGACGAGCCCACTGGCTTCTTTGAGAAAGGGATCGGCTTCGACAATACCTTTGGCTTCCTGAAAGGCGACAGTATCCTGTTGACGCCGGCGCTGGTTTTCGAAATTGAGTTCGGCGGCAAGTTCGGTGGCTTCTTGACGTTCTTCGGTCGTCAGGAGACGGACCACTCGGCTGGCGTCACCCATGCGTCCTGCCGCGTTGATCCGGGGGGCAAGACCAAAGACGAGTTGGTCGGTGGTCAGGTCTTTTTCCCTTAGTCCGGCGGCGTCGATCAACGCCTGAAGACCCGCTTTCTGCGTTTGCTGCATCATGGCCAACCCGTGTTTGGTCAGGATGCGGTTTTCGTTGCGAAGCGGCACGATGTCGGCGGTGGTGCCCATGGCGACGAGATCGAGGTGTGGATAGAGCACATGGTCGGGCAAACCGATCTGTTCGGCAAGCGCCTGTGCCGTTTTATAGGCCAGACCGACTCCACAGAGTTCTTTGAACGGATAGGAGCAGTCCGGGCGTTTGGGGTTGAGCACGGCAACGCCGTCAGGCAGTTCGTCTCCCGGCATGTGGTGGTCGATCACGATGACATCGATACCGATCGACCGGGCATAACGTACTTCTTCGACGGCGGTGATACCACAATCGACCGACAGGATAAGCGAAACACCCCTCCGTTGGGCCTCCTGAATACCGGTGTAAGACAGTCCATAGCCTTCGTGCATCCGGTTGGGGATATAGTAGGAAACGTTTTCGGCAAGCGCGCGGAGAAAGAGATAGAGCAGGGTAGTGGCGGTGGTCCCGTCTACGTCGTAGTCCCCATAGACCATAATGGCCTCGCCGGCCTGAAGCGCTGCGGCGATGCGTTCTACGGCGCGATCCATGCCCTGCATGAGAAACGGGTTGTGCAGATCGTCGAGCGTAGGTTTAAGGAAATAGCGGGCTTCTTCCATGGACGAGACGCCACGGTTGAGGAGCACTTGGGCGATGCCCCGCGGCACGTTGAGCGTTTCCATCAACGTGTTTGTTTCGGAATGTGGCGGTTCGAAAACCCATCGATACTTCATAGCCGTTTTCAGGGAAGATCAAGGGGGTGTGGGGGGATTCCGACACACCCCCTTGAAGGGTCCAGGTAACCCGTAAGCCGAGTTCTGTGCCTTCGCGAGGAAGGTGGCGATCATCTGTCTACGACGGCTGTCGCCAGCCGCCTCAAGCGACCCTACCCGAGAGTGTCCCGGAGACCGGGGCGAGACGGGCCGTCTCTCCTCTCCTATTTGGTCTTGCGCCGGACGGGGTTTGTCCTGCCAGTTCAGTTGCCTGACCTGCGGTGAAGCTCTTACCTCACCTTTTCACCATTGCCGCTGCGGCGCGTCATGCGCTACAGGTAGGCTGTGTATTTTCTGTGACACTTTCCGTGGCATTACTGCCCCCTGCCGTTAGCAGGCGTCCTGCCCTGAGGCGCTCGGACTTTCCTCGTCCGTAAAAACCGGACGCGATCGCCTGAGTTACCTGAACCTAGACTTTTTCATCCTAGCTCGGGTTCCGTTGCCAAAATACGGCCACAGGCTTCGCAGGTAATGACACGCGTCATCTTGCGAATTTCGGCGATCACCTGAAGCGGAATGACCCGGTAACACCCTCCGCATGCTCCTTTTTTGAGATATACCACCGCATCGGTTTGATGGCCTCTACACACACGATCGTAAGTTTGGACGACACGGATTTCGATTTTCATAGCCATGCGTTTGCGTTCGTCCAGCCTTACGGCCACATCATCGTCGATGGCGCTCAATCTTTCCTGAAGCTGGGTGCGGGCGGTTCTGCACTCCTCCTGCCCGGCGGTAGCCTCCCGGCTCATCTCTTCCAACGTCTGAGAAGCCGTTTCGGCTGCTTCCATCAGCTTGAGAATGGCATCTTCGTGCTCGCCGATACGTATTTTGTAGACGGCGATCTCGTGTTGCATGGCATCGTATTCTTTGTTGGTTTTTACCTGCAACAGTTGGCCCATGTACTTTTTGATCTGGTCCTGCGCGGCCTGAAGATCGCGTTCCTGCTGCCGACGTTCTTTCTGAAGCGCTTCCAACTGCTCTTGTGCCGCTTTCAGACGAGTCGATATCTCTTCGTCTTTTCGATCCAGCGCGCCGATCCGTTCGGGAATGTCGAATTTGAGTCGTTCGAGTTCGTGCAGGCGCTGATCGATTTCCTGTAACTGAAACAACATACGTAGGCTTTCCTGCATACGATCTCCGACCTCCTCGTGTGTGCCGATGGGTTCGCGTGCGGGCATAAAAAAAAGTGCACCGCACGAGTGCACTTCTCACGTATCATACGATTCAGGCGCTCCACATCGTGCGGAACGAAAAGAACGGTTCGCCTCGCAAATCTTGGCAGTGCCCTCTTGCCGCCGTGCGACCGGACAGGCGATTAGCGTTTCATTCAATCCGACCCATCCTTCCGTTTCGATGTTGACTTATCAAGGTAATAAAGTTAATATGGAGGACATGGGATGTCAACGACAAAATCTCCCTACGCGAACCGGAAAAATCCACGAAAGCACCCGGTTTTCGTACCGAAACGGGATATGAAATACCTACTTTCGTCGTACTCGTCTTCTTGCAGGAAATTACACCTAACGTCCATTTTCCACATGTCGTATCTCACCGGGAGGCCCGTATATGAGCGCCATGATCCGTTTTAGTTCCCGCCGAGAAGAGGGAACCGTCGAGATGACCATCGGTATGTCGAAGCGTGTCGTCGTCGCTATAATGGTCATTTTGCTGGGAGCAGTCTCACTCGGCTATGCCGTCTTGCCCGTGGAGTCTCAGCAACAAATGGGACGCGGACGAAAAGCCATCAACCCAAATAAAAACTACAGCGAGATCGTCGAGGCAGGCGATTTCGTGTTTCTTTCGGGCATGATCGCCACCAGCCAAGGCAAGGTCATCGCAGGGGGTATCAAAGAAGAGACCCGGATGGTGATGGACAACCTCAAAACCTCACTGGCCAAGTCGGGGCTGACCATGGACGACGTGGTCAAAGCCACCGTGTATCTGGGCAAACTCGACGACTACGTCGGCATGAACGAAGTGTATCAGACCTATTTTACCAAAGACCCACCTGCCCGCTCTACCGTTCAGTCGGGGGTCGTGCTCAACGCAGGCGTGGAAATCGATTTCGTGGCCTATCGGGGCGGAAAATAACTTCTTGTCGTTGCCTTTATGAAAATCTGCTACTCCGGGCCGAAAAACCTGCATACCGAACGCTGGGTCACTTTTTTTGCTCACCGTGGTCATGAGGTCCATTTGATCGTGGACGAACCCGTCGCCTACGAAGGCGTAATCGTACACAGTCTTGATCTCAAACAGGAAAAATCCATCGGCTATTTTGTCAGAAAGCTCAAAGGACTAAAACGGGCGCTCCGCGAAATACGCCCCGACCTTTTGCACACCCACTATATTACCGGTGAGGGTTATGTCAGTGCTCTTGCCGGTTTTCATCCTTACGTAGTGAGCATCTGGGGCAACGATATTTATCTTCGGCCCCATACCAGATTCGAAGAAAAGTGGTTTACACGCTTTGTGCTGAAACGGGCGGATCTGATCACGGCGGATTCGCATGACCAGATCGACGCGGCGGTACGTCTGGGCGCGGACCGCCGCAAGGGACGCGTAATTCAGTGGGGGGTTGACCTGGATACCTTCCGACCGACCGACGGCGAGGAAGTTCGCGCGCGGCTGGGTATCGGAACGGCCCCGCTCGTGCTCAGTCAGCGCAAATTTCTTCCGATGTACCACATCGACGTCATCCTGCATGCTTTTACCGACATCCTGCGGACCCTGCCCGACGCCAACATGATTATCACCGGTTCCGGCGTATACGAAGAGGACATCCGCTCGCTGGTCGCCCGACTTGAACTTGAGCCTCGTGTTCATTTTACCGGATATGTTCCCTACGACCAATTGCCGGCGTATATCTCGGCGGCGGACGTATCGGTTTCCGTACCTTCTTCGGACGGAACCGCGATGACGTTGCTTGAAGCCATGGCCTGCGGCACACCGCTTATCGTAAGTGATCTGCCGTCCAACCGAGAGTGGATACAGGACGGTGTCAACGGGTTTGTCGTACCCGTGGGAGACCGTGCGAAACTGGCAGACCGCCTGCTAACCCTGCTGGCAGACCCGCCGCTTCGAGAACGGTTTAGGGCGTACAACCTGTCACTGGTCCGCCGACGCGCCAACCGCAATGTTCACATGGAGCTTATGGAAGCGATCTATGCGGCGCTGATCGAGGGTCAGCCGATACCGGATCATCCGGTAGAACCGGACGCCCTGGCTTCCGGGTAGCTCCATGACACTCTCCCATCTTTCCCATCTTGCCACGCTTTTTCTTTCCGAAGTCGACCCGATCCGGCGTCCGATGCCGAAACACACCTTCGTAGCGCCGCCGGTTGGATGGAACGCGCACAGGACGCCCACCCCGACTGGGGATGAGCCAAAAGTTTCAACGCGCTAAAAAACGTTTGGGAGCCTTCTTATCCGGAAACGACCGGATACATCATCGGTACTTTTCTCGACCTTGCCCGTCATTTTCAGGACGACACGTATACCACCCGTGACGGTCGCATGGGAGAATGGCTCGCGTCGCTACAACTGGAAAACGGCGCGTTTCCCGCACTCGACCTGCGCACCCCAGTCGTATTTGACACCGGACAGATTCTACACGGATTGATCGACCTTACGGAAGACCCATCGTGTTTTCGGTACGAGTCGTCCATAGAGCGCGCCTGTCTGTGGCTGATCGATATACAGGACGGATCAGGTGCGTGGACAAAAGGCGCTTATCTCAACACCGCGCATGTGTATAGCACCCGTGTGGCTTGGGCACTGTTTCGCGCCGGACGCCTGCTTGGCGAAACCCGTTTCGAAAAGGCCGCCGTCCGTAACCTCGACTGGGCAGCGACACAGCAACAACCCAATGGGTGGTTTCGGAACAACAGCCTCAAAGACCAGCGTCGTCCCATTCTGCACACCATCGTATACGCCGCACGCGGCTTTTTCGAGATCGGCGGTTTGCTCGATCACGACGGATATAGAGACGCCGCAAGACGGTCTATGGACGTGCTGCTTGAAAAATGGAAGAAAGAGAAACGTCTATACGGAGCCTATGACGCCGACTGGCGTGGTGTGGTACGGGCGCGGTGTCTGGTCGGGGAAGCCCAACTCGCCGGGCTCTGGTTTCGCATGGGAAAACTATGGCCGGACCAGCCCTATATCGACGCCGCGCTGGAGGTAAACCATCGTCTGAAACAGACGCATAACCTTTCCACGGACCATCCGGGGATTCGCGGCGGCATTGCCGGCTCCGCCCCTCTATACGGGCGGTACTGTTTTTTCAAATATCCTAACTGGGCTTGTAAATTTTTTCTCGACACGATGCTGCAGGAACGTATATGGGAGACCAAGTCCTGACACCGCTCATGATGCGTCTTATAAAACGTCTGTTGCCCTATCCGATTCGGTCCCGTCTGCGCAATGCCTATCGGAGCATGAAAAAAACGTCATGGTCCGTAATACCCGCAAATCCGGAGGACAGAGAAGAACTCTTCCGGCTTATGTTGCGCGACCTCGGTCTCCAAAAAGGAGATACCGTGTTGGTGCACAGTTCCGCCGAAGCAATGGCGCAGACCGGTCTAAGCGCCGCGCAGACCATCCGGCTTTTGGAAGAGGCGATCTTGCCCGGCGGCCTGTTGCTCATGCCCTCTTTTCCCTTTGGAAACGACTTTTACGGATACCTGCGAACCTTGCAGGCTTTTGACGTAAGACGCACCCCCTCGCGCATGGGTATGATTACCGAAGTTTTTCGCCGTATGCCGAACGTATGGCGCAGTCTTCATCCCACCCACCCCTGTGTCCCAGAGGCCATCGTGCGGAAGAATGGGTTTGTGAGCATCATATAGACGAGACGCCTTTCGGTCCTCATTCCCCCTTTGCAAAACTGTCGGAACAGGACGGTCTCGTCGTCGGACTCGGCGTGCTCCCCGAAAATTGTCTCACCCATGTTCATGTTTTCGAAGACCGCATGGGCAAAAACTTCCCCTTTTCTCTCTATGAAGAGAACCTGTTTCAAGTCTCCATGATCGACCATAGCGGCGTCTTGTCTGTTTTTCGAACTCCCTTACACAACACGCTGTCCGGTACGCGGGATATACGCATTCTTACCCGCGCCCTTGCCAAATCCAACGCGGTGACGTACCGGAATTTTTTAATGCCCCGTGTTTTGGCATCCGTGCCCGCAAAGTCGATGAAACGCTGGAAACGCTGTATCGGAGCGGAATGACCCTGTACGGCGGATGGTCAGGGCGTTCTGTGGAGAAACGGGAGGGTATGTGACGGATATTTCCGACCCTGCGACCTACCCGGATAAAGAATGGGTCGTCTGGCTCCGTCAGACCGCGCCCGCTATTCCTTCGCTGGTCATCGCGAATCAGACGGCCCGACTCTTGCAACGGACAGCAGCGATACCGGGGCTTCGCCCGCTGGAGATTGCGGTACTCCGCAGTTCCACCCTCGAACCCCTGGTTCCCTATTTCGTGTATCAGGCGGCGCGAGCCGGATTCCAAGCTCGTCTTTGGCTGAGCGGGTATGCCGACTGGCAGACGGTCGCCGCCACGGCGGACAGTATGCTCTGGAGCCAAAAACGCGACCTGATCGTCGTGGCGCTTGACCTTGTTGCCCTTGCTCCCGGTCTTGCACACGGCTTTGGCGGCATGGACACCGACCGTGTCACGGCGATTGTCACCCGCGCCGCCAGCGATATGGAAACCCTTGTTTCAACCCTCCGGGAACAATCCAATGCTTCCGTGCTGGTTCAAAACTTTCCTTTAACGCCTTACCCCGCAATGGGTTTATACGATACCCAGTCTTCCTTCGGGCAAAATGAAGCTATCTGGCGGCTCAACGAAGCCCTGCGCGCCATGACGGCTCGCCTACCGGGGGTTTACCTGTTCAATGCCTGTCTGTGGAACGCCCGTTGGGGAAACGATCTCATGACGGATCCTCGACTGGAATTGACATCGGGTATGAAACTCAGCCGTGCAGCGTTAAACCCACTTGCCCTGGAGTATCTCCGCTATCTCAAACCGCTGATGGGTATACGACGCAAATGCCTTGTGCTGGATTTGGACGGCACGCTATGGGGCGGGATTCTCGGAGAGGATGGCTACGACGGGATTCAGATCGGAACCACCTATCCGGGTAACGCCTATCGCGCTTTTCAGGAAGCAGGGCTCGACCTATATCATCGCGGCGTCATCTTGGCGGTATGTAGCAAAAATAATGAACCGGAAGCCCGAGACACGCTGGAAAGACACCCCGAAATGGTCTTGAGACCCCATCACTTTGCCAGTCTTCACATTAATTGGGAGGACAAAGCCACCCATCTGCAACACATCGCCGCGGAACTCAACATCGGCTTGGACAGCCTGGTATTCTTGGACGACAACCCCTCGGAACGGGCTTTGATACGCCAGATGCTCCCGGAAGTGCTGACCCTCGATCTTCCGGAATCACCCATCGAATACGCATCTTTTGTCCGCTCGATCGCCGAGTTCGAGACGCTTTCTCTTTCTGATGAAGACCGCCAACGCGGTGGCATGTATCACGCGCAGACCCAGCGGGAAAAACTGGTACGCACGGTCGCCTCTCTCGAAGAGTACTACACATCCCTGGAGATGTGTCTGGAGATGGAAGCCGCCTCTGCTTTTACCATTCCCCGGATTGCCCAGCTTACCCAGAAAACCAACCAATTTAACCTTACGACCCACCGGTATACGGAAGCTGAAATCGAAGAAAAAATTTCAAACCCGGCGTGGCGCGTGTATGCTATGCGCGTATTGGACCGTTTTGGCGACAATGGTCTTACCGGTGTGGCGCTGCTTTGCGATCTCGGATCGGCCCGATGGCAGTTCGATACGTTTCTGCTCAGCTGTCGAGTGCTGGGGAGAACCGTGGAGACGGCCTTTCTGATTTTTCTCATGGAACGGATTCAGGAAGAAAAAGGTCTACAGGTGGAAGGCTGGTTCAAACCGACGGCAAAAAACCTTCCTGCGCAGGACTTTTACCACCGACATGGTTTTACTGCCATGCAGACGACCTCCCAGGGGACACGGTGGCAGTACGATCTGACCACCGGTCTCCCCGCTATGCCGTCTTGGTTCCGGATACGCATGCAAGAGACGTCCGCATAAAGGAGAGATACATGGATATAGTGACAAGATTAAAACCCCTGTTTGCCCGCCTGCTGGAGATCGACGAACAGAGTATCCGTCCCGACAGTTCTCCCGCTAACGTTTCTACGTGGGACTCGCTCCAGCACATCAACCTAATTCTGGCGCTTGAGGAAGAGTTTGGCGTGATGGTCGATCCCGAAGATATTCAGCGGTTGGATACCTTTGCCGGATTGTGTGCCTATTTCGAGCAACGGATGTCATAGAGAAGAAGCGTGTGGAAAATCCATGATCCGAATCCTTCCCGACCACCGCGTCTTTACCGCAACGGATCAGGAACGGTTTGCCGAGCTTTCCGGTGATTGCAATCCCATCCACATGGACGCCGTGCTGGCCCGCCGCGAAATGTTTGGCGACGTGGTTGTCCACGGTCTTCATTTGGTTCTGTCCCTTCTTGACCCTTATTGCGCTGCTCTCGACCCGCATCCGCGTCGTCTTGTAAATCTTCAAGCACGTTTTCCCGGAAGCGCCTATCTAAACCGGACGATCGAATATTTCTGCAAGGAAGAAACCGGCGATGGGGCTAAACTGACGGCGGTAACCGAAAAACAACCTGTGGCGGAAATCACCTTTATATGGATAAAAAATAGGGAGGCTTCGGGACAAGCAGGCAAGGGATGGGAGACGATGTTGCCCACCTTTCCGCGTCGTCCGGTCGAACGCCTTTGGGATCAATTGTCCGGGCTTGGCGGCGAACTACCGCTTGGCATGGATACGACGCTGTTGGCCACCCTATTCCCGGCGCTTCACACCAGATTACCGTTGCGCATACAGGCCGAACTGCTCGCGCTGACCCGTCTGGTCGGCATGACCTGTCCGGGGTTACGATTTGTTTTTTCGGCTTTTGAAATGGAATGGAGCGACGTCCCGCTTTTCTCGCCCGATCCGCCGCTGTTCTACGAAGTGACGCGGGCCGACGCCCGTGTATCTCTGGTAAGAATGGGGATTTGAGGCCCTGGGACAAAAGGAGTGTTGACGACCTTTTTTCGCCCGGCACCGCCGGCTCAGGCGACAATGGCCATGATAGGAGAGCGGGTTTCTTGGGGCGAATTTTCAGGGCAACATGCCCTTGTGGCAGGCGGCTCGCGCGGTCTTGGCGAGGCGACGGCCAAAATCCTCGCGGCAGGCGGCGGAACACCGCTGATCACCTGTCATCAGGGAACGGCGGATGCCGAAAGGGTAGTCCGGGAAATAACGGAAACTGGCGGAACAGCCTCGTTTGCCCTCTATGATGCCGCAAACCCCGACGTCTTTCTGGAAACCTTGCGAAATCGAAACGTTATACCGACCCATGTTTACTATTTCCCCAGCCCGAAAATATTTCTCAAAAAAGGACGCGACTGGGACACCGACGTTTTTCGGCGTTTTGTAGAAGTCTATGTGGACGGGTTTGCCCATCTGTATCGCATCTGCAGTCTGGTGCAACCGGATCGACTGGTTATGTTCTATCCTTCCACCACAGCGCTCGACAAGGCAGTAGTCTATCTTGCGGAATATACGGCGGCAAAAGGTGCCGGCGAAGCGCTATGTCGCTATCTGACCGGGCTGGATCCCCGGCTTTCGATCCGAATCGAACGTCTTCCTCGCATGACGCCCGACCAAACCCTCACCCTTATGCCCATTGCAGCGAAAGACCCTCTCCCCGTAATGCTCGACATTATCAGAGATCTCCATACCATCTCTCCTTAATTTCTAAAGATAATCCACCTCGAGTTGTACAACACTATGGTAATACGGTGGCCCAAAGCGCCAAAAAAGAAACTAAAGGTCGTTTAACGGTTGAAAATAGGGGTTTAGGAGATATGAACAGCCATTTTTTTCGTATGATCATAGCAGGATGTATCGTTGCCGTAGGGGTGTTGTGGCCTGTTTTTGTCCCGGCGCAGACAACGGTTTTGCCACAGACACCCGGACGCCCCGAGGGTTCTAAGGATTCGGTAGGGGTGCGTCTGGCCGATGGCAGCGACCCGGGACGCACCACGCCGACCGCTCCTTCGCCGGAAGAAATCTCCTTCCGGACCCCCCTTCCCGTCAGCACCACTCGGTTTGATTATAGCAAGCTGGCCGCCGAAAACTACTTGCTGTACGCCTACAAAACTACAGACGAGGTCAAACTGGACGGTAAGTTGTCCGAACCCGACTGGCAGATGGCGCAGCCGGCAAAGGACTTCTTTCAGTTTCAGCCCGACGAAGGCAACCCCGCGACACAGCCTACGGAGGTGCGGGTTATGTACGACGGCGAAAATCTGTATGTCGGCTTTATGTGCTATGACAGCGAACCGGACAAACTCAACGCCCGCGACATGCAACGCGACGCCCGTATCGGATTCTCAAACGACATGGCGCAAGTGGTGATCGCTCCGCTCGCGGGGGGCCGCGAAGCCTACAATTTCCAAACCAACCCCAACGGAGCGCGGACAGACTCTTTTGTAAGTCAAGAAGGCGCCAACGTGGATCAGGACTGGAACGGCAACTGGAATGCGGTGGCTTCGCGTCACGCCCATGGATGGACTGCCGAGTTTATGATCCCGTTTCATGTACTGCGTTTTTCCTCCCAACCCATGCAGACGTGGAGCATCAATTTTGGGCGACGTATCCAACGCACGCGTGAAGACACCTATTGGGTCCCTATCAGCCGGAAAGACGGCCAGCGCGGGCTATATCGCTTTGGCAAAGGCGGGCGGCTTACCGGGCTTGAAAACGTTCAGGCAGGCGGGCGGTTTCAGGTACTGCCTTTTAGCGTACTCGGCTCGCGCGGGTTGCGATTCAACCTGACCCGTCCTTCCGCATCCGTTCCTATCGCTATTACCGATGTAAAATACGGTCTTCAGCGCCAGTTCGGCGGCGATTTCAAATGGGGCATCACCTCCGGCCTTACCGCCAATATCACGGTCAACCCGGATTTTGCCCAAGTAGAAGCCGACGATCAGGTCGTCAATCTGTCGCGTTTTGAATTCCGGTTTGACGAAAAACGTCCGTTTTTTCTCGAACGTAGCGACATCTTCAGCCTGGAACGACGCGACGGACGCGGCGGAATGCCACGCCCCAGTTCCACACCCCAACTGTTCTTTAGCCGGCGTATAGGTCGACAACTTGCAGACGGGTCGTCCACGCCTATCGACATGGGTCTGCGCGTCACCGGAAAAATCGGAAAGACCACCGTCGGATACCTGAGCGTCCAAAGCCGAGACGCTGTTTTTCTCGACGGAAGCACGCTCAAAACCGAACCCTTGACCAACTGGCAGGCGCTCCGTATCTCGCGGGATGCCGGTTCACGCTCCAGCATAGGGGTGCTGGCTACATTCAAAAGACCGGATGCTTCGCTCAACAATAAATTTGCCATACCCGTACCTCGGTTTTCCGACAGCGACTACAACACGGTCGTCGGAGCCGACCTGACCCTGGCCTCGCGCCGCACTCAACACGAGTTTCAGGCAGTCGTCGCCGGCAGTTGGACCGATACGGACACGACCGCGCTCAAATCTTCGACCAATATGTATTTCGCCCAGCGATGGCAAAACCGCTGGATGAATTACGAGATGGCGTATGCAGACATCGGAAAAGACTTTATCGCGCAGTCCGGCTTTATCCCGGAAACCGACATCCGTTTGCTCAACGCCAGCCTATCGTTCAACCCGATCATTCGGCGGTATGGCATCCGGTCCATCAACTCTACGACAGACCTCAACTATACGATGAAACGGTCCGGCCCCGGCGGGCTGGGCAACCCCCACCGCTGGAGCGGAAACGGGACGTTTACCGTCGAACTCGAAAAAGGAATATGGATTTCACCGGGATATTCACGGCGATTTGACACCCTTACCGGAACCAGATACCAGAGAATCGCCGGTGTACATTTTGCGCCGGGCGAATATACCTATGGTCAATACAACCTGTTTCTTTTTACCAATCGCGCCAACGCCTTGTCCGGCAACGGATTCCTTACCTTCGGGAAACTCTACAACGCCAATGTTCGGACCGTCTCCGTCACCGCCCGATATGTGCCGACGCCAAAAATTTCACTCGAATCCACCTTCTCCGACACCGATCTCAAACGTGCGTCCACACCGGCGGATACCACCAGATTCCATTTCAGCCACCGCATCA
>Ga0194131_10009132_pt1 | contig 12639 bp, 11 predicted proteins | sample TA2KigO120mmetaG_FD_148631 | JGI IMG/M metagenome (GOLD analysis project Ga0194131, IMG submission 148631) | Freshwater microbial communities from Lake Tanganyika, Tanzania - TA2015053 Kigoma Offshore 120m | ecosystem: Environmental > Aquatic > Freshwater > Lake | place: Tanzania: Lake... | reverse complement strand
GTTGTCTCCAGGAGTGGGGAGATTGACTTCTAGTCTCTCAATGTTATTATTTGCATTTAGTTTTCTTTTAATAGTGAGTTCGCCTCTAGCATCGTTATATCTATAGCGTATGAAGTTGTTAGATGAATCTATATAGTAGTCGTCGTACGAGCTAACCATGAGTCTTTTATTAGGCGACATAGCCTCTATAAGATCTACGAAGCTTTGCATGCTTATATCTGAAGCATCGTACTTCGACTCTATCTCCTTGAAATGTATCATAACTTCCAAGAAGTGCCTATTATATTAATTAGTTGTCTAGAACCATCAGCATACACTAGGCAATGCGTATGCATCCAACTGCTTGGCCCTTGATTATATGATAGCTTTAATTTTGAAGATGTACCAACCGCCCAAGCTCCGTGCCATATTCCAGGTGTGTGGGAATGCCCTGTAACTGAATCACCGTAGGCCTTATGCATGGCCTTAAGCGATCCTCTAGATCCATTAGGACCTTTATCGCCGTGTGCGCCAAGCTGAACATCAGATATCTTAAAATCTTCGTCTCGTTGAAGCCACTTAACCTTATTTTTACAAGATAACTTGAGTTTATCTTCTAAGGCGAATTGAAGGGGATCCTTGCCCTCAATCATGGCTTTAGCTAGATCAAGAGAGAAATAATGGTTCTGCGGATCTTGGACGTATTTGCCCTTTTGTAGATAGTGCCTGCTAAGGAACTCGTCGTGGTTGGATTTCACTACGACTACCTTTTCGGTGTACGACGTTAGAACTTCTAGATCCTCTCTAAGCTTCTCTAACTCTTCTTGAAGAGAGGGCGCGCTATTCTTAGCATTTATAGCCTTAGAAATAAGATTCAATTCTTCGTGATGATTTATTGATGCGCCGTCAAAGGCGTCGTGAAGAATAATGCTAGAGGGTTTTAATGACTTTAATATGTCTAAAGTGGCACTGTAAACATTTACATCAGTGGAACCAGAATGCCAATCACCTAGAACTATAGCAGCAGGCTTTTCTTTCTGCTTAGACCCATCAGGGTGATATCTAATTCCTAGATCTACAAAACTACCGCTACTATCTGATTGAATCTGTCTGTAATGATATATGTAATCGTCTATTACTTCTACTATTACTGCCCCCATAACGTGATCTGCGTCCGCAATGTACGCAGTTCTTTCACTCATGTAATGAGTGGTCTTATAGTTAGGCTTTGTAACCGCTCCAGTGGTCATGAGAGCGTGAGGAAGCTTGGCGTTGGAGGTCGGTATTAGTTGTAGCCTCTGTTTAGGAGAAGCAAATATAAAGCTCCCATTTCTATGGCCTATGCGATCTAGACCTAGAGTAGGATCTATGTGCTTCGCGCTTAACTTAATAGTGCTAACAAAAAGATTACTATTGAGATCTATATCTTCCACAACCATTAGTTCTTTTGCTAATCTATTATCTATATAACCGTAGCTCCCCCTATCCATATTGTGAGCAGGATCCGAGGCTACCAGCACGAGCAGTGCTGCGGAATTTTTTCTACAGTAAGATTTCAAAGACGCGTGAAAATCAACGTCCAATTCGCTGCCGGTTACAGCAGTAGTTATAACAAACTTTTTCTTAGTCGCTATTGTTTTCTTTAGATCGTTCTTTAATTTTTGCGTTATTACTGATTCTATTTTAGTATCAAAGAAACTGTCTGGGTGCAAGTCGCGCGCCTCTGAATCTAAATTTGATAAAGAAGAGAAATGATGCTTAATAGTATCTTTAGTAACGTTTTTGCAAAGAAGCTCGTCCATCTTTGGACGGCGCTTGTTTATCTTGCTAAGATTGGCGTATCTTTTTATGATATATTGCTTCTTATCTTTCTGCATTAGATTTTCTCTCTAAAGATTTTAGCATCGTATATCATTGTACTAAAATTTATTTTAAATAGTTCGTTAGTTATTGATGTTAAAGAGGAAAATAAAAAAGGGAGAGGCTTTCGCCTCTCCCTTAATTTTACTTCATTTAAGAAGATTACTTGCCGACGTTTAGCATCACGCAGTTAAAGCGTGGGGTGTAAACGAAGAGCGCACCATAAAGAACAATCGCGAACTCAAGTGCAGTAGTGACAATCGCGAAGTTGATCTTTGAGAGCGGAGCAAGCTGCTTAAACTTCATACATTCTGCGCTCATGTCGAGTAGGAAAGCCTCGCCGAGACCAGCCTGCTTGACACCCTTAAGCCTGTAAGTTCCTGCGCCAGCGTTGGCGAAGTTACCAGCAAACTTTTCGGTGCCTACAGCGCCACCTGGAGCGGAGATGTAGACCTTCCAAAGCTTGACGCCTGCAGGTACAGAACCAATAGTGATATCGAGATTCTGACCGGCAGATAGAGAGACTGCACCAGCGGAAACTGGAGCGGATTCCCCTGCGTCATTAACAGCAGTAACCTTAAGCTGAACTGAAGCAGTTCCGCTGGTTACTATAAGACCGCCGCTACCTGCGCCAGCGCCAGACGCTGTGAAGGTCGCAGCAGGAGCACTTGCGCTCACAGCGAGTGAGCGAACGCCTGCACGAGGACGGAGGAAGAGGTTTGGCTTGAGCTCGATCTTGCCCGCAGTAGTCGTAACCTTTGAAACGTCGTAGCCGACAGTTTCATTGGCAAGACCTGGAGCAGAACGAAACTGCGGATAGAATTGCTTAACGAAAGCAGATAGAGCCGCAGGCTCAATGTGAAGATCGGTAGGTGAACCGAAGTTTTCAAGAGCGATAACAGCTAGACGCTCAATATCGTCCTGGGCAATAATCTGACCAGCGAGATCCTGAGCGATTGACTTAGCATCACCATAGCCTTCGAAATCACCTGAACGATGGAGAACGTCAGAATCGCCCTTGAGAAGCTGCTTTAGGAGCCCGCTCATGGCGACTGAATTAACTGGAAGATCGGCGTCGGAACCGTTCATAGCACCAGTTGTCTGGTTCATGAAGTGCGCGTGTCCCCAATAGAGCTCACGTTCGACGTTCTTAAGAAGGTTCATCGTACCTTCTTTTGCCTGCTGAGCGACGATGTCTCCAACAGTGGTGCGAACGAGAGTCATCTGATGCGATACCTTACGGCGAGTGCCGAAGAACACGATCTTCTGACCATCACGTACGTATGTCGAATCTTCTTCCATCGGAGCTCCGCCCTCACCAATGTAAGGAGCAGAGTCTGAGCCGTAGCTGATAAGACGATTGTATTGTTCGAAGAGATTGTAAGCCTTGTCGACAGCGACTGAGGGCCACATCTTTAGATTCTTCATGTCGAAGGTTACGCTCTTGAGAGTAGACTCAAGAGATTCAGCCTGAAGAACACCACCATAGACTAGATCAGTAGGCTTACCAGCACCACCGTATCCAGCCGTAATTGCCTTGTTCAGTGACTCGATATCTGCTTGAGATACGAGACCCTGATCAAGTCCCTGTAAAATTTGATTAACTGCGTCGTTCATTTCTCTCTCCTTTAATTATGAGATGTTATATTTCTTTACAATGGTTTCGAGATCTTGTCCCATTTCTGCCTTAGTGACATCTAATGAGTCAACAGATTTTCCGGACTTTTTGAGTTCGAAAAGTTTTGAAGCTACCTGAGACTTAGTGAGAAGCTCAGCCGCGGAGAATTCCTCAGATTTCATGAGAGGAACAGCCTTGGCCTGAACTCCTTTTGGAGCAACAGGTTGATCAGCTATCTTGTTTATTAGATCGAAAATATTCGATAGCTGTTCTTCAATGGGCTTAATGCGTTCGTCGACAAGACTTTTTAGAAGAGTGGAGCTTTCCTCTACGGACTTCTTCCATTCTTCTTTTTCCATTTGTTCTTTTTCAGACTTCTTATAAGACTTCTTTTTCATGGCCTTTTCTTCTTCAGCCTTTTCCATCTCGTCTTCGTCTTCTTCGTCTTCTTCGTCTTCTTCGTCATCAGACTCGGCCTTGTCCATGTCTTCGGCCTTATCCATCTCGTCTTCGTCTTCTTCGTCCTCATTTTCGTCCTCGCCTTTTCCGAGAATTCCCTTAAGCTTGCGCTTAGTAGATTCGCTGTCTGCGGGATCGTCGTCATGACTTGGCTCTTCAGCCTTTTTAGCCTCTTCTTCGTCCTCTTCCTTTTCAAGGGAACCGTTGGTTGGCTTTCCAGCCAAATCCTTACCGGGGCCTTCAAGCTTTATTTCAGATGCTTGAAACCGGGACTTCTTGAGCTCTTCTAGCTCCTGAAGAGTCTCATCGATTAGAGCAGTGAGACTTTTAGTTAGTTCAGTATCCATAGTTTTCACCTATTACTGACCGAGACCGATTAGATCAGCGTGACCACGAACTTCGAGTAGATCTGCGGTATCTGCTGCGTTACGTAGAATGATATTATTTGCAAAAGCTGCGCAAACAGCAAAGCACTTGATTGACTTGGCATCTTCAAGAACATCGGCTAGAGCTGCAGCACCTGCACGGCGAAGACGAATCTTGCCAGGGGCAGCAGTGCCAATGCCGAGATAAGGCGAAGCGCTTGAATCAACGCCGCCAACAACTGCTGGGGAAAAACTGACGTCTGCATAACTAATGGTTACATCATTTGAACCATTAGCGACTATAACTTCATTGTTGCTGCCTCTAGATACCGATTCACCGAGTATCTGAAGATTGCGTGCAATCTTATCTAGAACTTGCTTACTTTGTGCCATTTTACATCTCCTTTAAGAGTTTAAACTATTAAACCTGAATTCAGTATTAGTTATACCATGACTTACTGGTTAAACACCAATAAGCAACCTAATATTCACTGTTTACTCAGAATCGCTATAAGATTTGACAGGTCAAAATTCTTATTACACTCCCTACACTTTACCTGATATTTGCCATGAACCTGTTCTTTGCCGCACCTATTGCACCTTATGTATCTTAACTTAGGCGTCCCCTCTAATGACTCTGACTGCATCACAGATCCGCCAGTTAGACTAAAAGGCGAACCTGCGCCATAACCTGCGGTTATCGCCTTAATAACTAAACTCTTATTTATTTTACGAGATCTTTTTGCAACAAAAGATCTTATATCAGGCGATCCTAAAGCCGACTTAACATAATCATCGCTCATGGGATCGACGCCCGAATCGATCATTTTTCTAGCTCCATGCCAACCCCTATTCCACCCTAATAAAAACTCAGCGTCTGAATTAAATTTATGTCTATTTTGTTTATGAGCTTCAATAGCAAAATCCGCAGCAGCAGTCGGATTAGTATTGAATAAATTAGTGAATTTTGCGTGATTCTGCTCCATGTCTTTTGTATTTTCCCAGAGCGTAGGATACTTATTTCTTAGGCCTTGACTGTCTTTTAATATCTCATGGGCAGTATTGGGCATCATCGCAAACATGCCGCCAGCAGTGTGACCAAAGTGTATGCTTTTGGGATTAGTTATCGCGTCATGAGAATATGTTTGAGCGCCAGAAGATTCTTTAAACGCTACATTGCCAAGAATTGGATATTTGTTCATCGTGGAGAACAGCACATCTTTGTGCCATGCCGGAACAGAGTAAGGTTTGACCGCGTCGCGGTGAACTAGTTCTGCTTTTACTTTAGGTTGCTCACTAGCTGAACCTGCGATAGGCGCAGCCAATAATGAGGCACCTGCGGCTAACTCTTTCCAACCTTTTTCTATTTTTTCACTTATAGTTGAGCTTATCAATTCAATATTATTTTGTATCTTATTTTTTAAAGCAGAAGTAAGTAATGCATCTTTATTAGGTTCTTCTAAAATATCTAAGCCAATATTTTCTAAAGCAGCAGATATAGTTTTTATATTTTTGACTATTTTGTCTGCAGATGCATGGCGCTCAATGTGTCTAAAAGATGGTATGTCTGTTTTAGCTAAATGAATAACTGACTTAATTAAAGCCATATCTGCATCTGAGTTTATTTCAGACTTATTTAAGTTTAATGGCTCTATTAATGTAGCGTTATTAGCAGGTGTAAAAGTTAACGCGACGGAATGAATCTTAGTTCTTTGTAAGATAGAGGAGTCTTTGGCGCCTCGAGATATAACACCACCCTCTACAGAGGCTTTTAATTTTAGTGGTGAATCAGATTTATGTATGTTTCTTAGTATGGCCGATGCGGCCTTAGCATTTGGATGATCTTCGTCGTCGTAAAGATAACCCTTTGCATAAATAAAAGGCGCCTTTATTTTTTCCCAAAAATATGAATGGCGATCGTTCTCGCAATCGTCTTTTTTAAGAATTTTTTTAGCTTCAGTTATTCTGCCTATGCTATTAAAAAATCCAGAACCGTGATTATCGTTCCAGCGGCCTTTTCCTGACTCTAAATCAGATATATCAGCACCTTCAACACTAAGGATCTCGCCTTGAGTGTCTTTGAGCTGCGAACCCACGACTCCATCGAGCCAAAGTGATTTTTTTGACATACTATATTATATGATACTACAGTATGTACTTTAAATCAAAAGTTTTTTTAGTCTAAACCTTTTTGAACAAAGTTAGTAAATATAGAATCAAATTCTTTCTTTAAGACCTTGTTAACAATACGCTTTTTTCTAGTTTTAAGGCCTGTTCTATGAAGGACCAGTATTTCTAGCCATTTAGGTATGATGACTAAATCATCTTTAAAAGATACGTTGTCTTCTCCACCGTAAAGTTTTTTATAAAAAGCTATGTTTTCTTCTAAGGTTTTTTTCATATCAATATATGAGAGTATGTACTGCTGCGCCATAGCCAGCAACAAAAAATGCAATTAAAGTTGCTATCTTTATGAGACTTTCAGTTAAAGATGGGCCTTGCTCTTCCTGGAGTAAGGAGGCTATGGTTTCCAAGTCTTTGCATCTTTTCTTATATTTTTCTAAGCTTCTTTGCTGATACCTAATATTCTCTCTACAAAGTTTTAGATTTCTAGCTGTGGCGTTTATTCTTCTTACTAGAAGCTCTGGGCTCATTTTACTAATATCACTCATTTACGTTATACTCTTGATCTGTATCTATTTCAGAAACTATAGATTCATTATTATACTGTTCCTTAAGAACCTTAATTTCTTCGTTAGCTTTTATTTTAGATAAAGCGCTTTTTTCTGTTTTCTTTACAGTGTCAACTGAAATACAGTTTAAAGAAGCTATATCTGTATCTGACAATTGCTTCTCGGGCATATAATCTTCCACATACTTGAAAAAACAGTAATTGGCAAGTTGATGATTAACGGCCCAAGGGCACCCAGGAAGCTTCTCCTCTTCTTGTTCCGAAAGCTCTTTACCTGCATTTCTTACGGCCTTTAATCTTAAGACAGCTAAAGGACACCAAGAATGGGGCATAGTTTTAAGAGATCTAGGGCATCTGTGATCCATTGGTTTTCTGGCCATATTAGATTGCTAACTCTGTACTCTCAACTGCTGTAGGCTCCATGATAGAGAGCAGCTCTACTTCATGTTCTTGATTGTTGAGCACTACTTTAGCCTTAGTTCCTACTGTTTTACCCATTAAGGCTTCCTTAAGATCCTTTATATTGCATTCTGCCATTGTAAATCTAGATCTAAAAATTCCTCTATCGGGTCCGGCAGTAGAAGAAGTTATTGTTACAGTAGACTTTTCTGTGACAACACTTAAAGAAACAAGCTGCTCTTCAGAGTCTTGCTTAGCAGCGGCGTCATTGAAATCTTTGAGTCTTAAGTCATCCGCTTTTGAGGCTAGCGCGGCCACATCTAATCCCGCAACATTTTGTACTGCTAAAATTTTATATTGTAGTTCATTTACTAGACCTATGGTGTTGGCTAAATCTTCAGATAGATTTTGATTGCTTTTCATCAAGTTCTGAACCATTGTTTGCATGATTCTTAGAGCCATCTGAGTATTCTTAAGTTCAGCATCCATTGACCTAATCTGATCTTTTTTAGATGCCTGAGGGACTTGTCTGAAACCGTTCATAACCTGTTTTCCTTTTCCTTTATTTTTTTTACCAAAGTCTTTATAATTAAAAGTTCTTCTTTCGAAAGAGAATAATCTTTAGGTTGATTGTTAAAAATGTTACTTAGTTGCGCCATTAAGAAATTTCTTACGTCAGTCTCTAGATCGTCATATACTTGACCTTTATTTTTAATAAGTCGTTTAGACAACACATCATTTATCGCGTTTGCTTTATCTAATTTAGCTAATTCTAATGATTTTTTATTCTCTTGGTTTTCAATTAGAGTTCTGTCTTGCTCTTTCATGAGACTCCTGTTTAGTTCTGGCAACATATCAAACATAGTCTTTTTTTGAAAAGAATATTTATCTACTGCTTTGTCGTAAAGTGCTCTAGCTTTTAGAAACTGAGCTTTTGTTAGCGGCTCTTTGTTATCTAAACAGCGCTGCCAATGACTTTCTGTGTTAGGGTCGTGGAGAATTACGTACTCGACGTCCATGGACCTTTCTATTTCTCTTATTACTTCTATGTCTTCTTCGGATAAGAGAGGTTTACGACTATAAATATGCGGCCAAACAAGCTCGCCGTCCCAAAAACGATCCATAACTACGTCTTTACCTTGAAAAGACATCAATAGATCTATATATTCTTCCACATAAGAGGGACCTGAGTAGTCGGGGTTATAGTATTTCTTATCTGGGGCAGACATATGATAAGACAAATAGCCTTTCTTTTCTAGAGAAGAAGCGACCGTCGTTTTTCCTGTTCTGTCTATTCCGCCTAATAGAATTAATCCCATTTGTATTCCTTTGTGTATAGATTATACAAACTGGTAAAAACAACTAAACTATTTATTTTTATTCTTCATCTAGCTTGTTAATAGGGTTGGCAACCATCTTGCCGCCAATATTAGATGCCTTACTTGCGCCAAAGTGCTGAGCTGCTTGACGAAGAACGTCACTAGCTTTAACTGCATCACTTGCAGCTTTAGACTTAGCCTTCTCGATTTCCATATCATGAAGCTCAGAGTCTCTATCGTGTTGAGCTTGCTTTCTAGCTTCTTCTTTATCTTTAACTTGCTGCTCAATCTGCATTTGTTGGGCTTGCTGCTGCTGCATCTGAGCTTGCTGTTGTTTTTGTTCTTTTGCATTATCGATAGCTAATATTGATTGCTGCCAATTTAAGAATGCAGCGTCACCTGGAATATAGGCTAGTTCTCTTCTAGAAGTTGCCCCCTTATCGTTAAAGAATATTTCTCTTATTTCGCCCCTAGTGTAATTTTTTTCCACGAGCGCCCAAAAAGCCTGGTTAAGCGGAAGATCCGCAGCCGGAGTAGGGATCTTATCCTTTTGCGCCTGAGTAAGTAAGTCATTCATGCTCTTCCATACAGACATTTCAGCCTGCATTTGAGCAATTTCAGTTTGAGGTGTTTCGTCGGTAAAGCCAGTAAATATAAACTTATATTTAGAGGCGAGTCGCGGATCAACAGCGGGAAGTATTTCCCCGTTGATCATATCTTCTATATACATCAAAATCGGGTATAGGCCGCGTTCTCTAGAATATGTGATCTTATATTCGTTGTTGGCTTGCTGCATTGGTGCTCTTCCATTAGCACTAACTAGATAGTCAAGTCCAAGCTCAACCGGATCTATTTGAAATTGAGCGCATATAATTCTCAATAAATGATTATTAAAATTTATGTATTCCATCTCTCTGGCAGACGCAGACATTGGGACCCACTGGACTTCATCAAGGCCAGCCACTATTGGTGTTCGCCAAGCGTGTTGCTGACCAGATATAGTATTGTAAAACTGGCGCCTAAAATTCATTAGCTGAGACTGAGTCACAGTCCCCTTAAGATGAAGAATACCACGAGCGGCATACCCATGAGTAAAGAAGTTGGCATTATAGTTCTCAACATTTAGGTGGTTAGTTACGTTTATAATACACAATTCTAAAGGAGAAAAGCAGTAGCCGTTAGAGTCCGCGAAATTCTGGGGATTAAAGAGCTTGAATATGAGATCCTCGTCACCAAAGGTTGCCAATGGGCGGTTATCGTAGGACACCTGTACGTATTTATAGTAATCTATGGCAGCCTCGTTAATTTCTTGTTCTTTGCGGGGATCGTTGTCTCCCATCCTGAGCTTATGGGCAACTATCTGCGCCTTGACTTCATTGACTATTTGTTGCTTGTTTAATTTCTTATTGATTAGATAAACAGACTCCGCAGGAAGGGGTCTAAATCTATGCAAGCCACCCGATCTGGTTTTAATTTTTTCTATGGCAGTATGGCCAAATGTCAGCGCATCTCTTGCTGTTAATTTAAGGAATTCTCCGAACAGCATAATGTCGTCATTAGGAGTTCCTTCTTTTCTGCCGCAGTGATATATAAAGTCTTCTAATGCTGCTATTTCTTCCCTATCTTCGTCTTTATAGGGATCTTTGGAGTCTTTCTTTATGATCTTAAAGCCCATTTCAAATTTTCTGTGCTCTGGTCTAGAAAATCTGATCAGAGTGTCAACGCGACACTGGATTATAGAGGACACGAGCCAGTCTCTTAGAGAGACTTCTTTTAGAGTTCTATTGGAAAGCCTAGATATCTTATTTTTAAAGATTACCTGGTTTCCAAAAGTATCGAAATAAGGGTCATCTAAAATGGCTTTTCTGCCAATTTGAGAAGAAGCATCGTGATTTTCTGGGGCTTCTGGTAAAGAATCTGCCCCTTTGATATCTACAGAAGTAGATGCTTCATCAGATTTAAGCAGTTCTTGAATCTGACCGCGCATTCTATCTTTAAGCCAATCATCCCACCAACTCATAATTATATTTTACCTTTAAAAGGTCCAAACAAAGCTGCCAGAACCGCCAGACTCATCATCTGAATTGTCTAATTCAGTGGCTGTCCCTATTTTTCCGAGTTTACTTATATCCGGTTCAGATTCAGAAAACGTTATACCCTTAGTTTCTGCAAACTCATGGGCATTAGGCATTTTAGTGAAATTACCTTGAGAATCAGCTGGTAGAGCAGCGCTCTCAAGATCTAGTCCTGATCCTAATACTAGAGTGCTTTTAGAAAACATTAGCGCCATAGGGTATCTCAGGGCGTCAATATAGTGATCATGATCTGTATCTGGGTCATCAGTTGGCGCACCAGCGGCATCCAACTTATAATGATACATAGTCATTTCATTTAATATGGGGACGCAAGTTTCTTTGGCAAAAAATATTTTAGGTTCTATTGAGCCAGGAACTTTAAGGAATTTCTTGATGACCTGTATCCCTGAATTTATGGAGCCTTTGTCGGCTTGATTAGCTACAGGTAGCCCACTCTTTCTCATTTCTTGTATAGCCCCTTGATCAGCCGCGTCAGGGACATAAAGTTGACATCTATACATGTTATGATACTTAGTTTTAATGTAGTGTATCCAAGAAGGCTGACTAACAAACGTCATTCCGTCACATTTAACTACATATACATTTTCTCTCTTGTCGATAAAAAAATACACGACAGTGTTAGGTGAAGAGAAGCCCCAGTCAATGCCTGCGTAACAACTTAAATTAAGTTCATGACATTTCTTAATAAACATGTCATGTGTGCACTCGCCAGGAAAATCTTTGCCAGTTAGATTCTTCCACATTTGATTCCAAGTCTTGACGTGCAGCTTTTCTTCATACTCTCTGAAAACAACGCCTTCTACAGAAGGCTTTAGATTCATTAACTGAGATAGTGCCCAATCTGCCCCTTCAGATCTTACTTTTTGAGCTAATTCATCAATTGTCTTTAGCATCGGTGACTTAGAATTTTGATTTTTTAGATCAGTTAAGCATATAGACGCTAAAGGACACTTTAGGCAGCCGTCGTACATTTTATGATGCGTATATTCTTTCTGCTTAATTTTATCTTTTTTTTCAAAATCTGACTTACTTAAAACTTCCATCTGATCTTGAAGGACATAAGCGTCGACTTCAACCGTCCCTGATCTAGAATCACTGCATCTTTCAGTGAATTCTAGAGCGGTCCAATACTCTACTTTTCTTCCTGCCTTCTCAGCCTCTTCAATTTGCTTATTCATTAAGCCGTATCTAGATTTTCTAGTAGAGATACCTATTCTTATTGGTTTTTTACCGCTTCTAGAATCTAGAATTCCGCTTATTTCTCTATACGCTTTAGCCTGTTCACCACTAACAGTATCAATCTCATCCACGAACACTAATGGAACGTGCGGTCCGTTCACAGATTTCATGGTCAAGGGAAGAACTTCAATGCTGACTTGCTGATCAGCTATATTGAACACAGATTTTTCCATAGTTTCGCGCATGATTATCTGCGGATAGGGTTTCTGCGATCTAGGGTTAATATTTTCTTTAGTCGGATATAGGATATCTTTAATTTTAGGGCTATTGTAGAATCCTTGCTGATATTCAAAGCAACGTTTTGCTTGCTGCAATATTGCCCCAATATGGCACACACTTCTCTTGTCGTGTATCATAACCATAAATTCAACAATGCCTGCGCCTAAAGTTTTACCTGAACCTCGACTAGCGCAATAAACCAAGTCTTGTAGATTTTCAGGGTTATCTTTATTAACACATATATTATATATTTTCCAGGCTGCGTCTAGGGGATTAGTTGTCGCGTACCTGGATACAGTTACGTCTGGTAAATGTATATTTAAAAAAAATTTCAACCACGCTGCGAACTGCTTCTTAGTCTTACAGGGTGTAAAGAAAAGAGCCCTCCTCTTAT
>Ga0194131_10009131_pt1 | contig 12641 bp, 12 predicted proteins | sample TA2KigO120mmetaG_FD_148631 | JGI IMG/M metagenome (GOLD analysis project Ga0194131, IMG submission 148631) | Freshwater microbial communities from Lake Tanganyika, Tanzania - TA2015053 Kigoma Offshore 120m | ecosystem: Environmental > Aquatic > Freshwater > Lake | place: Tanzania: Lake... | reverse complement strand
TCCGGAGCGGCTGGTGCAGATCCGCGTCAACCGGCTGAGGCTGCTGCAAGAGAATACCGAGACGGACTACACCGACATGGAGCGCGTGCAACGCGAAATCCAGGAAGCGCGCCGGCTCTATGCCCGCCGCAAATGGGCGACCATCGATGTGACGCGCCGCTCGATCGAAGAGACGGCGGCAGCCATCCTGCAAATGCTGGCGACACGGCGCGAACAGCGGCTGCAGGCGACCTAAACGGCTTTCAATCCGCGGGAAACGGAGGCGACAATGATCACTCGTCATCCTGGTTTCGGCATGGTGGTTGGTCTGGTGTTCGTTGCGTCGTCGGCGGTCGCCGCCAACGGCATCGACGTCACGCGCGGCGCGGACTCGATGGTGTTCGGCAATTGCGTGCCGAGCCTGGTCGTCGAGAACAGGTCGAACGAGACGATCGACTATCTGCAGGTCGACGTCGTTGTTTCCCTGAGCGACGGCCGGGAGCGGACGGTGGAATTGAAGTCGGCGTATCGGGAGGGCGTGCTCTATCCGATCGGCCCGGGAAAAAGGGCGGTCTTGAAACAGCATCTCGATACGTCGCGTGCTTTGGGCGTCGGCTGTGGCGACCTGACGGCGCGACGTGTCATAAGAACGGTCTGCGAATCAGGGGGTAAGGAATGCGCATCGTCGGTAACCGTCCAGCCATGATCCGGAGAAGAACCGCCTTGGGCGCGGCGGCCGCCACGCTGGTGGCGGCGCCGGCGATCGCCCAGACCTATCCCAACCGGGCGATCCGGATGGTCGTGCCCTATCCGCCGGGCGGCGGCACCGATGGCTTGGGCCGCATCACCGCCGAGCGCCTGCAGGAAAAGCTCGGCCAGCCGATCGTCGTCCAGAATGTCGGCGGCGCTTCCGGCACGGTCGGCTCGGAAACCGTCCGCCGCGCCGATCCCGACGGCTACACGCTGCTGTTCAACGCCAGCCTGTTCGCGCTTGGCAAGACGGTGGTGCCGTCCTGTCCCTACGATCCGCAGACCGACTTCCGGACGATCGCCCAGGCCGGCGAGGCGCCGCTGGTGCTGCTCGCCAACAACAACGTGCCGGGCACCGACTATGCCAGCACCATCGCGGCGATCGCCAAGGAGCCGAAGAAGTACTTCTTCGCCCTGTCCTCGGGCGGCTCGGCCGGCCACATCGCCACGCTCGCTTTCCTGAAGAAGACCGGCCTGCCGCTCGACACGATCCTCTACAAAGGCACGGCGCCGGCCAATGCCGACCTGGTGGCGGGCAACGTGCAGCTTTTCATGGATCCTTGGACGGCGCTGCTACCGCTCGCCACCTCGGGTCGGGCGCGCGGCCTGTTCGTGACGTCCAAAGAGCGCACCAAGCTTGCACCCAACATCCCGACGACCGACGAGGTCGGTCTGAAGGACTTCCACATGAGTTCTTGGTACGGCCTGTGGGCGCCCAAGGACACGGCCAACGCCGTCGTCGACCGGCTCGCCGCGGCGATGGCCGACGTCTCCAAGGATCCCGCCTTCCTCGAGAAGACCACGTCGCTCGGCATCGTGCCGACGGCGCGCGGCCCCGCCGCCTTCGCCGCCTTCATCGAGGGCGAGGTCGAAACGCACACGGCGCTCTTGAAGGAGTCGGGATTCAAGCCGGAGTAGGCTCGCCTGCCGGCTTGACGGAGAACCGTACAGCGCTGTACGGTTGGCTATGGACCGAACGCTGCGCAAAGGTGCGGAAGAGGCGCGCAACCAGCTTCCCGACCTGTTGGCCGCGGCGGAGAAGGGGCGGTCGACCATCATCACGCGCCACGGCCGGCCGGTCGCGGCGCTGGTGCCGATCAGCGCCTACGATCCGTCGGTCCGCCAGCAGCCGCTGCTGCCGTTGGCCGGATCGGGGCGCGGGCTGTGGGGCAAGAGCAGCACACCGACTCTTCGCCGGTTGCGCGACGAATGGGAGCGCTAGATATCGGCGGCTTGCCGGATGGCACGCTGGTTCTGCTCGATTCGGCACCGGTGATCTGTTTTCTCGAAGGCCATCCCAAGCTCGGCCCCTATTTCGCCCCGCTGTTCGAAGCGCACGCGGCCGGCCGGCTGCGATTTGCGATCACGACCATCACCGTGGCCGAGGTGCTGACGGGCCCGCTCGGCATGGGCGACGATGTCGTCGTCCGACGCTACCGCGCGATCTTCGATTCTTGGCAGTTCGTCGATTTGGATGTCGAGATCGCCGAAAGCGCGGCCCGCCTGCGCGCATCCCTGAACCTGAAGCTGGCCGATGCCGTTCAAGCCGCCAGCGCTTTGGCCATCAACGCCGCGGCCCTGGTGACCTACGGCAGGGACTTCTCTCGCGTTCGGTCGCTGCGCGTCATCTCGTGAGTGATCGGGTGGGGTGGCCTCGAGCCGCTGCCCGCCGATCCTACTCCGCCGCCTTCACCGCCGGCTCGAAGCGGGCGTCGAAGTCGCGGATCGACGCCTCGACCGTTTCGGCGACCTGCTTCAGCTTGTCCTGATTGACGATCTTCAGGCCGAACAGGTCCTTGACATAGAACACGTCGACGGCGTGCTCGCCGTAGGTCGTGATATGGGCCGAGGTGATCTGCAGGTTGAGCCGGGTCAGCGCCCGCGTCACGACGTGCAGGAAGCCCGGCCGGTCGCGGCCGTTGACCTCGATCACCGTGAACGTGTCCGAAGCGTTGTTGTCGACCAGCACCCGCGGCTCGACGGTGAAGACCTGGTCGCGCTTGGGCCACGACGAGCGCTGGCCGTCGAGCTCGCGCTGGATGTCGAGGCGGTTGCTGAGGGCGATCTCGACGCGGGCGGCGAGCCGCGCCAGCCGCTGCGGGCCGTCGAACGGCTTGCCCTCGAGATCCTGGATCCAGAAGGTGTCGAGCGCCATGCCGTTGGCCAAGGTGAAGATCTTGGCGTCGACGATGTTGGCGCCGCTGATCGCCATGGCGCCGGCCAGGCGGGCGAACAAGCCGTGGGTGTCGAGGGTGTAGATCGTGACCTCGGTGACCCAGCGCTCGCGGTCGATGCGATGCTCGATCACCAGCGGTTGGCTGTCACGTTCGGCGCGGCGCACCAGCTCGGCGTGACGGGCGAGCGTGTCGGCGTCGAACGACAGCCAATAGGGCGCATAGGCGCGCGAAAAATGCTCGTCCTTCTCGGCATCGCTCCAGCCGTCGAGCCGGCTCGCGACCTCGCCCTGGATGTGCTTTAGGCGCTCGCCGCGGCCGCCGGCCAGCGTGCCGCCCGACAGGACCTCTTCGGTGGCATGATAAAGCTGGCGCAGCAGGGCGGCCTTCCAGCCGTTCCAGACATTGGGTCCGACGGCGCGGATGTCGCACACCGTCAGCACCAGCAGCAGCCGCAGGCGCTCGGGCGATTGCACCAAGGCGGCGAAGGTCGCGATGGTCTTGGGATCCATCAGGTCGCGCTGGAAGGCGGTCGCCGACATGGCGAGGTGGTAGCGCACCAGCCAAGCCACCGTCTCGGTCTCGGCCGCACTCAGGCCCAGTCGCGGGCCGAGCTGCAGGGCGACGTCGGCGCCCAGCACCGAATGATCGCCGCCGCGTCCCTTGGCGATGTCGTGCAGCAGCACGGCGAGATAGAGCACCGGCCGCGACAGCACCTTGCCGACGACGCTGGAGGCCAGCGGATGGTCCTCCTTCAGCTCGCCGGCTTCGATGCGCGCCAGGATGCCGATCGCCCGGATGGTGTGCTCGTCGACCGTATAGGTGTGATACATGTCGTGCTGCGTTTGCGCCACGACGCGGCCGAAATCGGGGATGAATCGGCCGAACACACCGGCTTCGTTCAGCCGCCGCAGCGTCGTCTCGGGATCGTGCCGCGAGGTCATCGTCTGCATGAACAAGCGGTTGGCGTCGGCGTCGTTGCGCAGCCGATCGACCAGACGGAGGTTCTGCGTGATCAACCGCAAGGTCGCGGGATGGATGTCGAGGTCGTTCTCCTGCGCTACGTGGAACAGGCGCAGGATCGCCGCCGGATCCTTGACGAAGGCGTCCGGCGTGCCGACCGCCAGGCGCTCGCCATCGAGGCGGAAGCCGTCGAGCTGGCGCGGCCGCAGGGTCTGCCACAGCGCCGCCAGCCGGGGCTTGCGGCGCCGACTGTCCTCCAGCGCTGCGATGAAGATGCGCGTCAGGTCCCCGACCGTCTTGGCATGTAGATAGTAGTGCTTGGTGAAGCGCTCGACGCCGCGGCTGCCGGCACGGTCTTGATAGCCGAGCCGGCCGGCGATCTCGCGTTGCAGCTCGAACGACAAGCGATCGTCCGGTCGGCCGGTGAGATAGTGGATGTGGCAACGGACGGTCGTCAGGAAACGTTCGGCGCGCTCGAAATGGCGCGCTTCTTCCCTGGTCAATACGCCCTTGGCCACCAACTCGCCCGGCTCGCCGACGCGATAGAGGTATTCGGCGATCCAGAACAGCAAATGCAAATCGCGCAGCCCGCCCTTGCCTTCCTTGACGTTGGGCTCGACGACGTAGCGCGAATCGCCCATGCGCTGATGGCGCTGGTCGCGCTCGGCGAGCTTGGCTTCGACGAAGTCGCGCCCGTCGCCCGTCAGGAACTTCTGGGCGAACTCCTTGGTGAGCTCGTCGAACAGCGCGCGGTCGCCCCAGACGTAGCGCGCCTCCAGCAGCGCGGTGCGGATCGTGTGGTCGCGCTCGGCATAGCGCAGGCTTTCCTCGACGGTGCGGGTGGCGTGGCCGACCTTCAGGCCGAGATCCCACAGCAGATAGAGCATGAACTCGACGATCTGCTCGCCGCGCGGCGTCTGCTTGTAGGGCCGCAGGAACAGCAGGTCTATGTCGCTGAGCGGCGCCAGCCCGCCGCGGCCGTAGCCGCCGGTGGCGACGACGCCGAGCCGTTCGGCCAGGCTGGGATTGGCCGCCGGATAAAGCCGCTGGTCGGCGAGATCGAAGATCACCCGCACCAGTTGGTCCATCAGGAACGAGGTCGAGGCCAGCACCACGTCGCCGTCGTTGCGCAGCGGCCCCGGCTCCTCGAAGCGCCGGCGGATCTCGGCCCGGCCGGCCGCCAAGGCATCGCGCAGGATGGCGAGCACGGCCGGCCGCGGCGGCTCGGCGCCGGTCGGCAGGTCCTCGACCAGCTGGGCCAGCGCCTGTTCCACGGCGCGCCGCCGCACGATGGCGCGGCGGTCGGGAATCTGGTCGTAAGGCTTGGCCATGGATCGGCCGATACTACAGGCACCGTGGGGCCTAAAATAGGGCGCATGGCGGCACCCCGTACCCTCGCGATCTTCACCAAGAACCGGACAAATCCCGCCTATGCCGCGGCGCGCCTGGCGGCCGACCGGATCGCCGCCGCCGCCGGCGCCCGCACGGTGCACTATGTGCCCGAAACGCCCGACGACGTGGCGCAGCAGAAAGCGCTGGTCGGCGAGGCATTGGCCGCCCGGCCTGATGCCGTCGTGTTCGTGCCGGTCGACGACAGGCAGATGGTGCCGGACGTGGCGCGTCTGGTCGCCGCCGGCCTTGCGGTCGTGACCTGCATCAACCGCCTGGAGGTTCCGGTGGCGAGCCATGTCGGCTCCGACGACGTGGCAGTCGGCGAGACAGCAGCCAAAGCGCTGATCGATGCTTTGGCCGGCCGTGGCCGCGTCGTTGCCATCGAGGGTACGCCGGCGGCGCCGACCAGCCGCGACCGCACGGTCGGCTTGCGCAAGGCCTTGGCCGAGCATCCCGACATGCGGCTGCTCGGCACCGGCGTCGGCTCCTACCAGCAAGCGCCGGCGCGGCAGGCGATGGCGCGGCTGCTCGCCCAGCATCCGGCGATCGACGGCGTGTGGACGGCCAACGATGTGATGGCGTTCGGCGCGCTCGAGGCGCTCGCCGCGGCGGGACGAACCGCCAAGGTGGTGGGCGTCAACGGCCTGCCCGAGGCGATCGACCATATCGAGCGCGGCACCATGCTCGCCAGCGTCGACTTCAGCGCCTTCGCCATCGCCGCCACCGCGACGCAGGCCGCGCTGCGTCGTCTGCGCGGCGAGCCTGTGCCCGCCACCATCATGGTGCCGGCCGAGCTGATCGATCGCCGCAACGTCCAGCGCTGGAAGGTGCCATTCGCCGACCGGCCGCTGCCGGTGTGGGAAGAGGTCGTGGGCTAAGCGCTGCCCCTTGTTTTCGACGTTCTACGTAGTACGTTTCTGCCGCGATCCGCTCTTGGGCAAACAGTGCTAGCCGCAAGGTTTGGGAGGGCGAAGAGCCAAATCGCTTTCGAGGGCTGGATTTCGGTGCGGCGATCGACTTGTTGCTTGCGCTCAACGTAGCGAGGGCGCCCGGTGATCTTGGAGCGCTCAATAGCGGTGGGCTTCACCGGCTGAAAGGTGATCGTCGGGGTCAGTGGGCCATTGCTGGGAATGCTCGCTGGCGCATCTGCTTCGAGTTTCGCCAAGGCGACGCGTATGACGTCGAAATCGTCGACTACCACAAGGGTTGAGTTTCATGGCTCCTATCTCGCATCCCGGCCGTCTGCTGAAGCGTGAGCTTGCCGCTCGTGGTTTGAGCGCCAACCGCTTGGCATTGGCAATCGGCGTTCCTTCCGGACGGATTACAGACATCTTGAACGGTCGCCGATCGATCAGCGCCGACACGGCGGTCCGGCTCGGGCGCTACTTCGGCAACCGCCCGCAGTTCTGGATGGACCTGCAAGGGCAGTACGACATCGCAGTCGTTGAACGTGAACGTGGTCGCGAAATAGCTCGGCAGATCCAGCCAGCACCCGCGGCATGAAACGCCGAGCGTTCGTCTGCAGCCTGATCCTTGTAGCGGCTTCGGCCGGCGCGTTCGCTCAGACACGCCCTGCGCCGCCGCCGGCCGCACCGGCCGTGAGCCTGATCGACCTCAACACGGCGAGCCGCGACGACCTCATGACGCTGGACGGCATCGGCGAGGTGCGGGCCGAGGCGATCATCCGCGCCCGCCCGTTCAAGGCCAAGACCGAGCTGGTCGAGCGGCGGCTGATCCCCGAGGCGGTCTACGACAGGATCGCCGACAAGGTGATCGCGCGGCCGCCGCCCGGCACGGCGCCGACGCCCACCACACGGCCGCCGGCCGGCCAGCCGCGCCGTAGCTGATGGACGGCGGCACGATCTATGCGCTGGGCACGCCGGTGCCGTCGCGCGCCCAGCCCGGCGCCATTTCCGTCATCCGCTTGAGCGGGCCGCGCGCCGCCGAGGCGCTGATCTTCCTCACCGAAGCGCGCGCCTTCGAGCGCGGCCGCTCGGCGCGCGAGCCGTCGCTGCCGGCGCCGCGGCGGCTGACGGTGCGCACGCTGCTCGATCCCTCGACCGGCGAGGCGATCGACCGCGGCCTGATCGTGTGGTTCGAGGCGCCCCACAGCGAGACCGGCGAAACCATGGCCGAGCTGCACCTGCATGGCGGCCGCGCCGTGGTCGGTGCGGCATTGGCGGCGATCGGCAAGCTCGGCTTCTGCCGCCTGGCCGAGCCCGGCGAGTTCACCCGCCGCGCCTTCGAGCACGGCAAGCTCGACCTCACCGAGGCCGAAGCCATCGCCGACCTGGTGGCGGCCGAGACCGACCAGCAGCGCCGTCAGGCCATGCAGCAGATGGCGGGCGCGCTGCATCGTCTCTACGAGGATTGGCGGACGTTGGGCTTGCGTTGCTTGGCGCATCTCGAAGCGGCCATCGACTTTCCCGACGAGGATCTGCCGGCCGGCATCGCCGACGAGGTGCGCGACGGCATGGCGCGGCTCGCCGCCGAGATCGCCGCCCATCTCGACGACCGCCGCGGCGAACGGCTGCGCGAGGGACTGCACATCGCCATCGTCGGCCCGCCCAATGCCGGCAAGTCGTCGCTGCTCAACCTTCTGGCGCGGCGCGACATGGCGATCGTGTCGGAAACCGCTGGCACGACGCGCGATCTCATCGAAGCCCATCTCGATCTCGGCGGCTGGCCGGTCGTGCTGGCCGACACCGCGGGCCTGCGCGCCGCGGCCGACGCCATCGAGCAGGAGGGCGTGCGGCGCGCCCGCGCCCGCGCCGCCCAGGCCGACATGCGGCTCCTCGTGCTCGATGCGACCGGCGATTGGCGTGCCGAGCGCGACACGCTCATCCGGACCATCGAGCGCTGGGACGATGCCCGCGACATCGTCGTGGTGAACAAGACCGATGTTGCGCCGGTCGACGACGACTCCGTCGCAGCCTTGTCGGCGCTGTCCGGCGCCGGCTTGCCGCAATTGCTTGGACGGATCGAGGCGGCCGCGGCGGCGCTGATGCAGGAGGGTGCCGCGCCGCCGCTCACCCGCGCCCGCCATCGCGAGACCCTGGGCGAGTGTCAGGCGGCCTTGGCGCGCGCCTTGGCGGCGCCGGAGGTGGCGCTGGCCGCCGAGGATTTGCGGCTGGCGATGCGCGCGCTCGGCCGCATCACCGGCACGGTGCGGATCGACGAGCTTTTGGACGTGATCTTCCGCGACTTCTGCATCGGCAAGTGAAGGTCGCTACGCTGCTATAGTCGGCCATGACCAAGATCCTGCTGACGCGGCACGGCCATGTCGACGGCATCAAGCCGCCGCGCTTTCGCGGCCGCGCCGAGCTTGCCTTGACCGAGCACGGCGTGGCCCAGGCCGATGCGCTCGCCCGACGCGTTGCGGCGAGCTGGCGGCCCGAAGCGGTCTACACCAGCCCGGCGCAACGCTGCGTCGTCACCGGCGGCAAGATCGCCGCGGCCTGCGGGGTCGAGGCCGCGGCGCGCGACGGACTGGCCGACATCGACTACGGCGCCTGGCAGATGCGCACCCACGACGAGGTCCGTGCCGCCGAGCCCGAGGCCTATCGGCGATGGCTGTCGGCGCCGCCGCTGGTGCGCTTTCCCGGCGGCGAGTCGCTGCACGACGTGGCGGCGCGCGCCGCCGATATCCTGCGCGAGGTGCTGCAGCGCCATCGCGACGGCACGGTCGTGCTGGTCGGCCACGACAGCGTCAATCGCGCCCTGCTGCTGCAACTCCTCGACATGCCGCTCGCCGCCTACTGGCGGCTGGTCCAGGACCCCTGCACCCTGAACGAGATCGACGTCGCGGCCGACGGCGACGTCCGCGTGCTGCGCATCAACGACACGAGCCATCTGGACCGGACCTGAGGCGGTGCGTAAAAGGCCCGCCATGCGGGCCTTCCCCTATGACGTGATCGTGGTCGGCGCCGGCCATGCCGGTTGCGAAGCAGCCGCCGCTGCGGCGCGGTTGGGCGCCCGCACGCTGCTCCTCACCCATCGGCTGGATACGATCGGCGAAATGTCCTGCAACCCCGCGATCGGCGGGCTGGGCAAAGGCCATTTGGTGCGCGAGATCGACGCCTTGGACGGCGTCATGGGCCGCGCCATCGACCGCGCCGGCATCCAATTCCGGGTGCTCAACCGCTCGAAGGGACCGGCGGTGCGTGGGCCGCGCGCCCAGGCCGATCGCAAGCTCTACCGGCAGGCCATGCAGGCGCTGCTGGCCGAGCAGGCCAACCTCGAGATCCGGGCGGCCGAGGTGGCAGATATACTTGTCGATACAAGCGGTGCGTGTTGTGGCGTGATGACCGAAGCGGGCGAGGAAATCGCCGCCGGCCGTGTCATCCTGACCACGGGGACCTTCCTGAAAGGCCTTATTCACTGCGGTGAAAAGCAGGTGCCCGCCGGCCGTGCCCGCGGCGACGGGGTTGAGCCGCCATCGACCTTGCTCGCGCAAAAATTGCATCGGCTCGGCTTTGCCCTGGGGCGGCTCAAGACCGGCACGCCGGCCCGCCTGGATGGTCGCACGATCGACTATGCCGGTCTGGAGCGGCAGGACGGCGACGATCCTCCGCAGCCCTTTTCCTATCTCACCACCCACATCACGACGCCGCAGATCGCCTGCCACATCACGGCAACGACGCCGGCGACGCACGAGATCATTCGCGCCAATCTGCATCGTGCGCCGATGTACTCCGGCGCGATCGACAGCGTCGGGCCACGCTATTGCCCGTCGATCGAGGACAAGGTGGTGCGGTTCGCTCAGCGCGAGCGGCACCAGATCTTTCTCGAGCCTGAGGGGCTGGACGATCCTACGGTCTACCCCAACGGCATCTCGACCTCCCTACCGGAGGAAGTGCAGCTCGCGATGCTGCAGACCATTCCCGGTTTGGAGCAGGCCGTCATGCAGCGGCCGGGGTATGCCATCGAATACGATCATATCGATCCACGCGAACTTAGGGCGACCCTGGAGACCCGCAAGATCCCGGGCCTGTTCATGGCCGGGCAGATCAACGGCACGACAGGTTACGAGGAGGCCGCCGCACAAGGGCTGGTCGCCGGCCTGAACGCCGCCTTGTCGAAGCCTTTCATAGTGGATCGAGCCGAGGGCTATCTTGGTGTTTTGATTGACGATTTGGTCAGTTTGGGCGTGACCGAGCCCTATCGCATGTTCACCTCGCGGGCGGAGTACCGGTTGTGGTTGCGTGCCGACAACGCCGACCGTCGGCTGACGCCGCGCGGCTTGGCGATCGGGTGCGTCGGGACCGAGCGCTCCCGAATGTTCCACGTGAAACAACAGGCCCTGACAGCGGCCCGCGACATGGCCGATGGCCTCAGGATCAGTCCGTCGGCCTTGGCCAAGCGTGGCATCGCCATCAATCAGGACGGTGTGCCGCGATCGGCCCTGGAGTTGTTGGCCTATCCGGACATCGACTGGGCGAGATTGGTCGGTCTTTGGCCGGAACTGGCGTCCGTCTCCGAAGATATCGCAGAGCAACTGACCATCGATGCCCGGTACGATGGGTATTTGGCCCGTCAGCGGCAAGACATTGCCGCCTACCGCCGGGATGAAGCGCTGGAACTGCCGGACGACCTCGACTACGGCGCGGTCGGCGGCTTGTCCAACGAGATCCGCCAAAAACTCCAGGCCCATCGCCCGGCGACCCTGGGCCAGGCGGCGCGGATTTCGGGAATCACCCCAGCGGCCCTGGTCGGCCTGCTGAAATTCGTCCGCCGGCGAGCGGCTTAGGAGGCGGCCCTGGTTGCCGGGTCGGCGTCCTTCCTGGCGGACCTGCGGCCCCTGGGGGTCGATGTTTCACGTGAAACACTCGACCGGCTCGAATCCCTGGTGAGCACCCTGGCCCGCTGGCAAAAGACCATCAATCTGGTCGGGCGATCGACCGTCGACGACATCTGGGGCCGCCATATCCTGGATTCGGCCCAGCTCATACCATCGATCCCGACCAAAGCGCAGCGTCTGGCCGACCTCGGCAGCGGTGCCGGCTTCCCCGGCTTGGTCGTTGCGGCGTTCCGGCCTGACTTGGAGGTCGTCCTGATCGAAGCCGATGCCCGCAAGGCAGCGTTCCTGGGCGAGGCGGCTCGGCGGATGGGTCTGGAAAGGCAGCCGCGCATCGTCGTCGGCCGCATCGAGGCGGCCGCGCCGGCACAAGCCGATGTGGTGACCGCCCGGGCGCTGGCGCCGCTGTCGCAATTGCTGGCCTGGGCCCAACACCATCGGACCGATACCGCTATTTGCCTTTTCCACAAGGGCAAAGGCTGGCAGGGCGAATTGACCGAGGCCATGAAGGCCTGGGACATTGATGTCCGGCCCCTCAGCAGCGTGACCGACCGTGACGCCGTCATCCTCCGAATCGGCTCCTACAGCCCCACAGGCAACTCCGCAGGCAGCCCCACAGGTGTTCGCGATCGCCAACCAGAAGGGCGGCGTCGGTAAGACCACGACGGCGATCAACCTCGCGACAGCTTTGGCGGCGGTCGGCGAGACCGTGCTGCTGATCGATCTCGATCCTCAGGGCAATGCCTCGACGGGCCTTGGGGTTCCTAGAAGTGAGCGCTCACCCGGCTCTTATGAATTCCTGCTCGGCCTGGCGGCGTTGGCCGACTGCGTCCGGGCCTCGAAAATTCCCAGCCTGTCGGTGATGCCGGCGTCGGTCTCGCTGGCCGGCGCCGAGATCGAGCTGATCGACCTCGAGCGCCGCGAGCATCGTCTGGCCGACGCGCTGAATGCACCCGAGGGCGAGGTCCGCCAGCGCTGGAACACCATCCTGATCGATTGCCCGCCGTCGCTCGGATTGGTCACGCTGAATGCCCTGGTCGCGGTCGATGCCGTGCTGGTGCCGCTGCAGGCCGAGTTCCTGGCATTGGAGGGGATCGGCGCGCTGTCCAATACCGTGGCGAGGATCAAGAAAGCACTCAATCCCAGGTTGCATATCGCCGGCGTGGTGCTGACCATGGTCGATCGCCGCATGACCTTGAGCCAGCAGGTCGAGGCCGATGTGCGCGCCCATTTCGGCGAGCTGGTGTTCGGCACGACGATTCCGCGCAACGTGCGCATCGCCGAGGCGCCCTCGCACGGCCTGCCGGTGCTGATCTACGACAATGCCTGCGCCGGCGCCCAGGCCTACATCCTGCTGGCGAGCGAGTTCATCCGCCGCCGGCGCGCTCTTTCCGAGGAGGCCATCACGCATGAGCCAGCCGCTTAAGCCGCGCGGCCTCGGCCGCGGTCTGTCGGCGCTGCTGGGCGACGACGATGTCGCTGCCGCATTGACGCCGCTGGCGAGCGAAACCACGCCGCCGCGACCGACGGCGGGCCGTGCGCCACCCACTTTGCCGATCGGTCAGCTCCGCGCCGGCCGCATGCAG
>Ga0194131_10009128_pt1 | contig 12642 bp, 12 predicted proteins | sample TA2KigO120mmetaG_FD_148631 | JGI IMG/M metagenome (GOLD analysis project Ga0194131, IMG submission 148631) | Freshwater microbial communities from Lake Tanganyika, Tanzania - TA2015053 Kigoma Offshore 120m | ecosystem: Environmental > Aquatic > Freshwater > Lake | place: Tanzania: Lake... | reverse complement strand
CCCAAGGACAGCGGATGGACGAGTCGGACATGGGAAGTCCTTTGAAGAATTATGAATTATGAAGCATGAAAGGACATTCCTGGAAATAAACGCAAGACGGACGCAAGAGGCAATACCCGGCTTGTCGGGATCTGCTTGTCGCCCGATAGAAAACGGTACGTTGGCTTTGTCTCTTTTCGATTGTCCCTGTCCGTTTGGTTTCGTATCTTACGGGCGATTTATCCTGTGACAGATTTTGGTACATAGTCGCTCTTCGGTTCGCAGGGATTTTGGAAGTATCCTGCCGTCCGGCCTTCGTTGTCGAGCCTGTGGTCCTTATCCGGAACGACGTATCGTTATGACGGATAGTTCTCTCACTTTTTTGTCCGGCGCCGTTCCCCTGCTTTCCGTTTCGCATCTGACGGTCGAATTTCTTCTCGAAAACCGTCCGGTTCCGGTGGTCAGGGACATCGGTTTTGAGATATACCCCGGCAAGACGCTGGGGCTTGTGGGGGAAAGCGGGTGTGGCAAGAGCATGACAGGGCTTGCTCTGCTGCGTCTGACTCCCCGCCCCGGTCGCGTGGCCGCCGGAACCATGATATATCGGCGCGGCGGTGAAACGGTTGATCTGGCGTCGCTGGATTCTTCTGGTGAAGAAATCCGGCGGATTCGCGGCGGCGAGATCGCCATGATCTTTCAGGAGCCGATGAGCGCTCTGAATCCGGTATACACCATCGGTCAACAGATCGGCGAGACGATTCGTCTTCATGCAGGTACGGGTCGCAAGGAAACGCGAAACCGGGCGATCGAGGCGTTGCGCCGTGTCGGGGTTCCGGGGCCGGAAACACGGGTGGACGCCTACCCGCATCAACTTTCCGGCGGGCTTCGCCAGCGGGCGATGATCGCCATGGCGCTTTCCTGCTCGCCCCGACTGCTTATCGCCGACGAGCCGACCACTGCGTTGGACGTGACCATACAGGCGCAGATCGTCGATCTCCTCAAATCGCTTCAGGAAGAAACGGGTATGGCGATTCTGATGATCACACACGATCTGGGCGTCATGGCGGACATGGCCCACGACATTGCGGTCATGTATGCCGGACAGATCGTGGAACACGGTCCACCGGAAGCGATCTATGCGCAGCCTCGTCACCCCTATACGCAGGGGCTTCTGGCGTCTGTACCCCGGCTGGCCGCGACCGACCGCGGACGGCTTTCTCCGATACCGGGTGTCGTGCCGCAACCGGGGCGAATGCCCGAAGGCTGTTCTTTCCGTCCCCGTTGTGGTTTTGCCTTCGACCCCTGTACCCTGCCGCCTCCGTTGCGGAAGACCGGAGCACGGCATCACGCTTGTTGCTGGCTGGAAACGGCCCCCGCCTCTTTGCAACCATCGGTGTGACCTCCATGTCTGCTCTGCTTTCCGTCCGCGCTTTGATCAAGCATTTTCCGGTGCGTCGCAGTCTGTGGCGTCGTATCGCCGGACAGGTCCGGGCGGTGGATGGGATATCGTTTGACGTGGAGCGAGGGGAAACGCTCGGTCTCGTCGGCGAAAGCGGTTGTGGCAAAACAACTGCGGGCCGCTGTATTGTGCGGCTTCTTCGCCCATCCAGCGGCAATATCCTTTTTGGCGACGTCGATTTAGTCACGCTGACCGAAACCCAACTCAAACCCTTTCGCCGACGGATTCAGATGATTTTTCAGGATCCGCAGTCGTCGCTCAACCCGCGTATGACCGTCGGTGACGTAGTCGGCGAACCATTGCGTATCCACCGTCTTGCCACAGGCGGCGAATTGGAGGACCGCGTTGCCGCACTGCTGGGCGCCGTCGGTCTCCAGCCCGGCGACATGCGGCGATATCCCCATGCTTTTAGCGGCGGCCAGCGCCAACGGATCGGTATTGCCCGGGCCTTGTCGCTCGACCCCGAACTGATCGTGGCGGACGAACCCGTGTCGGCGCTCGACGTGTCGGTACAGGCACAGATTCTTAACTTGCTCGCCGAACTCAGGGAACAGCGTCATTTCTCCTGTATCTTTATCGCGCATAACCTGAGCGTCGTCAAACACGTCAGCCGACGCGTGGCGGTCATGTACGCCGGACGTATCGTCGAGTCCGGACCGGTGGAGTCGCTGTATGCGCGTCCGCGTCACCCTTATACCGAAGCCCTGCTTTCTGCGGTTCCCGTGCCCGATCCGCTCATCCAGAAACGCCGTGAGCGCATACGGCTTCAGGGCGATACGCCGGATCCGGCAGAACTGCCGCCGGGTTGCGCCTTTCATCCGCGATGCGTCTATGCCGCCGACGTATGCAGACGCGAAACGCCGGTGTTGCGCGAGATGGAACTGGGTGTCGAAGCGGCGTGTCATTTGACCGACACGCTCGACTTAAAAGGAGTAAAAAGTGACTGACGGGCAAAAAACTGCCGGTTTTATAAGCGGTTTTCTAATCGTCTGCGTGTCGGCCTGTGGCGATGTTCGCATAAAGGATTCGACACCGAGAAATTTTCCGACGAATCTTGACGCCAAAGAAGCGCCGATGCTCGCCGCCGCCGTCGCTACAGGCGATCTGCCGCCGCTTGAAGAACGTCTGCCGGACCGCCCGCTCGTCGCTCGTCACGACTATGCAGGCTATGAACGCCCTGGATCGTACGGCGGAACCTGGCACGCCTTTCATACCGGATCGGACCTTGGGGTGTGGAAAATGGTAGGGGGTTACGCCCCGTTGATCCGTTGGAACTGGTCCTGCACGGGTCTTGAACCCGGTCTCGCCGAATCGTGGTCATTTAATGCGGACGGGACCGAATTGACGCTGCATCTGCGTCGGGGTGTCCGATGGTCTGATGGTCATCCGTACACCTCTCGGTCGTTTGCGTTCTGGTACGAACTGTGTCTCGACGACCGACACCAGTACGTCCCTCCGGTATGGTGTCTGGTGGATGGCAAACCCATGACCGTCGAGACACCGGACGAGTACACCATCGTCATGAAATTCGCCGGACCCAACTGGCTGGTTCCGCTGTGGCTTGCCACAGGGTACTGGTGGTCCGAGGAGTACAACATCCCCGAACACTACATGAAACGATACCATCCCGACATAAATCCCGCCTATACCGACTTTGTCGAGTTTCAGCGACACAACGTGTCGCATCAGAACCCGGAACGCCCGTCGTTGTGGCCTTGGCGTATCGCCCGTATCGAAAAAGGCGGATTCCGGGTATTTTTGGAGCGCAATCCCTATTATTTTGTCGTGGATGACCACGGTCGCCAGCTTCCCTATATCGACCGGATCGAGACCACGTTGATTCCCGAACCACAGGTGCGTGTGCTCAAGGTGCTGGCCGGAGAGATCGACTGCCAGTTTCGTGATCTGGACTTGCGAGATTTGGGGCTTTTGGTAAAGGGACAGGAGCGAGGGGATTACCGTATCAAGATGTGGAAAAGCGCGGCCGGGGCCGAACCGGCGGTCAACGTCAACTGGGACGACAAAGACCCCGTTTTGCGTGGTCTGATCCGAGACCAACGATTTCGCAAGGCGCTGGCCTTGAGCGTAGACCGGGAACGATGCAACGAGATAGCCTACCGGGGGCTTCTCCAACCCCAGGCCGCGACCGTAAGCCGCGAGGCGTGGCATTTTTCCGATCCCGAAGGCCAGCGGTTGTTTGCGGAGTGGGAAAAGGCCGACGCTGGGTTCGATCTTTCTCTTGCCAACCGGTATCTCGACGAGATGGGACTTGTGCGCCGTGATGCGCAAGGCTACCGGCTCAGACCCGACGGAAAACGGCTGTCCATGGTCCTGGATGCCCCCGCCTCAGCGGTGGCGCTCGCCGAAAACGATGTTGCGCTGATCATCGCCGATGGGTGGCGAAAAATAGGGATCGACGTGGTGCTGTATACACCCCCCGGCGCCGAACTCAAACTGCGCCGTGACCTTGGCACGTTTACCGTACATCTGCACAGCGAAGCCGAAATGGACCTGTTTACCTATCCCGACTGGGTGTTTCCCACGGTTGCCAGTTATTGGCATCCGAGAACAGGCAAATGGTATCAGACGGGCGGCAAGGAAGGCGAAGCGCCGTCCGGTCCCATGATCCGTCTGGTTGCCCTGTATGATGCCATCAAAGGCGAATCCTCGCTGGAAAAACGCCATGCGCTTGTCCGGGAAGCCGCACGGATTCATATCGACGAAGGGCCGTTTCATATCGGTACGGTCGGACGCAAACCCTATCCAGTGATCGTGGGGAACGACTTTCACAACGTGCCTGACGAGGGTATACTGGGGCCTTGGGCGATCGTCGCACCTGCGATCAGCTTCCCCGAACAATACTTTATGGAATCCGCGCCATGATCGCCTATGTGATCCGCCGCATCCTGATGGCTGTTCCGACGCTCGTCGCCATTTCGATCATCGGTTTTGTCATCATCCAGTTGCCGGAGGGCGACTTTTTAGATCGGAAGATTCAGGAGCTTCAGGAGAAATACGGGGATAGTAGCTCGATGGCACGGGTGGAAGGGTTGCGAGAACGCTACGGTCTCGACCGTCCGTTGTGGCAGCAGTATCTCACGTGGGTCAGCGGGTTTGTGCAGGGCGATTTTGGCGAGTCGTTTGATTTCGAACGCGAGGTGGATGAACTCATCTGGGACCGGCTGGGTTATACGATTCTGCTTTCGCTGGGGTCTATGCTGTTTACCTATGTGACGGCTATCCCGCTTGGGATCTATTCGGCTATGCACCAGTACCGGTGGCCCGATCACCTGCTGACGCTGATTGGTTTTGTCGGTGCGTCGATACCGGGGTTTTTGCTGGCGTTGGCCCTGATGGTCGCTATGTTCGAAGGGTTTGGCGTGCCGTTGTTTGGTCTGTTTTCCACCGCATACGAGGGCGCGCCATGGTCCTACGGCAAGGTGATCGATTTTCTCAACCACCTCTGGATACCGGTGATCGTGGTAGGGCTTAACGGCGCGGCGGGGCTGATGCGTATCATGCGCGGCAATCTGCTCGACGTATTGGGGCAGCCGTTTGTGCAGACGGCGCGAGCCAAAGGACTCAAAGAGTCGGTCGTGGTGGTGCGTCATGCGGTACGGATTGCCATCAACCCGCTGATCACGATATTCGGAATGAGTCTACCCGGCATCCTCTCCGGTTCCACCATCGTGTCGATCGTGCTGGGGCTCCCGACGATAGGGCCGCTTTTGCTGAGAAGTCTCCTCAACGAGGACATTTTTTTGGCCGGCACTTTGTTAATGATGTTTAGCGTGCTATTGGTCATCGGCAACCTGATCGCCGACATTGCGTTGGCATGGGCCGACCCGCGTATCCGGTACGAGGCGTAAGGGCAGGGAGTCTCCCGCAACCTGCTTCGTGCGGTTATATTAGGACACATCGCCCTGTCGGCTGACGAGAAACAACTATGGACGAAGGGTATCTAAGCTATCGCCGTCTTATCTGGCGGCGGTTTTGTCGTCACAAAGGCGGAATCGTGGCGGGCGGCGTACTTGTATCGCTGTATCTCGTCGCGCTGGGCGCCGGCATTTTCGCGCCCTATCCACACGACCGGACCGACGTACGGATGCGGCACGTGCCGCCGCAATCGCTCCGTTTTTCGCTAACCGACGGTCTTCATGTCTATGGATTGAAATCCGTGCGAAATCCAGTGACGTCCGAACTGGAATTTACCCCTGACTCGGATCTCAGGTTTCCGGTGCGTTTTTTTTCCGCCGACGCGGAAAACGGATTTCGACTGATGACCTCGGAAGGCCCCATGTTTTTGCTGGGAACCGACCGGATGGGCCGTGATCTGTTGTCAAGAATACTCTACGGGGGACTGGTATCGCTTACCGTTGGTCTGATCGGCGTTATGTTGAGTCTGGTGCTTGGAACCGTTCTCGGTGCAGTTTCGGGGTATTTCGGAGGATGGGTAGATCACGCCATACAGCGCATCATCGAACTGTTGGCGGCGTTCCCGCCGATCCCTTTGTGGATGGCGCTCGGCGCCGCCGTGCCGCCGGGGTGGTCGAGCATACAGACCTATTTCGGCATCACCATCATCCTGTCCATCATCAGTTGGGGCGGGCTGGCGCGCGAGGTGCGTGGCAAGGTACTGGTGCTCCGTGAACAGGACTATACCCATGCGGCGCGTGCGGCAGGCGCGGGGCACTGGCACATCATCACGCGGCATCTGCTACCGGGGTGCTATAGCCATATCATCGTGGTGGCTACGCTGGCCATCCCGGGCATGATACTCGGAGAAACCGCGTTGAGTTTTCTAGGTCTGGGTATCCGTCCGCCCATGACAAGCTGGGGAGTTTTGCTTGAAGAAGCACAGCGCGTCGAGGTGCTGCTGGACAACCCTTGGCTCTTGTATCCGGCGATACCGGTGCTGTTTGTCGTAATCGCCTTCAATTTTTTGGGTGACGCGCTGCGAGACGCCGCCGATCCCTATGGAGGGTAACCAACGATGTCCACTCTGGTCATCACCCAAGCACAACGGACGCAGTACCACGAAGAAGGATATTTGTTGCTGGAAAACGTCGTACCTGACAGCGAACTAAACATCTTGCGCGATATCTGCGACCGCTTGGTGGAGGAAACGGACTGCCAGATGGGACGCAACGGGCAAGCCACGTCGGGTATCAACCATCTTCAACGCCGATATTTTATCGCCAATCGGCACAAAAACAATCCACCGCTTCAACGCTATATTTTTCACCCCATCCTCGAAGCTATCTGTCGCGCTACCCTCGGCGACAATGCCTATCTGTTCTGGGAACAGTTCGTAGTCAAGGGACCGGATCGTGGACTGAAATTCGGTTGGCATCAGGATTCGGGGTATGTAGGTTTCGATCACGATCCGTATATGAGCTGTTGGCTTGCGTTGGACGATGTGAACGAGGAAAATGGAACCGTGTATATCCTGCCTTTTTCAAGAGCCGGTGTCCGACAACGACAGGAGCATATCGTAGAGGAGGGTACAAACGACAAAATCGGGTATTTCGGTGATGATCCGGGGGTGCCGATTGTGGCGCCGGCCGGTAGCATTGCCGTTTTTTCAAGCGTCAGTTTTCACCGAAGCAGCCCCAATACCAGTCCACACCCGCGTCGGGTCTATCTGACCCAATACTCCGGCTCGGTGATTTTACGGCAGGATGGCAAGCAACTGTGGGGCAACGCCCTGTCATTTATCCGAGACGGGCATCGGGTTGCGCCGGAATGGAGCGGTATAAATGAATTATGAATTATGAGGTAGGAGCAATTCTTGTGGTTGTTTTCGTTGAAAAGGATGGGGGGTGACTCCCAATTTCATGAACCATAAAAGGTTTACGGACAGCCTCTTACAGGAGACAAGTATGACTTTGAAATACGGTGGTATGCGGGGGTGGCTGGTGACAGGACTGATCGTCGCAGGTCTGGGATGCGCGGAAAAAGCGCCGGAAAAAAAGATCGGATACGTGGACAACGGGGTCATTCTTACCGAGTTCGACCTGGCTGTCAAAGCGCGCAATGAGCTACAGGCGGCCACCCAACAAATGCAGATCGACATCACAAAGCTGGAAACCGAGCTAAAGACGCTTCAGGAACGGTTTGTCAATCAAGGTCGCGGGCTTCCGGTCGCACAGCAGATCCAACTGCGAGATCAGGTGGCGGCAAAGGAGCAGGAGTACATACAGTTTGTTCAACAGGCCAACCAGCGCGCCAGCCAGTTAGAGGCCGAAAAGATGCAGCCGGTGCTCGACGCCCTGAACAAACATGTGGAAGCCTATGGCAAGCAAAACGGCTACTACATGATTCTTGGCACGACCGGAAACGGTAACATCGTATACGCCGACTCCACCGCCAACATCACCACGCCAGTCATGGAGTACATGCGCCAACAACGGTAGGGCCGAGTTGCAACACCCGCCCATCCGCCGTTCCGGAGAATTCGCACATGGCAAAGATAAAAGGGATAAAATGTATCCGCACCCGCGCGGAAGGCATGTGGACCATCGTAAAGATATTCACCGACCAGCCGGGGCTTTACGGTATCGGATCGGCCAGCGACATTACCAATCAGGAGGGCGTCATCAAGACGGTCGAAAACCTGCTTGCGCCCCAGCTGATCGGTCGGGACGCCAGCCAGATCGAAAACATCTGGCAGACATTGTACCCGTCCGGCTACTGGCGTAACGGGGCGGCGACCAACACGGCGCTTGGCGCAATCGACGTAGCGCTGTGGGATATCAAAGGCAAGGAAGCCGGTATGCCTGTGTACCAGTTGCTGGGCGGGCCCTGTCGAACCGCGGTTCCCTGCTATGCCCACGCAGGCGGAAACGACTTTTTAGAATTGGAAGACTCCATACGCGCCTATCTGGAGGAAGGCTATCCCGTGGTGCGTTGCCAGCTTGGGCCGTACGGTGGTGGCGGGTTTATCCCGTCGGACCAAGCCAGACGACCGAAAAACGCTTGGCCCGACTCGCACGTTTTCGACGACGAACGCTACGTGGATACCTTGCCGAAAATGTTTGCCCATCTGCGTGACAAACTCGGGTTTGGCCCCAAACTGACCCACGACGTCCATGAGCATCTTCGCCCGCAGTCCGCTGTCGTGTTATCCAAACTGCTCGAACCCTACCGGCTTTTTTTTCTGGAAGACGCGCTACCCCCCGAACAGGTGCAATGGTATCGTCTGATCCGCGAACAGTGTACGACCCCGCAGGCCATGGGAGAACTGTTTGTCCATCCCTTCGAGTGGATGCCACTTGTCACCGAACGACTGATCGACTATCTGCGTCTGCGTGTTTCGAAAGCCGGTGGCATTTCGCCGTGCCGCAAGGCCGCCACATTGTGCGAAGCCTACGGCGTCCAGACCGCCTGGCAAGAAGGCGGGGACAACGATCCGGTCAACCAGATGGCCGCCGTACACCTCGACATGGTAAACTGGAGTTTTGGCATTCAAGAGGAAAATCACTTTAAACCAGAGGAATACGAAGCGTTTCCCGGTCATGCGGTGCTGGAAGGCGGCTATCTCTATCCCAACGACAGTCCCGGTCTCGGTATCGACATCGACGAAGAAAAGGCGGAGCGGCTGATCGATCGAAGCCGCCCGTTCCGCGCCTTTCCCGCCGCCGAAGAACGACGCGCGGACGGCACGGTGGTACGACCGTAGGAAAGTATACGGGAAGTAGATCGGTTTCGACCGGCACCCCGCTTCCCGTATACGTTTTCAGACATCTACGGACGGTGATCCGTGTCCACCGGAGGCTCTTCGCCAGCCACAAAACGTTCCATCGTATTGCGCGTGGCCGGATCGGTCCGAAAATCGGCCACCCAGGGTTGACGGAAATAAGCCTGTTTTTCCCTCGGCAATGCCTTCAGCACCTCCGGGGGGATCGTAAGCCGATGCCAATGGGTAGCCAGATGGGCATAGGCGTTGAGCACCCCCACCCTCGGCTCGTCTCTGGTCCACACCGGACCGGCATGACAGACGTTTTCCGTAAAAAACACGGCGCTTCCTGCCGGACACGTATACCCCATCAAAAAGGGACTTCGCTTCCCCGGTTCCAACGACAGATGATCCGGGTGCATAGTAAAATTGACCTTGTGACTCCCTACTACGAAATGCGTGGCTTGATCTCCCTCCTCGATATCGGTCAATTCGAACACCACGCGGACCATACCTGCGTGGATGCGTCCGTTAAGCACCCGGTATCCAAAGATGGGATCGGCCTGCTGGGGACCTCCACCGTGTAGCGCGCCATGGCATTCACCCTTTTTGCGCCAGACGGGGTACGTATTTTCCAGCCGGATGTCGGGGCCTATGATCTCGTGAAGCACCTCCAGTACACGTGGATGGTCGATCAACACACTGGCCGGACCGCCCGGCATCGCCCGATGCGCCGGCGGCAACGACTCCCGGTCGTGGTATATCCGATAAATCTGATCACGGATGGAAGCTATCTCGTCGGCATTCAGTATCCCCGGACGCACTAAAAAGCCAGTCAGGTCGAAACGAAATTTTTCCTCATCGGTCATGGCCATGACAGGTGTTCCTTTCTCTGAAAGAGTGGTTGCGTATCCACTCTTTTGTCGTGTTACGAGTCTGTTTATTTTTTCCGAAACCGCCAGTAGCCGATTACGTTGCTGGTTAGAAACGTCGCCTCCATAAGCACGGCCACGGGACTGCCCGCCAATATGTTGTGAACGATCCACGTGGCGGCGCAAGCCATATAAACAAGACGCACTTCTACGATGGACGTGCGAAAATTGCCATAGGTCGCCAAACAGGCGGCAAACAAGGCAAGGATGTCGAGCGGGCGGTCATAGGATAGGTAAAAACCTGCCAAGATGACCGTCATAAACAGATACATCAGCCTGCGGTCGGTATAAAACGCCGCCGTAAACACCCGTACGCTCATGATGGCATACAGCGTTCCGGGACCGGGGCTTCCGAGTATGAAAAAGTGACAGGCATTGACAACCGCCGCCAGGCTCATCCACAGCAAAATGGAACGCCGTTTTTCCTGTTGAAACGAAAAAATGCCACAGGTAAACGCGATTCCCGCAAGAATCTGCGATAGGGTAAAGTCAGTCATGGGTAGGAAGCGGCTGCGGCTGATACGGAAAAGCACGAAAAGCGGCGTGCATGTGCAAAACAGTAGGGACAGGTTTCAAACCCGTCCCACAAGTCCGATAAGCACCTGTTTCAGCGAGAGGTATCCATGCGCAAAAAAACGTCCCAGGGCATGAATACGTATCAAAAGGCCGCACACCGGCCTGGAGAAAAACGGGTAAGCCGCGAGGATATCGAGAAACTGCTCGAACTGTCATGCAGCGACGATCCCGAAGAACGAGTAACTGCCGCCACGTATCTGTGTCCGTGTCATGTCCGGCACAGAAACGAAGCGGTATGGGCGGCGTTGTACCGTATGATGGAAGATTCGGATGTGCGGGTGCGACGACGTGCATGGCACACGCTCGAAGACGGCGGAAAACCCGGCGATCCGGCTTTTGTATCGGTGCTCGAAAGGGCGCTTGCGAAGGAGAAGGACCGTGTCGTGCTGGGGTATGCGTGTATGTTCTCCGGCATGATAAAGGAAAGAGAAAAGGTCGAAATGAAACGGGCGACGCTACCGGAAAAAAACCGGCGTGGTGTCTGCGACTTTTGCGGGGCACAGAACGTGTTTGTCCGGCATGATCTTGACACGACGATTCCATCAGATGGCGCTTTTCGAGTCGCCTGTATCTGTGAGCCATGTGCAAAAAAGCTATCTCCCGAACATCTTTTTTAGGGTGTGACGAACACGGAGGCCGGATGTTTTTTACCGCGACACGTCTTGCACAATACGTCCGTCAGACAATTCTACGGTTCGGTCGGCGACCGCAGCGGCTTCGGGGTTGTGGGTAACCAGCACCACGGTGGCACGGCGTGCGCGACCCAGATCGCGTAACATGCCGACCACCTGATCTGCCGTTTTCGAGTCGAGGTTTCCGGTGGGTTCGTCGGCAAGAACAAGTTCCGGCGAGCGTACCAAAGCGCGCGCCAAGGCGACCCGCTGCATTTCTCCACCCGACAGGGTGTGCGGGCGCGCGTCCCGGCGATGCGCCATCCTCACTTCTTCAAGCAACGCATCGGCGACGGGACCGATTTCCGTCTCCGTCACACCGGCAAGCAACGCCGGTAGCATGACGTTTTCCCGAACCGAAAGCGTAGAAAGCAGATTGAAAAACTGATACACCATCCCGATTTTGTCACGCCGAAGCCGGGTAAGCGCCTCGTCCGAAAGACGGTGGAGCGCTTCGCCTCCGATCAAAATCTGCCCGGAAGACGGTGTATCTATACCGGCCAGCAGGCTGAGCAACGTGCTTTTTCCCGACCCGCTCCGCCCCATCACGGCAACAAACTGACCGGCAGGGATTTCCAGCCGGATTCCGTCTATTGCCCGGACCATCTGGCCGCCGGAAGCGTATTCCCTGACTACGTCGATCAGTTGAACGGCCCACGGAGAAGGATTCAATACGATGATCGAAACTCCGAAATCGTTATGGACAAAGGCTGGACCGCCCGTTTTATTGCGCGTATGATACGCCCGGAAAGGCATGGCGTCAATATGAGCATTGCAAAGTGTTCGAAAAGACAATAGACCATTTTGTCCAAATCGGAAAAGTGAGGAGATCATGCGTACGTACCGAGTTGCCATTCTTGGTTGTCGGAGTCGCGGCACGGCGGCCGCGCGGGCCTATCACGCGCATCCGCGCTGCCAAATCGTAGGGCTTTGCGATCTGGTCCGTGAGCGGGTGGATACGCTTGGCGACGAACTGGGCATTCCCGATCGGTTTACAGACCTCGACGAATTGATGCGTGGCGGCGCGCCGGATATCGTGGCGATTCCGACGGCTACCGAGTTTCACCACGAGCTTTGTATGCGTGTGCTGGCCTATGGTGCGCATATCGACGTGGAAAAACCCATGTGCTCCACACTGGAGCAGGCCGACGAGGTGTTGGCCGAGGCCAACCGAAAAGGGTTTCGGATCGCCGTGCATCATCAGGGGCGTTGCAGCCCGTCGATGCGTGCGGCGCAACGGGCGATCCGCGAAGGACGCATCGGCGCGATCCGGTATCTTACCGGAACATGCAAAGGGTATTACGGTGGATACGGGCTGATGAACATCGGAACCCACATCGTAAACAA
>Ga0194131_10009127_pt1 | contig 12645 bp, 12 predicted proteins | sample TA2KigO120mmetaG_FD_148631 | JGI IMG/M metagenome (GOLD analysis project Ga0194131, IMG submission 148631) | Freshwater microbial communities from Lake Tanganyika, Tanzania - TA2015053 Kigoma Offshore 120m | ecosystem: Environmental > Aquatic > Freshwater > Lake | place: Tanzania: Lake... | reverse complement strand
TTCGACGGCCACACCCTCCACGTCCTCCGCCCCGACGGCACCCAAGTCCAACCATGAGCCGCTCGGTCGGTGACCGAACCCGTCGTCACACCGGTCTGGATCACCAACGCCGCGACGGGTCGGGGCGCCCGATCGTCAGCGCCGGGGTGTCACCGCAACGCCGCGGCGGTTCGCCCGAAGCTCGTGAAGCTGTCGTCGTCGCGGCCGTAGGTGAGGCCGGCGTGGTACAGCACGGGCTGCACGTCGAGGCCGCGCTCCAGGAGCGGTCGGCACCGGGCGGCCACCAGACCGGGCAGGTCGGCCCAGGAACCCTGGAGCACGAAGTGGTCGAGCACCTCGTCGGGGACCGCGGCGCTCATCCCCGCCGCGTCGCCGGCCTTCTGGGCCGCCCGGAGCGCGGCGGTGGTCCCAGGCGCGCCGATCTGGTCGAAGACGAACGCGTAGTTCGGCGTCGAGCCGTAGAAGCCCACCATCGTGCGCGAGGTCTCTCGCCAGTGAGCCTGCTCGTCGGCGTTGCCGGCCGCGCTGAACATGGGCAGGAAGACCGTGAACCCGTCGAGCGAACGGCCGGCCCGGGCGGCCCCTGCCTCGAGGTTGGGCACGAGCGTCTCCGCGAGGTACGTCGGCGTGTTCAGGGGGTGGACGTGCACACCATCGGCCAGCTCACCGGTCATGCGCAGCATCCACGGGTTCACCGCGGCCACATCGATCGGAGGGTCGGGCACCACGATCGGGCCAGGCGACCACATCGGCGGCAGCAGCGACAAGGCGTAGTGCTCCCCCTCGAACCGCAGCGGCGCGCCCCGGAACGCCGCGAAGCAGGCGCGCAACGCGAGCACGTACTCCCGCATGCGGGGACCGGGCGGGTCGAAGACCGACGAGTAGCGGCGCTCCACGTGGGCGCGCACCTGCGTCCCGATGCCGAGCCGGAACCGTCCACCGGTCGCCTCGGCCAGCTCCCACGCAATGGACGCCGTCACCATCGGACTGCGGGGGAACGCGACGGCCACGCCCGTCGCGAGGTCGAGGTCGGCGCCGCTGAGCGCGGCCGCCGCGCAGGACAGGTACGCGGTGCGACCCGACTCCGTGACCACGAGCCCGGCGAACCCCGCAGCGGCGGCGCGCTCCGCGAGCACTTGGAAGTCACCCAGGGACGAGCCCCCGGTCATCATGTGCACCTTCACGGAACAACCCCCAGTCGTTCGGCCAACAGTCCGGCGGCGTCGAGGTCGTCGATCGCCTGCGTCGTGCGCTCCATCGCCGCGAGCGCGCGCGGCGCCGGCTGCCAGCGGTTGCCGACTGCGGCCGTCGAGACGCTCGACACCCACGAGAACACCGAGAACAGCCGGTACTGCTCCTCGGCGAGCGCCCGTGACATGGTGACCCCGCGGGCCGCAAGACTCGCCAGGTACCGGTCGAGCAGCTCGCCCTCTGCTTCGCGCCGGACCTCGCGCGGCAGCGAGTTGCAGCAGAAGTACGCGACGTCACGCATGCCAGGCGACCGGCTCGTCATCGCCCAGTCGAGGAAGCCGACAACCGAGCCGTCGAGGAACAGGTTGCCCATGTGCGGATCGCCGTGGATCAGGGTCCGCTCACCCTCGTCCCAGAGGTCGAGCACTCCGGCCGTGTGGTCCGCGTACAGCGACCCGACCGCCGCGAACGCCGGGGGCATGTCGTCGCCGAACACGTCCAACGCCCGGCGCGCGAACCGACCCGCGCCGTCGATCGCGGCGGCGTCCTTCCCGCTGTCGCTGCCGAACCCCGCGCGCTCGGGCACCCACGCCAGGTCCCGACCGAAGCGGTCACTCTCCCAGTACGGCGCGTGGAGTGCCGCCAGCCCGTCGATCGTGCTGCGTGCGTGGTCTGCGACGTCCGGGTCTCGCGGTCGCGGGAACGTGCACCCGGACGCCACGAGATCCTCGAGCACCATCACGTACCGGCCCTCGCCGTCCGTCCCGATGTGCCACACCCGCGGCACCCGCAGCTCGAGCTCCTCGCCGACCGTCTCGTAGAAGCGGGCCTCGGCGATCCCGAGTCCGGCCGCCCGCACGAAGGCGCGCTGGCGCTCGTCGAAGGGGGCCAGCTTGACGAACAGGGTCGACGGCCCTTCGCCGCCGCAGTCGAGCGCGACCCGGGCCCGGCCGGTCGTCCCGCTGTGCGCCTCGAGCACCTCTACCCGCCGCACCGCCCACGGCAGCACTCCACCGAACCACTCGGGCGTGAGCTCGGCGATCTCGACCGGGATAGGCACGTCCCATGCTGACACGGCCCGGCGGCGACCTGCCCGTGACCACGCCGCGCGACCGCGTTCGCGCGGCTTTTTCGAACCTTTGCGTTCTCCGGGCGCGCCGTTGGTCCGCTCCGTGTCGACATGCAGGGCACAGCCCACAAGCGTCCCAGGAGGCTCCCGTGCCCACAAGGCTGATGCGTCTGCTGAAGGCGAAGGTGACGATGGTCGTCGTCGCGATCGCTTCGATCGCCCGCATCGCAGCCGCGGCCGCGAGCGTCGGCGCCGACGGCCCGCACCGGATCCCGGCGTCGACCACGACGTCGGGGCCCTCGGCCGGCGACCCCGCCGGATCACGCGATCCGGCGCCACCCACACCCGTCGTGAGCGATCCCGTGGGCCCCGACGTCGACGACACCGACGCGCAACACGACGACGACGATGGTTGGGGTCGGAAGGGTGGCGACGACTGAGCACACGCGCGGTCGTCGCCGTATGCTTGCGGGGTGTCGATCGCCCAGATCCCTCTGGTGCCCGTACCGGCCGCGCCCCATGGCCACGACTACCGGCACATCGGCGTGGAGCGCTACGCGGGCCCATGCGGTGCGGTGATCTCGGGTGTCGACCTCTCGGCCGACCTGCCCGATGCGGTGGTCGCGGAGATCCGGCGCGCGCTGCTCGACCACCTCGTCGTCTTCTTCCGCGGTCAATCCCTCACCGCTGACCAGCAGGTCGCCTTCAGCCGCCGCTTCGGGCCGTACAGCCCGGTGCCGTTCGTGCAGCCGATCTCCTCGCATCCGGAGGTGATCGCCGTGGTGCGCGAGACGAGCGAGACGCATGGGTTCGCGTTCGGCGGGCTCTGGCACTCCGACTTCTCGATCCTGCCCGAGCCACCGATGGGCTCGATCCTCCACGCGATCGAGGTGCCGCCGTACGGCGGAGACACGCTGTGGGCCAACCAGTACCTGGCGTTCGACACGCTCTCGCCCGGCTTGCAGGAGACGCTGCGCCACCTCAGCGCGAACCACAGCGCCCGCGACGCGTACTCCCCGAAGATGCAGTCGGTGCACGACATGTTCACGGGCATGTCGGTGCAGACCAGCGAGGAGGCGAACCGGGTCCAGCCGCATCCGGCAGTACGTGTGCACGCGGAGACAGGACGCGAGGCGCTGTTCGTGAACGCGCAGTACACGATCGGGCTCGACGGCTGGTGGCCGCAGGAGGCGAAGCTGCTGCTCGACCACCTGTACCGGCACTCCACCCAGGAGTCGTTCACCTGCCGGTGGAAGTGGCAGGAAGGCGACGTGGCCTTCTGGGACAACCGCTGCGTGCAGCACATGGTGATGGGTGACTTCTCGGGTCACCGCCGGTACATGCACCGCACGACGGTCGCCGGTGAGGCGCCGGAGCGAAGCCGCCAGAGCTAGGCGACCACGAGCTGGCGGTTCGGGGCGTCGAGGCTCACACCGCGCAGCAGCAGCACGATCGACACGAGGAGCGCGACGCCGACGACAGTGATCGCGCCGGAAGCCACCATGTACGCGACGCCGATGCGCACCGTCTCGATCCCACCCGCGGTATTGACCGTCGTCGTCGCGGCGAGCACCAGGAACGCAGCCCCCAACACCACCGCGGACCCGATCACCAGCGCCGAAAAGCTCGCCTTCGGCTCGCCGTCGCCGGTGCCCCGGATCGCGACGAGCGCCGCAGCGGCGCCGAACGCCCAGACCCCCACAACGGCGAAGGCCGCGAACGCGTCGCTGGGACGGTGCCAGCCGGCTGCGAGGGTCATCGCGGCGATGCCCGTCGCGTAGAGCGCGCCCACCATCGCAGCCAGCGGCCGGGCGCGCGCCGGTACGGCGAGCACCAACGCGGCCGCGAGCGACATGGCGACCGTCGCATGCCCGCTCGGGAGGGAGTTGAACGAAAAGACGTCGGGATCGGTCAGGAGATCTGGACGTTCCAGTGTCTTCTTGAGGAACTGCGTGCTGAGGTTCGACCCTGCGATCACCCCTCCGACCGCGAGGGCGAGCAGACCGCGACCGCGCGCTACCGCGATCAACATGATCCCGCCGCCGAGAAGCGCCAGCGAGCCGATGGAGACCGTGCGCAGCAGCCGTTCGCTCTCCTCGCGGGCTTGAAAGTGCTGGACTACCCGGCCTTCTAACGCGGCGTCGTCCATCCGCTGACCAATCTCGGTATGCAGGAAGAAGAGGTCGATCGCCACCAGCGCCACCACGCAGATAGCCGCCGCGGCGAGGAGTCGGCCGAACGCACGGGAGCGCGGCGCGGTCTCGATCAGCCCGGACGTCACCGCGCGGAAGGCTACGGCACCGGCTCCTCCGAATTCGTGGCGAACACCTGTTCGCTATGCTGTTGCGATGCGGCCGCTCCAGGGATCGCTGATCGGTTTCGGGGAGCCGGCGCTCGACGTCGCGGCGGGGTTCGAGCGGGTCGTGCTCGACGGGCACTCGTGGGTCGACTGCGCGCGCGGTTGGCTCCGCGGCGCCGACACCGTGTGCTCACACCTGATCGAGACCGTCGACTGGAGACAGGGTCGTCGCCTCATGTACGACCGTTGGCTCGACGAGCCCCGGCTGTCGCGCTGGTACCGGCGTGACGATGTGGTGCCCCACCCGGTAGTCGCGGCGTGCCGGTCGGCGCTCGAGCGCCGGTACCGGGTGCGGCTCGCCGGGCCGGGCCTCAACTTCTACCGCGACGGTCGCGACAGCGTCGCCTCTCACCGCGACACCGAGCTGCGCCACCTCGACGACACGCTCGTATGCGTCGTGACGCTCGGTGCGCGCCGACCCTTCCTTCTCCGTCCGCGCGGCGGTGGGCTCTCGCTCGACCTCTCGCCCGGGTCCGGCGACCTGCTGGTCATGGGCGGGTGCGCCCAGCGCGACTGGGAGCATGCAGTCCCGAAGGTCGCCAACGCCGGGCCCCGCGTCTCGGCATCCTGGCGCTGGAGCTCTCACACCGGTCCGCGCCGACCCCGACCTGTCTGGCGCGCCTCCGAGCGGCCCGCGACGTCCCGATGACGAACGGTGGCCGGCCGGTGCCGGCCGGATAGTTTCGGCCCGGCACCGGCGCCGCCGGGGCACACAAAGGGGGCTTCGTGGCACTTGCCACCGTGCTCGCGCTCGTCGCCGCGGGATTGCACGCGGGCTGGAACCTGCTGATCAAGACCGCTGACGACCGCGAGCTGGCGGCGTGGGGCCAGTTCGTCTTCGGGGGGACCGCGCTCGCCCCGGTGCTCCTGTTCATCGGGCTCCCCGGATTGGACACGCTCCCGTACCTCGCGGCCTCGGCGATGGTCCACCTGCTGTATATGTTCGCGTTGGTGCGTGCGTACCACCACGGCGACTTCTCGCTCGCGTATCCGCTCGCGCGTGGGGGCGGGGCACTGACCGCGGCCGTCGTCGGCGCCGTCGTGCTCGGCGACGAGCTCCCGATCGGCGGATGGATCGCACTGGTCGTGGTGGCTGGCGGACTGGCCTCGCTCGTACGGCCAGCGGCCCCGCGTGCGGAGATCGGGTACGCGTTGCTCACCGCCGTGGTCATCGGCACCTACACCGTGATCGACACCGCCGGCTCGCGTGACGCGACCAACGGCTTCGCGTACGGCGTGACGCTCACGTTCCTCACCGGCATCGTGCTTACGGTCGTGCTGGCGACACAAGGCCGCATGCGTGACGCACTTCGTTCAGCCAAAACCGACTGGCGGCGGCACCTCGTCTCCGGGGTCTGCCTCACGCTCGCCTACTCGCTCGTGCTCGTCGCCGTGCGCTTCGCCCCGATCGGCTACGTCGCGACGTTGCGGGAGTCGTCGGTCGTCATGGGGGCCGCCGCGGGCTGGCTGCTGCTGCACGAGCGCATGGGTGGCCGAAGGCTCGTCTCGTCCGTCGTCGTCACGGTTGGCCTGGTCGCGCTCGTCGCCTTCCGTTGACCCACCAGATCCGCGCGAGGCTGGCGACATGGAGCATGTCCCGGTGATCGACGTGAGCGTGCTCGTGGACGGTACCGGCGATCCCGCCGTGGTGACGGCGCGCATCGACGCTGCGTGTCGCGACGCCGGGTTCTTCGCGATCACCGGCCACGGCATCGACCCGGCGCTGCCGGCGCGCCTCGCGGCCGGTGCGCGGGAATTCTTCGCGCTCGACACGGACGAGAAGTCCCGAGTCGCGATGACCGAAGGAGGCCGCGCGTGGCGGGGATGGTTCCCGTTGGGGGGCGAGCTGACCTCGGGCATCCCCGACCGGAAGGAGGGCTTCTACTTCGGGGCCGAACTGGCACCCGAAGACTCGCGCGTCGTCTCGGGGACCCCGATGCACGGACCCAACCTCTTTCCCGAGCAGCCTCCCGGCCTGCGCGCCCTCGTGCTCGAGCACCTCGACCGGTGCACCGCACTCGCGCACGCGGTCACCCGCGGCATCTCGATGGCGCTCGGACTCGAACCGGGTTGGCTGCGCGAGCACTACTTCGCGGACCCGCTGGTCCTGCTCCGGGTGTTCCGCTACCCACCACTGGACGACGGCGAGCGCTCGTGGAGCGTCGGCGAGCACACGGACTACGGGTTTCTCACGCTGCTCTGGCAGGACGACCGCGGTGGGCTAGAGGTGCGCATCGGTGATCACTGGGTAGACGTCGATCCAATTCCCGGCGCGTTCGTCTGCAACCTCGGCGACATGCTCGATCGGCTCACCGGGGGGGAGTACCGCTCGACCCCGCACCGCGTGCGCAACCGCAGCGACCGAGACCGGATCTCGATCCCCTTCTTCTTCGACCCGAGCTGGGACGCCCGGATCTCCGCGCTGCCCGGCACCGCCCCCACCGACGACGCGCCGGCGCGCTGGGACCGCGCCGACGTCCATGCATTCGAGGGCATCTACGGCGACTACGTGTTCGCGAAGGTCGCCAAGGTGTTCCCTGCACTGCGCGCAGGCATCGACGCGACGTAGGCGAGCTCAGGGCTCGAGGATGACCTTGCAGTCCTCGGTGGGCTGCTTGAGGGCCTGGAACCGCTCGGGCAGCGCGTCGATGCCCGTGGTTCCCGTCACCAGCACATGGGGCGCCAGGCGACCTTCGGCGAGCGCGGCGATCGTGGCGGCGAAGTCGGCCTTGCGGTAGTAGAGGACGAACTTCGCCGCGAGCTCCTTCTGCAGACCGATCAGCGGCACGATCTGGTCGGTCGTCATGCAGACCCCCACCACGGTCACGTGCGCGTCCGGGGCCGCGACATCCATCGCGTGCTGGATCATCCCGGGGATCCCGACGCACTCCACGACGACCTTGGGCAGCGTGTCGCAGTGCTTGGCGAACGCGCTCGCGACATCCTCGGTCGTGGGATCGACAGTCAACGTCGCTCCGACCCGTTCGGCAAGCTCACGACGGTGGGCCACCGGATCGGTGACCACCACCTCGCGCGCGCCGAGCTGGTGGCCCCACAACGCGACCGCCGCACCCACCGGGCCGCCGCCGATGACGAGCAGCGGCTCGTCGAAGGGGCGCGGCGTGCAGTCGAGCGCATGGTGGGCGACCGCGAGCGGCTCGACGAGGGCGCCGGCGTGGTCGTCGAGCGCATCGGGCAGCCGGAACGCGCTGGTCGCGGCGAGGGTCGTGTACTCGGCGAAGCCCCCCGGACGCTGGAGCCCGAGCTGAGCCGCGTGCGCGCACTTCGAGGTCGCGCCCACGAGGCATGCCTCGCAGCGCTCGCAGCCCACGAGCGGGAAGCCCGCGATGCGGTCGCCGAGCCGCCAACCCTCGACACCTGGGCCGAGCGCGACGACCTCCCCGCAGATCTCGTGACCGAGCACGAGGCCCGGGATGTCGAACACATCGGAGAGGTGGAGGTCGGAACCGCAGATCCCGCATGCCCTCACCCGGATGAGGAGCTCACCGGGCGCGGGCTCGGGCTCGGGGACGTCGGTGACCGAGAGCAGGTCCCCGGCATGCTCGACCACGGCGGCACGCATCGGATTCGAGCCTACGCGCCGGCTGCGTGGTCGCCGGGTTCGGATGCGTGGTTCGCCCCACCCGCAGCGTGAAACTCCTCGGTCGCGACCTCGCGGAGCAGCGCGACGAGGCACTCGTTCGGGTCGAGCCCGGCGTCGCGCTGGTCGCGCATCCATCGCTCGACAAGTGTCGCCGCGAGTCCCTTGCCGATGGAACCGTGGCGCGCGATCCACTCGGTGCGCTCCACCTCGATCACGGCAAGATGGCGCTCGATGCGCGTCAGCTGGTGCTCGCTCGCGTCGAGACCGAGCACCTGGTGGAAGAACGGGAGCAGATCCTTGCGGTAGTCGTGCCCCTTGGCTGCGAGCACGCCGGGGATGACGGTGGCCGAGTTCTTCATGTCGACGAGCACCTGGAAGAACGTCGTGACGGGCGACCACGCCATCCCCCGCGGCACCTCGGGCGGGCGGGCATCAGGTGGCCCGAGCCATTCGGGCGCCTGGATCGCAAGCTGTGGGCCGAACAGGGCGACACCGTCGTCGTGGTGGGTGATCATCACGTAGCGGACCTTCGCCCGTGTCTCGGCGTCGAGCGCCTCCCAGTCGTCGATGCCGGAGAAGACGCCGTAGCAGGCCGGGTCGACGTCGGCCCGGTCGTCGAAGCAGACCTGCTCCTTCCACTTCGAGGGGTACGGCGTGCCGATCCAGATCGCAAAGTCGATGCCGGCCTCGGCGAGGCCGTCGGTGCCCCGGTCGACGAGCGCGTCCTGGCTCGACCACGCGCCAAGGCTCTCCCCGAAGAGCACGACCTTCGGCCTCCGATCCGCGGGGAGCACGGCAAGGCGCGCGGCAAGCGCGTCGAACAGCAACCGTGCCTGATTGGCGCCCTCGGACACCCGGTCCAGCGAAAGCACGGACGGCCTGGCCGCGTACTGCATCGCGACCGTCGCGCAGTCACCCCGGGTCAGCAGCTCGAGCGTCGAGACCGCGGCATAGTTGACGTAGCCGGTCCCGGTCGGTGAGTCGAGGAGGAGCCAGGCGCGTTCCCACGCGCCGGTGCGGTCGAGCTCGTCGAGCACGGCGGCGACTCGAGCTTCTTCCGAGCTCGCCGACTCGAGCCCGCAGTAGACGCGGACCGGAGATGCGACCGCCGGCTCCTCCATGACCGCGGCGATCTGCTCCCGGGTGCTGACGGTCCAGACGTAGCGACGGCCTTGCTTCGAGAGGGTCGCGAACGGCACGCGGCTTTCGAGGCTGCCCGAGACCAGCGGGTTAGGCGGCGGCACGTCGAACGCGGCCTCGAACGAGGTCTCCTTGCACTCGATCCCGCGCATGCTCCGGTCGGCGATCCAGGCGGTCCCCCGCCCGAGGGCGACGAGGGCAACGGCATGGCCGAGTGGCCGCCAGACGGCCTCGCCGCCCGGGAGCACCCTTGCGGCGCCGCGCGCGACGAGGTCAGCCAGGACCCGCTCCCCCGCGGTCGCGAGCGACAGGCCACCGGCGATGCCGATCCCGATCCCGATGGCCTTGCCCGGCGCGATCTTCGAGCCGTCGCCGTGACCCTCGCCGCGTTCACGATATCGGCGCGCCGCCTCGCTCGCGAGGGAGAGCGCCGCTGCAGTCAGCACGATCGCCGGAACCCGCTGAGGGTCGGCCCGGAAAATGCCGCGCACCTCCTGGACCAAGCCGATCATGGCTCCGGTGCCGGCCGCGACCGACAGCCAGTAACCCGTCGTTCGGGCACCGGCCCGGGGCAGCGGCTCTCGCGGCGTCTGGCGGAAGCGGCGCTGGAGCGCGATCCCGGCACCGAACATCGCCGCGTCGGCCGCGAGCGCGGCACGGCTCCACGCGCTGTCGCTCACCCGTCCGGGGGCGACCCGGCGCAGCGCGACCAGCGCCGCGGTCTGGGCAATCTCCTGCGCGAGCTGGACCAGCGCGTGGTTGGCCGCGAAGGAGAGCCCGGTGATCAAGGCCTGGTCGACCGTGCTGCGCGGCATGAGGGTGCGCTGGAACGAAAACGGCACGCTCGTCGCGGCGGCCAGCAACCCGGCCTGGTCCGCCCGGTGATGAAGGAACGAGGAAGGACGAGGCTGCCGCGCCACGCTCAGACCCTCTGGAAGAAGTCCCACATGACCTCGTTGGCGGCGATCGAGAACGTCGTCGGGCCGACGACGTTCTCGATGCTCTTCGAAAACGCGCTGCCCGGCCAGCTGTGGCCACCGCCGTCGACGCGGTAGAACTCGACGTCCGCGCCGTCGGGACAGTCGTACGCGATCCGCGTCACGTCGGGCGCGACCTCGGTCTCGGTGGGCTCGGTGTCGCAGCCGTTGCGCTTCGCCCACGCGGCCGTGATCTCGGGAACCGAGGCCCGTTCCGGGCGCGCCCTCTCGAGCGCGCCCGACTCGCCGAGCGTCTTGCCGGAGCCATCGGGGGATGGCAGCGACGCGGCCTTGTCGCCGTAGCCGCCGTCGTAGGGGACGAACTCGTCGGCGGTGCCGTGGAACGCGACGGCGGGAACCACGCGGGCGGGATCGCAGCCGTCGGGGTCCTGCACGCCCGCCACCGGTGCGGCGGCCGCGAACCGGTCGGCAAGCTCGCAGGCCACCGCTGAGGTCATCATCGCCCCGTTCGAGAGCCCGGTGGAGTAGACGCGGTTCGTGTCGATGCAGAGCTGCTCGCCCACCTGGTCGAGCAGGTCCTCCACGAACACCATGTCGGTGGAGCCCGGCGCCGGGTCCCAGCGGGGGACCGCGCCCTGACCCTGGGGAGTGATCGTGACGAAGCCCTGCTCCTTCCCGTAGTCGCCGAGCCCAGACATCTGCAGGTGCACGTCGGCACCCTCGCTGTAGCCGTGGAAGTCGACGACCACCGGGACCGGGGTCTCACCGTCGTGGGCGGGTGGGACGTCCTGCCAGTACCAGCGCTCGGCACCGCTCGAGCTGATCGTGACCTTCCCGTGAGCCACGGGCTCGGCGGCCGACGCCCCCGTGCAGCCCTTCGACGGTGCGACCTCGGCCGGCTTCGCGTCGTTCGCGTCGCCGCCCGACGCGTCGGAAACATCGTCGCTGCTGCACGCGGCGAGCGCGAGCACGCCAGTGACCAGCACCACCAGAATCTGTCGGCTCATCGTCCCTCCAAAGGGTTCGTCAGTGGCTGTCGATCATGACAACGGGTGGGTCGTCGATGCCAAACTGGTCCTTGCACGCTATTTTGTAGAAGTCGTAGACGGACTGCGCGTCGATCACGATCTCGATGTTGTCGTTCGCGTCGAGGTTGAGGTTCGCACCGTAGATCACGAACCACACATCGGTGACCTCGGTGTTGCTCGCCGGGACGTTGAGCGTGTGGACCGAGCCGGCCGGTTCGAAGAGGTACGAGCCCGCCGTGTTCACCGCCTCGGGCGTCTCGAGGTAGTGCCAGCTCCCGCTCTGGGTGAACGCGTAGACGATGCCCGTGTGCTTGTGCTTCTGAACCGCCGCGCCGGGCTGGAACTGGGTGCGGATCACCCAGACCCCGCTCGCGAGGTCGACCTGGAGCACCTGGAGCGTCGAGCCGTCGCCCATGTCGACGAACGGCAGGTCCTCCTCGCCGATGTGGACCGCGGTGGGCGGCGCGGCAGAGTAGATCGTCATGAGCACTTCCTCCTCTGATGGTCGGCACCGGTGCCGACCCAGACCAGCGCCGTCAGCCCGGGCACCTGCGCCTCCTCCAAACGTGGAAGGCGCAGGCTAACTGGCTGCCCAGCGAGCCAGCAGGTCGGGCATCTTGAACGCGGTCCAGCCCCGGTCGCAAGTGAGGTGCGCGCCGGTGAGGCTGCGCGCCGCGCCGGAGGCGAGGAACACTACGACGTCCGCGATCTCCTCCGGGGTCTGCAGGCCGGTCGCGTGCCCCAGCGCGAAGCCGTCCTTGACGTCGTCGTTGCCCCAGATGAGCGTGTTCATGGGCGTGTCGACGTAGCCGGGGCCGATCGAGTTCACCCGGATCCCGAGCCGGCCGCAGCTCGCCGCGAGCGACTTGGTGAGCCCGATCACGCCGGCCTTCGACGCCGCGTACGCGTCCATGCCGCCAAGCGGGAGCGTCGACATCGACGAGCCGGTGTTGACGATCGCCCCACCGCCGCTCGCGGCGATGCGGGGGATCGCGGCCCGACAGCAGTAGAAGACGCCGTTGAGGTTCACCGCGATGGTGCGGTCCCAGGCGTCGACAGGCGGCGCGAAGCCGTCCTGGCCGGTGAGCGCCACGCCCGCGTTGGCGAACAGCACGTGGAGCCCGCCGTGCTCGTCGACGGCGTGCTGCATCAGCGCGTCGCACGCGTCGGGATCGGTGACGTCGACCGCCCGGGCGCCGGCCGAGCCCCGGGCGGCGCGGATCTCCGCGGCGACGGTCTCGGCCCCGCTCGCGTCGCGGTCCGCGACGACCACCCTCGCGCCGGCCGCGGCGAGTGCGCGCGCAGCCGCGGCGCCG
>Ga0194131_10009126_pt1 | contig 12646 bp, 8 predicted proteins | sample TA2KigO120mmetaG_FD_148631 | JGI IMG/M metagenome (GOLD analysis project Ga0194131, IMG submission 148631) | Freshwater microbial communities from Lake Tanganyika, Tanzania - TA2015053 Kigoma Offshore 120m | ecosystem: Environmental > Aquatic > Freshwater > Lake | place: Tanzania: Lake... | reverse complement strand
GCGGGGGGATGGTTGGACTCCAAGCCTTGGGTCAGGACGGATACCGCGGGCGAGCCAAGCCGCGACAATGCTAACGCCGCCCGTTCACTCACCCCTTCTCGCGGGTCGCGCAGCCGTTCGGCCAGGGCCTCGACGGAGGGCGATTTCCAGTCCAAGCGCAGTCCGCGAGGGTCGGAGGGGGCGGAACCAGCGACGGGCCGGAGCCGATAGAGGCCGCCCTCGGCGGGCGCCTGACGGATGCGTCCGGTGGGGCAATGGTGAATGTACCAACTGCCTGTATCCACGACGATCAGGGATCCGTCGGCGTCCTCGAGGACATCCGACGGATGAAAGTCCGGATCCTCTGTCGCCAGAAAATCCATGTCCTCGCTGCGAAAGGTATCGAGCTCGCGGACGAGCCGATGCTGGACCACTTTCCTCGTGTTGTGCTGGGCCGAATAGAACTGATTGCGGGAAGGTCCGGCGAGCATGGGATTGCGTCCGCGCGTGAAACCGCTCAGGGCCACGGCGGGATACGAGGCGATGGCGGGCAAGAAAGGGCCGCTGATGAGCATGGGAGTTCCCTTTTGCGTGGCGGCGAGCGGGTACAACCCGCCTTCGACGAGGTGGACGAGTGCGTCGCGGACGCCGGCGGCGGGGAGGGTAAACCAATTGTCGGTTCCGATGATTTCGCCCGAGGGCATGAAATCGATTTCGATCAGATTCTCGAAACCGCGGCAGACTACCTCGACGTCGCTGCCGTCGAGCCGGCAGCGAATGAGCGCGCCGGTTTTTCCTTCGATCACGGTTCCATCGGGTTTCTTGAACCGGTAACCGTCGGGTTGTCCCATGGTCATGTAGAGCCAGCCGTCAGGTCCGACGATCAGGCCGTGCAGGCTGCCGTTGTCCTGATGACCGAAGTCACCGAGGATAGGCGTGCGGCGGTCGGCCCGTCCATCGCCGTCGGTGTCTTCCAACGAGACGACGAGGGGAGGATCGGCCACGAACAATTTCCCCTCGTGCCAGGCGAGTCCCATGGGGAACACGAGCTGATCGGCGAAGATGGAAGCCGATTCGAATCGTCCATCGCCATCGCGATCTTCGAGCGCGCGGATGCGGCACTTTCGAGTCAGCTTTTGCAGCTCCGCGTAGAGGTCGAGACCGGACGACTCGGCGACGAAGAGGCGTCCGCGTTCATCGAAACACGCGAACATTGGAAAGCGAACGTCCGGTGGAGCGGCCGCCGTCGTCACCGTCCAGCCGGGCGCGGTGGTGAACGAGGCAGCGGAAAGAGTTTGCCGCGGTTCGAAAGGCGCCGCGAGGAGCCACGCAAGGCAAAAGGCCTCGAAGCGAGCCGCGATCATGGTGGACACGCTCCGAGGGGGGCGTGACGGGGTACACGCCCCAGCTTCCAAGGCGTATCCGCGTCGTAGTTCCAGTAGTTGCAGGTGATTTCTTCCCCGGCGGCGATCGGGCGCAACGCCACGGTGGTGACCGCGGACGAGGCTTCACCGGACGGACCGCCTCCGTGGAGGGTGCGGTCAGGCGGGTGGGGCAATCCCGTGTTGGGATGCTCGGAGTGATTGATGAAGCAGGCGTGATCGCCGCTGAGAACGACGTGGAGATCTCCACGACGAACGAAGCAGAAATGGCGGGTGTGACTGAGGGCGGGTTCGGGCAGTGCCGCCCAAGCTTCAGGCGAGAAGGCCTGGTCGAACCCCGGCAGAAACCGCCAAATGGGCGTGCCTTGGGCAATGCTTGCGAGCGCGAACAGTCCGTTGCCATGGATGCCGCTGGGGGCGACGCGCGCGGGAACCAGGATCATGGTGGCCTTTCAACCTAAACGGAGCAGTTGCCCTTGCCGAATCTGCTCAAGCCTTTGCGCACCTTCGACACGCTCAACTGTTCCGTTTAGGTTCAATGCGACCCGCCTTTGATCCAGCGGATCATTTCGATCACGCGCGGCGGCTGGCCTGTCCGAAGGATGCCGATACGAAAGACTTTCGAGGAAAGCCAGATGGAAGCTCCGGCGGAAACCAGCATGAGAATGACCGTGCCGACCTGGTCGACGAGGGGCGGGTCGGCGGTGGCTCGATTCATCATGGTGAAAGGCGTGTAGCAAGGGATCCACGAAAGAACGCGCGCGATGGGGCCGTTGGGATCCTTGGGAATGAACGTCAGGGTGAAGAGCGGAACCATCATGACCACCGTGATGACCCCCATGAAATTCTGCGCTTCCTTGATGGTGTTGCAGACGCTGCCCAGGGCGAGGATGACGCCGGCGTAGAGGACGTAGCCGCATAGAAAATAGAAGGCGAACCAGGGCAACAGATTCGATGTCTTGAGCACTTCGAGCAGTTGCTGGGCGAATTCGAGCTGCGGGCCGGCCTTCCAGAGGAGCACGCCGACCAGGGCTAGAATCCAACTGCCGATCATGGTCAGGCCGATGCCGGCGATGCCCATGAGTTTCCCGAGCATTAATTCGCCGGGCGTGACCGAGGACAACAGCACTTCGATGATGCGGTTCGATTTCTCCTCGATGGTGTTGTTGAGCAGCATCTGGGCGATGCTGAAAATGGCCACCCAGAGCAGATAGACGAAGCCGCTGGGCGCGAATTGCCGGATGTAATCGGCCATGCTGACGCCTTCCTTGCCCTCTTCTTTCTTGGGATTGAGGTTCGAGAACGGGGCATGGGTGCGTTCGACCTGCCGGATCGTCTGAACGTCGATCTGTTTGGCGGTGTATTCGCGGCGGCGCACTTCGGCGTTGATGCCGCGCTCGATTTCGTTGCGCAAGGCCAGATCGGCCAGGTTGCCGCTCCAGTACTCGACCCCGCGCTCCTTGCTCATGAGGTGGGCCATTTGGCCGGGCCGGACGATTCGCTTGGCCACATCTTTCGGGATCAGCACGGCGGCGTAGAGGTCCACCGACTTGCCGTCCACGGTGATTTTGCGCTCGCCGCGCAAGTAGGGTCGAAGCCCGCGGGCGATGTTGGTCAAGCTGTCGCCGGCGGAGACACCGTCGGGCAGAGGGACCTTGCCAAATCGTTGTTTGGGGACCTCGAAGGGCGGAGCGTTGGTTTTCAGATACGGCCGCACCTGCTTCAAGAACGCCTCCTGTCCGCCCTGTTGGGAGAACCGGTCCAATGCCTGCGGATTGGTCTCGGCGAAGGCGTCGAGGAATTCCTCGATGGCGCCTCCCCCGGGCGCGGGCACAGACTCGAGATCGACCCCTTTCCCGGACTTCATTTGGGCGCGGGAATTCTTGGTGGCGTAATCGGTGAGCGACCTCAGCAATTGCCACTGCTGGTGCCGATCAACCGCTGTGTCCACGACGCCCTCGAATTCGCCCGATTGATCGACGAGGACGAAATAGCGCGTGGGAGAGCCCTTCTTTTCGAGCAGGATCGGCACTTGAATGGAAAGGAACAGAATCGCGGGAAACAAGAGCAGTCCGATCCAAAACCCCTTGGTCTTGGCGTTCTCCACGTACTCGCGGACCGCGATGAGCCAGGCGTAGCGCATGAGTGGAAGGGAAAGGGATTCAGCGGAAGGCGGCTTCCCGGGCTTCGGGGCCGACGAGATTCATGAACACCTCGTGCAGAGTGGGATCGTTTTGTTCGAATGAGCGCAGGCGGATGCCGGAACGGAAAGCCGCTTGGAGGATTTCTTGCGCGTCGAATCCCTCCCGCACTTGCAATTCCCATCGCCGCTCTCCTCCCGGGGCGGGTTCGTCGAGCGCGTTCGCGCGGGTTACCCCATGGAGGGTTTCCAAGGGGTGAATCGAGTCGGCCGTGGCCAGGCGCACCCGTCGTGGCTGGGTGCGGCGGGCGGCCTCGATGGTTCCGTCGAAAATCTTCTTCCCACGGGCGATGAGCAGGATCTTGCGGCACAGCCGTTCCGCGTGCTGCATGACGTGCGTGGAGAAGAGGACTGTGCGTCCTCGCTGGGCCAGGTCGTGGATGATTTCCTCCATGACCTGCTGGTTCACGGGGTCAAGGCCTGAGAATGGCTCATCGAGAATGACGAATTCCGGATCATGCACGACCGAGGCCAGGACCTGCACTTTTTGTCCCATGCCTTTGGAAAGCGCCTCCGTTTTTTGCTCCGCAAAATCTTTCAGTCCGTAACGTTCCAACAACGCGTGCGCCTTTTCCTTTGCCGCGCGCCTCGGCATTCCCTTCAGCGTGCCGAAATAAGCGATCACCGACCAGGCCTTCATCTTTTTGTAGAGGCCCTTTTCTTCGGGCAAATAGCCGATGCGATGACGCACCTCGAGGGCCGAGGAAGCGCCGAGCAATTGGACGGTTCCTTCGGTGGGGCGGATGATGTCGAGAATCATCCGGAGCGTGGTGGTTTTGCCCGCGCCGTTTGGACCGAGGAATCCATAGACCTCGCCCGCTTCGAGTTGGAAACTCACGTCGTCCACCGCGCGAAAGTCACCGTACAGTTTGGTGACGTTCTGCAGTTCCAGGACGGGGGAACTCACGCGCCCGCCTCCACCGCGGCCACGCAACGAGGGCAGAGCGCCGGGTGCCGCGGGTCGCGGCCCACTTCAAGTTCGCGATGCCAGCAACGCTCGCATTTTTGGCCGGGAGCAGGGGCTACTCCGACTTCGAGCCCTGGAGCGGCGGACGGTTCCAGGCGAAGTTGGGAGACGTTCAGCAATTCGCGCATAGACTGCTCCATCCGGACCGCTTGCGCAACCCTCGCGTCGCCGCCGCGCAGGACCACCTCGGCCTCAAGGGCCTTGCCGATGGTTTTCGCCTGGCGCGCCTTCTCCAGTTCGGGCAGGACCGCCTCTCGCAGCGACAGCAACGAAGCCCATTGGGATTGCTCCTCCTCGGCGCGGGCCAACGCGGCGTGAACCCAGTCGGATTCGTGAACAGAAGTGCCGGCGCGGCCCGGCAGATTTTCCCAAGCTTCGTCGGCGGTGTAGGCGAGGATGGGCGCCAGCATTTGGCAGAGGCCCGCGGCGAGACGATGCAATGCGGTTTGAGTGGACCGGCGGCGCGGGCTCCCGGCGGGATCGGTGTAGAGCCGGTCTTTGACAAGATCGTGGTAAATGGCGGAGAGCTCCACGGCGGCAAACTGCGCGATGGCCTGATAAACCTCGTGAAATGCGGAGGCGTCGTAGGCTTCGACCACGCGCGCGTCCAATCGCGAGAATTCACCGAGGATCCAGCGATCGAGCGGGTCCAGGTTCGCGTCGGGCACGGTGTCGCGGGCGGGGTCGAAATCGTACAGATTCGACAGTTGGTAGCGCAGGGTATTGCGTAGATGGCGGTAGGTTTCGCCGACTTTCTGGATCCGCTCGTCACTGACGACGATGTCGTTGCGGAAATCCTGCGAGGCGACCCATAGCCGGACCACGTCCGCGCCGTATTTCTTGACGTAAGCCTCGGCCGTTTGCGGCTTTTCGTAGCCGCCCTGGCCTTGCTTGCTTTTTGAAATCTTCTCGCGGTCGGCATCCACCATGAAACCATGAGTGAGCACCGTGCGGTAGGGTGCCTGGCCGTGGCCGGCCAGCGAGAGGAGCAGGGAGGATTGAAACCAACCGCGATGTTGATCGCTGCCCTCCAGATACATCTCCGCCCGCCAGTCTCCGCCTGGGTCCGCCCGCAATTCCGGCCGCTGCTGCAGCACAGACCGGGAGGAGGAACCGGAGTCGATCCAGACATCGAGGGTGTCCTGCGATTTGGAGGCCGCTTCGGGACCGGTCCAGTTTGCGGGCCGGAGGAGGGTCCAGAGTTCCGCCGCGGATTTTTCGAACCAGACATGGGAACCCGCTTCTTCGAACAGACCGGCGGCGGCCCGCACGATGCGCGGGTCCAGGATGGGCTGGCCCGCGGAGTCGTAAAACGCGGGGATGGGTACACCCCAGGAACGCTGGCGAGAAATGCACCAGTCCGGGCGGGCTTTTACTGCGGATTCGATGCGATTGCGTCCCCAATCCGGGATCCACCGCACGCGCGAGATTTCCTCAACCGCCCGTTCCCGGAATCCTTCATGATCCACCCGGATGAACCATTGGTCCATCGCCCGGAAGATCACCGGAGTCTTGCTCCGCCAGCAGTGGGGATAAGAATGCGTGTAATCCTCTCGATGAGCGAGACGCTGACGTTCGGACAGCAGCGTGATGACCGCTTCATTCGCCTCGACTCGGCCGTTCTTCTCCAGAATGGAGCGCCCGACGAGTTCGGCGGGCATCTGTTGATCCGCCGGGAGATCGGAGGTCAGTGCGAGGCGGCCTTCATCGTCGACGGGGGAGTAGACCGGCAGGCCCTTTTGCCGGCCCAGGCCGTAATCCTCGAGACCATGGCCCGGGGCAATATGAACAAAGCCCGTTCCGGTGGTGTTTTCGACGAAAGCATCGCCGGCATACAGCGGGGAAGGCCGGTCGCAGAAGGGATGCTGGCAGACGGTGGAGGCGAGTTGGTCGCCCGTCAGGCTGCGGACGATTTCGAAATTCGACCAACCGCATTTTTTCGCCACGGAATCGAGCAGGAGCGTGGAGAGAATCAACGCCTCGCCGCCGACGCGCACCAGCGAGTATGGAAAGGTGGAGTTGAAGGCGATGGCGAGATTGGCGGGCAGGGTCCAGGGCGTGGTGGTCCAGATGAGCACGGAAGTGCCCGGCTGCCCCTGCACCGGGAATTTGACATACACGCTTTGGCTGACGTGATCGTGGTATTCGACCTCCGCCTCGGCTAGCGCGGTGCGGCACGGAATACTCCAATAGACCGGCTTTTTGCCGCGATAAACGAAGCCTTTTTCCACGATATCCGCGAACAGCCTCAGTTCGCCCGCCTCGTAGTCCCGGTCGAAGGTGAGGTAGGGATGGTCCCAGTCCCCGAGCACGCCAAGCCGTTTGAATTGGGATCGCTGGAGGTCGACGAACGTGCGTGCGTACGCCTCGCAGGCCTTGCGAATGGCCGAGGGTTCGACGGTCGTTTCGCCGGCCTTGCGCATTTCCTGGCTGACTTTGAATTCGATGGGCAAGCCGTGGCAGTCCCAACCCGGGATGTAGGGGGCCCGTTTCCCGCGCAAGGTCGCGTATTTGACGACGATATCCTTGAGTATTTTGTTGAGTGCGGTGCCGATATGGACATCGCCGTTGGCAAACGGGGGTCCATCGTGCAGCACGAAGCGGGGGGCGCCGGATCGGCGGGCCTGAATGCGCTCATAAAGGCGGCCTTGTTCCCACCGCGCCAGGCGCTCCGGTTCGCGGAGAATCAAATCCGCCTTCATCGAAAAGTCGGTGCGAGGCAGATTCAGCGAGTTCTTGTAGTCGTGCGACATGGCGGGGGACTCCTAGCAGCCGGTGGAAGCCGGATCAATCGCGATGTTCGCCCGGGAAGGGGACGAACGGCTCGGTTGCCACGACGGCAGACCCTGTTCCATCCCGGAGTTTCCAGCTCAAAGCGGTGCCGCGGGCTTTGCACTCTTTCCGCACATAGCCCAGCCCCAGCCACTCGCGATCCGCGGTTTGGACCACGCTGGTGATCCGCCCGATTTCCCTTTCTCCCGAGAGGAGCAACGCGCCACGGTGCGGAGGTGAAGCCGAGTCGCCACCGAGCCTCAATCCGCGCAACAGCCGGGCGGGTTCTCCGTAAGTGCGGATGCGGGCGATGACCTCCTGTCCGATGTAGCAACCCTTGTTGTAGGAGATGGCGCGGCTCTCCAGTCCCGCCTCCGGCGGAAGGGTCGATTCATCCATGTCGACTCCGAAGCGGGGGATTGCGGCCGTGATTCGAGCCAACTCCCAGGCTTGATGCCCAGACCAGCGAGATGGTTTTGAAATTTCAGAGGATTCGATCCGGAGTGCGGCGGCGGCGAGATGCTCCACCGGGACGTACCAATCGTAACCCGGAAGAGCCAGCCGGGGTGTGCGCGAGAGATAACAGATTCCGAACTCAGGATCTTCGTGCCAACGAATCTCGAAGTCGCGCCACGCCGCGCCTGTCACAGAAACTTCCGGCGACACAAGCGAGTTCTTTGGCGACCGTGCCGATGCGGCTGCCACTTCAGCGGCGTGAGGACCTTGAAAGCTGAGCAGGCCAAATGCCTGGGAGGCGTCGGCGATTTGCACGTCCTCCGCGATGACGAACCTTTCCAGACGTTCCGTAACTCCGGCGGCGAGTCCTGGCTCGAAATCGAGCAGAATCTCGTTGTTCAGCACGTGGAAGAAAAGGTCCGTGTGCATTTTCCCCTTGGCGTTGACCAGACAACCGTGCCCTCCCGTGCCCACCGCCTGGCCTTTGACCTGTTGGGTGATTTGCCCGTGGAGAAAGGCGGTTCGATCGGCCCCCAGGACGCACATCCGTCCTCGCGGGGAAAGATCGAATACGGCGCAGTGTTCACGAAGTGCGCGGGTCTCGACATCGGGCCGGCCGTAGTGAAGCGGGAAGGGACAGCTTCCGGCGTCATCGAACACTGCGCCGCGATCGCGGTGCCATGCTTGAAGCCGTGATGGAGGAGAAGGCGTCTTGTCGGTCATGATCAAAGCCGGCGCAGATGAAATCCACCGTCCACGTGCAGGACCTCCCCGGTGCTGTAGGGGAAGCGTCCTTCCGCAATGGCCAGGACCGCCTGACCCACGTCGGCGGGTTCTCCTTGACGAGCGATGGGAAGCAGCCCTTCGGCAATCAGCCGATCGTATTTTTCACGAACCGGCGCGGTCATGTCGGTGGCAATGATGCCGGGACGGATTTCGAAGACGCCAATGCCATATTCGGCCAGCCGGGCCGCGAACAACGGGGTGAGCATGCTCAAGGCTGCCTTGGAAACGCAGTAATCGCCACGTTGAATCGAGGCTGCGTGGGCACTGATGGAGCCGATGGTGATGATATGGCGGCGGCTTTCGGAAGGTGCGGGGACGGTTTCAATCATCCAGCGCGCGGCCTGCTGAGTGAGAAAGTAAGGGCCTTGGACATTGACGCGGAGGAGGCGTTCGAAGCTCGCCTCGGAAGCCTCGAGCAGGTCGGCGCGCACTTCGGGCGCCACGCCCGCGTTGTTGACGAGCAGGTGAAGGCAGGTAAATCGGCGACGGGCGGTTTCGAGCAGCCGCTGGCGATCCCCGGCGATGGCGACATCCGCCTGGATGACTTCCACCGCGATGTCGTGGCCCGCCTGCCTTCCGGCCTGGAGACAATCCGACGCCGTACGTTCGGCGGCTTCGATTTGGGCACGATAATTCAGCACCAAATCAAATCCCGCTCCGGCGAGGGCCAGCGCAATGCCGCGTCCAATGCCCCGCGAGGCTCCGGTGATCAGCGCCATGCGATTCATGGCGGAATGCTGGAGTTTCGTCCGCCCACTCGAAAGCGTAAAATCGCCGGTCCATCTGCGAGCAGTGCCTCCACAGGTTGTCGGTGATGCGCGCGGCAGCGCCGTCAACGGCGGGCCCCGACCACGGGCGGATGCATCGATCTGCGAGGTGTCCGTCGGAGTGTCACTGGGCCGAAAGCCAGTCCCTGCAGCTTCGCAATCACGGACGCGATCGAGCTTGATGAGTCGCCTGGTCCTTTGGCGGTGCCGCGGCGGGTCCTCCGGACCACGTCGGCCGAGTCCTTGCTTCTCAGACCATCGTGGCAGGCATCTCGAATTTTCCGGCGATCTCGTAGATTTCCGCGCAGCGTTTGCAGGCGCCTTGTGCGGGTGACCATTGCGGGAACTGATGCCGCAAGGCGTCCAGCGTATCCGGAGCCAGGGCTGCCGCATTCGCCCACTCAAAGGTCGGAAAATGGCAGAGCGGACACGCACCGCCCGGCTGCGGCTCCTGGGCATGCCCCCGATCGCGAGGATCGGACGCAAGCCGCATGAGTTCCTCATGCTTCGGAGCGCTCTGGTTCCAGAAGTTCTTGAATACTTCCCGGCGGCGATCCTCGGGCCAAAAAGAAAAGGCACGCTCAAAGGCTGACTGGTGCGGCTCGATGCCACTCATGCCTTCATGCCCCAGGCGGGTGAGCCGTCCGTCGATGGTGATGTCCCACAGCAGGCGGTAGCGCTCGCGCACCAGGCGTTGCTGAGTTGAGTTGTAATCCGGCAGGCGCACCTGGGGCGAATACGCAAAGGCAGGATCGACCATATCGTGCAGATGCATGAATTCGTGGCGGAGCAAGCGCTGGAGTGGGCCGTCCCGCTCCATGCTTTGCAGGCGCAGGGCCACCATCGAGCGGCGGACCCCATCGCTCACATACAGTTCGGCGCCTTCCTCCCCTGGACTCCGAGCCTGCCGGAAAGCCAGGAGCGCGAGAGCGCCTGGAAGCAACGGGTACTCCGGCAATATTCCGGTAAGCCGCTCCTCCCATCCCCATTCGCGGAACCAAGTGAAATGAACTTTGAAAAAGGCGGTGTTGCGCTCGTCCGGGTCGGTTACCGCATAACATCGCTCCCGATCGGCGTGGAACCGGCGAATCTGCAACGCGGGGGTGCCGGGCCGCCGTCCGCTCGCGCAAGAACGCTCGCTGGGCGTCACAGCACACCTCTCTCTGCTCCTCATCAAGTTGATGTTCGTGCGCGAACGCCTCCTTCGCGGCCAGCACCGACATGAATTCGAGTTCAATGCAGACGTGGTCTTGGCGTTCGGCCGCGTCCGGCGACATCTCCAGTCCGAACGCGGCGTAAAAGGCCCCGAGATCCGCGAGTCTGTGCGGTTGAAACAATGGGTCGGCCTTGATATCGCCGTATTCGATTTCGTTCATCGGACAATCCCCCCGCACGGTGTGGCCAAAGCAGGTCACGTGGGCTGAGAGAAAACCTTCGAACGCGTCCCGCGTCAGTTGCTTGGCCAGTTCAGCGGCGGTCAGCATGAAGGAGACGGGGGCGGAATCCGCAAGCGTTTGCACCGTGGAACGTAGCGCCTGCCGGGTCGGATGGCTGGTGAGCCACTGCCAGCTTCCGGGTTCCGGATTCTCGTAAGCCTGGGCGAGCAGCCGGTAAAGAAAAGACCTTGCCCACGCCGAATCGATGCGGGTTTGGAGGGTGATGGGAGCTCCGGCGTTCGCGGTCGGCGCTCGTGAAACCTCTGTCCTCGTGGCGTCGGTTGAGACGGCGGCAGTTTCGGGTGAAGTGATGTGGTAATTCTCGAAAATGGACCGCGGCGGGGCGCATCGGCCGGTGCCGAAGTCCGATCTTCGTGGTGATTCAGATGGAGTTGGCATGTTGGTCGGGGCGCACGTGGAACGGCTCTTCCACGCGCGTTTTGAGGATTTTCGTGCCGTCCTTGGAATACCCGATGATGGTGTCGTCGTACAACGTGAACTTCTTCCCGCGGATTTCGGTTTCAAACACCTTCGGGCCTTCCTTGATCTCGTAGCGGAAGCAGATGCGCGGGTCTTTGCCGAAAAGCTGAAGCACGGCGAGCAGTTCGCGGTCGGGCAAAGCGTAGCGTTCGATCGCGTCATCCACGCCGGGCCCGAACATTTGCTTGAGATAGGCTCGCGGCACCCATCGCGGCGGGATGTAATACCCGTTCGGTTCCGTCCCAAACTGAGGGTAAAGCGGCAGCGCCACTTTCGCGACATGGATGAGATAAAAGAGGGGGTTAGAGCGATCCTCCTTCCAGGCGCCGTCTTTCTCGATTCGAACGAGGCCCTGCAGACGGATATGGCCCACGCAAGCCGACATGCACCGGGTTTGCATCGGCAGGCCGCGTCCCTCCGGATCGCGCCCTTCGACTCGCGGAAAACAGCCGATGCATTTCTCACTCGTGCGCGTGGTGCTGCGATAGAAGGTCTTTTTGTAGGGACAGGCTTCCATGCACTTGCGATATCCGCGGCAGCGTTCCTGATCGACCAGCACGATGCCGTCTTCCGGCCGTTTGTAGATCGCATGGCGCGGGCACGCAACGAGGCACGCGGGATAGGAGCAATGGTTGCAGAGGCGCGCGAGATAGAAGAACCAGGTCCTATGCTGCGGTGCCGCTTCGCCCTCGGAGAAGGACATCTGCCCACGCCGGCTCTTCTCCGCTCCCGCCGGATTATCCTCGAAACGGTTGGGCGCTGACCATTCCTCGTCGGTCGGCAGGTAGCCGAGGGCCTTCTGCGCGCCTTCGGGGCTGATGTTGTTCTTGGCCGCCTCGAAGATGGTCTTGCCCTTGAACTCGCCGTACGGAGCGCGGAGGTCGCGCCGAGTCCCGCCCCAGGTCTGGCCGCCAGGGTTGGCTTTGTCCAGGAGATCAAGCGTCTTGACGTCCCAATGATGCGGATAACCGCCGTAGGGTTTGGTTTCAACGTTGTTCCACCACATCGCTTCCTGCCCCCGGTTGAAGGTCCAGGTGGACTTGCAGGCCATGGTGCAACTTTGGCACCCGATGCAGCGATTGAGATTGAAGACGAAGGCGAACTGCTCGTCGGGAAATCTGGCCTCGTAGGGGAACTCCATCTCCCGTCCGAGTTGCCAGTTAAAGACGTTGCTCATAGTGGGGTGGGTTTAAGTTTCAGTGGGGGGGTGCCCGTGAGGAGCGGGGCGGAGCGCGCCGGAATCAAGATCGGAGCCCGCGGATGCGGGGGAAAGGTCTGTGGAACGATGAACCGGGGAAGGCGGATGGGAGGCAACACCGGGCGCCCAATCCACCCGCTTCCCCCAGCGGGCAAATGTCTCAGCGATCATGCATCGCACGAAAGCCTCGCCTTTGTTCATCATCACCATATGGGGTCCGGTG
>Ga0194131_10009125_pt1 | contig 12646 bp, 16 predicted proteins | sample TA2KigO120mmetaG_FD_148631 | JGI IMG/M metagenome (GOLD analysis project Ga0194131, IMG submission 148631) | Freshwater microbial communities from Lake Tanganyika, Tanzania - TA2015053 Kigoma Offshore 120m | ecosystem: Environmental > Aquatic > Freshwater > Lake | place: Tanzania: Lake... | reverse complement strand
GTTGCTCCTCAGTCGAAGATCCAGGGAGGATATTCTCCTTCGTCGCGCCTCGCCATCCGGCCTTTGGCGCGAAAACAGGACCCCGCGGAATTTTCGGACACGCTCTTAGTCGGGAGCGTGCTTCCGTTTCGTTCGGCGAGTCACCGAACGAGGCGGGCGGATCACCCGCGCTACCCACATTTCGTGGGAGAAAACTATTATGGATTCACAGCACCACCTGTCTCGTCGGGAATTTCTGGAATCGTCGGCGGTCTTGTCAGCGGCCGTCGCGTTGAACGCGGCGAACTCCAACACCGAAGCGGCGGAAGCCTCGGCTGCGCCCTCTGCCGGTTGGTTCGATCGTCCGATGCGCTGGGCGCAATTGACGCTGGTCGAGGATGACACGGGCAAGTTCGATCTGAAGTTCTGGCTCGACTACTTCAAACGCACGCATTCGGACGCCGCTTGCCTGAGCGCGGGCGGATGTGTGGCATATTATCCGACGAAAATCCCGTTTCATCATCGCAGCCAGTTCCTGGGCGAGATGGACCCGTTCGGAGATCTGGTCGCAGTCTGCCGGTAGCTCGGCATGGTCGTGATCGCGCGCACGGATCCGCACGCCACGTACGACGACGTGAAGGAGGCGCATCCGGATTGGATCGCGGTGACAGCGGACGGCAAGCCGCGCCGGCATTGGGCTTCACCGGAATTGTGGGTCACGTGCGGGCTCGGTCCCTACAATTTCGAGCACATGACCGAGGTCCACAAAGAAATCATGTCGCTGTACCGCGTGGATGGAATTTTCATCAATCGCTGGGACGGTTCGGGCATGTGCTACTGCGAGCATTGCCAGAAGCACTTCAAGCTCGCAACCGGGCTCGACTTGCCGAGAACGAACAATCCGTCCGACCCGGCGCGGCGCCAGCACATTCATTTGTTTGGAGTCTCCACCAAGGGACGCGTCGAGGGACCGATGCAGAATTCCTATCTTCGCCTGGAGAACGATTCGGCGACGGGGAAACGTCATCCGGTTTTGGCGGGCCTTGAAGACGCGCCGCGCATCATCAACGGCGTCTGGCGCGTGGAGGTCGAGCCGGTCGAGCGGTTTTACAGCACCCCGCTGACCTTGATTCCCTCTTACCCCGACCTGCCGATGGAAAAGGTTTATCCGCGCGTGGTGAAGACGGACAAAACGCAGGTCTTTCTGCGCGAGTTAGGTCGCGGGCGAATCGTGTACTTTCCGTAGGACATCGACCGCACGTTTTGGGAAGTCCTGTGCCTGGACCACGGACGGCTGCTGCGCAACGCGATTGAATGGGCTACGAACGAGGAACGGCAAGTCGTCGTGACGGGCCCCGGCGTTCTCGACGTGACCGCGTGGCTGCAAAAGGACTCCATGACGATTCACCTCGTCAACCTCACCAATCCCATGATGATGAAAGGGCCGTTCCGGGAATTGTTCCCGCTGGGCGAACAGCGCGTCCGCATCCGGCTGCCGCAAGGCAAACGGCCGAAGAAAGCTCAGTTGCTGGTGCGCGGCAAACCCGCCGCGTTTGTGGAAGGCGTCAGTTCATTGGACCTCGTGGTGCCGTCCATCCTCGACCACGAAGTCGTGGCGATTGATTTCCTGTAAAGTAGGACTGGCTTCCAGCCTGTCCCTGGAGTTAGGCCGTGGCGCGCTGGGCAACCAGGCAGGTGTGAGAGGAGTGCATTTGGCCGGGAATCCCTTTGGGATTTCTTCATGTCAATCTCCAATCTCCAGAGGCAGGCTGGAAGCCTGCCCTACTTTGGGCGCGACTGGGCGCGAGTCAGGACTAGGCCGATCAGGCTTTTCTCCAGCCATTTCATCCAGTAGCGTTCTGGTTCGTGGATCCAAGTGCGCAATACTTGAGCAAGTGCCGCGAATTGATCGCGAACGTCGAACGGCAAGCGCCCGCCATTCGCCAGGCCGCGGATTGGTTTGCGGAGACGATTCTGGCGGGGCGCATGGTCCACCTGTTCGGCTCCGGTCACAGCCGGATTCTCGTGGAGGAGATGTGGCCGCGCTATGGCTCGTTCCCGGGCTTCAATCCCATCGTCGAACTTTCGCTCAGTTTCCACAATCTTGTGGTCGGCCCGAATGGACAGCGGCAAGCAATGTTCCTGGAGAATGTTAGTGGACTGGCCGACCGCATTTTGCGGAACTTCGATCTCTGGGCCAAAGACTCCGCGCTGGTCGCTTCGTCGAGCGGGTGCAACATCGTGCCCATTGAAATGGCGGCCGGTTTCAAGCAGCGCGGACTCAAAGTCGTCGCCATCATCAGCCGCAAACATTCCGAAGCCAGCAAAAGCCAGCATCCGTCGGGAAAGAAGCTCCAGGATTTTGCCGACCTGGCGCTCGACACCGGCGCGCCGGCCGGTGACGCGATGGTGGCGATCGACGGCCTGGAGACGCCGGTGTCGCCTGGCTCCACGGTGGGCGGATGTTTGTTGGTCAACTGTCTGAAGGCGGAAGTCGCCTCGCGTTTGGCTCGCGCTGGAAGTCCGCCGAAAGTTCTGAGCGCGACGGCGGTCGTTGGAGCGAAACGGTCGGAAGAATTGTTTGAATCCGCTTACGATGAACACGCGCGGCGCCTGGCCGGGTTGTACGAGGGGCTGGGTAGGGGAGGGGAGTGATCGGTATTCAGTGATCAGTATTCAGTTGTCAGTGATCAGTTGTCAGTGATCAGTTGTCAGTGGCAGGCATGATTGAATACTGAACACTGAATACTGATTACTGAGCTCTGCCCAGCGGCAAGGTGAAGGAGAAGACCGATCCCTGGCCCACTTCGCTCGTGGCATCAACTTCGCCGCCATGCATGGAGACGATGTGTTTGACGATGGTGAGGCCCAGTCCGCTGCCGGCGACGTCCGCCGCTTCCGGAGCGAGAGCGTGATAGAACTTCTCCCAAACCAACGGCAGTTGTTCCTCGGGAATTCCGATGCCTTGATCAGCGACCGCGACCTTCGCGAAATCTCCCTCGCGAGTGACACTCACTCGGACCTTAGTGGTCCATTTCATAAATACGCTCACGTTCGCGGCAAGGGATTTTTCGGCCAGACGAGGCGCGAGCGACGAGCATATCCCGAAGTGGATCTGTAAGGAGCAAGCAACGAAGTCTGGCGAAAAAGAACTGCCGCCCTTCGGGTTGCGCCGAATTTTGCCTGGGGCTGCGTTGCTCCTCGGTCACAGCCCCACTGGCGGGGGATGCTCGCTCGTCGCGCCTTGCCCCAGGCCAAATTGGGCGCAACGAACGTGAGCGTATTTACGAAACGGACCACTTAGCCGGGGGCGGAGAGTATTTGATGGCATTGATGACGAGGTTCTCCAGCGCTCGATGAATTCGTCTGGGATCGAATTTGACCGGGGGCAGAGCGGGATCGATTTCCAGGTGGATGTCGGCCTTTTGAACGTGGTGGAAGCTGTCCACAAGTTTCTTCGCAAGCCTACCCAGATCGCCCAACTCGGTTTCCAGATCGGTTCGTCCGCTCTCAAGTTTCGCCACATCCAGGAAATCGTTCACCAATCCCTGGATGCGCCGCGCGGCGTCATCGATCAACTGCAGCGTGGTGAGACAGTCGTCATTCCAGGCCGTGCGTTGTGAGAGCAAATCGCCCGCGCCCAACTGGATCGTGGTCAGCGGCGCTTTGATCTCGTGCGAGATGGTGTGGACGAACTCCAGGTTCATTTGATGAAGCCGGCGGAGGTGTTGCGCTTCGTGGCGGAGACTCATGTCACGGATGACGAACACGAAGCCGCCGGGGCGATCCTCCCGGTCGCGCATGGGACAAAGGCTGATGCCGAGCGGCAGTTTGGTGCGCCGGTCGAGCGAAAAATCGAACTCCCCGTCCAGCAGTTCGCCGCCCTTTGCAGCAGAGTGCATCAAGCGGGTCATCGCCTCGGCCAACACGGAAGGCAGGGCGTCCTGGTAGTTGCGATCCGTCACTTCGGCCCGTTGGAGGTGGAACATGAATTCCGCATTGCGGTTGCAGGTCGGGACGCGTCCATCATGGGCGACCGCAAAAATCGCCTGCGGGACGCTCTCCAGGATGTCCAGGAAGAGGGCGTGCTCGTCTGCCACAGCGGATGCGGGAGTGGCGATGTCCCCATTCATGAACTCACCTCGCACCCGTTGCCGCCGGCACTCCTAATCCTACTCCTAATCGTAATCTTACTCTCCGACTGGAGGAAAAGATTAAGATTAAGATTAGGAGCCAGAGGCGTGCTTCGGTTCATGGAATCCTCTCCTGAAATCACCCGTTCCGGATCAACTCCAAAAAATCACCCGCCCGGGCCATCCCGCTCAATACGCTTTCGAAAACGTTGCGGACCAGTTCGGGAGTGAGGCGCAGTTGCTTCCAGACGTACTCCGGCAATTCGTGAATGAACGGGTCGCCTCCGTCCCCGATGCAAAGCGCGCGGCTCAGAATGTCCGCCGTGTGAACGATCCAGATCAATTGCCGATGCTGCCGGGCCAGCAGCGGGGCGTGGTGCATGCGGATGCCCAGGCAGAGGTGTTCGGGAAAACTCCATTTTTCGGCAAGCCAGCCTCCAATGTGCGAGTGGTCGAAGCCCAGCACCTGTTGCTCCGCCTCGCGCATCGTGATTTGCTGCCGGTCGATGAGCTTGAGGACTTTGGCGAATTCGTCCGGGAAATAGCGGACGAAGATCAGCTTGCCCTGGTCGTGGAGCAATCCGGAGATGAAGGCCTCATCGCTGTAATCGGAATCGATCGCCTGCGCCAGGGTTTCGGCGGTGATCGCCGTGGCCATGGAGTGCTCCCAGAATCCGTAATAATCGAATCCTTCAGTTTGCGTGGGCTTGAACGAACGCAAGACGGAACCCGCCAACGCCAGATTCTTCACCCGGCTGAATCCCATGATCACGATCGCATGTGTGATGCTGTGGACTTCTTGAGAGAAGCCGTAGAACGGGCTGTTGACCAGCTTCAAAGTCAGGCTCGCCAGCGCGACGTCCTGGCTGATCAGTTGGCCCACGTCCGCGGCGCTGTTGGTCGGGTTTTTGATCATGTCGAGCAACTGCTTGATCACCCCGGATAACTTGGGGAGATCCTTCGCGTTCTCGACGACCGCTCGATAGCTCTGATAGTCCGAAGTCAAAGGCGGCTGCTACGGTCAGGCCGAAGGCGGGGCTTGATTCGCGAGGGTTGAGAGTTTGGCCTGGATCAACGCACGCGGAACACGTCCGAATCGGCTCGCTGGGGAGGCTGGCCCTACCGTCCGGGGCCTCTGGCGCCTCTGGCGCGCGCGCCAGAAATCCATTTGACGCCACAACATTTAGTGTGGTATTGATCCTCCGTCCACAGCGGGTGGTAGTTCGCGTCACCTATGCGATGCATCAAATGCGGATGTGAAGAAGACAAAGTGATCGACTCCCGTACGGCTCGTGGTGGCTTGACGATTCGTCGACGTCGGGAGTGCTTGGCTTGCGGTTACCGTTTCACGACCTACGAGCAGATCGAGCACGAGGAGCTCATGGTGGTGAAACGCGATGGGCGATCCGAAGAGTTTTCACGCGACAAGTTGCTCTCCGGGCTGAGGAAAGCCTGCCAGAAACGTCCGGTTTCGCCCAAAGTGATTGAGGAATTGGTGGACCGGATCGTGGATGAGATCAACACGAAATACGACCGGGAGGTTCCTTCCATGGCCATCGGCGAACGGGTGATGGAGGGCCTCCGGCAGATCGACCAGGTCGCTTACGTCCGCTTCGCCAGCGTTTACCGTCGATTCCAAGAGGCGACCGAGTTTGTCCAGGAAGTCAAGAAGCTTGAGGAGTTGATGTGATACAACTGCACCGAGATTGCCTGCTGCTCCAAACGCTGGACGGGGATTTCATTCCGTGTTTGCCCGATCTTTTCTCGATTCAATTGGTGGATACGGAAGGTTCGGCGGTTGATCCGGAAGTGATTCGCCACGCGACGGCCGCGGTGTTGCACTACTTCAAGCATGACCTGGGACGGCAATCCATCTCGGTCGCCGAATTCGCCAACGCTCTTGAACAGGTTCTCCAAGCCGTGGGATTGAAATTGGGTTCCTCCGCAGCACAAACCCAATCCGCCTCGAAAACGGAAACCGCTGATCTGGGCGCCCTCGCCTCGCATTGTGGCGCGGGGTTTGAATTGGCTTTCTTCTCAACGATCCGCCAGGAATTGAGCGCAAGATTGGCGAAGTCGCCCAGCGTCCTGAAATTCGAGGGTCTTCGCGGATGTGTGAAAGGCCTTCTCGGCGCCAAACGCTGGAGCGGACGCTGCCAGGCGTTGCACGACCAGATTGTCGATTATCTCAGGGATTGTCTGGAAACCGAGGCGCCCGCTTCGTCGTGCCGGTTGGTGGTATTTTAGCCATCCCGCATGAGCAAAACCCTTTTCGAGAAAATCGCTGCGCGTGAAATCCTCGCGCAGATCGTGTTTGAAGACGAACTTGTGGTGGCGTTTCGAGACATCAAGCCGGTCGCTCCAACCCATGTCCTCATCGTTCCCAAAAGACCGATCCCGCGTATTGCGGAAGCCGCGCCGTCCGATCACGCCGTTCTGGGACATTTGCTGCTGAAGGCCGCGGAAGTCGCCGCCAGCCTTGGCCTCAAGGAATCCGGGTATCGGCTCGTGATCAACAACGGTCCCCATGGCGGCGAATCCGTCCCACACTTGCACTGCCACATCCTGGGCGGGCGTCCCATGAGCTGGCCGCCGGGTTGAGTTCAAAGTTCAAGTTTCCTCACCTCCGCATTTCGGAACGACTTTCGATTAACCTCAAGAACTCGTCCACGTATCTGCGGTAGCGTTCGGCATCCGTGACCAAGGACTCATTGTGGTCGCCGGCCAGTTCACGCAAGAATTTCGGCTCGCTGGCTGCCGCGAAGTTCTTTTCCGCATGATGAAATCCAATGAGCGAGTCCTCCCGGCTGTGCAGAATAAGCACCGGCGTTTTGATTCGGGCCAGCTTCGCGGGAACGTCGTAGTGAATCGTGCTGATCCATCGGACGGGCAGCCAGGGAAAAAGCTCCCCGCCCACGTCGGGCACACTGCTGAACGTGCTTTGCAGGATAATCCCGCCCAGCGGGGCCCGCACCGCAAGTTCTGCCGCGATGGCACCGCCTAGCGATTCACCAAGCCCCAGGATTTTCTCCGCCGCCAAGCCTTTTTCCTGCAGCCATCGATGGGCTGCCAGGGCGTCGGCGTAGGTTCCTTCTTCGGACGGCCTGCCTTCGCTCGCCCCATAACCTCGGTAATCAAATGCGAAAACGTTGACGCCGAGTTCAATGAGCAGCTCGAAGTAAGCGAAGCGATGGCTGATGTTTCCCGCATTCCCGTGGCAGAGCAGAACGGCCCACTGACGCCGTGGGGAGTTCGCATCCGCCGGAAAGAACCAGCCGTTGAGCCGGACGCCGTCGGATGCCTCGAAAAAGACGTTTTCCCAGGGACGTCCCAAAGCTGCGCCCGATTGCTCCAGCTTTTTGTGAGGGTGATAAACCTGGCTGTACTCAAACCAGCGAAGCACAGCCCAAAGGAAGCACAGCAGAACCAGTGTGCCAACGAGGTTTTTGAGGCGCTGCTTCCGGTTCGAGTCCATCACGCGCTCAGGATGACAGGCACGAGCGTGGCCGCAATCAAAGTCGTCCGAGATGTGCAATGCCGGGCTGGGGTTGATCCCGAATCCATTAATCCACGCCCCTGGATTCTTCGTAAACTTAATCGCAATCATTCGGTCGAGAATCCCTTGGGATTCATGGCCGAAAATGTCCATTCTCCCACTGGCAGGCTGCTGGAAGCCTGCCCTACCTTCGGCCAGACGTTAACTGACCCCGTAGAGCGCGGCGACCTTTTGGAATAACTGGGCGCAGTGGTTACACAATTCCTGGAATTTAGCCGGATCGATGCCGAGCCGCTTGGACACGCCGACGTCCAGTTGATTTGTGAACGGCTTTTTCGCGAGGTCAGCCTCGATCTTCTTGGCCGCGAGGTTCGCCAGAGAAACTGCGTCGCAGATTACATCGGCCCCTTCTTCGGGCGTGTGGTGATGCATGATTCCCAGCACGATGTTGTCGGGCAGTTTCCACCGACGCCCGATCAGCCCGCCCAATTCCGCATGGTGAACTTGAAGCAAGGTACATGTAAAAGCGGAATTGGCGTCGCGAAGCAGCTTCAAGGTCAGCGCCTGGTCGAAGGCGATCACCTTGGAAATCTCGTCCACGTCGCAGTCCGGGTTGTTGATCAGCGAGACCAGACGGGCGGTGCTCGCAGGCAGCGGCTCCAACGCTTCCGCGCGGTCGATCAGATCGTCCGGATCAATCAGATACATGCACGCACCGCGCGGCCAGGCCGCTTTTAGCCGTGAAAATCGATAAATCGGTTAAAACGGTGGTGCAACGATTAGGCGCGGCTGGGGAGCAGTCTTATGATTCAAGGGATCACTCAATTGTCAGCAATTCTCAGTTTGACTTCGGTAGGGCGAGCCTGTCCCCAGCGAGCCGCCTCCAACGTGTTCCCACTACGTCGGACACGGCTCGCCGGGACGGACTCGCCCTACCCTCAATTATGGACCAGCTCCGCGCACGGCTGAAAGAAAAAGGCGTTTTCTGCGGGGACAACGTTGAACAAGGCATCCATCTCGAGCGCGGTTTCGCGCGCTCCGAGGAGCAAGTAGCCATCCGGCCTCAGCAAGCGGCCGGCTCTGGTGAGCGCCTCTTTCCTGACATCGGGGCCGAAATGCGTGAGCACGTTCCGCAAAAGGATCACATCCAGTTCCGGCAAGGACGCCCAATCCTCAAGGAGATTGAGGGGTTCGAACTGCACCATGTTTGCATTCTCCTCCTTCATCAGATAATCGCGCCCCGATGGCCGCAGATACTGGCGCAACAACATGGCGGGCAAACAGCGGTGGGTCTCGATGTCGTTGTATCGCGCTTCCTTCGCGCGGTTGAGCGCCTCCTGGGACATGTCGGTCGCGATCACTTGCAGGTCCCAATTAAGGAACTGAGGAAAGTAGCAGTGGATGAGCATGGCGACGGAGTATGCTTCCTGACCGCTGGCGCATCCGCCACACCAGATCGCCAGGCGGCGATCCGATTCGCGTTTCATCGCGAGGGTTTTGAAGATTTGCGTCCGGAGAGCCAAAAAAGGGTGCATGTCCCGAAAGAACGCCGTGTCGCCCGGCAGCAAAGCTTCCACCGCAGCTTGATGGATCCCGTTGTCGGCCTGGCGCTCCATTTCTTCGATGAGTTGGGCGACCGCTTCCATTCCTGTTTCTTGGGCGAGGGGCAAGTGCGGCCTTCCGCGATAAAAGCTTTTCTTGGCTCCAGAAGGACCCCCGAACGGGAGGCCGCGAGATTCTTCAGGTAAGTGAAATGTTCAGGATTGATAGCCATAGAATTGCTCCTTCAGATTCTGGGTCTTGTGTCTTGCCGCGGTACTGTCTCGTTTTGAATCACTGCTTGTCCAACACCGCGACACTCCGCAGGCAGAAAACCCAGGAGGAATTTGTGCGGCGCTCCGCCTATCAACACGGCCCCGCAGATTCTCCATCGGCGCACAAGCCCAATTGAGGGCCATGCGTCAGTAAGCCGTGTCTGTTCAGCAGCGACGGGGAGCGCACGCGCCTCGCGTGCAGTGGTCGGCGCCCCCGCCGATCACACTCTTCCGTCCGCAAAGCGATTGTCTGATGATAAGTCTTCAACGACGTTCCGACCGGCGAGGGCGCCGGTCGGAACACGCGAGGGCGCGTGTGCTCCCCAATTGGGACTGCATAACTGACGAAGCTTTGCACCTGTCGTGCCAATGACGATCATTCGGGGAAAAGCCGTTGAATTCGCGGATTTCGCAGCACGCGGCACTTCGACCAGGCGTCAAGTTGTTCGCTTTCGGGATGATTGTGTCCCAGCGCTGGGACGTTTGCGGGAACTGACCCAAACTCCAAGAGGAATTCTTGCGCCCAACGATGCGGTCGGCGAGGATCATCCGCTATGAAGACGGCGGCCATCATCGGCGCGTCCAACAACCGGAACAAATTTGGCAACAAAGCAAGGTTGCGATGAACTCTGGCTCAATCCGGGGGCGGAATCGGATGAAGTCGTCGCCAAAGCGGAACGGCTTGGCCTGAATGTCATCCAGGCCTGCAGCATCGTCGGGCATGGCGTCTCGCCAGTACGCGCTAGTCTCAGGAGTCCTGATCGCGTGGAAGACCATTGAGCCTGGATTGGCTCGAACACGAGGCGCAGGTCGGTTCCGGGAAAGGCGGTTTCGCTTTCGTTCAACTCGGCACAGAGGTGTTCGAGGACTTGATCGTGTGCGGCGGAACTCAAGCGGTGCAGCCGAACCTTCAGCGTTTGATACGGCAGTTCAGCGCAGCATATTCCAGCACGGCTCGTCCCCGACGAGAACATCCGTCGGTCCGCTCCCAAAGCTTCTCCTGCTTGATCGATTCAGTGTGGCCGTCACAGAAAGCGACATTGAATTCATGGCCTTCTGAGCCGATAGAAGCTGCTGCGATTGGACGGCTTGATCGTGACGCTGTTCCAGTCTCCCGCGACGGACGGTGACTCTGCCACTTTCAACCAGACGGCCGCAGGAGCAAGGTTGTCAGTCGTCTCCAGGATGAAGCCCGGCGATGAAGCTGGCCACGAGAGAATCAGCGAGTCGCTTGTCGCGTGGCGCGTGACCATGAGCTTTGTCGAAAGCGCCGCTGCGCTCACCTGAAGGCATTGCGAGAATTGCGAGGTGTTGCCCCTGGCATCGTTCGCGGTGGCGGTGATGAATCGGCCAGCGGCAGCACTCGCCGGGAAGGTCACGTTGAAACTCGCTTCGCCGTTGGCGTCCGTGGTCACTTCCACTGAGCCGAGAAAGTTCTCACCTTCCCCGTACCCGGAAGCTGAGCACTCGCGGTTGTCATAGAAATCGAGATCGAAAACGGAATTCGCCCGACTCTGGAGCGTGCCCTGCACCGTCACGTCTTGGCCAGTGCTGACGGCGGAAGCGAGCACGGGAAAATTCTGCTTGTTATTGGGGCCACCGTCGGCATCGCCCGCGTCGTTGAGGATCACCTTGCCTGAGCCGAAATCGATGGCCAAGCCTGAGTTGCCCAAGATTGAGTTGCCTCGAATCGCGTTGCGGGTTCCATCCGCGATCATCACACCCGGGCCGCTGTTAAACGCGATCGTGTTTCCGGCGGCTGGCCCGGGACCGCCAATGGTGTTGAGGGTAGCGCCGAGGTCGATCCATATTCCGGCCTCTTCGTTACCCAAAGCCCGGCGGCCTGAGACATCCGTTCCAATGAAATTGCCCTGGATCACATTGCTGCTTGTGCCCGTTGTCAGGTAGATGCCACTGTAGCTGTTTCCGGCAATTAAATTTCGGGCGGCTTCGTTGGTTCCACCGATTGTGTTATTCGAACCGCCCCCAATTCCGATCCCAACGCCGTTGCCTAACGCGATCGTGCCTGTGGCGTCTGTTCCGATAAAATTGCCTTGCACTAAATTGTTCCTTGCCCGGTAGAGTGTTAATCCATTGCGTTGGGTGTTGCCTGAAATGCCTGAAATGACGTTTCGCGCTTCGGGAGTTGTCCCGCCGAGCAAGTTGTTGGACGAGTTTTCAATCCATACGGCGCTATAATTAGGCAGCGCGATCTCTCCAGTCACTTCCGTCCCGATATAGTTGGCCTGGATGACATTTCCGGACGAAACGATCAAGAGACCGGCACTTTCACGACTCTGAAAGCCATTGATCACCAACCCGCGCACCGTGCAATTGGCCGCAGCCAGCCGCAGACCGGCAGCCTGCTGTGCCGTAACACCGCTGCCATCCAATTCGATAATGGGCTTCCCGGCGAAACCCGGTTGCGTGGTGCCGTCAATCGATGCCGACCGCGTGATGCCCGGCAGCGGGGTCGCAGGACTAATCGTGAAGGGAGCTTGGCCCGGAATGTTGAAAGCAATGAGGTCTGCTTCCACGATCGCATTCGCGTCCAGAATCGCTTGACGCAACGAGCCCGGGCCTTTGTCCTCGGTATTGGTGACGGTAAGGGTCGCGCACAAACTGGATTGCGCAGTGAGCAGGAAGATCGTCCCTGCAGTTCGCGTTAACCATGAAGGAACGCGAAAGACGCCTTGCAACATTTGAGCCTCTAACCCCATTCTCAATGGAATCGGGGTTTGAGTGTAAGAAAGCCGTGATTTTGCTTCTGCTTCGCGGTGATTCGCGTTCCTTGGCGGCTTTTGCGACCGCACCGGGAGTGATGCCAAAAGTTGTGCGAGTAAGGTTTTCATAGAACAAGCTTCGAGTTTGTTTAAGCGACGCTCCATCATTTAGCCGCGAAAGAACACAGCGCGGCGCAGCCGCAACCGAAACGGATTTGCCGCAAAAGAACACAAAGAACACCAAATGCGATCCTTGGCACTTTCGCGGCTAAGAAAAATCCTCGTCTCAATTACCGGACTCTTCGTGTGCTTCTCTCTTGCATCCAGATGATGTCTTTGTTGTTGGGCGATGGCGCGCCCATCATTGCCAGGTTATAAGAGCGTGTCCGAAAATTCCGCGGGGTCCTGTTTTCGCGCCAAAGGCCGGATGGCGAGGCGCGACGAAGGAGAATATCCTCCCTGGATCTTCGACTGAGGAGCAACGAAGCCAGGCGGCCTTTG
>Ga0194131_10009123_pt1 | contig 12648 bp, 11 predicted proteins | sample TA2KigO120mmetaG_FD_148631 | JGI IMG/M metagenome (GOLD analysis project Ga0194131, IMG submission 148631) | Freshwater microbial communities from Lake Tanganyika, Tanzania - TA2015053 Kigoma Offshore 120m | ecosystem: Environmental > Aquatic > Freshwater > Lake | place: Tanzania: Lake... | reverse complement strand
CACGATATAAAAAGTCTGGACGGTCTGCGTATCGAACAATGTCGGTGGGTTTCGGGAGATCCCGACCGACCCGGCGATCCGGTGCGGATCAACAAGCGGGTGACCATAGAGGACGCGCAAGGAAGACGCGACTGCGAGGAGTCGGTGCGGATGTTTACCCTGACCGAACTCGAAACGCTTTTGAACGCCGCCGGGCTTGTCATCTCTCGGACCTTTGGCGATTTTGACGGACGTCCCGCCGCAGACGATGCGCCAAGACTGATTCTTATCGGAACCGCCAACGACGGAAGATAGTTTCTTTACCCTTCCAACTTCCGGCTTCTCTTTATGCCCATTATCACCCTACTGACAGATTTTGGCGGCCGAGACGGCTTTGTCGGCGCGATGAAGGGGGTCATCCTCGACATTTGCCCGGAGGCTGTCATCGTGGATATCTCGCACGATATAGCCCCGCAGGACATACGCGAAGGCGCGTTTGTCCTGCGCAATGCCTGCCCCTATTTTCCGGATGGAACCATACATGTGGCCGTAGTGGATCCCGGCGTAGGGAGCCACCGCCGCGCTATCGTCGTCGAGACATCCCGGCATCTCTTCGTAGGGCCGGACAACGGGATTTTTGCCTATGTGTACCGGATGGAAAAAGACTTTCGTGTCACGCGCATCGCCCATTCGGATTTTATGCTTCCGACCGTAAGCCGTACCTTTCACGGACGCGATGTCTTTGCGCCGATCGCGGCACATCTGGCCAATGGAGTCGGACCGAAGGACATCGGCCCCCCGGTGATCGACTGCGATCTGGGAAATATACCGGAACCCCTATACCGTTCGGATGGCATCCTTGGTCATGTCATCCACCTTGACCGGTTTGGTAATATCATCACCGATATTTCCGAAGACGATCTGCTCCGGATCGCTACCGGGCGGTCTTTGTGTATCGAGGTAGGTCGGGCGACGCTTGACAGACTTTCGGTTGCGTACGCGGATGTTGCGGACGGAGAACCGTTGGCGTTGGTAAACAGCGCCGGTCTTTTGGAAGTCGCGGTCCGTGACGGCGACGCAGCCCGCCAAATAGGTGTAAAACGTGGCGATGACGTGACGGTCACATGCGTGGGGTGAACAGGACAGCAAGCGCAACTCGGCAGTTTGTTGTTGCAAGGTCGCTCGCGACGAGGTTTCCTGCTATTCGGCGGCGTGGGCTGAGCGTAAATCGGCAAATATCGTGTGGATGCGCAGATCGGCGATACGGGAGAAATGGCGCACATTTCCTGTCACCAATTCGAGACGATGCCAGATCGCCGTCGCGGCGATCTGGATATCGGCATCCATCAGGGTCTGGCCAGAGCCGATCCGTTCAGCCCTGAGGCGTCCGAAGATTTTGGCGACTGCACCATCATAGGGTAACACGGTAATGGCAGGTAGAACCCGAGTTTCAATCTGAGCAAGATGACGATCTTTAATCGGAGAGCGAAACGCGCCCTGATAGAGTTCGCCCAAGACAATGGCAGAGGTGTACGGGTCTTCTCGGCTGACGGTCCGCAGCCACGCCAGATAGCTGGGAAGGGGTTGTTTACGCAGAGGCTCGGAGAGGGCGTCGGTATCGAAAAGGAAAGACATGGCATGTTAATCCAGACGAATCGGTCGGCGCTTATCCGAGCGTTTAACCTGACGAATCAGATCGACCTGTTCATCCGAGCCTTCCCAGCCTCCGGCCAGCCCGGCCAGTCCGGCTTCTGGCCCTGCTTTACGCAAGCGTTCCAGATGTTCCATGTCCTGGGTCGCCACAAGCGCAGCTACGGGTTTTCCGTGTCGGGTAATGACAACAGATCGTCCTTGTTCGGCTTCTCGGACACATTCAGCCAATTGCGCTTTGGCTAAAGCTAACGATATCGTTTTACCCATAGCCCTCTCCCTGCGTAATTAGCACGTCTTAAACGTTAAAACCGGTTACAATATAGACTATTTTAACCAGGATATATTGCGCGTGGCTATAATAGAAAGTGATTAATCTTGGGTTAAATAGGGTCCGCTCTGGTATTTCGGATAGGCTAAAACCCCACAAACCCGCCGCACACGGGTATGCACTGACCCGTCACATAGTCCGACAGATCGGTCACGAGAAATTCCACCACCCTGGCGCAGTCCTCCGGTACGCCGAGACGACGCAGCGGAATCCGGGCTTCCAGCGCTTCGCGAACCTGTGGCTCGCCACGGCCTCCGGCGATGGCGCGTGACGACAGGATAAATCCCGGCGCGATGCAGTTTACATTCACGCCAAATGGCCCTAACTCGGCGGCGAGCACGCGGGTATACTGAATGACACCCGCCTTGGCGACTTTGTAGGGCATACCGCCGCCGTCCCCACCCGACCACATCCCCGCCTGTGAAGCGACGTTGACGATACGTCCGTTCCGGGCCTCCTTCATCGCGCCGCTCACCGCCTGACAGCAAAAAACGGTTCCTGTAAGGTTGATGTCCATGATAAACCGATAGTGCGCCTCGTGCGCTCCGGAGGCGGTCCCCGGACGGTCTTCGGGATGCCGGAGCGCGCCGCCCGCGTTGTTGACCAGAATGTCTATGCGTCCCCATGTGGCAAGGACGCGGTCTACCATCGCCTCTACCGCTGTCTTTTGCGTAACGTCCGCCTCGATGCCGAGCGAACGCCGTCCGAGCGCGGTGATCTCGTCCATCACGGTCGGGGCGGACAATGTCTCGCCGCACTCCTGTGCCGCGTTGAGATCGATGTCGTTGACGACCACAGCCGCGCCAAGCCGGGCAAGATGTAGCGCGTATGCGCGTCCCAGACCGCGTCCGGCTCCGGTTACCAGCGCCGTTTTGCCTTTGAGTTTCATAAAAAACCCCTATGAAAAGCGTCAAGTGCGAAGGGACGGGTTATCGTCATCGCGGGAGTGTCTCGCCACGAAGGTGGCCCGAATGCCCTTGACAGAAACTGCGGTAAAAGTGATAATCGGGGCAATGCGTGTACATCACTTTTTTGTAGTAGCCCTTTCCTATAAGCCGACATCGCGGAAAATCCGCCGAGATCGAAGAATAGCTTAATCGTTTGATATAGGAGTTTTGACATGTCCTCACTGAAAGACAAGGTAATCGTAGTTACCGGTGCGGCAAGCGGCATCGGACAGGCTGCCGCTTTTTGTTGCGCCGCCGGAGGCGGCAAGATCGTCGCCGCTGACATCGACGAGGCGGGTCTGGGGCGCACGGCCGCCCGTATCGGGGCCGACGGGGGAAACGCTACGACCGTCCGGGTGGATATCGCCAACGAAGCACAGGTTCGGCGTGTGATGGAGACGGCGATGGAGACACATGGCCGGATAGACGCGCTGATCAACTGCGCGGGGGTGTTGGAAGGTCCGTTTGTCTCTCTGGACGAATTTGAAGAAACCACTTGGGATCGGGTGATCGACATCAACCTAAAGGGTTCGTTTTTTGCCGCCAAACATGCGGCAACCTTTATGAAGCGGCAGGGGGGCGGTGTGATCATCCTGATCGCCTCCGGGGCGGGAGTGCATGGTGGAAGCTCATCGGTCGCCTACGGCTCCAGCAAGGGCGGCGTCCACGGTCTTTCGCTGGTTTTGGCCGGTCAGCTTGCCGCATCGGGTATACGGGTTCATGCCGTATGTCCGGGCGGCATTTCCACGCCTCTGAAACTAAGCGTGATCGCCGCCGAGGCGCGGCTTTCGGGAAAGACGGAAAGCCAAGCGCTCCAAGAGGCATCTCAATATCTGGGCGACCCGGAAGGGGTAGGTCGAATCCTCGCCTTTTTGGCCTCTCCTGACGCCGACTATGTGCGCGGCACGGTTTCTACCCGGTAAAGGCTACCCATACAATGATCGACAAGGTGTTGCTCGCGCAATGCCGCAAGGCGCTTTTAAAACGGCGCGCCAGTCTGCTGGAACTGCTGGCCGCCGAAGTCGATCTGTCGCCCTTTTTAGAACCGCCTCAGGCGGCACGTTGGCTATACGCTATCTTTTTGCTTATCCTACGCCGTCTTCATCGAAAAAATAGCCTTCTGCTCGACAGAACGATTGCCAAATCGACGGGGCATCCGGCCTATCGACAGGCTTCGGTCCAGTCGCTTCTCATTGCCATGACCGCGCTCGGTCTGAGCCGTCGTCTGTTCGAGTGGCTCGACCGTGAAGCCCATGTAGACGCCGCCGTGTTGCAAAAACTTTCCACCGCATTGCATACCGAAATCGAACAAGTCCGTATTCAGTTGATTACCGCTTATGTAGATGCCACCGAATATCAGCTTAAAAAACACGAACACTATATGGAGGCCATCATTACCGGTTCGGCGGACGCCATCATCACGCTGGACCATGAATATATCATCTCGTCGTGGAATCAGGGCGCCGAAGCGATCTACGGGTATCGAGCCGAAGCGATCATCGGAAGCCCTATCACCGTGCTGATACCGACGGAATTACGGCATGAGATGGACGAGATTCACGCTAGGCTCCAGACAAAAGGCGTGATCAAAAACTTCGAGACGATCCGGCTTACGCGGGACGGGCGACGGATCAACGTGGCGCTTACGGCTACCCGCATTCGGGACGCGGACGACAAACCCAACGGCATCGTCTCGGTCATCGTACGGGACATTACCGAGCAGAAAGAGATGGCGCAGCGTCTCGAACGCAAGATCAACGGGCTTTTTATCATCAACGAGATCGGCCGGGCTTTGTCGCACACGACCGACCTCAACGAAATTCTCTACATCGTGCTGGTGGGGGTCACCGCAGGACAGGCGCTCAAATTCAACCGGGCTTTTCTTTTTCTGCTCGACGACGAACGCACGCATTTGCAGGGCCGCATGGCGATCGGACCGTCCAGTCCGGAAGAGGCCGGATGGATATGGACCGATCTTGCGGCGCGGGATCTGACGCTCAACGACATTTTGCGGCTTTATCGCGTCGAAACGCTCGAACAGGATACGCAAGTCAACGATGTGGTGCGCCGTATCGCCGTTTCTCTGACGGAGACCGATCACGTGCTGGTGCAAGCGATGACGTCTTGCGCTTCGCTGCTTGTGGAAGATGCTTCCACGCATCCCGGTGTACCGGAGTCGTTTTCCGCGCTGATCGGCGCCCGGTCTTTTGCGGTGGTTCCGTTGCATTCGCAGGAGCCGTTTGGCGTTCTGCTGGCGGACAACCTGATCACAGGAAAACCCATTCTTGCCGAAGATATCGAGTTGCTGGAGATATTTGCCCAGCAGGCCAGCGCAACGATAGAAAATTCGTTTCTGTACGATGTGCTGGCGGGTAAGGTACGGGCGCTCGAAGAAGCCAACAACAATCTGCGGCTGTATCAGGAAAAACTGCTCCATGCCGGACGGCTGGCGGCCATGGGAGAGATTACCGCTACGGTCGCGCATGAAATCCGCAACCCGCTGGCGGCCATGGGCGGATTTGCCCGGACACTCCTCCGTCAACTGCCGCCCGACTCGCCGCATCGGGAAACGCTGGAAATCATCATCCGGGAGGGGATGCGGCTCGAAGGACTGGTCACCGAACTGCTCGATCTTGCGCGCCCCACGCAGATTCAGACCGAACCGCACGACGTCAACCGGCTTATCCTTGAATGTCTGCAAATCCTCTCGCGGGATTTCCGAAACCGGCGTGTACGGGTCGAAAAACATCTTCAGCCCGATCTGCCGCATATTCCACTGGCTGCGGACCCTATGAAACAGGTGTTGCTCAACTTGCTCAACAACGCCGCTATCGCTATCGATCGCGAGGGGTGTATCACTATAAAGACCAAGGCTGTAGGCACTTCGCATCTGGAAATTGTCATTCACGATACAGGCAGGGGCATTCCGGAAGAGCATTTGGACCACATTTTCGAGCCTTTTTTTACCACCCGGCCCGGCCGCTCCGGTCTGGGATTGACCGTGGCGGACCGGATCGTGCGTGACCATACGGGTATGATCGAGGTCATCAGCCCACCCGGAGCCGGAACCACTTTTATCATCCGTTTGCCTCAGTACCAACCCGATCCGCTCGTTACCCGGATTCCGGAGGCCCACCTATGAACCGCGGTCCGATGGCATCGATTCTTCGATCTACCCTGACCATGGTGCTGGCCGGTGGACAGGGAGAACGGCTCCATCCGCTTACCCGCGACCGGGCCAAACCCGCCGTACCTTTCGGTGGTATCTACCGGATCATAGACTTTACCCTCTCCAACTGTCTCAATTCCAATCTACATCGGATTTACGTGCTTACCCAATATAAGTCGGATTCACTCAATAAACACCTTCGCTTAGGGTGGAACATTTTTCACGAAGAACTCGACGAATTTATCGTAAGCGTTCCACCACAGTTCCGAGGCAGCGCTGACTGGTACAAGGGTACGGCGGACGCCATTTTTCAGAATGTGTACACGCTTCAGGAAGAACGCCCCGAACGAGTGCTCATCCTCGCAGGCGACCATATCTACCGGATGGACTATGGCGAGATGCTTCAGTTTCACGAAGACAACCGGGCGGACCTGACCGTGGCGGCCGTCGAGGTTGACCGTGTCTCGGCGCAGGGGTTTGGTGTGATGAGCGTGGACCGAAAATATCGGATCACCGACTTTGCCGAAAAACCCGCCGACCCTTTTCCACACCCAGAGCGGCCCCACCGGGTGCTGGTGTCCATGGGGATTTACGTTTTTGATACGGCTACGCTGGTCCGGGCCATCAGCGCGGATGCAAGAAAAGAGAGTCATCACGATTTCGGAAAAAACATCGTGCCCGAACTGGTGCAATCGCACCGGGTATTTGCCTACCCATTCGAGGATGAAGAGGGCAAGCCGAGATACTGGCGCGATGTGGGTACGCTGGACAGTCTGTGGGAAAGCAACATGGACCTAATATCGTCGCATCCGATTTTCGAACTCGACCGAGCGGATTGGCCGATGCGAACCTATCTGGAGGCGCTTCCGCCCGCCAGAACCGTATCCGGTGGCGGGGGCGATGCAGGGGCGGTACTCGACTCGATGATCTCAAACGGCTGCGTGATCAGCGGGTCGCGCGTCGAACGTTCGATTCTCTCGCCAAACGTCCGTGTGGAAGCCGGAGCGACGGTGTCCGAGTCGGTCGTGATGGACCGGGTGACGATAGGGCGCAACGCCCGGGTCCGGCGTGCCATCATCGACAAGGGGGTCCACATTCCGGATGGTTACGAGATCGGGTACGATGCCGCAAAGGATGGGAAAAAGTTTGCGGTGACCTCCAAAGGCGTCGTGGTTGTGCCCAAAGGTATGATTTTGGATCACGGCGTGTAGAGGTGGAGCCAAATCGGAGTAGACGCTCAGAATATCTCTATGCTGAGATATCTCTTCGGGTTGTTTTTGATATCCATGATCAACCCGTCGAGGTTGACCATCAGCCGATCCATGTCGTTGTAGAGTTTGTCGTCTTTTATCAGCTTGCCTACCGTACCCTCTCCTTGCTCTATCCGCGATAGAATCGTTTCGAGCGACACCGTAGTGCGCTGAAGCCGGGCGATCATGGTATTCAACTCGTCGGAGCATTTTTCGAGGTTGGTAAGCGTATTGGCGATTTTTGTTTTTTCGGACACCGACAGTTCTTGCATGTTGCCAACGAGTTTTTCCATCCCGGCTACGGTACGGTGGATTTGCTGACGTTCCTGATTGAGCGTGGCAAGCAAGGTTTCCGTGATTTCGTGTACGTTGTTGAGACTCGTCCGGATGGATCGCCCCGACGCCGGATCGAGAAGCGTGTTGGCATTGTTGAGCAGTGTTTGCACCGAAAGACCTAGTGTATCGGCTTTGAGCATGATCTCGGACAGTCCCGGAGAACTTTTTCCGAAAAGCCGTTCGCCGGTCGTGGCTATGTCCGGACTACTACCTTTATGGACGATCAACGCCTTTTCCCCCATGACGCTGCGGTCGATGGTTTCGAGCCGTGAGTCCTGCGGCAGCGGATACGGGTCTTCAAGACGCATGAGTACGATAGGGATCTGGTTTTCGAGTCTGACCGATTCTACTTTTCCGATGCGCACCCCGCCCAGCATCACCGGATCGCCCCGGTTTACGCCGTTGACATCTTGAAATTCGCCTTCGAGCAGATACGTGTCGCTGGTGATCCGCCAGTCTTTCAAATAGAACAGCCCCAGCACGAATATGACCACGGCAAGCAAAAAGGCCACACCCAGTTTGGCCTCGTCGGGAATAAGTTTTTTTCTAACGGTGGACACGCGCATTCTCCTTTTGCACGTGCCGCACAAGGGCGGCAGGGCGCGTCTATTTACAGTAGGGTTTTAGCAAGCAGATAGTCCAGCACGAGGATCAGGATGCAGGATACGACGACCGTGTTGGTCGTAGCAGCGCCCACGCCTTCGGCGCCTGATCCGGGACGCACTTTGAAACCTTGATAACAGGCTACGGAGGTAATGGTAATTCCAAAGGCAAAGGCTTTGGCAAGACCGAAATAAGCGTCTTTGGTTCGGAAAAACTGCCGCATTCCGCGTTCGAATTCGGGAATCGAGACATCCATGGTATTGACGGCGACTACCATGCCGGAGAGTACGCCGAGCAAGTCGGCAAATACGACGAGTACCGGGAGCATGAACATACCGGCAAGGATACGCGGAATGGCAAGATACAACACGGGATCCATGGCCATGACTTTCATGGCGTCGAGTTGTTCGGTAACTTTCATGGTGCCGATTTCGGCGGCGATGGTTGCGCCGACACGCCCCGACAACACCAACCCGCCAAGCACCGGGGCCAGTTCGAGTAAGACCGATCCGAGTACGATGCTTCCGACGAGATACAACGGGACATACCCTTGAAACTGGTATCCTGTCTGCACCGATGTTACCATGCCGGCGAAAAAGGCGATGATTAAAACGATCGGGAGCGAGTGGATGCCGATTTTGATCATCTGACCGATCATGAGCGCCCAATAGTCACGGACACGCGGGAGCATGATGATGATTTTGACCACCATGCCGCCAAATTGGCCCATGTTTTCCAGCGCCCAGAGAGTCCGTTTTCCGAGGATGGTAAGCAGGTTGATCATAAAGGTTATCCGGCGATGAGCGGAGCGATGACCAGCGCGACGACCGACATGAGTTTGATCAGAATATTGAGCGAAGGACCGGACGTATCCTTGAACGGATCGCCGACCGTATCGCCTACGACGGCAGCTTTATGCGGCTCGGAGCCTTTTCGATATTCGGTACCTTCGATGGAAAGGCCTTCTTCGAACATTTTTTTGGCATTGTCCCATGCGCCACCGGCGTTGGCCTGAAAGATCGCCAGCAATACGCCGGATACGGTAACGCCGGCCAGCAACCCGCCCAATGTCTCCGCGCCAAAAATAAAACCCACCAAAACCGGGGATCCGACTGCCATCAGACCGGGGGCGATCATTTCACGGATCGCCGCTTTGGTCGATATCTCCACGCAACGCCCGTACTGCGCTTTTCCGTGCGCGGCGTCAAAAGTCCGTTTGTCCTCGTCGGACCATGTTTCGTCGGACTTATATTTTTTCATAACGGCGAGTGCGGCGGCAAGTTCCGGAATTTCTCGGAATTGTCGCCGTACCTCTTCGATCATGGACATGGCGGCGCGTCCGACCGCACCCATGGCCATGGACGAAAACAGAAAGGGCATCATGCCACCTACGAACAGACTGGCCATCACTTGCGGCTGAGCGAGGTCGATTTGGGTGATACCCGCCTGTACCATAAAGGCGGCTAAAAGTGCGAGTGCGGTCAGCGCCGCCGAACCGATGGCAAAGCCTTTTCCGATCGCGGCGGTCGTATTGCCTACCGCATCGAGCCGATCCGTACGCGCCCTCACCTCGCGTGGCAATTCCGACATTTCGGCGATGCCGCCTGCGTTGTCGGCGATAGGTCCGTAGGCGTCTACGGCAAGTTGTATACCGAGATTGGAGAGCATACCGAGCGCGGCCATGGCGATACCGTAAAGACCGGCAAAATGATAGGCGCCCATGATGCTGGCGGCGATCATCAACATCGGGATGGCGGTAGACTGCATGCCTACCCCCAGCCCGGCGATGATGTTGGTGGCCGCCCCGGTCAAAGACTGACGCGCGATGCCGGTGACGGGACCGGTATGCGTGCCGGTGTACCGCTCGGTGACGATGCCTATACCCAGCCCGGCGGCAAGCCCGATCGCCGTAGCGATAAATACGCCCATGCTCGTATAGTCTGTGCCACCCATACTAAACTGCGCCGGAAGAAGCAGGTCGATCAGAAAGTACATGGCGGCGACGGTGATGAGCGACGAACCGATGACGCCCCGGTTCAGACCGGTTTGCGGGTTGCCGCCTTCTTTGACCGAGACGAAAAACGTGCCTACGATCGACAGGACGATTCCGGTGGCGGCGATGACCAGCGGCAGGACGACAAAGTTGATGTCATAGACGCCGGCGACGAGAATACTGGCACCGAGAAGCATCGAGCCGATGATGGCGCCGACATACGATTCGAAAAGATCGGCGCCCATACCGGCTACGTCGCCCACATTGTCGCCTACGTTGTCCGCGATGGTGGCGGGGTTGAGCGGATGGTCTTCCGGGATACCGGCTTCGACCTTGCCCACAAGGTCCGCTCCCACGTCTGCGGCTTTGGTATAGATGCCTCCGCCGACGCGCGCAAACAACGCAATCGAAGAAGCACCCAGCGAAAATCCGGAGATGACGTTCAACACCCGGTTCATGGCGGTCTGGTCCGTACCAAACATACCGGTATAGATGAGAAACAGGATGCCGATGCCCAAAAGCCCTAGCCCTACTACGTTAAGTCCCATGACCGAACCGCCGGCAAAGGCCATGTTGAGTGCCTGCGACAAACTCGTTCGGGCGGCGTGCGTGGTCCGGTAGTTGGCCTTGGTAGCCACGCGCATACCAAGAAAACCCGAAAGCACGGATGTAAAAGCGCCTATCACAAACGAAAGGGCGATGATCGCGCTGGAATCTTCCTTTCCTGCGTTGGCCACCCCGAGCAGTATGGCTACGATGATAACGAAAACCGAAAGCACACGGTATTCAGCCTTCAGAAAGGCCATGGCCCCCTCGGCGATACTGGCGCCGATCGCTTTCATTCTGTCCGTGCCGCCGTCCTGTCGGGAAATCCAGACCGTTTTCCAGAACGCATAAAGAACGGACAGAACACCCGCTCCGATAGCGGTGCACAAAAGAGTATCCACCCCGGTCTTGCTCCTTTTGGTCTTGCTGTGCGAAAAAATGAGAACCTTGTCCTACCGCAGTTAAGAACCAAAAATTATAAACAAAATCGGGTTGAGAGCAAGCACTTTTTCGGCTTGTCGTTCTTCGAACACAGGTGGAAACCGAAAAAAGGGACGGCAGATCGCCTGCCGTCCCTTTGAACCAGCTTCCCGGAAACCGGGAGCGGAAAAAAACAATGACAAATCTTACCGCAATCTGAACCGTACCGGAACCGACATCCATACCGACACCGGCCGGTTGTTCTGGATGGCCGGGGTCCAAGGGATGGCTTTTACGGCTTCGACCGCCGCTTCGTCCAGCCCACCACCGATACCTTTTCTGACCTGAACATCGCGTACTTTGCCCTCTTTATCGATCAGCGCGAAGAGAATTACCGTACCCTCGATGCCTGCGTTGCGCGCCATTTCCGGATAGACGGGTTTGATAGGACGCACAGGGGCAGGCGGTGTTTCGAAGGCGACAAAAGTGTCCGGCGCGGGTAGCGCGTCCTCTTCGATGACGATTTTTTCTTCCCTGGGCGCTTCGATGACGATATTCGCTTCCTCGATATCCTGCACCACCGGCGCGACGCTCTGGCTCATTTCCGTCTGCGTGGCGATGGTCATCTCGGCGGAAACTTCCGTGTCGTCCACGGGTTCCGGAATACCGATCACGGGCTGAGAAGGCGCATTTACCGGAATGTCCGGCATGGTCGGGGCTTCGGTCAGCGCCGGCGGCGGTCCCAGATCGGCGTAGGTAACGATACGGGTTCCCGTGGCCCGGCTACGCTCTATGATGGCGTTGACCGTAAAGTACCCGGCCGCCGCTACCAGATGGAGAATGAGCGCGAAAATCGTGGCCTTCCGGACAAAGGGCTGATAAAAGAATTTCAGATCGGATTCTTTTTTGAGCGGGAAATGTTCCGCCCGGAGGATCGTTATCATGACCCGAATACCTCCATGACTTCTTGTTCTTCCAGCACGGTGATGCTGAAACGGTCCACTTTCCCAAGCTGGAGTTCGTCCATTATGTTGACCATCTGCTCATAGGGACTTGTACGTTGGATTTTGATCAGGGTCACCAATTTGGACTCGCCGCTGTGCGTTTCGGCGTTTTCCTTGTCCTTGTCGAGAATCAGTTTCTGGACTTCCTTGAACTCGACGGGTTCCGGGGTCATGTCTTCGCCGATATTCCAGTATACGCGCCCGTCCTCCAACATCCGAATGACCAGCACGTTGGATTCGGCGATTTCCACCGGAGTGTCTTCCGCAGGAATATTGAGTTCCATCGTTTGAGGCGACCGGAATACTGTCGTCACCATGAAGAAGATGAGCAACAGAAAGGCGACGTCCACCATAGGCGTCATGTCGATATGCACGCCGAGACGGGCTTTCTTTTTTCGGAATCCTCCGCCCTTTTTACCG
>Ga0194131_10009113_pt1 | contig 12654 bp, 9 predicted proteins | sample TA2KigO120mmetaG_FD_148631 | JGI IMG/M metagenome (GOLD analysis project Ga0194131, IMG submission 148631) | Freshwater microbial communities from Lake Tanganyika, Tanzania - TA2015053 Kigoma Offshore 120m | ecosystem: Environmental > Aquatic > Freshwater > Lake | place: Tanzania: Lake... | reverse complement strand
GGCGGCGGCGCTGCCGCGTCCGGGCGAGCGGCTCGAGTTCGCGGTGGAGCTGGCGGGGTTGCCGGTCGGCTCGGCCGCGCTGGCGACGGCCCGCCTGAGCGATGGCTGGCAGATCGAGCTGAGCGGCGCCACCAATGCGATCGTCGACCTCTTCTGCACCGTCCGCGGCTTCGCCAGCGCGCGCCTCGACGACGCCCTCGCCTCGCGCAGCTTCGCGCTGTGGCTCGACGAGGACGGCGAACGCAGCGCCCGGTCGCTGGCCTACGACGAGGTGCCGACGATCTGGTATCGCGCCCCCGGCGCGGACGGCTGGATGGCCGAGCTGACGCAGTACCGCTCGCCGCAGGATCCGCTCGCGCTGCTGCAGCGGCTGCGCGCGCTCGATCCGGCCGAGGGTGCGCGCGACTTCGAGGTGGCGATGACGCTGCGGTCGTTCTGCTACCGCGTCCGCTTCCTCGGCCGCGAGGATCTCGACGTCGGCGCCGGCGACTTCGCAAAGGCGCTGCGCTGGCGCGTCGAGGTCCACCCGTACGAGCAGCTCGACGCCACGACGACGCTCGGCCCGCTGCTCGGCTTCTACGAGGTCGCGATCTCGGCCGACGCGAGCCGGCTGCCGCTGCGGGTGACGCGCGAGTTCGGCTTCGGGCAGGTGGCGCTCGAGCTGACCGGCGCGGCGCTGGCGCCCGCGTCGACGCCGGCGCTGGCGGCGATCAGCGACCCGCCAGCTGCAGCAGTCGCTCGAGAGTGATGCGCGGGACGGCCATCCAGACGTCGTCCGGCAGCGCGGGCTCGAACCGGCACCACAGCCCGCCGTCGTCGGTGTCGGGACCGGTCCCCACCAGCAGGCGCGCCTCGCGGTCGGCGGTCGCCAGGTGCAGCTCGAAGGCGAGCTTCGCGAACGGATCGACCGCGCCCGGCGCCGCCAGCACCGACTCGCGCCGCGCATAGCGCAGGCACGGCGCGCCTAGCACGGCATTGGCCTCGGCGGTGAGCGTGGCGACCGCCCCGAGTTCGGTGTCGCGGCCGGCGGCCGGCGGACGGTTGGTGTCCTCGCGCACCGCCTCGACCAGCACCCCGCCCGGTTTCACCAGCGTCCAGCGCAGGAGCCGCGGCGCCCATTCGTCCTTCGGCAGGAAGACCGGGTCACGGTAGAGCTCGAGGTCGAGGTCGAGCAGTTCGCCGAGCCTCCCCTTCATCGCGAACAGCTCCCCCGGTTGCCGCGGGTCGCGCACCAGCGTGCGCCCGTCGGCGCGCGCGACCTCGAACGTCGCCGACGGCAGCACCGGCGGCGCGTGCCACATCAGGGTGAGGGTGGCCTCGGGCTTGAACGGCGTGTCGCCCGGCAGGAATTCCGCCACCTCGACCTGGTCGAGCTCGGCGATCACCTGGCCGAAGGAGTTGCGGCCCTTGCCGGGGTTGGCGCGCGCGCGGAACGGCCGCTCGATCCACCACGCGCCGTTCGGGTGCTGCTCCTGCCGCTCGACCAGCCAGCGCGGCGTGCCGTCGGGCGCGTCGCAGCGCAACGAGACCGCGATGCTCTCGATCCGCGTCCACAGGCGGCGCGGCCGCAGCGTGTCGACCCGCAGATCGAGCAGCGCGTCGACCCCCTTCTGGTCCACCGTGAAGTAGAGGTCGGGGTTGCGCTGCTCGCAGCGGGCGGTGTAGCCCTGCCCCTCGAGCAGCTTGCCGATGGCGAGGACGCGCGTGGCCTCGCCGGCGCTGACGGTCACGATCGCCTGCGGCCGGTCGGGCAGCCCGGTCACGTCGTGCACCTGCTGCGTGCGCTTGGCGGCGATGAAGTCGCCGATCTTCAGCAGCGACAGGCGCTGGGCGATGCTGGCGCACGCCTGCGGATCGGCCATCAGCGAGCGCGGCTGCAGGATGCGCCAGTCGCGCAGGCCGCCGGCGCGCACCGCGCGGACCACCTCGATCTCGGCCTCGGGATCGAGCGGGATGCGCTGGATCTCGAACTCGGTGATGGTGTCGGCCTCGAGCGGGAAGACGCGCTTGTCGCGCCACTCGCGGAGGTTCTGCTCGAGGACGTTCGGCACCTGCTTGCCGCTGCGGAAGATCGCCTCGCCGTCGGTCGTGGCGAGGATCTCGTTGCCGGTCGGGTCGTCGTTGCCGTAGCGGACGGCGATCTCGCGGCCGCCGCCGCGGACGGTGGCGGCCATGCGCGGCGCGACCAGGCCGGCGCGCAGCAGGTCGTCGGCGCCGCCGGCGAGCGGCTCGCGCCAGCTGTCGCGCAGCGCGCCGAGCAGCGTGCGGACGCTGGTCGGGTCGGCGACGTCGCGCAGCGGGAACGGATCGGCGGAGGTGGCCTGCTCGTCGCCGTAGCGCACGTCGACGCCGCCGCCGGGTCGCCGTTCGAGGCGCATGCGCACGCCCGAGAGCAGGAGCACGTCGATCTGCTCCCACTGGCCGAGGAGCTCGGCGTCGATCAGCGGCGCCCGCCCCGCCGGCGGCGCCGGCGGATCGCCGAGGAAGCGGATGGCCAGCCACGCGAGCACGCCGAGGAGCAGGACCACCAGCGTCGTGCGCAGCTTCATTGCGATCAGTTCCGACGGGCGAAGGCGACGGCGATGCCGGCCAGCAGCGCCAGCGCCGGGATCGCCACCACGACGTAGAGGAAGATGGTGCGGAACTCGGCCGGCGTCAGGTCGACGCGATTCAGGTCGAACGGCCGCGGCGCGATCGAGATCAGCTGCTCGCGCGAGGCGAGCCAGTCGATCGCGTTCAGCGCGAGGTCGCGATTGCCGACGCCGGCGGCGACGTTCGGATCGTCGAAGACGCTGGCGGTGCCGACGACCACGGCGCGACCGCCCGCGTCGCGCCGCTCCACCGCGACCGCCAGCACGTAGGGGCCGGCCTTCTGCTCGCTGCCGGGATCGAAGGCGCGGTTGCGCCGCCCGCCGGCGTCGGCGAGGTCGAGCCACGCGTCCTTGCCGCTCCAGGCGATCGGCTCGACCGCGATGTCCGACTGCTCCTTGCGGCCGAACGGCCGCAGCGCCGCGACGTCGAGCCAGTGGAGCCGCAGCTGCTTGGTGCGCAGCGGCTGCACGATCGCGTGGGTCGAGGAGTAGTCGAGGCTGAAGAACTCGTTCGGCTCCGAGCGGACCTCGCCGACCTTCGCCTCCTGGCAGACCGGATGGGGCTGCCGCGCCACGCCGAACACCTCGTCGAGCAGCGGGAAGTCGAGCGCGTTGGTCGCCGCGGGCGACAGGAGCACCAGCAGCCGGCCGCCCTCGCGCGCGTAGCGGACCAGGGCCGCGACCTCGGCATCGGGGATCGACTTCAGCGGGTCGGCCACCACCAGCACGTCGCAGCGCTCGCGGGTGAGCGGCGCCCCGCCGGTGAGGTCGACCGCCTCGAGCCGGTAGTTCTGGCCGATCAGCGCGCGCGCGAACAGGCTCAGCCCGAAGTTGCCGGCGGCGTCGCGGCCGGCGACCTCCGGGCTGCGCTCGCCGTGGCCGACCAGGAAGCCGACCGTCGCCGCGCGCTCCTCGCTGACCGACAGCAGCGCCTTGACCAGCGCCTCCTCGTCGCGGAAGCCGTGCAGCACGGCCTGCTGCAGCTGCTCCGAGCTGCGGGTGCCGGCGTCGTATTCGGCGAGGTCGGCCATCCGCAGCACGCGCCGGCGATCGCCGCGTTCCACCACCGCGAGGTTGACCGCCGGCTCGCCGAGCTTGCGCGACAGCTCGCCGATGCGGGTGAGGTGGCCGGTCTGGTTGGGATCGAACGCGTGCAGCCGGATCGCCCCCTTGCTCTGCAGCTCGAACTCGCGCACCAGGTCGTTCAGGTGGACCCGGATCGCGTGGATCACCCGGTCCATGCCGGGCGAGAAGCCGCCCGACTCGTTGTAGGGCGACGGCCGGAAGCAGGTGTAGACGTCGATCGGGCCCTCGAGCTCGGCCAGCACCTTCTGCGTGCGCTCGGCCAGCGTGAACGTCTGGCGCGAAGTGAGGTCGAGGCGGGTGCGGATCTCCGGCCGGAAGCAGAGGTAGATCAGCAGTCCGCCCACCAGCGGCGCCAGCAGCGACGCCAGCGCCACGTTCGCGCCGATCGCGAACTTGCGGCCGGTGGTGAAGGTCGCTCGCCCGTTCAGCGCCACCGCTGCGCCTCCACGCTGCGCACGGTCCAGAACAGGAAGACGACGCAGGAGACGACGTAGAACGAGACGTGCCCGAGGTCGATCAGCCCCTTCGAGAACGAGTCGGCGAAGTGGCGCGCGATCGACGTCTCGACCAGGAAGCGCTCGATCGACTCGACGCCGATGAAGAAGGCGAGGAACGGCACCAGCAGGAGCAGCAGGTTGAACACCGTCGCCAGCAGCGCGGCGAGGATCTGCGACTGGGTCAGGCTCGAGGCGAACAAGCCCGCCGCGGTGAACAGCGCGCCGAGCAGCAGGATGCCGAGATAGCTCGTGGCGAGCGGCCCGGCGTCCGGGATCGCGCCGTAGGACTTGGCGATGGCCAGGTAGAGCAGCGAGGGCACCCAGATCGAGGCGTAGAAGGCCAGCCCGGCGAGGAACTTCGCCAGCACCACCTCGACCTCGGCCACCGGCGCGGTCAGCAGCATCTCGAGCGTGCCGGAGCGCCGCTCCTCGGCGAACTGGCGCATGGTCAGCAGCGGCGGCACCAGCACCAGCACCAGCCAGACCAGCGGCGACTCGCCGAAGAAGAGGCGGACGGTGTCCTCGACGTTGCCCTGCGACAGCTGCAGCGCGAAGTAGAACGAGAAGCCGTTGAAGATCAGCGCCACGGTCAGGACGAGGTAGTGGATCGGCGTGAGGTACAACGACTCGACCTCGCGCGCGAGCAGGATCGCGAGCTGGCGCACCATCCTCATTTGGCGGTCTCCCCGCCGGCAGCGCCGGTCACTCCGAGCGCGGTCGCCGCCGCCGCGGCCTCCTCGGCGCCGGTGCGCTGCGCCGCCTGCGCGGTGATGTGGAGGAAGAGCTCCTCCAGCGTGCGCTGCTGGCGATGCAGCTCGCGCAGCGGCAGGCCGGCCTGGCGCAACGCGGCGGCGATCGCCTCGCGCGGATCGGCGCGGTCGGGCTCGAGCGTCACCCGGACCCAGCCGTCGGCGAGCTCTTCGGCGCGGCTCGCCTTGGCGCACTGGCGCAGGATCGGCGCGAGGACCTGCAGCGCCGCGTCGCGGGCCGCCTTCACCTCGACCTGCACCCGCGGCGCCTCCTGCAGGCGCTCGGCCAGCTCGCCGACCCGGCCGTTCGCCAGCAGCCGCCCCTTCTGGATGATCATCACGCGGGTCGAGATGCTCTCGATCTCGGCCAGGACGTGCGACGAGAGCAGCACCGTGTGCTCGTGCGCGAGGCCCTTGATCAGCTCGAGGACCTCCTTGCGCTGATGCGGGTCGAGGCCGCCGGTCGGCTCGTCGAGGATCAGCAGGCGCGGACGCGAGATCAGCGCGTCGGCGAGCCCGACGCGCTGCCGGTAGCCCTTCGACAGCTGGCCGACGATGCGTCGCCGCATGTGCAGCAGCCCGCACTGCCCCATCGCGCGCTCGACCGCGGACTTCGCGTCGCGCGCGGCGACGCCCTTCAGCCGCCCGCGGAAGTGGAGGTACTCCTCGACCCGCAGCTCGGGATAGAGCGGGACGTTCTCGGGCAGGTAGCCGAGCAGTTGCCGGATCTGCAGCGATTCGGCGAGGACGTCGAGGCCGGCGACGCGGACGGTGCCGGCGGTGGCCGGCGAGTAGCCGGTGAGGATGCGGATCGTCGTCGACTTGCCGGCGCCGTTGGGGCCGAGGAAGCCCATGACCTCGCCCTCGGCGACGTCGAAGCTGACGTCCGAGACGGCGAGCACGTCGCCGTAGCGCTTGGTGAGGTTCTGAACGGAGATCAAGGTTTCGTGTGCGCTTGCGGGGGAAACGAAGGGGCCCGGCATGATCCGGGCCCTTCGCTGCAAGTCAAGTCAGCGCAACCACTTGCCAGTGCAGTCGGGGCCTGGTCCGGACGCCACGCGACAGCGTTGCCGCCGCGCTCGCCCGGCCCGAGAGCGAATCGCGTTCCGCCGCCGCCCCAGCGCGACCGCCGGCCGGTTCCGGAGCGCCGCCGCCCAACCCGCCGCGACTCAGTCCCTCGCCGCCCGCCGCCCGCGCGTAGGCGGAGCGAGACAAGGCAGATACGAGGAGAAGTCACCCGAAGTCTGGCTCCGAAAGGAGCCAACGAGGGTGCTGCGACGAAGCAGATGAGCCCTCGCAGCCCGCCGCCCGCCTACTTCACTTCGAATTCGGCGTCGACAACGTTCTCGTCGTCCTTGCCGCTCTTGGTCGCCTTGCCTCCGGTCGGCGGCGCCTCGCCGCCCGGGGCGGCGCCCGGTCCGCCCGCCCCGCCGCCGGCGTTCGCCTGCGCGTAGAGCTGCTCGGAGATCTTGTAGAGCGCCTGCTGCAGCGCCTCGAGCGCCGACTTGATCGCGTCCGGGTCGGCCGACTTGGTCACGCCGTCGAGCGCGTCGCGCTTGTCCTGGATCGTCTTCTTCACGTCGGCCGGGATCTTCTCGCCGTGCTCCTTCAACGCGCGGTCGGCCTCGATCACCGCCGCTTCGGCCTTGTTCTGCAGCTCGACCAGTTCGCGGCGCTTCTTGTCCTCGCCGGCGAACTTCTCGGCGTCGCGCCGCATGCGCTCGACCTCGTCCTTCGACAGGCCCGAAGACGACTCGATCTTGATCGACTGCTCGCGCTTGGTGCCGAGGTCGCGGGCGTGCACGTTGAGGATGCCGTTGGCGTCGATCTTGAACGTCACCTCGATCTGCGGCATCCCCATCGGCGCCGCCGGGATGCCGTCGAGCTTGAAGCGGCCGAGCGTGCGGTTGTCGGCGGCGAACTCGCGCTCGCCCTGAAGCACGTGGATCTCGACCTGCGTCTGGTTGTGCGACGCGGTCGAGAAGGTCTCCTTCTTCTCGGTCGGGATGGTGGTGTTGCGCTCGATCAGGCGGGTCATGACGCCGCCCTTGGTCTCGATGCCGAGCGACAGCGGCGTGACGTCGAGCAGCACGAGGTCGGCCGCCTCGCCGGTGAGCACCGCGGCCTGGATCGCCGCGCCGACTCCCACCACCTCGTCGGGGTTGACCGTGCGGTTCGGCTCCTTGCCGAACAACTCCTTCACCAGCGCCTGCACCGCCGGGACGCGGGTCGAACCGCCGACGAGGATCACCTCGTCGACGTCGGCGGGCTTGAGCTTCGCGTCGCGCAACGCCGACTGGCACGGGCCCTTGCACCGGTCGAGCAGCGAGTCGATCAGCTGCTCGAACTTGGCGCGGGTGACGTTCATCTGCAGGTGCTTCGGACCGCTCGAGTCGGCGGTGATGAAGGGCAGGTTGATCTGCGCCTGCATCGACTGCGAGAGGTCGCACTTGGCCCGCTCGCAGGCGTCGCGCAGGCGCTGCAGCGCCATCACGTCCTGGCGCAGGTCGATCTTGTTCTCGCGCTTGAACTCGTCGGCGACCCAGTTGATGAGCGCCTGGTCGAAGTCGTCGCCGCCGAGGTGGGTGTCGCCGTTGGTGGAGAGCACCTCGAAGACGCCGTCGCCGATGTCGAGGATCGAGACGTCGAAGGTGCCGCCGCCGAGGTCGAACACGGCGACGCGGCCCTGCTTCTTCTTGTCGAGGCCGTAGGCGAGCGCCGCCGCGGTCGGCTCGTTCAGGATGCGCTCGACGGTGAGGCCGGCGATGGCGCCGGCATCCTTGGTCGCCTGGCGCTGCGAGTCGTTGAAGTAGGCCGGCACGGTGATGACCGCGCGCGTGACCTTCGAGCCGAGGTAGGTCTCGGCCGCTTCCTTGAGCGCGGTGAGGATCATCGCGCTGATCTCGGGCGGCGTGTACTGCTTGCCGCGCACGTCGACCTTGACCAGTTCCTCGGCCCCGCCCACGACCTTGTACGGGACCATCTTCTCCTCGGTCCCGACCTCGCTGTGGCGGCGCCCCATGAAGCGCTTGATCGAGTAGACGGTGTTCTTCGCGTTCGTCACCGCCTGGCGCCGCGCGGCGTGGCCGACGATGCGCTCGCCGTTGTCCTGGAAGCCGACGACGGACGGCGTGAGGCGCGCCCCTTCGGCGTTGGCGATCACGACCGGCTGACCGGCTTCCATGATCGCGACGACCGAGTTGGTGGTGCCGAGGTCGATGCCGATGACCTTCGAGCTACCCGACATGTCCGAATCTCCGTGGCAGGTTGCAGCGGGCGACGAGGCGCGTCCGCCTGTCTGGTGACACGGCGCTAGACCAAATCGCGTGCCCATCTCCCCCCGGGGTCGCCCCGGGGAGGGCCGACAGGATGGCGCACCGCCCCGGCGAGCTGGCGCGACCGCGACAAAGTGTCGCTCAACCCGGAGGAGGCGGAACGTCGCCGGGCGGCGGCGCGGGCGGCGGCGCGGTGCGCAGCAGCAGGCGGAACGAGGTGCCGCGACCCAGCTCGCTGTCGAAGGAGAGCGCGCCGCCGAGCTCCTCGAGGATCCGCCGCGCCGTCGGCAGGCCGAGCCCGCTGCCGCCGGCCTTGGTCGAGAAGTAGGGATCGAAGATCTGCGGCCGGGCATCGACCGGAATGCCCGGGCCGTTGTCGATCACCAGCACCTCGACGCCGTCCTTCGCCCGCCGGCTGCAGACCAGCACTTGCTCGCGCCCGCTCTTCTCGGCGGCCGGTCGCTGCGTCAGCGCATCGAACGCGTTGTTCAGCAGGTTGAGCAGCGCCTGCTTCACGTAGTTCGCGTCGATCAGCACGTCGGGCAGGTCGGGCTCGAGCACCAGCTGCACGTCGACGCCGGCCGCGTGCGCCTTGGCGGCCCAGAATTCGACCACTTCGCGCAGCAGGGCGTTGGCCGACTGGCGCACCGGTTCGAGCTTGTAGCCGCGCGCGAAGCGCAGGAACCCGTCGAGGATCTCCTCGAGACGCGCCACCTCGCGCTCGAGCACGCCGACCCGCTTCAGCATGCGCTGCTCGCGCGGGCTGCCCTGCGCGTCGAGCTCCTCGCGCAGCATCTGCAGGTTGACCGACATCGCCGACAGCGGGTTCTTGATCTCGTGCGCGAGCCCGCTCGCCAGGGTGCCGAGGAAGGCGAGTCGCGACTGCCTGCTCTTGTTTTCGCCGCCGGCCATGCGTTGCATTGTGCCCGTGCGAGGGCCGCGATGAAGACGCCGATCCTGCCCGCCCACGACGCGGAGTCGATCCGCGCCGCCGTCGTCGCTGCGGCCGCCGCCCTGCGTCGCGGCGAAGTCGTGGCGGTGCCGACCGAGACCGTCTACGGGCTGGCGGCGCTGCCCGGACACGCGGCGAAGCTGGTCGCGGCCAAGGGGCGGGACGAGGGCAAGCCGTTCGCCTGGGCCTTCGCCGATCGCGCCGCCGCGGCGACCCTGGTCGACCTCTCCGCCCGCGGTCCGCGCAAGCTCGCGGAGCGCTTCTGGCCGGGCCCGCTGACGCTGGTGGCCCGGCGCCGCGATGGCGACGGGACGCTGGGGGTGCGCGTGCCCGGCCACCCGTTCTGCACGGCGCTGCTGCGCGAGCTCGGCACGCCGCTGCTGCTGACCAGCGCCAACCGCTCGGGCGCGCCTGATGCGGTCGATGCCGCCGGGGTCGCGGCGGCGCTCGATGGCGCGATCGCGCTGATCGTCGATGGCGGACGCGCGGCGCTCGGCCAGGCGAGCACCGTCGTGTCGTTCGCGGCGGAGCGGCCGCTGATCCAGCGCGAAGGGTTGATCGATCGCTCGATGGTGCTGCGCACCGCCGCACGGCAGGTGCTGTTCGTCTGCTCTGGCAACACCTGCCGCAGCCCGATGGCGGAGGCGCTGCTCCGTGCGCGCTGGGCCGCTCGGCTCGGCCTCGCACCCGGCGACCTGCTCGCCCACGGGGGCGCGGTCGGCAGCGCCGGGACCGGAGCCCGCGCCGGAGAGCGGGCGAGCGAGGAGGCGGTGGAACTGCTCGCGGCGCGCCAGATCGACCTGACTTCGCATCGGGCGCGGCCGGTCAGCCTCGATCTGCTGCGAGCCGCCGATGAGGTGCTGGCGATGACGGCCGGTCACCTCGGTCAATTGCGCCAGCGCGCACCGGAGCTCGCGGCGCGCTGCGTCCTGCTCGACCCCGATGGCAACGACATCGCCGACCCGATCGGCGCGGGGATGCGCGCCTACCGTCAGTGCCTCGGTCAGATCGAGCGCGCGCTCGAGCGGCGCTTCACCGACCTGCTCGGTTGAGCCGGCCGGCGGCGCGCGAGCGCGCTCACCGTGCCGGAGTTCTCAGGCGACGGAACCCGTCTGCAACTTGGAAGCGAGCCGGATCGTCTTCAGCCGCTCGCGCACGCGACGGCGCTCCCGGACGCTCGGCTTCTCGTAGTAGGCGTGGCGCTTGATCGCCTTGGTGACGCCTTCGTTGTTGCAGATCTTGCGGAGGCGGCGGAGCGTCTTCTCCAGCGGCTCGCCTTCCTTCGGTTGCACTCGGATCATGGGGCTCCAGGTCTGAAAAACGGCACTGCCGGAACGGCACGCTGCTGGGATCGGACCCCTTCGCGGCGCTGCCGCACGGCGGGCCCAAGACCGGGCTTTCGGACGATGGCGGGCGCGAACTCCAGTTTCCGGCTCACGCCGGGATCTGCTCCTCTTCGGCACGAATCACCGCCAGCACCTCGGCCGGCGTCTTCGCCTCGAGCAGCGCCGAACGGAACTCGGCGCGCGCGAACAGCTGGGCGATCCCCGCCAGCACCCGGAGGTGCTCGCGGCTCTGCTTCCGGGGCGTCACCAGGCAGACGAGCGTCCGGGTCGGCTGGCCATCGATGGCGTCGAAGTCCATGCCGCGGGCGAGGATGGCGAGGCTGACCAGCGTCGACTGGATCGGCTCGTCCATCCGGGAGTGCGGGATGGCGAAGCCGTCCTGCATCCCGGTGCTCGACTGCTTCTCGCGCTCCGTGAGCCCCTTCAGGATCGGGTCGCGCCAAGCCGGCTGCGCCTGCTTCGATGCCACCAGCAGGTCGGTCAACCGCTCGATCACCCCCCATTTGTCCATGCCATCCAGCCCGACGACGATCGCGGACTCGGGGAGGACGGCAGAGAGACGCATGAGGGATGGATGACGCGTGGTTCGAGGGAAAGGGGGCGAACGGCCGCGAGGGGGCGGGACGATACGGCGCCCCGGTGAGAGGCGCAAGCAAGCGCGAGCGGCGACGGCGCCGGCGATTCCGCGGGGGAATACGCTCGGCACGTCCGGGTCGAAGCGCCTTCGACACGCGCGCATGGAAAGCCACTGCGCCCGCGATACAATCCGCCGACTTCGCCGCTTAACACCTTGATTTTGCGAGGTTTAGGGCGAAGTGACCGCGGTCCGACGCCAGTCGCCGGACGGCGGCAGAAGTTTCGGCGGAGGAAGCGCGGCCACCGGGCAATGGCGCCGGGCGCTGCGTCACGCGGCGAAAGTGGGAAGCGCCGATCCGGTGCAGGGATCGGGCTTCGAGCGGACTACGAAGGAGGGGCGGAGTGCTTACCGCAGCGAGCTCTCGGATCGACCTGCCGGCCGCGGGTCGTGCGCCGGCGAACCGACTGCAGCGGCCATCCCGCGGTGCCGGGCGCGGTGCCGTGCGCGCGGTCGCCGCCGGCATTGCCTGGCTTGCGCTTGCCGTCGGCGTCGCGCCTGACGCGGCCGCCCAGGCGGTCCAGCCGCAGGGCGACGACTACGTGATCACGTTCGACGAGATCACCGGCACGGATCTCTCGGAGTTCATCGCTTCGTACCAGCGCATCACCGGCAAGGTGATCCACTACGAAGAGAAGGACATCAAGGACACCAAGATCTTCCAGCTCGGCAGCAAGCGCGTGCCGAAGGACCGGCTCGACGTCTACTTCGGCGCCGTGCTGCGCAACCTCGAATACCTGATCGTGCAGTTCGGGCCGGAGGACGCCGGCTTCCTCGCGCTGCGCAAGCTCGGCCAGCAGGCGCGCGGTCAGCAGGCGCTGAAGACGCAGGCGCAGATCGTGCTGCCGAGCGAGCTGTCCCGCCTCGCCGACAACCCGGGCCTCCTGGTGACGACGTCGATCACGACGAAGTACCTGCCGGCGCGCGAGGCCGTGACCACGCTCAACCTCTACTTCTCCGACACCGCGACCGAGAGCATCCGCAACATCGAGGGCACCGACACCATCCTGATGACCGGTTTCGCCAACAACCTGCAGGGGATCGTGCGCCTGCTCGGCGAGATCGACCGGCAGCCCGACGACTTCTATCCCCGGCTGGCCAAGCGCAAGCTCGATCACGCGGTGGCGGACGAGATCCAGCCGGTGCTGAAGGAGCTGATCGACGCCTACATCGGCAACACGTCACGTGCCGGAGCCGGCGGCCAGGGCGGTCGCCAGCAGCGCAACCCGGCCAGCGTCGGCTCCGAGCCCGAGCCCAACGTCATCGCCGACCAGCGTTCCAACACGCTCTTCATCACCGCCGGCACCAAGACGATGGAGAAGGTGCTGGCGTGGATCGACCAGCTCGACGTCGAGGTCGACCCGCGCGGCGACACGCACGTCTACCGCCTGCGCAACGCCAAGGCGGAGGACCTCGCCAACGTGCTCCAGAGCGTCGTCGACGGCTCGCGTACCAGCGGCAGCAGCAGCCGCCGCGGCGGCGGCCCGGCGGGCGGCGGGCCACAGGGCGGCGGCGGCGTGCCGG
>Ga0194131_10009111_pt1 | contig 12656 bp, 14 predicted proteins | sample TA2KigO120mmetaG_FD_148631 | JGI IMG/M metagenome (GOLD analysis project Ga0194131, IMG submission 148631) | Freshwater microbial communities from Lake Tanganyika, Tanzania - TA2015053 Kigoma Offshore 120m | ecosystem: Environmental > Aquatic > Freshwater > Lake | place: Tanzania: Lake... | reverse complement strand
ATTCGTTTTCGACTGCGATGGATTTCAGACCGTTGGCAATCTCTCGGATATGCCCGAAACTGGCGAGACACATGTATTTATCTTTGCCGAGGTAGGTCTCGATTTTCTGACACTTGGCGGGGGATTCCACGATGAGGAGGGTGCGGCCTGTGTGACGGGAGCGAGTAGCGACGGCGGCGGCGGAGGCGGGACGAGTAGATACGGCGGCGGAAGAAGGCTTGATTTTAAACTTGGGTGGCATTACAGTTGTGTATATTGTAAATGATATACAACATACACATTCAATTTTATACTTGTTTGCCTACACTATACGATTCAAATCCCCGCTTAAACACATCTCTCGTATATTACTATATTCGATGTCCATTTCCGTAGGTATTCAACTCGGTGTTAGCGCGGGTGTTTCGTTGGAGTTCAATACAATCGCCACAATCCAGAAATTATTCGACAAATATAGTGTTTTTATTTATGGTATTCGCGACACCCCTATCAATTACGATGAACAAAATGACTGCTTTGATAAAGGTATTTTAGATGTGCTTATGCGAACGAAGAGTGAAGATGAATTCAACGCGAAACTTGTTGAGATTGCGGAGTTGAGAAAAGACGAGAATATAACATGCCTGCGTAGAAGGAAAGAATATGTTGCGCATGACGAATACGCAGCATATAAAAAGTGTTTTATTATGGACGATGACGCTGAACCCGATGTGGAATACAAACCATTCAAACTTGGCGAACTATGGTTTGAATTTTTTGACCACTGTTCATCGTTGGGTGCGGATTTTGATATCGACCGTAAATCGAGTTATGATACGGTAGGTAGCGCACATAATTTTATGGCGCGTATAAAGAAAAGTGTCGAAAGTTTCAAGGAACTTGGCATTTCCGAAGAGCATATCGATATTACACATTATAATGTATTGAGTATGTAAATGAACACCGATTCCGTCGCCAACTCCAAATGGTATAAATCTCTCAGGCAATCCCCCCTCACTCCACCCAATTGGGTCTTCCCCATCGCATGGACGATTTTGTATGCGCTCATCATCGCGTCGGGTGTCGTATTTCTCTCGTCGCCTGCCATCAACACTATCAGTGCTGGCGTGAGGTCGGTCGGGTTCTTCTACTATTGTGGTGCGTGGGTCTTTAATCTCTCATGGTCGCCGCTCTTTTTCACCCTTCAACGCCCGGACCTTAGCTTCGTCGTGATTTTAGGGATGCTCGCATTCATCGTGCTTACAATCCGTGCCTTTTACTCAGTGAGCCGCCTCGCGGCGTATTTACTCGTGCCGTACATGCTGTGGGTATCCTTTGCGACGTATTTGAACGGATATATTGTTTTTATGAATCCGGTGCTGCCGCGGTCCCTGCCTCCTGCGCAGCCTTGAAATCCGCCCAGCTCATCTTCTTCTCTGGAATTGCCGGTCTCGACGTCTTCGCCGCTTTCGCCGCCATTTTCTTATCTTTCTTTGCCTGCTCTGCGTCTAAATTCTCGGACCGTTTGAGCGCACTATCCACATAAATACTCTTCAAAATTTTACCAACTTCGAATGAACCTTCATGTTGGTCCAATTTACCGTCCTCGATCTCTCGCAAGATTTGTATCATCCTGAACAGAAGTTTTAGGTCGATTTCGCCCTTTTTCAATTTGTTGAATAAATCCGTATAGAACTTAAAGAGAAAGGCGCAGCGAGACACGCAAATCGCGTCAAATTGTTTGGGGTTGGATTTGGCTAAACGCCCGTAATCCTGTCTGAGTTTTATCATGGTAGTGACATCGGTGTAAATCTGCGAACTATGCTTGACGCGGCGGATAACCTCGGTATGGTCTTCTGTTCCATTTGCCTCGATGAGTTTTTGAAGGTGAATGCGTTGTTCGTCGTCCATTTCGCGGATGATGTATATACTATATAGATAGTATTTAGACTTCTTTCAAACGCGTTGCGACCAATTTTTATTCGCAGGTATATATATATATATCAATAATCAGTAAGACGTAATAAAAGAAGGAAGAAAGGTCATGTCACTTAAAGTTCAAGAAGCACCGCAAGCGCCGAGTTATGCTGCGGCAAGCATTCAAGTGCCGGCAAATATCGCGACACCGCAAGCAACGATGGAAAATGTAAAGGCGCAACAAAGCCAGTTAAATGCTGTGAATACACTATCCGGAGGACGCCGTAAGAAACATACCGCAAAACGTGGTAAGAAAAGCCGCGAATACAAACACCGATCATTTATTCGCACATACAAAGGTCGGAGATATCAGGAAACGCACCAGCAGCAGAAGGGTGGTGCGGGAGAGAGAATTCCGATTCCACAGGTGGGTTCAACATGCACGGGTGGGCCTCAGTGTGCCGGTGCGCAAAATGCGTCGCTCACCGCTTTACATAATCAAGCACAGTCGAATAGCATCAACGACGCGTATGTTACGCAAAGCGGCGGCGGCGGCAAACGAAAAACGTTTCGAGTGTCTCATCGTCGTCATCGTGATCATCGTCATCACAGTCAGTCGCTCTCATCTATGATAGCATACAACATCAAAAAGGTTATGCGAAAGGTCTTCTCATAAGATGTGAGAAGATTGTCTGCGGCGGCGTAAGCCAACGTATAGTTATTATATGCGTGTAATATAACTGAAGACGTGTTATATCTCGTCGGTTATTTCGAAGTCGTATTAAATGAAATCAACAGATGTCGTTTTTTCAATCATAATTATCGTCGTTTTTTTAGGGTTATACCTTTCGAATATTTTAGCGATAGGCATGAAAAAAGTAAAAGATAATTGGCCGCTATACCGATGTAGTCCAGCGGTCATGCCTTTCGCCAAATTGTTCGGCCATGATGTCGGAGATAACTTCATGCAGTGTATTCAAACCACCCAAAGCAGTTATATGGAATATCTTATGATGCCGTTGAATCACGTGATTTCGTTGGTTGGAAGCGTCGCCACAAAAATTGTAAAAGACACGGAAAATATTCGCGGTTTCATCGGAAAGCTGCGCGATAAGATACTGTTTGTTGTGAAAAATATATTCGGAATATTCTCGAACATTCTTATCGGGTTTCAACGCATTATTATTGCGATGAGAGATTTAGTAAATAAATTGGCGGGCATTTTTGCAACGTTAATGTTCGTGATGTCGAGCGCGCTTATGGTGATGAAAAGTCTGTGGGGAGGAATTTTTGGACAGATGGTGCGGTCGCTCGGGCGGAAGTAAGTGTTTGAATTATATTATAACGTGTTAGTATAACAACGACATAATAAACACAATGGCTTACGAACGTGGCTCTATTATGCTGGCTCACGCCGCGATGATTGGTGCTGTTATATATATGATGATGCGGTTTGTGCTGAATCAATCAGCTCTTGTCGCGGAAGACCGGTCGATTGTGATAGCTGCGATTGTTCTTATTTATATGGTGATGTTTGGACATGGAATGCCGAATCAGTTGAACCGTAATCTTTCGTTTTTATCATAACAAAAAGTCTGTAATATACAAACAAAAAGTCTGTAATATACAAACAAAAAGTCTGTAATATACAAACAAAAAGTCTGTAATATACAAATATATCTAAAATATATCTGTATATACGATAAAGTGATGGCAGAAGCTGTCGTAACCGTCATATTCAATAAATTAAATTCATATTTAATTGATTTAGGAATCATATCAAAAGTAGTGAGCGATAAAGCGTTAGGTAAGGTTAAAACTACAACTCGTGATTCCATTTTAACGTCATTACAAGATTATGCGAAACAAGGATCGTCAGACGCCTCCGAAAAACTAGAAAAACTCAAAAAACAGCCTTTGTTTGAACGACTGAATTATTTATACGGGGATAAAACATTCTCTGAGCGTTATGGAATCGACATCGTGAAAGTATGTTTCGTTATTTTTATTTTCATGTCGGCAGTGACATATTTCCAAATACAGAATAAGTTACTTGATGTAAAACGCGACTGGCCAGAATATCGTTGCCGCCCAGATGTGATGCCTTTTGCTGGGTGGATTAACGCACCAGAGGGGGTGAGTCCGATGGAATATACGAAACAGAATTTCATGGAATGTAGTGCCAACAGCACGAAAGGCGTATTTGACCGTCCGATGAGTATGGTGTATGTGATATTCAACGTTATCATGGGAATATTCAAGAATATACTGGAAGTCATCGAGAAATTTCGGCTGTTATTTAACCGGATGAGAGATACTCTCAAGAATATATTTTTAGCCGTATTTAACCGTATTCAAAATGTGCTCATTCCGATTCAAAATATGCTGATTAAGATGGTCGATTTCTTCGAGAAAATAAAAGGTATTCTCGCAACATTTTTACTAACATTCGTTGGTGCGTTATGGTCGTTTTATTCTCTGATTGGGTCGATTTATGAACTAGTCATTATCATATTGATTATTATGGTGATTGTCATTATTGTTCTTTGGTATATTCCTTTTGTGGGTTGGGTTCTTGCGATTGCTGCGATCGCGGTTTTTTTGACGATTGCGATTCCACTTATTTTGTTGGGTATTGTTTCGCGACAAATTACACGTCAAAGAACCAGTCGATTGCCTTCTCCTGATGATTGAAATGTTTTAGGAGAAGAATATAATCTATTGATTTAGTATAATTAGTATCAACGTAACGAATGAACTATAAATTGGTAATCATCGTAGTTGTCGCTCTTTTTATTGGAGCCAACTTGATGTGTAGTTGCTGCCGATATCCTGTCTTTGATTATTTGATTGGACGCGGCGGTTCGCTGATGGAAGGAGTTGAGAATCGTGATGCTGGAACACCTGGGTCTGATACATCGGTTCAATCCGCATCGAATGACGCACAAGATATGATTAAGAAGAAGCAGTCTGTCCCGGATATTATTGCCAAGACTGCCGCAACTGTTGAACAAGCGAAGAAGGACGGCATGACCGGAGCGAAAGAAGGGTTCTTACCCGATTTATTTAAAACCGGAATGGGTGTAGTGTCGCAAGTCACAGGAGGTTTGGCCACGCCCGCTCCACGCGAAGAAGCGATTCCAGTAAAGAAGGACGGTCGCGAAGGTATGGCTCTTATGGGTTCCGACATTAACGAAGTCCAAAATGGTGATGTTGCTGGCATGTGGGTCACGAAAGCCAACACGTATGCGTCTGAATTTGGTTACGGCGTTATGAATAATACTGGAAGCGCATATACTGCCGACGAGCCCCTTAAGAACGGCGAGTTGGTGTTGTTTGCGAAGAATAAGTTCAAACCAGAATGCTGCCCCGCACCCTATTCATCCAGCACCGGTTGTGTGTGTATGACCCCCGAACAAATCAACTACTTGAATACGCGTGGAGGCAACCGCACTTCGGATTCCGGTGTCTAATACGCTTACGCGTACGCTAACGCTTACAATATTTCATGTTGTTCTGAGAGATAGAGAACAATATGAAAAAAATTGAAATGTTTTTTTCTGCTTATGACTGAATACAGCGATCAAGCAAAGCAAGAACGAACGAATACAGAATGCCTACCAAATACACGACTTTCACCGAAGAAGAATTCAAGTTTTTCAAAAAGTTCGTCCAGAAGATGAAAAATGATGACTTGGAGTTCGAAAAAGAAGAAGTCAGCAGATTTGCTGTTGGATTGAAGATGATGTTGGAGAACCTCAAGGAATACCAGAACCAACGCCTCAAAATCAACAAGGAAAGCCGTGAGAGCAAGATGGCGGCGCGCAAGGAAGGCGGTGGTGGCCGCAGCAGCAGCGCAAAAATGACCGGCGCCGTCAAGCTCGTCCCGATTGATCTTGAGAATGGTATATTCACGGTTGAAAAGGTAAAAATCCCCGCTGCCCCCGCCCCCGCTCCTGAACCCGTCGTCGAACCCGTCGTCGAACCCGTGGTCGAACCCGTGGTCGCTGAACCCGTAAAAGAAGATACAATAATGATCACGACCACGACGACGAGACATACCGAAGAAACAGTTGGAACTATATTCATGCCTCATGTGAAAGGTGTGAAGGAACTGAATACATATATCGAGCATATTTCCAAGCTTGTGACAGACGTGACACACGAGTTTCAAAATGACCTGAGACAAGAGAAGGCGGTCATTCGAAGAAGTCGGATTTGTCGCGGCGGACCGAACGTTTCTGCGGAAATGTGCGAAATCGCACACAACGACTTCGTGTATCACATGACAGATCTGCCCCAGTCAAGCGAATACATTCAAACGACCGGAATTTTACTCGGAAGCATTGAACAACTTGAAAACATTCGAAAACTACTCGTCACCAACAAGCAGCAGAAGAAAACAGCGATTCGACGAATTCGAAGCATCATTAAAGGTATGCGGAAGAACGCAGCCGACAACGACATCGATGAAGACCAATACCAAGAACTTGAACCTGAAACGACCGAAACTGAAAAAGAACTGCGTTCGCTGATTGAAATGACCAAAGAACACCATCGCGCGATTTCAAAGCGTCTCATCGAAGACCAAGTCGCCCCCATCATACGTGTCTTGCGAACCAGGCATATTCTTGCCTTCAAAACAGCGGCGGAAAACACTATCGGCGAAATCATTCAACATGCTGAAAAATGTCGAGCATTCTTGTTGCGGTGCCGGTGGCTTGCTCTCGTCGAATACTGTGCTTCTGCGTGGTGGTTCGAAACACAAAAAGACCCGATGGACTCGTCATACTACCAAGTTACTGCGGTTATCGTCGGCGAAGAAGAGGAAAATGAATTCAAGCGGTTCAACCCCAAAAAACAATACACCGCATTTCTTGACCAGTTGATGAACACAGACATTCGCATCGTGGTGACCGGCGACGACAGTCGAAACAGAGTCGCACAGTATGACCTCACGAGAGAGCTGTCAGAAACGATTCTTACAGAAGACGCAATCAACGCATTTGAAAACGAACAAAACGACTTGGTGATTCGCCATTACGACATACAAACAACGATTAGCGAGATGAGTGAGTGATCACGAGACATCAGCAGCAAGCAAGCGCAACACACACACACGGACGACCGCGACACAGGTAAGCTCAGGTAAGTATTTTTTTTACAGATTCAAGTATTTCGTCGCAAATCTCTCCAATCGGCCGAACCAAAACTGGGTGACTAACAATCTCGTTGTATTCTTCATTCGTCATATGTTTCATACGCTGAATAACATCGTTAATCTCTTCCTTTGTCGGATTTTGGCTCAGGTGAATAAAACGACGTGGATGAAAGAATTCAGTAACACGTGAAGACCCCCAATACACCGGAATAACACCCGCTCTAAGTCCATTTACTAATTTCTCCGTAATATAATACGGTTTATAGTTGTTTTCCATCGTAATCGCGAATTTCCCTCTTCGATAAAACGTTGTCATTTCATCTGAGTTATAACTCCCCGGAACAACAAACCCGACATTATTATCGTATTTGCCTCCTGAGAATACTGGCATTTCATTTTTTATGCGGTTGTAAATTTCTAAACGTGTCTTACCATGAGTTCCATTCGATAGAATGATAGACGCAAAGTTTGGCGGTATTTCATTCGGAATGGATTGCGCTGGGTTTTCTAACTCTTTCATTATCTGCGGATTTGTAATTACAAAAATAACAAAGAGCGGGCATTTTACGAAGTTCGCTCGTGTCTCTTCGAATCCTAATACACAATCATATTTATCTACATTTTGTGTGCTGGCGTAGTCAGACTCACCTGTGTATAATATCGTTGCGCGCCATTTTTTGTAGTTCAAATAAGAATAATTACCAAAAATCGACTCCACCAATATTGTAGCATCATCCGGTCTTGAAGTCACATAAATTGGAGAGTTATATGTTTTCTCTAACAACTGAACAAAAAAGGTACAGTCCATGATATCTGTTTTCTCTGTAAATCCAGGCCAGAAGTTATTAAAGAATACATGGATCGCAGGTGACCCGGATGACATACTATAAAAAAATGATGTTTTTTATTATTATTACGGGTACTGTTTATATACGTTTTGATTATTCCATTCCATTACAAATACAAACTCAAATTCATACGCTTGTCGTCGTTGGCCTGTTTCACCAACTTATCCACAACCTCATCCGTGACCGAGAATGGAAACGTAACCTTCAGCGACATCTCCTTTTCAAACAGAGGTGTGTCCGGCTTGATGAGACGATACAAGTTCAACTTGCGATGGACGACTTCCAAGCACCGCTTCAAGTTGCGAACACCCTGCTCGCCTTCGGTGTAATTTTCGACGATGTGCTCGATGACTGTGTCCGGAATCACGATATCACCTTCACGAAATCCTACCTGCGCGCAAATCTTGGGGATGAGATACTTCTGTGCGATTTGCGTCTTGTCCTTCTTGTTGTAGCCGCTCGTGTTGATACGGTACATTCTGTCGAGTAGAATCGGATTCACCTTACTCTCATCGTTGTAACTGAATATGAAGAGACACTTGCTGAGGTCAAAGTCAATTTCGGCAAAGTAGCGGTCATGGAACTGCGAGTTCTGACTCGTGTCGGTGAGGTGTGTCAGGATGCCGACGATCTCCTCGCCTTTCGCAGTCTCGCTAATTTTGTCGAGCTCATCGAAGTAGATGACGGGGTTCATCGAACCGCACTGGATGATGATTTCGACGATTTTGCCCCATGTGCTGCCTTCGTATGTATAGGAGTGACCCTCCAAGAAGCTACTGTCGGTAGCACCGCCGAGTGCGATGAATGCGAAGTCGCGACCCAAGATTTTGCTGATACCCTCCTTCACGAGGGAAGTCTTGCCGGTTCCCATCGGCCCCTTGATTGCGATAGCACTACCCATCGCACCAGGGTTGGAAATCCATTGACCGACCATCTGCATAATCTGGAGCTTTGCGTCGTTGAGTCCATACACAGCGGTGTCGAGTGTTGTCTTCGACGCTTCCATGAACTCGCTACAACGCGCCAGTCCGTCTTCAATCGTAAGCGGCAGGTTCTTGGTTTTGTTGAATGGAATCTTCATGAAGGTATCCACCCAGTTCTTCACCTTGTAATACTCACCGCACCCTGGCTCCATGTGACGCAGCGAATTGATTTTTCGCATGGCGATGGCCTTGAATTGGACCGGAATGTCTGTTTCCAAAAGGGAAAGCCGGTATGGTTTTTGAATGATACTTACCGCGTGGATTTGTTTCAGGTCGGCGATGACCTTCTGCTGCTGCTCGGGTGTCATGTGGCGGCGGAAATAGCGAAGGTCATTCGTAGAATTCTTCTTCCTGAGAAGCGTTTTGAATTCTTTGACGTTCAACTTGTCGCGCTTCTTCTCGTCGTTGCGGAGTTGCTGTTCGATGTCTTTTTGCTTTTGCTTCATTTCTTCGAGCTGCTTCTTCATGAACTTGTTGGCTGCAAGTGAAGCGTTGGCCGACATCGTAGTTGTCAGCGACTGAATCGTCTCTTTGATTTCAGCGAGCTTCTTCTTGTTTTTCTCGCAACGTTGCTCCATCTCCTTTTGATGCTTCTTGTGTCTGGCGATTTCAGCTTCGCTGCTGCCGTCGCTGCTGTCGCTGTCGTAGTTGTCGTCATCGTCGCTGTCGTCATCGTCGTCTTCGCTGTCGTAGTCGCTGTCGTCTTCGTCGTATTCGCTCTCGTCGTCGCTGTCGTCTTCGTCGTCTTCTTCGCTGTCGTCTTCATCCTGTGATTCTTCTGCGTCTTCGTTGTCGCTCTCGCTGTTTTCGATGGCGTCATCTTCATGCTCACTCTCGTCGGTGAAATCATTCTCACGGTCATCTTCTTCTTCATCGTCGTTGTCGTCTTCACGGCGGCGGTTGTTGCGACGGCGGCTGCTGGTGCTGCTTTTTTTTTTGTCTTTTTTGCCAACAATCGCAGCAGCAACCACCGATGACGCAAGAGCTTCTGCGATTTTTCCAACAACCATGTTGGCCGCATCTGTTTTGGTTTTCTTTGTAATTTTTTTTCCATTTTTGCCGGTAATACGACGCTCGTGCTGCTGCTGCTGGACCGAAACAGACGACGCCGAACTCTCACCTTCTGAGTCAGAACCCGACCCGGTGTCAGATTCAGGAAATCCTTTGTTGTCTTCATCGTCGCGGTGCTTCTTATATGTAGGCTTTCCACCGCCAATGAGACGAAGAACTGTTCCGGAGCCATTCTTCTTATTGTTCTTCTTGATGGTAAAGGGTGCCATCTTCTTGTAAATGTAGTTGTGCTTGTTCGCTGACATTCATGACAATGGCAAGAAACGATTTCAATTTTTTCGGACTCTCGCGTGTATTCGCATTTATCATTCGAAAAATGGATTTTCAACAAAATTGAAAACAATCTAAATAGTATATAAGAACACAAAACAACATCAAGGTTCATAACAATGGCGTCGTCATCATCCACTATTCCGGTTTCGAAAATCATCGGCATTCAATTTAGTATTATGTCGCCGGAGGAAATATTAAAGGGGTCTGTCGCTGAAATTACGAACCGGGAAACGTATGTGAATAATAAGCCGGTGATTGGGGGTTTGTTCGACCCAAGGATGGGGCCGATTGACCCCGGCGTCATCTGCCCGACAGATGGATTGGATTATATGAAATGCCCTGGCTACTTTGGACATATAAAGCTGGCCCGTCCGGTGTTTTACTATCAATATCTAGGAACGGTGGTGAAGATTTTGCGTTGTGTTTGTATCAAGTGTAGCGCACTTCGAATCAGCAAAAGTGCCAACAAGCAGTTTCTTTCCTTGCCTGCGGATGAGAGGTGGTCGCAGGTGTTTCGTATTGCGAGCAAAATCAAGCGTTGCGGTGAAGACACGGAGACCGGATGCGGCTGCCTTCAGCCAACTCGGATTACGATGAAAGCAGGACTCGGTAAAATATACGCAGAATGGGATAACGTGAAGGGAGTTTTAGAAGAGACGACGCAAGCAAGTATTGCGGGGAGTGCCGCGGAAGCCGACAAAGACGGTTCGCTGTCGATGAAACTGACTCCTGAAATCGTGATCAAAATCTTTCGCAGAATCAGCGATGAAGATGTGGAATTCATGGGATTTAGTCCGGTGTTTTCGCGGCCAGATTGGATGGTGTGTCAGGTTCTCGCGATTCCACCACCTGCTGTTAGACCGTCAGTCAAGATGGATGGTTCGCAGAGGAGTGAAGACGATATCACGCACATCATCGTGAATATTATCAAGGCGAATACGACACTTCAAGACAAAATCAACGAGAACGCACCGGCAAATGTGATTGATGGTTGGCATATGATGCTTCAGTATTATGTCGCCACCCAAGTGAATAACAATATTCCGGGTTGTGCGCCGGTTGCTCAGCGTTCGGGTCGCCCTCTGAAATCGATTCAGGAACGCTTGAATGGAAAGACGGGTCGTGTGCGCGGGAATTTGATGGGAAAACGTGTGGATTTTTCGGCTCGTTCTGTCATCACTCCCGATCCGAACTTGTCGATTCGCGAACTCGGTATTCCGTTGAAAATTGCGAAGAATATTACGAAGCCGGTTGTCGTGAATGACAGGAATAAGAAATTCTTGCTTCGGTTGGTTCGCGCGGGTCCTGACGAGTATCCAGGCGCGAAGATTCTGGAACGGAAGACGGGCGAATCGATTTCGCTTCGTTATGCCGACCGCGCGAATATTATGCTGAACAACGGTGATATCGTTCATCGCCACATGATGGATGGCGACGCGATTTTGTTCAACCGTCAGCCGACACTTCATAGGATGAGCATGATGTGTCATATTGCGCGGGTGATGTATCAGGGTGATACGTTTCGTATGAATGTGGGTTGTACGAAACCTTATAATGCGGATTTCGATAAACATCTCTGTCGGAAACAGGAGGCGTGAAAAGCGTGTTACCTCCTAGTCAAAAGTTGTTAAAGTTAGTTACATATATTATATTAGTAATGACGTGCCATAATACAAACATACAATTATCAAATGAAATTTTACGTGATTCATCAAAAAGATATTGTGAGATTTACAAGATACAAAACAAAACCACAAATAAGGTTTATGTAGGCCAAGCAGTATCTCATATATTGAACCATAACAAATATCGACCATACGGTCATATTGGGCGGTTTAAAACTCATATATCTGAAGCATTTTCAAACAAAAAACATCAATCGCATTATTTGAATAATGCTATTCGTAAATATGGTAAGGACGATTTTACGGTAGTTATTTTAGAATATTGCGATCTTGAAAATGCAAACGAAAGAGAGAAGTATCACATAATTTCAAACAATAGCATATTTCCGTATGGATACAACCTGAAAATTGGAGGACAATCTGATTTTACACATTCAGAAGAAAGTAGAAAAAGAGTGTCCAACGGGTTGATTAATCATTACAGAGATACAAAATATATTCGTTTTAAAGATATTCAATTGTCTTCATTCAAAGAGAATGTAGATGATATGATAAAACCTTTGAAACGGTATAACATTCAGTATGGATGGTATGTGTATATTAATAAAATAAAAAGTGATTTTGGCGGGGTTCATATAACTTTGGAAGAAAGTAAGAATATGGCCGTTGAATTCATATATTGCTTAAAAAAACAACTTTTGGCGAAACACCTTGTTGCTGGAAACCCCTTAGAGCCTTTACTACCACTCTCGGACGGAAACGTCTGCGAGGAACTCGTTTAATTGACGAACCCAACGGT
>Ga0194131_10009110_pt1 | contig 12656 bp, 12 predicted proteins | sample TA2KigO120mmetaG_FD_148631 | JGI IMG/M metagenome (GOLD analysis project Ga0194131, IMG submission 148631) | Freshwater microbial communities from Lake Tanganyika, Tanzania - TA2015053 Kigoma Offshore 120m | ecosystem: Environmental > Aquatic > Freshwater > Lake | place: Tanzania: Lake... | reverse complement strand
ACCGAGCACGCCCACCACCATCACAATGAGCGACGCATCGCGCGCCGACTGTGCGTCGAACGAAGAGAGATCCATGCCGCCTAAATACTGCCAGCCACAACTTCATAGACTGCGTATAGGAGGCGAGTTGCACGCGGCACACAGATGAATGATCAGCCAATCTCCATGTCGCGCAGTGGACCACCGGAGACCGTCTTGCCAGCAGTTGACGTCGCCATCATTCACGCTCTGAAACAGGCGCAGGCGGCATCACCTGCTGCGCGACGCGACGCGATTGCCGCAGTCGTCGCCAAACATCCGACGTGCTTGCACGCGTGGGCGGCGCTCGGCCGTGCGAGCACACCCGGTATCGATGCGTACATGGCGTTTCGTGTCGGTTACCACCGCGGTCTCGATCAGTTGCGCGGCAGCGGCTGGCGCGGTTCGGGCTTCGTGCGCTGGCAGCACGAATCCAACCGCGGGTTCCTGGAGTGCCTGGAAGGCTTGGCGGTGAATGCTGGCATCATCGGCGAGGAAGCCGAAGCCACGCGGTGCCAGCAGTTTCTCATTCAATGCGACCCACGAGGTCGCGGCTGAGCGCCGCCCGACAGCACCCAACGAAGTTTGCGCTCGGCGCCGTGCTGGTTGGCGGGGCGAGTCGTCGGTTCGGCAGCGACAAAGCCGCAGCGCAGTTCCGTGGTCGCACGCTGCTCGACACAGCACTTCTCACCTTGGGTGGCGTAGGGCTGGCACAACTGTCGTATGTCGGTGGAGCGGCGCGCGACACGGTGCCACCTGACGTGGTGCATCTCGCCGATGCACCGGAACTCGAGCCGTGCATGTTGCGCGGCGTGGTGAGTGCGCTCGAATGGGCCCAGCAACGACAACTCGATCGGGCGATGATCCTTTCGTGCGACATCCCGCTCGTTACCGCGAATACCGTGGCGCGCGTGCTCGGCGCACTGCACGACACGACCGCGAACACGGGGCACGATATGCGGCGACCACACATCGCCGTCGCACACGGCGAACGCGATCACTGGTCGTGCACCGCGATTCACTGCGATGCACTCATCAGTCTCCGCGCGTCACTCGCGCACGGCGAGCGCGCCATGCATCGGGCGACCGCTGCATTGCGCGTCGTAAGGGTTGCCGTAGCGGAGCACGAACTGACGAACGTGAACGACCTCGCCACGATGGAGGGCATCACGAAAGATTCGATGATGCATGAGTAGGCTCACTCGCCGTGTCAATCAGGGAAATCTCCGCCGGCGAACTCGCAACCATCCTCGAACGCGGTGGTGCAATCATCGATGTGCGCGAGCCCGACGAGTATCGCGAGGGCCATGTCCCGGGTGCCCAGTTGATTCCCCTGGGTACGGTGCCCGAGTCACTCGACGCCTTCCGCAAATCCGTGCCGGTGTACGTGGTGTGCCAGAGCGGTGGACGCAGCCTGCGAGCCTGCGAGTTCTTGCACAACGCCGGGATCACCAACGTGGTAAACGTGGCGGGCGGCACGATGGGTTTCGCCGCCCTCGGCAACGAGCTGACGAGCGGCGACCAGCCGTGATTCGCGGGGTGCCGGCGTGAATCTCGCCGAGCACTTCGTTGATGATGATGCAGCGTTAGCCGACGTCGTCGCCGACGCAGCCCGCGCGCCGCTGTACGCACTCGACACGGAGTTCCACCGCGAGCGGACGTACTTCCCCCGACTCGCCCTGGTGCAACTGCAATGGGGGACGACGAACGTGCTCATCGACCCGCTGGCCGTCGACCCTCGGGGGCTGGCACCGCTCTTGCGCAGCGACAGTCTTGCTGTGCTGCACGCGTCGCAACAGGATCTCGAAGTTCTGCAGTACGCGGTGGGCTGCGTACCGAACCGCATGTTCGACACCCAACTCGCCGCCGGTTTCATCGGCTACTCCACGCCGTCGCTCGCCAACCTCGTGCAGTCGTTGTTGAAGGTCACGCTGTCAAAGAGTGACCGTCTCACCGACTGGATGCGCCGCCCACTCACCAAGAGCCAGAGCGAATACGCGCGCAGCGACGTGGCCTATCTCGAACAGCTCTACATGCGCATCTCGGCGCGGCTCACCGAACTGCAGCGCACCTCGTGGGTCGAGCAGGCGTGCGAAGAACTCCGGCAGCGCCCGTGGGGCGAGAGCAACCCCGATGACGCATGGCTGCGGATCAAGGATGCGCGCGGACTGAAGGGTGCATCGCGCGGTGCCGCCCAGGCACTGGCGGCGTGGCGCGAGCGGCGGGCGATGACCACGAACGTGCCGTTGCGCCGGGTGATGAGCGACATTGCCCTCGTTGGGATCGCCCAGGCCTTGCCCGATTCCACCGAAGCCCTGGCCCACGCCCGCGGTGTGGACGAGCGGTACCTCGGCGGCTCGCTCGCTCGCGAAATTTTGGCGGCGGTGCGCGACGGGCGGGAACGCGTCGTCGAAGTGGAATCGAACGGGCACGATCCGTTGGAAAAGCGCCTGCGTCCTGCCGTCACGCTGGTGACCGCGTGGATCGGCGAACTTGCCAACCAGCACCAGATCGACCCCACGCTCGTCGCCACCAACCGCGACATCGTGGCGCTACTCGCCGGAGGTGACTCCCGTCTCGCCGAGGGCTGGCGACGAGAACTGGTCGGGCACGACATCGAAGCGCTGCTCGACGGGGAGTCGGGGCTCTCCTTCGACCGCGAAGGTCGATTACGCCTCATCCCTGCCAAAGACGCCGAACGCGAGTAAACTCGAATCTAATGCCCATCGCCTAGGCGGATGGCCCTCGCGGCTCCGCTACTACAAACGGAGCCCACTCGTGAAAAAGGGACGTCATCGTCGGTTTGAAGAAGCGCGCCGCCTGAAGCAGTCCGGCCCCACGGCCGAAGACCTCGGGCTCTCTGCGCAGAAGTCCACCAAGAGCGAAGAGGACGAGTTCGCCGAGATTGCCGAGCGGTACGGCGTGGTGTTCGATGAAGACGGCGAGATCGCCGGCGACGACAGCGAGGACACCCCCTCCTGAACGAACTGATCCGCAACGTCGCCATTGTGGCGCACGTTGACCATGGCAAGACGACGCTGGTTGACGAGCTGCTGCGCCAAACCGGAACGTTCGCCGCGCACCAGAACGTGGTGGAACGCGTCATGGACTCCAACGATCAAGAGCGCGAGCGCGGCATCACGATCTTGGCAAAGGCCGCATGCGTGCATTGGCGCGGAGTGAAGATCAATCTCGTAGATACACCCGGTCACGCCGACTTCGGCGGCGAGGTGGAGCGCGCCTTGGCACTCGTCGACGGTGTGCTGTTGCTCGTCGACGCAGCAGAAGGCCCCTTGCCCCAAACGCGCTACGTGCTGTCGAAGGCACTGGCGCAGGATCTCCCCGTCGTGCTCGTCATCAACAAAGTCGACCGCAGCGACGCGCGACCCGACGAGGTGCTGCTCGACGTCGAGCATCTCTTCCTCGACCTCGCCCACAAGGATGAACACCTCAACTTCCCGGTGATTTCGGCGGTGGCTCGCGAGGGTCGCGCGATGAAGGGCGTCGGCATGCCCGGGCAGGATGCCGATCTCGTGCCGCTGCTCGACGCGATTCTCGATGCGATTCCGGTCCCTGCCGGGGATGCCAGTGCACCGCTGCAGGCTCTCGTCACCAACCTCGACGCGAGTGACTATCTCGGGCGGTTGGCGATCGGTCGCGTGCACGCCGGCACGCTGCGACGTGGCGACACGGTGTCACTGCTGGCCAAGCCCGTCGACGGCCAGCCGAGCGTGTTGCGCCGCCGCATCTCGCACCTCTCGCAATTCTCCGGCATCGACCGCACCGAAGTGGACACGATTGCCGCCGGCGACCTCTTCATCGTCGCGGGAATCGACGAGGTGGAGGTCGGCGACACGCTCGGCGACCTCGAGAATCCCGTCGCACTTGCCCGACTCGAAGTGGATGAACCCGTCTTGCGCATGAGTTTCTCCGTGAACAACTCGCCGTTCGCCGGCCGAGAGGGCCAGTTCGTCACCAGCCGTCACTTGCTCGACCGCCTCAACCGCGAGGTTCTCGGCAACGTGTCGATCAAACTGCGCGAGACGGATTCTCCCGACGTGCTCGAAGTAGCGGGGCGTGGCGAACTGCAGCTCGCCGTGTTGATCGAGAACATGCGTCGCGAGGGCTACGAACTGCAAGTGAGCCGACCGGAGGTCATCACCAAAGAAGTCGGGGGCAAGACGCACGAGCCGTTCGAACGCGGCACCATCGATGTGCCCGACGAACATGTCGGCGCCGTCACACAGGTGCTGGCGCCACGCCGTGGCCGCATCGTTGACATGCGTCCGGGCGATGCGGGGCGCACCATCGTGCACTTCGTGGCGCCGTCACGCGGGCTCATCGGGTTCCGTTCGCTGTTGCTCACCGTCACGCGCGGCACCGCGCTCATTCATCAGAGTTTCGCCGGCTTCGAGCCGTTCGCAGGCGAGGTGCCACACCGCCTCGGCGGGGCGATGATCGCCGATCGCGTCGGACAGGTCACCGCGTACGCGCTCGACAACCTGCAGTTGCGTGGCACGCTCTTTGTCGAGCCGGGCGATCAGGTGTACGAAGGCATGGTGGTGGGCGAGTGTGCGCGAGGCGAAGAGATGGTCGTCAACGCCGTTCGCGCCAAAGAGAAGACCAACATCCGCACCCACAGCCACGACGACGGTGTGAAGTTAGCGGCGCCGGTGATTCACACGCTTGAGTCAGCCATCGAATGGATTGCCGACGACGAACTCGTCGAAGTGACGCCGAAGGCGATCCGCATCCGCAAGCGTTGGTTGGGCCTCGAAGACCGCCGCCGCGCCAATAAAAAGGGCGCCTAACGTCTGACGTCATGGCCGACCTCGACGAACTGATCGAACGGTTGCGCTCGGTGTCGGAAGATCTGGCCGATCGCGCCATCACCGTGTTGTCCGAAGCGTCACGGGCTGGTGAGACCAAGCGACCCGCAGAGGAGCGTGCCCTCACTCAGGCGCGTCGCGCGGTGGAAAAGGCAATCGTCGTCTTGGAGAAGTTGCAGGGTGACGCCACCCAAGACGGCGAGTAGCGCCGCTAGCGAGCGCCGCGCAACTGGTGCTACGGGATCAACGAGCGCCGCGCAACTGGTGCCTCGGGATCAACGGTCGCCGCGTAGCACCGCGGCTTTCGTCGTGAGCGCCGTGATCAACTCGTCGAAACTCTTCTGAAACGACGACACACCCTCGCGCTCCAACTGGTCGGCCACGTCGGTGAGATTCACTCCCGCTGCAGCGAGGTCGGCCCACACTTGCCGGGCGCGTGGCACATCGGCATCGATGGTGCGCGCGAGTTGACCGTGATCATCGAACGCCTCGAGCGTGTTGTCGGGCAGCGTGTTGACGGTGTTGTGACCGATGAGCTCGTCGACGTACAACGTGTCGCGATACGCCGGATTCTTCGTTGACGTCGACGCCCACAACGGACGCTGCACCCGCGCACCGTAGATCGCCAGACGCTTGAATCGCGCACTCTCGTGTTTTTCGCGATACAGCGAGTAGGCGAGTCGCGCCTGTGCGATTGCAGCCTCGCCGCGCAGCGCGAGCGCAGCGTGGGTGCCGATCTTCTCCAGTCGACGGTCGACTTCGGTGTCGACGCGCGAAATGAAGAAGCTTCCCACCGAAGCCACGTCCGACAAGTCGCGAACCCCGCCGGCGAGACGATCTTCCAACCCCGAGATGTAGGCGTCGAGCACGTCGGCGTAGCGCTCGAGACTGAAGATCAGCGTCACGTTCACGCTGCGACCCTCGGCGATCATCGTGCGAATCGCGGGCAGACCCTCGATCGTTGCCGGAATCTTGATCATCACGTTCGGGCGAGCAATCCGCTCGTGCAGGTTGCGCGCTGCCGCCAGCGTGCCGCTGCCATCGTGGGCCAGCGATGGGTCGACCTCGACGCTCACGTATCCGTCGCCGCCCGCGGATTCCGCGTACACCGGCGCGAACACGTCAAGTGCTGCGTCGATGTCGCTCAGCACCATTTGCCAATACGCATCAATCGGTTCGGCGTTCTTGCGGGCCAACGACTCAAACTGCGAGTCGTAATCGGTCGATCCCTGAATCGCTTTCTGGAAGATCGTTGGGTTGCTCGTCAGCCCACGCACACCGCGATCACGCAGCGCCGCCAACTGGCCTCCGGTAATCCACCCGCGACGCAGATTGTCGAGCCACGGGCTCTGTCCGAATTCGGCGGAGAGTCGTCGTAGCAGGTTCGCCATCAGAGACCCATCGTGTCGAGCAGATCGCGGGCCCGCGCGACGACGTGCTCGGTGGAGATGCCGAGCCGCGTGAGCGCAACGTTGCCCGGGGCACTCGCCCCAAACCGGTCGATACCGATCGCATCGTCAGCGAACGTGCTCCAGCCGAACGTGCTGCCCGCTTCCACCGACAGCACCGGCACACCGATCGGCAGGATGTGCGAACGCACCGTCGAATCTTGTGCGGCGAACAACTCGGGGCAAGGCATCGATACCACGCGAACCTCCATGCCGCTTTCACCAAGCACGCGCGCCGCATCAACCGCCACCGCTGCCTCGGCACCAGTGGCCACGATGATGAGTCGCGGCGAACCATCCGTGTCACGCACGATGCCTGCACCGCGGTGCACGGCGTGACCGTCGGTGACGATCGGCGTGTTCTGTCGCGAGAGGATCAGCGCGGTCGGCCCGTCGTGATCGCAGGCCTGTCGCCACGCGTGGGCGGTTTCGTTGGCGTCGGCGGGACGCACGACCCGCAAACCGGGAATCACGCGCAACGAGGCCAACTGCTCGACGGGCTGGTGCGTGGGGCCGTCTTCGCCCACGCCGACGGAGTCGTGCGAGAAGACGAAAATCACCTTGGCACGTGAGAGCGCCGCGAGTCGCACCGCGGGCCGCATGTAGTCGGCAAAGACAAAGAACGTGCCGATGGCCGGCAGGATCCCACCGTGCAACGCCATTCCGACGGCGATGGCTCCCATCGCGTGCTCACGGACCCCGTAATACAGTTGCCGACCCTCGGGGTGTGCGGCGGAGAGCGCCGTCACACCCGAGAGTTTGGCACCGGTGTTACCGGTGAGGTCGGCGGCACCCACGACGAGACCTGGCAGATCGTCGCGCGCGGCATCAATCGACTTCTGCACCGCGACGCGTGTGGCGATGCTGGCCGTCGGGTCGAACGTCGGCGCAGCGGATGCCCATTCGTCGCTGTGCGGGGGATGCCACGCGTGCTGCCACTCCTGCCCGGCGCGCGCCGCGACCTTGGCGTGCGCACCACTGGCCGCCGCGCCACGCGCTCGGGCGTGCGCCCGAATGGCATCGACGACTTTGGTGTCCACCCAGAACGGTTCGTCGGGAATGCCAATCACCTTCTTCGTCGCCGACACGTGCGCGGCGCCGAATGGGTTGCCGTGCGCCTCGGGCGCGTCGGTGAAGTCGGGCGAAGGAGTACCGATGTGCGTGCGCAAGACGAGCAACGTCGGCGAACCGCGATGGGATTTCGCACTGTTCAGTGCCTGCTCGAGTCGGTCGAGATCGTCGCCGACATCGCCGAGTTCGACGACGTGCCAGCCATAGGCGCGAAACCGCTGCGACACATCGTCACTGCACGAGAGATCAGTTGCGCCGTCGATCGTCACCTTGTTGTCGTCGAACACGCAGATGAGATGGTCCAATCGTTGGTGGCCGGCAAGTGACGCCGCTTCGTGACTGATGCCCTCCATGAAGCACCCATCGCCGGTGGTGACGAACACGTGATGGTGGTGAAGTTCCTCGCCGAAGCGCGCCCGCAAGTGCCGTTCGGCAATCGCCATGCCGACCGCATTGGCGAACCCCTGACCGAGCGGACCCGTCGTTACTTCGACGCCAGCGGTGTGGCCACGCTCGGGGTGCCCGGGCGTCGCCGAACCCCACTGCCGGAACGCGCGCAGGTCGTCGAGCTCGAGCCCGTAGCCGTTCAGATACAGCGCTGCGTATTGCAGGATCGACGCATGACCGTTGGAAAGTATGAAGCGGTCGCGGTTGCTCCACTCGGGTTGCGTCGGATCATGACGCATCACCCGGCTGTACAGCACGTGGGCAAGCGGTGCGAGCGCCATCGCCGTGCCCTGATGGCCACTCTTGGCGGCGAGTGGTGCATCCATCGCCAATCCGCGAATCATCGCGACGGCGAGACGATCCTCTTCTTTCGAAAGCGCGTTCGCCACGTGAGCGACGATAGTTGGCGCGAGGACGCCTACGCCGACACTGGCGGCAATACGGTGAGCGGCACCGCCATCCAGTCGCCGGTGCCGATGCGACAGTGCGCGAGCACCTGGCCGTATTCATCGATCGGCAACTCGGCACGCACGAGGCGATAGGTGAACTTGCCCGGGTCGACGCGAAACGGCGACACGTTCTGCGCGAGCGGGGGAGTCGATTCGGGGTCGACATCGGTCTTCTGATACACCACCTGCAAGATGCCGTCACCCGACTCGTGCGGCGGACAATGGATCAACACCACCAGGTGCGGCGACAGCGTGCACGGCACGGGGCTGGGAGCCACTTGGGAAAAGAAGACACCGGTCAAGTCGATGCGCGTCGACGGGCCTTCGACTTGTCGCATCGCGAAGTTTTCGACGAACAACGCCGCGACGATGTGCATGAGCGTGGAACACTACCGTTGAACCTCGTGGCAGGTCGTCGCACGCTGAGCGAGCACGACTCCAAGCAACTCCTCCAGGAATCCGGCGCGCGAGTCTCGCGCGAAACCGTCGCCCATGATGCCGAAGGTGCCGTCGCGGCAGCGACTGCGATCGGTTTCCCCGTCGTGCTGAAGTTGGTCGGCGAGCGCCTCGCGCACAAGAGCGAGCGTGGTCTGGTGAAACTGGGCTTGCGCGACGCCGCCTCGGTGCGCGCCGCCGCCACCGAATTGTTGGCCAAGCGACTTGCCGACGACGGTGATGTGGCGTTGCTCGTGGCCGAACAAATCGGAGGCTCGCGCGAGTTGATCGTGGGGATGGTGCGCGACCCAACGTTTGGTGTCGTCGTGTTGCTCGGCGCCGGTGGCGTCGCCGCCGAAGCGATAGGTGACACACAGATGCGAGTCGCCCCGCTCACGCGTGACGATCTAGACGACATGCTCGATGCACTCGCGACGCGCGGCGTGTACGGCGAGTTCCGCAATCAGCGAGCCGTGAATCGCGGGCAACTGTGGTCGATCATCGAAGCGGTGCAGAAGGTGGCCACGTCGCGCAGTGACGTCGTGTCGATCGACGTGAACCCGGTGATCGTCACACCACATGGCGCCGCCGTCGTAGTGGATGCACTCGTGGAACTCGGCGCTGCGAGCGATACCGACGACGCAAACGATGTACCAGCGGATTCCACCACGGCGTTGCCGCGACACTCCGACGCGGCGTTCTCCGCACTCTTCGACCCGCGCGGAGTCGTGGTGCTCGGGGCGTCGTCGCACCCCGGCAAGTTCGGTTTCGTCTCGCTACACAACCTGTTGGCCAGCGGTTACCGCGGCAAGGTGGCGGCGACGAACTTGTCGCGCGAGCCGGTGCTCGGCGTGCAGACCATCGAGTCGCTCACCGAACTTCCGCCACACGAGTACGACCTCGCGTTCTTCTGCACGCCGGCTGCCGCCAACGATCGACTCATCGCCGAGTGCGCCGAGCGCGGCATTCGCGCAGCATTCGTCACCTCGGCGGGATATGGCGAAGCTGGCGACGAGGGGAAGGCAGCAGAAGCACGACTCGTCGCAACGGCGAAACAGCACGGCGTCTTGCTCGCCGGCCCGAATGGTCAGGGTGTCGTCAGCACCAAGAGCGCGCTGTGCGCCCAAATCGTGGCGCCGTATCCGCCGGCGGGCACGATCTCCATCGCCAGCCAAAGTGGCAACTTCGTCAGCAGTTTCATGAATCTCGCGCGGGCGACGGGCGTGGGCATCGCCAGGGCAGTGTCGGCCGGCAACGCGGCAGCGGTCGATGTCGCCGACTTCGTCGAGTGGATGTCGCGCGATGACGCAACTTCCACCGTGCTCTCCTACATCGAGGGCGTCACCGACGGGAAACGCTTGCGTGCCGCGCTCAAACTGGCGAGCGAGCGCAAACCGGTGGTGTTGATGAAGGGTGGCGCTTCGGCAGAAGGTGCTCGCGCCGCGGCCAGCCACACCGGTGCGTTGGCCTCCAACGACAAGGTGTTCGACGGCGTGTGCCGCCAACTCGGCGTCGTGCGCGCGGCGAACGTCGACGAGGCGTTCGATGCGGCGGCGCTGTTCGCAACGATGCCCTTGCCGCGTGGCAACCGCGTCGCAATACTCACGACTGCCGGCGGCTGGGGTGTCGTCACCGCGGATGCACTGAGTCGTGATGGCGTCCTGCAACTCGCCGAGATACCAACGGCAGAGATGAAGGCACTTGACGACTTGCTGCCGGCGCGCTGGTCGCGCAACAACCCGGTGGATTGCGCCGGCGGCGAAACCCGCGACACGATTCCTGCCGTGCTCGACGTCTTGGCCCGTTCAGCCGCCATCGATGCCGTCGTGTATCTCGGGATCGGTATCCAGGCGAATCAAGCGCGATTGATGCGGGAAGGCGGCTTTTACCCCGACCATGGTCTGGCGCGCATCGTGGAGTACCACGAACGCCAAGACGAGCGCTTCGCGACCGCCGCCCACGAACTCACACAGTCGACCGGGAAGCCGATCATCGTGGCGACGGAACTCGCAGTCGCCGACCCGAACAACGCCGGGCCGGCCACGGTGCGCCGATTCGGCGGACTGTGTTACGCCAGCGGTCCGCGTGCGGTGCGCGCGCTGGCACATGCCTACGACTACGCCCGCCATCGTGGTGTGGCACAGTGATCGCGCGGTGGTGACATGATCGATCGCGAGTCATCCACCCTCGTCGGCTTTCGAAGAATCGCACGGCGTGCGTGGCAACGAGTGCAACGCTTCGACACCCACGTCGTGTCGAGCGACCCGCAGCGCGCGACGGTGAGCGTGATCGTGGCGGCGACGGTGCTGTTCGTGCCGGTCTTTTCTGCGTGGCAAGTAGCAAGCACGGCGGCAGGGGATGCTCGACCACTCACCACTGCGATGAGCACCGACCCTGCACCCACGGAGCCGCTGTTTTCTGTGCGACGCATCGCGCGCACCGCGGCGATCGAGGCGCGTGTCGCCAACCTGCGCACCAGTTTGGCGACCTATGCAGCGACACTGCCGGCAGGCACCTGTTTGTCGGCCGTCGCCGACACGCGCGAAGTGGTGAGCGTGAACGCCACCACGCCGCTCGTGCCCGCCAGCAACATGAAGCTGCTCACCGCCGCTGCAGCGCTCGACGTGCTCGGCCCCGATCATCGCTTCGAGACCGCGCTCGTCGGAAGTCGCGAAGGAGCGACCATCGTCGGCAACCTTTGGCTCGTCGGTGGTGGCGACCCGGTCTTGTCGACCCGCGCGTATCCGGCGACGCAGAAGTATCCCACGCTGTCGCCGACATTTCTCGACGCACTCGCCGATGAGGTTGCCGCCAGTGGCATAACGATCGTGTCGGGCTCGGTGGTGGGCGACGAGTCGCGCTACGACACCGAGCGATATACACCTACCTGGGGCGACGGCATTCGCGCGATCGAGGCGGGCCCGCTTTCGGCGCTGATGGTCGACGACGGCATTTTGCTCGGCGAACCGTTGAAGCCGAGCGACCCCGCGCGGGGAGCCGCGACGGCGTTCACGCGACTCTTGCAGGCCCGCGGCGTGAGCGTGCTCGGTGCGCCGCGCAGCGGAGTGGCGCCCACCGGCGGCGTCGAACTTGCTCGTCTCACCTCGGCACCACTTTCGGCGGTAATGCTCGACGTGCTGACGAACAGCGACAACAACGCCGCCGAGTTGCTGCTGAAAGAACTCGGCCTCGCGCGTGCACAAGACCCGAGCCGCACTGCCGGACTACAGGTCGTGGCCGACGTGCTGGCCGCCCGCGGGGTCGCAATGAACGGCGTCGTTCTCGCCGACGGTTCGGGTCTCGACTTGGGTAACCGCGTCACCTGTGCAACGCTGACATCGCTGCTCAACGTGTTCGGTTTCGACAGCCCGATCGGCACGTCCCTCGCCGTGGCCGGCACCACCGGCACGTTGCGCGATGTGCTCATGACCGGACCAGGCAGTGGTCGCGTGCGTGCCAAGACCGGCACCTTGCGCAACGTGAAGTCGTTGAGCGGATTCTTCCCCACGAAAGGTGGATCCATCACGTTCGCCCTCATCTTGAACGACGCAGGCGTGTCGAATCAGTCGGCATACCGACCACTGTGGGAGAACCTGATGAAAGGTCTCGCCACCTATCGAGCGAATCCGCAAGAAGCGCAGCTGTTGCCGCGCTGAGATACGGCACGCCGCCGGCCGCCACGTGCTGCGCCGATAGACATAAGTTGTGCAATTCGACCCCGTCGAGACCTACGAACTTGTGCGCGATTACGCGAAACAAGAGACCGTCGAGCCGCTGAAGGGCGCCGGCCGCTGGCTGGGCTTCGGCTTGCTCGCCGGGTTCTTCATCTCGGTGGGCATCGTCATTTCGCTGCTGGCCGTGCTGCGACTGTCGCAGGACCTCATCCTCCACACCTGGTGGCCCGACCAGGCTGACGGGCTCTCGTTCGTGCCGTACATCGTCACGCTGATTGTCGGCAT
>Ga0194131_10009107_pt1 | contig 12658 bp, 8 predicted proteins | sample TA2KigO120mmetaG_FD_148631 | JGI IMG/M metagenome (GOLD analysis project Ga0194131, IMG submission 148631) | Freshwater microbial communities from Lake Tanganyika, Tanzania - TA2015053 Kigoma Offshore 120m | ecosystem: Environmental > Aquatic > Freshwater > Lake | place: Tanzania: Lake... | reverse complement strand
GGCCTGCGCTGCCTGGGCTGCCGCCGCGAAGCGCGCGTCGAGCGCGGCGCGCTGCTCGCCCGGCAGGAAGTCGATGGTGACGATCACGCGCGTCGCGCTGTCGACGCGCTCGACCGCGCCGCCCGGCTCGCCGGCGAGGCGGCGCGCGACCTCGCCGCCGAGGTTCATCGGCGCGGGGCCCGACAGGCCGAAATGGGTGAACAGCAGCGCGCCCCGCACCCGCTCCGCGCCGCGCTCGGCGATGGCGATCGCGACGTCCTCGAGCGTCACGCCCGACAGCTCGCGCACCCACGCCGCCGGCGCGACCAGCGGCACCAGCGCGGGCGTCGTCGGCGTGACCGTGTGGCCGAGCGCGCGCGCCAGCGCGTAGCCGTCGCCGACCGTGCCGATCTTCGGATAGCTCCGCCCGCCGAGCGCCAGCACCAGCCGCGGCGCCCGCCACGCGCCGCGCGCGGTCGCGACGACGAATTCGCCGCCGTCCGCGCGCTCCACCCGCTCGACCGCGGCGCCGCCGACGAACGCGACTCCCACGCGCGCGAGTTCGCGCTCCAACGCATCGCGCACCTCGACCGCGCGGTCGCTCACTGGAAAGACCTTGCCGCCCGGCTCGACCTTGGTGGCGACGCCGAGCGACTCGATCCACCGGCGCAGCTCCTGCGGCCCGAGCTCGCGCAGCGCGTGGCCGAGGAACTTCCCGCCGGCGCGGCCGAACGCCTTCGCGATCGTCGCGGCGTCGCAGTCGTGCGTCAGGTTGCAGCGGTTGCCGCCGCTGATCAGGATCTTGACCCCCGGACGCGCCGCCTTCTCGAGCAGCGCGACGCGGCGCCCGTGGCGTGCCGCGCCGATCGCGGCGGTGATCCCCGCCGGCCCGGCGCCGACCACCACCACGTCGACCGCGGCGTCGACCACGCTGCCGTCGCTCATCGCCGCTGCAGCAGCGCGACCGCCTCGAGGTGGAGCGTGCGCGGGAAGAGGTCGACCGGCCGCACGGCGGCGACCTCGAATCCGGCCGCCAGCAGCTCGAGGTCGCGCGCGAAGGTGAACGGATCGCAGGAGACGTAGACGATCTTCTTCGCCGGACTCGCCAGCAGCGACTTCACCAGGCGCTCGGAGAGCCCGCGCCGCGGCGGATCGACCACGACGGCGTCGATCGTGTTGCCCTCGGCCAGCTTCTCGAGCAACTGCGCCGCGTCACCGGCGTGGAACGCGAGCCGATCGGCGAGGCCGTTCGCCTTCGCCGCGAAGCGCGCGGAGCGGACCGCGTCCTCGCTGTACTCGACGCCCGCCACCTGCGCCCCCGCGCGCGCGAGCCGCAGCGCGATCGGCCCGACGCCGCAGAAGAGGTCGACGATCTTCTGGCCGGCGAGGTCGATCCTGCTGCCCTCGCCGGGGCCGTCGTCGACCAGGCTCCCCGACAGCATCCGCAGCACTTCGCCGTAGAGGACGCGCGCCTGCGCCGAATTGACCTGCATGAAGCTCTGCAGGGAAGTGCGGAGCTTCAGCCCGTCGCTCACTTCGTCGAGGTAGGCGCGCCCCGCCAGCGGCACCGTCTCCGGCCCGAGGATCGCGTGGTCCTCGTCGTCGGCGTGGATGTTCTGCACCACGCCCACCAGCCCGTCGCCCGAGAGCCGCTCCATCAGCTTCAGCGCGAGGCCGCGGATCTTGCCGTAGCCCTTCGCCTGCACCACGAGCCCGGCCAGCACCTCGCCCGTCCCCTCGCCGATCCGCGCAACCAGGTGGCGCAACATGCCGCGGCCGGTGCGCGCGTCGTGGATCGCGATCTTGAGCTCGGCCACGATCTCCTTCGTGGCCAGCAGCACCTGCGTGAGCTTCGGGTGCTGGATCAGGCAGGTGGTGAGGTCGACGATCTTGTGGCTGCGCCGCTCGAAGAAGCCGGCGACCGGGCCGGTCGCCGACCAGCCGAACGGCACCTTGATCGAGTTGCGGTAGAGCAGCGGCTCGGTCGCGCCGAGGATCGGCAGGAACGGCGCCTTCGCCAGCACGGCATGGCGCGAGAACGCCGTCTGGAGCTTCTCCTCCTTCGCGCGCAACTCGTCGGCATAGGGCAGGTCGAGCGACGTGCAGCCGCCGCAGGGACCGAAGTGCGGGCAGCGGACCGGCGTCGTCGTCGCCGCGTCGGGAAGGGCGAGGTTCATGGCGGCCTTATAAGGGCGGCGATCCCGGGAGCCGTCGCATGCTGGCAACGCTGATCACCGCCCTGCTGTCTTGCCCGGCCGCGCAGACCGCCGCCGCGCCGACCGACTTCGCCGCGCGCTTCACCGGGCGCACGCTGCGCTTCGACTACCACCACTGCGGCGACGCGACGCACGAGCAGATCGCGCCCGACGGCTTCCGCCTCGAGGGCGAGTGGGCCGGCTCCCGGACGCAGCTGACCGACGCGCTCGACTACGGCAAGTACCGCTTCGTCGTGCGCGACGCGGCGGGCGGCGCGACGCTCTGGTCGCAGGGCTTCTGCAGCATCTACGGCGAGTGGGAGACGACGGGCGAGGCGAAGCGGCAGTGGCGCGCGTTCCACGAATCGCAGCGCTTTCCGGAACCCAGGAACGCGGTCACGCTCCACCTCGAGAAGCGCGCGAACGACCTCTCCTGGCGCGAGTTCTGGCGCGGCGAGTGCGACCCCGCCTCGCGCTTCGTCGACCGCTCGCCGGTCACCGCGCGCGGCGGCGTCATGCCGATCGACGTCAAGGGCGACCCGGCCACCAAGGTCGACCTGCTGATCATCGGCGACGGCTGGACCGGGCGGCAGCGCGACGACTTCATCGACGACGTCCACCGCCTCACCGGTGCGCTGTTCGCCACCGAGCCGTTCCAGCGCCGGCGCGGCGACTTCAACGTGCGCGCGATCATGGCCCCCGCGCCGCAGCCCGGCGTCGCCGATCCGCGCGGCGGCAAGTTCATCGACACGCCGATCCGACTGCAGTTCAACGCGTTCGACCTCGACCGCTACATGCTCACCTTCGCCAACCGCGAACTGCGGGAACTGGCCGCGCAGGCGCCCTACGACGCGCTGATCCTGCTGGCCAACACGCGCAAGTACGGCGGCGGCGGCATCTACAACCTGTGGGCCACCTGCGCCGCCGACACCGAACCGGCCGCCTACGTCTTCGTCCACGAGTTCGGCCACAGCTTCGGCGGGCTGGCCGACGAGTACTACAGCTCGCAGGTCGCCTACGAGGAGTTCACGCCGGCCGGCACCGAGCCATGGGAGCCGAACGTGACCGCGCTGCACGACCCGGCGCGGCTCAAGTGGCGCGACCTCGTCGCCGCGGGAACGCCGCTGCCGACGCCGTGGGACCAGGCCGCCTACGACGAACTCGACGTCGCCTACCAGAAGCGGCGCGCCGAGGCGCTGGCCGCGAACGCCGACGACGCCACCAACGAGGCGCTGATGCGCGAGATCAAGGCGAGCGGCGGCGCACAGCTGGCGAAGGAGCCGTGGTTCGGCCAGGTCGGCGCCTTCCGCGGCGGCGCCTACGAGCCGACGAACCTCTACCGCCCGAGCGTCGACTGCATCATGTTCACGCGGAACCCGACCGCGTTCTGCCCGGTGTGCGAGCGCGCGATCGAGCGGGTGATCGACACGCTCGCGCGCTGACCCACCACCGCCGCGGAGCCCCCCGGGGGCGCCGGCGCCGCGCGCGGAACGCTCTTCCGCTCGCGGCGCGTTTTCGCGGCCTTCACGTTCACCCGCGCACTACCGATCCCATTGCCTGCCGCGACGCGGAGGTCAAGAGGGCCGTGCGCGGCGGAATCAGACGAAGGCGAGGGCCGAACCTGGCCGGCTCCTCGCCCCTGCGCCCCCCCGCGCAGGGCTTTCCCCGGGCGCCGGGGCCGCGGCGAGTTCCCCCCACTCGCTCGCCGCGGCCTCGGCGCTTCTTTTCATGGCTCCTGCGGCGCGATTCACCCGCGCCCTAGCGTGCGCCTTCCTCTCCGTCCCGGCAGGTGACGCGACTCGCTCGTCGGCGCTGCAGCGGTCGGAGAGCCGCGCGCGTCCTCTCCGTCTCGGCGTCCTTCCCGTTACCTGCGGGGCGAGCGCCGACCAAACGGCCTGAGGCAGCGCGCCCCGCGTGCAACCAGGAGGAGCCCCCATGGCATCGCGCCCCCCTTCCCCCGTGAATCGTCCGGCCCGCCGCCTGGCACTGGCGACGTGGCTCACCGCGGCCGCAACGCCCGCACTGATCGGGCAGCAGGAGCGCTGGACGCTCACTGGCCTCAATGAAGTGGAGAAGTTTGGCCGCAGCGTGCTCCAGCTCGGCGACGTGAACGGCGACGGCGTCCCGGACTGGGCCGCGGGCGTGCCGCTCCTCGAGGACGGTGGCAGCCGTTCGGGGTACGTCCGCGTCTACTCGGGCGCGACCGGAGCATCGCTCCGCGAGTTCACCCACGACGCCGGCCCGAGCTTCGGCGCGGCGCTCGCGAACGCGGGCGATCGCGACGCCGACGGCATCGACGATCTCCTGGTGGGCGCCCCCTCCGCACACAACCGGCAAGGCTCGGTCTACGTCGTCTCCGCGAGCAACGGCGCGATCCTGCAGACCTTCGACGGACTGTGGCCGATCGCGCGCTTCGGCATGTCGGTCGCCAACCTCGGCGACGTCGACGGCGACTCGGTGCCCGACTACCTGGTCGGCTCGCCCGACTTCCAGAGCGTCTCGCCGTTCGGCTTCGGCAAGGTGGATCTGCTGAGCGGGGCCAGCGGCGCCTTGCTGCGCAGCTGGCTCGGTCGCGGCGACACGACGCGTCTCGGCAGCGTCGTCGCCAGCGCGGGCGACTTCGACGCCGACGGGCTCGAGGACGTCGCCCACCTCGAGCTGAACGGCCTCAGCACGGTCGAGCTGCAGGTGCGGGTCTACTCGAGCGCGACCGGCGCGATCCTGATGAACGACGCGCTCACCCCGGCTGGCGCGCTGCAGGGCTTCTCCGCGGCCACCGTCAGCGACATGGACGGCGATGGCCGGCGCGACCTGCTGGTGGCTGGCTGGAGCGACGGGCTGTTCGGCTTGTGGGGCGGCGCCGCCGTCTTCGGCAGCGCGACCGCGAAAAAGCTCTTCAACCAGGTCGACAGCAACGGCGGCTTCGGACTCGCCTGCAGCGGCGTCGGCGACATCACCGGCGACGGCATCGGCGATTACGCGGTCAGCCGGCCGACCAGCCGAGGCGGCGCGATCGACGTCTTCTCCGGCGCCGACCGCTCCCTGCTCCACGCCTTCACGATCAACAACTTCGCCGGCGGCGCCGCGCTGTCCGGAGGCGTCGACCACAACGGCGACGGCGTCGGCGACCTGCTGATCGGCGCGCCGCCGACGACCGAGCTGACGAGCGGTGGCAAGGCGCAGCTGCGCTCGCTGGCCGCCGGCGCGACCCTGAAGGAGAAGTCGGGCCGCGACACGCGCGCGCTCTTCTCGGCCGGCGCGAGCTTCTTCGACGATGTCGACGGCGATGGACTCGCCGAGCTGCTGGTGGCGGCGGCGAGCAGCAGCGATCCGCTGACGGCGGACGCCGTGTCGGTGCGGTCGGGCGCCGACGGCAGCGAACTGGCGCTCTTCGCCGCCGGGAGCCGCAACTTCGGCGGCACGCTGATCACGATCCCCGATGCCGACGGCGACGGCACGAGCGACTTCGCGGTGGCCGCAGCAGGCGATGCCAGCGCGGTCGAGGTGCGCAGCGGCGCGACCGGCGCCCTGATCCGGGCCATCACCGACACCCGCACCCAGATCAGCTTCGGCAAGGCGCTGGCGGCGGTCCTGCAGCCGACCGGCGCGGTCCACCTCGCCATCGGTTCGCCGCTGTCGGACTCGTTCCGGACCGATGCCGGCGAGGTGATGATCGTCAACCTCTCGACCGGCGCGCTGGTCGCCACGACGAACGGCAACTTCGCGTCCGAGCAGTACGGATCGAGCATCGTCGCCGTGGGCGACGTCAACAACGACGGCACCGTCGATTGGGCCGTGGCGGCGCCTCTCAACGGCCGCAACGCGTCCTCGGCGGGCCGCGTGAACATCATCAATGGCAAGACCGGCGGCCAGCTCAAGGTGGTGCTCGGGACGGGCGCCGGCGACATGCTCGGCAGCTCGCTCGCGCTGGTGCCCGACCAGGATGCCGATGGCGTCAGCGAGCTGCTGATCGGCGTGCCGTTCACCGGTGCGAGCGACGAGGGCGAGCTGCGCGTCTACTCGGGCAAGACGGTTGCGCTGCTGGCGACCTACGTCGGACCGCTGGCGAACGGCAACGTCGGCCTGGTCGGCGCCGGCGCGCTCGACGCGAACGGCGACGGCATCGGCGACGTGATGGGCGCGCTGGCGGGGCGGTTGCGCTTCGACCTCGCGAACGGCGCCAGCGGCAAGCTCCTGCGGCCGATCTTCCCGTCGTTCCTGCCGGAGCGGCTGCTGACGACGCCGGCGTGGCTGGCGGCGAAGAACGGCGGCGGCGACGGGCCGCTGCTCGCGGTGCACGCGCCGAACGACGCGACCGGCGGTTTCAATGCGGGCGCCATCGCGCTGATCGAACTCGACGACTTCTACCTGCAGCTGTCGCCCGAGAGCGCCGCGGCCGGCGTGAAGGTCACCGCATTCACGCGCGGCGGACCGCCGGGCAGCGTGGCGCTGCTGGCGCTCGAGGAGGTGAACGGCACGCCGTTGTTCGTGACGCTGCTGAACACCGCGCTCGACGCATCGGGCACCTTCTCCGTGAACGACACCGTCCCCGCCGGCCTCGCCGGCACCACCTGGGGCCTGCGCAGCTGGTGCGTCGGCTTCGACGGCAAGCTGGCGGACACGCAGCTCGAGGAGCTGGTGTTCGAGTAGGCCGCGGGGGCTGCGCTCAGACCCCCACCCATCGGTCCTCCTTGCTGCTCTTCACGCACGCGCGCAGGAACTTCATCCCGGCGAGCCCGTCGCTGACGGTGGGGAACGGCGCGGAGATGTCGGGCTGGCCGCGGATCGCGAGCGCGAAGGACTTGTAGAGGTTGGCGAACGCCTCGAGGTAGCCCTCGGGGTGGCCGGGCGGGATGCGCTGCAGCGTCTTCGCCTCGGCGTCGACCCAGCCGTTGCCGGGGCGCCAGAGCTCGGGCGCCTTGTCCTTCCACCAGACCTGCAGGTCGTTCGGCTTCTCCTGCTCCCACTGGAGACCGCCCTTCGTGCCGAAGACGCGGATCATCAGGCCGTTCTCGCGGCCGACGCAGACCTGCGACGCCGACAGCGTGCCGTTGGCGCCGTTCTTCAGCTTGAACAGCACCATGCCGTCGTCGTCGAGCAGGCGACCGGGCACGAAGGTGGTGAGCCGCGCGTAGAGCGAGTCGAGCGGCGAGCCGGCGATGTGCTCGGCGAGGTTCGCCGCGTGGGTGCCGATGTCCCCCATCGCGCCGCACGCGCCCGACTGCTTCGGGTCGCTGCGCCACTTGGCCTGCTTCTGCCCGCTGTCCTCGAGCTTGTCCGACAGCCAGCCCTGCAGGTACTCGACGTAGACCTTGCGCACGTCGCCGAGTCGCCCCGAGCGCACCAGGTTGCGCGCCTCGCGGACCATCGGGTAGCCGGTGTAGTTGTGGGTGACGCAGAAGCGCAACCCCGTCTTCGCCACCAGCCGCTCGAGCTCGTCGGCCTCCTCGACCGTGATGCAGAGCGGCTTGTCGCAGATCACGTGGAAGCCGCGCTCGAGCGCCGCCTTCGCCGGGCCGAAATGGACGTGGTTCGGCGTGACGATCGACACGGCGTGGATGCGCTGGTCGGCGGGCAGCCTCGCCTCGACGTCGAGCAGTTCGCCCCAGGTCGCGTAGACGCGCTTCGGATCGAGCCCGAGCTCGCCGCCGGTCTGCCGGCTCTTGGCCGGATCGGAGCTGAACGCCCCGGCCACGAGCTGGAACTGCCCGTCCATCGCCAGGCAGATCCGGTGCACTCCGCCGATGAACGCGCCCGGCCCGCCGCCGACCATGCCGATCCGGAGCCGTCCTGCCGCGAGCGTGGCGTTGCCGCTGACCATCCCACTCTCCTCCTTCGCGCCTTGCCGATCGCCGGCCGACCGAGCACGGCGCGACACGGTAGCGCGCCGCGCCGTCTCCGCGCCCCGACGGCGACCGCACGCCCCTGCGCCAGCGCTGAACCCTGCGATCAGATGCTCCCATCGCGCAGCGAGTTCGACCGACGTGACGCTCGAGTACGAGCAGCCCGAGTGCCGCAGCCCCGTGACGGCGCACCGGCTTCGGCTTACCTTGGCAGCGCGCCCCGCTCGCCAGAGTTGGCCATGTCGCTTGCCCCTCGATCGCCGTTCGCCGCCGACCGCCACGCGACCGGGATCGCCCGCCTGTGGGGCGGGCGGCTCGTGATGGACCTCATGGACCTGAATCTCGAGCTCGAACCGCTGTCGCCGGCCGCCGGCGAATCCGTCACCGCCTGGACGCGCGGCGGTCCGGCCGGAGCGCTGGCCGGACTCTGTGTCGTCAGCGTGGACGACGTTGCGGTCCGCGAGTTCGGCGCGTTCGGTGTGCTCGACACCTTCGGCGAATGGACGCTCGCCGACACCGTCCCGCCCGGACTGAGCGGCACGACCATGGCGCTGCAGGCGTGGAGCGTCGGCTTCGACCAGCACCTCGCCCGCTCGGCCGAGACGCTGTTGCAGTTCGAGTGACGGCGCGGCGCTCGCCGCCGCCGCTCAGCCCCGGTCGGTCCCCAGCACGCGCTTGTTCTTCTTCGCGTCGATGCCCGACGCGGCGAAGTCGTCGAAGCTCTTTTGCGCGGTCTGGATGATCTTCGACTTCACGAACGCGGCGCCTTCGCGGGCGCCCTGCACGTTGTCCTTCAGCGCGCACTCCCACTCGACGACGGCCCAGCCGGGGAAGTCGTATTGCGCGAGCTTGCTGAAGATCGCGGTGAAATCGATCTGGCCATCGCCGAGCGAGCGGAAGCGGCCGGCGCGGTCGGCCCAGCCGAGGAAGCCGCCGTAGGTGCCGCCGCGGCCGTTGGGCCGGAACTCGGCGTCCTTGACGTGGAAGACCTTGATGCGGTCGTGGTAGAGGTCGAGGTAGTGGAGGTAGTCGAGCTGCTGCAGCACGAAGTGGCTCGGGTCGTAGAGCAGCTGCGCGCGCGCATGGCCCTTCACCTCGGCGAGGAACCGCTCCACCGTGGCGCCATCGAACAGGTCCTCGCCCGGATGGACCTCGTAGGCGCAGTCGACGCCGCAATCGGCGGCGTGATCGAGGATCGGCAGCCAGCGCTTGGCGAGCTCCTTGAACGCCTCCTCGACGAGGCCCGCCGGCCGCTGCGGCCACGGATAGAAGTAGGGCCAGGCCAGCGCGCCGCTGAACGTCGCCATCGCGGTGAGCCCGAGGTTCTGGCTCGCCTTGAGGCAGAGCTTCACCTGCTCGACGCCCCACTTCATGCGCGCCTTCGGGTTGCCGCGAACGCTCTCCGGCGCGAAGCCGTCGAACAGCTCGTCGTACGCGGGATGGACGGCGACCAGCTGCCCCTGCAGATGGGTCGACAGCTCGGTCGGCTGCAGCCCCTTCGCCGCGAGCTTCGCCCGCCAGTCATCGCAGTACGCCTTGCTCTTCGCCGCCTTGGCGAGGTCGATCACGCGCGGATCCCAGGTCGGGATCTGCAGGCCGACGTAACCGAGCCCGGCCGCCCAGTCGGCGATGGTGTCGAGCGAGTCGAACGGCGCCTTGTCGCCCATGTACTGCGCAAGGAAGATCGCCGGGCCCTTGATGGTGCGCATCGCGCCGTCTCCTGTTCCGTTCCGCAGCAGTTCCGGTCCGCGGAAGCGGGGCGGGATCGTACGTCGCCGCGGCGGCGCGCGCACGCGCGGTGGCCCGAATCGGCAGGACCGTCGGAGTCGTCGCCATGCCCCCCTCGCCCCTGGCCGTGCTGACCTTCCTGCTGGCAGCGCAGGAGCCGCTCCCGTCGGGCGGTGCGGCGCCATCGCGGCCGGCCGGCGCCGCCTCCGCGCCGGTCGCAATGCTCGATCAGGCGCTGGCGGCGAGCGAGGACGTCTGGGGGCTGCGGTCGCTCGCGGAAGAGAACGGCCCGACGTTCGCGTTCTTCGACGCGCTGCTGCCGCCGCTGCGCTACGTGAACGCGGCATTCCGCGAGGCGCCGATCGTGCTGGCCGATCCGCGCGGCCGCGGCAAGGTGCGCGTCAACGGCGACGGCAGCGGACTGCTGGCGCGGGCGAACCACGAATACTGGCTGGACGTCGCCGCGCCACCGATCACCTTCCTCGTGACCGACCCCGCGGCCGCCGCGCGCGACGATCCGCTGCTGGCGCGCCCGCTGCAGCAGGGCATCGAGGCGCACGACGTCGCCTTCAAGGCGATGGTGCTGCGCGAGTGGTGGTCGCTCGAACTCGGACGGCTGGCGGAGCGCGAGCAGGCGGGGGCGATGGCGCTGCAGGCACGCGCCGATCTGCTCGAACGCGCGCGGCCGCGCCTCGAGCGCGTCGTGATGGAGGTCGATGCCTGGCTCGCACGGCTCGACCCCGAGCACGGGCTGCTGCCGAAGCAGGCGTACTGCGGCGACATCGCGACGCCGGTGCACAACCTCCACATCAATGCGAGCTTCTGGCGCGGCGTGCGCGACCTCGGGCTGACCTGCGCCGAGGCCGGCGGCGAGCTCGAGCGCGCGCATGCGGCGCGGCTCCACGTGGCGGCGGCGGCGCTGCGGCAGAAGGTCGAGGCGGCGGTGGCGAAGAGCGTCGACCTGACGACGTCGCCGCCGTTCGTGCCGATGGCGCTGTTCGGCGCCGAGCAGGCCTACCCCCCATCTCACCGCGTCGATGACCGGCTCCTACTGGAACCTGGTCGCGCCTTACGCGGTGGCGTCGGGGATCTTCGGGCTCGCGGACCCGCGGCTGCACTGGCTGCTCGAGTACCCGGAGAACCATGGCGGGCTCTGCATGGGGCTGATCCGCTTCGACCAGCACTCGGGGCTGTTCGCCAACACCGAGGGGGTCGACGACCTCTACACGCAGCGCCGTGCCGAGCTGCTGCTGCAGCTCGATCGCGCCGACGCTGCGGTGGTCGCGTTCTACGGCAAGCTGGCGCAGGGGATGACGCGCGGCACGTGGCTGTCCGGCGAGGGGTCGAGCCTGCGGCCGCTGGATGACGGCGGTCGGCCGCTCTACCTGCCGCCGAACGCCTCGGGGAGCACCTTCTTCCTCTCGCTGCTGCGCGGAATGGTGGTGCTGGAGGTCGACGGTGACGCGGACGGCGTGAGCGATGAGCTGCGCCTCGCGCATGCGAAGCCGCGCGCCTGGTTCGCGGAGCCGGGAGCGACACTCGCGGTCGCGGGTGCGCCCACGTCGTTCGGCGGGGTGAGCTTCCGGCTCGAACGCGCGGCCGACGGCCGGCGGATCACGGGCCGCGTCGAGCTGCCGGCAGCGGTGCCGCCGAAGGTGGCGTTGCGGCTGCGGCTGCCCAAGTCGCTGGCGCTGGCGCGGGTGACGGGGGCCGACGACACCGAGTTGCCGCTGCGGGATGGCGAGACAATCGACCTCTCGGGACGGTCCGGGAGCCTCGAGTTCACCGCGGCCCTCGCGCCGGCGCCGCCGCGGAAGCCAGGCCCGAACCGGCCCGGGCGCCCGGGCGACTCCCGGTAGCTCGGCGAGGGCGTCTGCTGCAACGATTCACGGGCGGCAGAAAAAACAGGCTTGACGTTCGTAGTCCGTTCGCTCTACTCCGCCGTGCGTAAGTCGTTCGCGCGACAGCTTGTGGAGGACAGAGTCCATGGCCACTACGAATGGTGCTGCAGGGATCAACCCGGCGGTTCGAGCCAACCTCATCAACGAGATCCTGACGGCGCTGGCGATGGCCACGGTCGTGTTGGTGGCGATCCTGCTCTGAACCGGTTCCGCGGTGCGCGTTGCGGCGCGGTGCCGACTGCGCCGCCGCGCGGATCGCGTCGAGGCGTGAAGGGCGGCGCCGGATCGATCGCGCCGTCTGCTCCCGGTCAGCGGCCGGCCGCCGCCCAGCGCTCGTCTCGAGCGCGCGTGAGTTCGGCGGCGCGCTGATCAAGCTCGGCCTGCGCCGCCTCCGCTTCGCGGACGCGAGCTGCAAACGGAGCGGCCTCGGACTGGCGGGCTGTGAGCTCCGCCGCGAGGCGTTCGATCTCGGCCGGCAGGGCCTGCTCCTCGCCCAGTTCGACCCCGTGTCGCGCCTCGACGGCAGCGACCGCCTCCGTTCGACGACGAATCTCTTCCTCTGCGGACTCGGTCGCGGCCTGGGCCAGGCCCAGGTCGCGATCGAGCTCCGCGATCGCCTCGCCCACCCGAGCCACGGCCAACGCCAGGGGAGCGTCGGCCGGCTGTCCGGCGGCCGCAGCCGCCATTTCATCCCGGCGCGCCTGCCACTCCTGCCGGACCGTCGCCTTTCCAGCCTGAGTCGCCCGCGCGGCAGTGGCGGCAGCGACGGCGGCGTCGAGCTGACCACGCGCCGCCGCCAACTCTTCGGCTCGTGCGACCGTGCGCGCCGGGATCCCGGCGAGGCGGGACTGCGCCGCGGCAACGGCCTGCTCGACCGCCGTCACCCGAGCGACCGCGGCGGCGTCCTCCGCATCCGCTTCCGTCCGGCGAGCCGCCAGCCCGCGCCGCTCGACCGCCAGTCGCGCGAGGTCGCGATCGAGCAGTGCCGCCTGCCACCGCGCGACCCCTTGCT
>Ga0194131_10009105_pt1 | contig 12662 bp, 8 predicted proteins | sample TA2KigO120mmetaG_FD_148631 | JGI IMG/M metagenome (GOLD analysis project Ga0194131, IMG submission 148631) | Freshwater microbial communities from Lake Tanganyika, Tanzania - TA2015053 Kigoma Offshore 120m | ecosystem: Environmental > Aquatic > Freshwater > Lake | place: Tanzania: Lake... | reverse complement strand
TCTCTCGAAGGCGGCGCCCACGAAGTCTTTATTCAAGGCTTTTCGAGCGAATCGGGCGCTGTCCCGGGTTCCCGGCGGAAGCTGTCGACGGGCCGCGGCCTCTCCCCGCGCTGGCGAGCCGACAGTAAGGAAATTTTCTACTGGTCCGGGAGCCACATCGTGGCGGTAGCGGTCCAAACCTCCTCCGCCGGTTTGGAACTCTCGCCACCCAAAGCGCTCTTCCCCTACACCTCGCCCGCTGGCCGCTATGACGTCACGCCCGACGGCCAGCGCTTCCTTGGACGCCAGCACGACCGCCCGGACGCCTTCCTCACCGTTCTCACCAATTGGTTCGGCGTGCCGGCTCAGTAATTTGAAAAAAAATCGCGGCCGGTTATAGTTTCCTCTTCCTAATGGCGCTACAGGGGCAGAGGTAAAAAATGAAACTCGCCACTCTCCTGTTCGCCGCGTCCGCCGCATGGGCACAGACCACCACCGCCGACATCTTGGGAAACGTCTACGATCCCTCCGGCGGCAACGTGTCCGGGGCTTCAATCTCCGTCCGAAATCATGATACCAATGCCCTCACCAGGACCCACTCCAACTCCGGCGGCGTCTTCCGCGTCTCCCTCCTGCCGGCGGGCAACTACACCGTCGCCGTCGAAAAAACAGGCTTCGCAAAATATCAACAAGGCCCGTTCCCGCTGCGTGTCAACGAGTCAGCCGACCTGGTGATCGCGCTCACCCTATCTACCGTATCCGATGCGATCACAGTCTCCACCGCACCTCCACAGATCAACACCACCAACGCCGAAATCAGCACCAACTTCGACTCCAAACGAGTCGCCGATCTGCCGCTCTCCACCAATCGCAACATCCTGAATCTCGCCGCCTCCGCTCCCGGTGTCGCGCCGCTCTCGGCCGGCAACGCCTCCTCGGTTCTACAAGGCTCTCAAGGCACCGAGTCCACCAGCTTGGCCTACTCCGCCAATGGTGCCCGCCCTCGCTCCAACGCCTTCCTTATCGACGGCCAGGACGCCTACCACGCCAACAACGGCGGCCTCCTGCAGCCTCTGAACAATCCCGACATCGTCGCCGAAGTGCGGCTCGTCACGAATCAGTTCCTCCCCGAATTCGGCCGCTCGAGCGGCTCTGTCATGTCGATCGTCACCAAGAGCGGATCGAACCAGTTCCGCGGCAGTCTCTTTTGGTTTCACAACAACAACCGATTGAACGCACTCACCAATGCGGACAAACGCCTCAACCCGCCGCTGTCCGGCGCTCCCTTTCGCGTCGAGAATCAGCTTGGCGGCACCTTCGGCGGCCGCGTCATCAGAGACAAGACGTTCTTCTTCGGCTCCCTTCAGCGCTGGACCGATCGCCGGCTCGGTTCCGGAACTTCCATTCAAGGCTCGCCCAGCGAAGAAGGCCGGCGCCTATTGAATGAGTTGGCCGGAACGCGGCCCCAGGTCAAGGCCCTTCTCGAAAATCTCCCCGTCGGCGTTCCGAATGGTCAAACCGTACCCCTCACCGCCGGCGGACGCTCCGTCACCATCCCCCTCAGCACCCTCACCGGATCCGGAAATCAGGAGTTCGACAACTGGCAATACTCCTACCGCCTCGATCATCGCCTCAGCGACAAGCAAAACCTCATGCTACGGTACCTCGACGACAACTCCCTTTCGCAAGGAACCGGTCAGTTGACCCCCGTCGGACTCTCGAACCGCGTCCCGTTCACCACCAAGTCCGCCGCCGTGACCCTCGCCTCCACCTTCTCCTCAACCACCCTCAATGAGTTCCGATTGGGGTACAACCGTCCCCAGACCGAAACCAACGCCGCCAATCCCGCCGTGGCCGAACGCATCCCCTCGATCGAAGTACCCCAACTCGGCCTCCGGGGCTTTAACGCTGGCGTCACCCGCACCGGCATCGGGCTCGGCATCAACCTTCCGTTCTCCCAGCGGTTGAACAACTACCAGATCCAGGACGCCGTCACCCTCCTTCGCGGCCGGCATTCCTTTAAGGCCGGTTTCGACTTTCGCCGCCAGGATCAATCCGCTCTCTTTCTCGCGGTCATCCGCGGCCAACTCGAGTACGCCACTCTCCAGGCGCTGGTCGACGATCAAGCGACCCGCGCCATCATTAACGGCGCTTTGAAGGGCGGCGAGGCCGTCACCCACATGCGCCACTACGACTACTTTGCCTACTTCCAGGATCAGTTCCGCATCCGGCCAAACTTCACCATCAGCTACGGCATCCGCTACGAAACGCCGGGCAACCCCATGGACAAAGTGGTTCAGTTGAACAGCCGCATCGTCGCCGCCAACCGCAATGACGAACGCTACCGCCTCTCTCCTATTCCTCCCCGGGATCGCAACAATTGGGCCCCGCGCGTCGGACTTAACTACCGGTTCGGTGATGGCAAACTCGTCTGGCGCGCCGGATACGCCAGAACGTACGACACCGCCTGGACCAACCTCACGACGAACGTCGCCGCATCCTTCCCCATGGTATTCTCCTACACCGTGCCGGCCGGCGCGGGACTGTCGACCGCTCCCAATGCCTTCACGCAGATCGAAGCCATCCGCGCCGGTAACATCCCTCCTGTCGCCAATCCGAACATCCTCACCCGCACCATTCTGTCGGCCAACTTCCGCTCGCCATACGCCGATCAATACTCGACGCAGTTCCAACGCGAACTCCCCGGCGGCTGGGCCGCCACCCTTGGCTACGTCGGTACGAAAGGGCTCGCGCTCATCCAATCCATCGACGCCAACCCCACAGTCCCCAAGACCGATGGCAGTGTCCGCAGTGTCCGCGTGCTCGCCGACCGCGGCGTTATCCGCGAACGCTGCAACTGCGCCGGATCCGTTTATCACTCCCTCCAAGCCAGTGCCGAAAAGCGTCTGTCCCGCAACTTCCTCATGGCCACCCACTACACCTGGAGCTCCTTCATCGATACCGTCTCGGATCCCTTCAACCCCTCCGTCTCCGGCGAAATCGCCATCGCCCAGGATCCCTACAACCGCGGCGGAGAACGAGCCCGCTCCACCTACGACCGCCCCCATCGCTTCTCCACCAACGGCGTGTTCGAACTGCCGTACTTTCGCGCTCAGAACGGCTTCACTGGGCGCCTCCTCGGCGGCTGGCAGCTCAACGGATTCCTCACTCTCCAGTCCGGCGCTCCCTTCGGCGTCTTGAACGGAACCGACCCCGGCGGCGTCGGAACCGGCAACCTCGTCGGCACCGCTATCCGCCCCTTCCTCAACACCGGCCTGGACCTCTCCAGCATGACCGTCCGCCAAATCCAGCAAGCCGGCGGCGGGGGGCTCTTCCGCGCTGTTACCCGCGCCGAGCCCATCGGCGACGCAGGCCGCAACATCTTCCGCGCGGACGGCATCAACCGCCTGGACCTCGGCATCATCAAGAATGTGCGCGTTCGCGAAGGCCAGACATTCCAGGTGCACGCCAACTTCTACAACACCACCAACACCCGCAATTGGGGCATCCCCGAAGGCGTCTTCACCTCGGCCGCCTTCCTCAACGAAGGCGCCGCCGAAGTCTCCTCCCGCCGAATTCAAGTAGGATTACGCTTTGCCTTTTAGCCTCCGTACCCTCGACCCCAATCTGGATCAGGCCCTCGGGGACTCCGCGCTGCGCGCCGATCTCCGCGGGCTCATGCTCCCCCCTCACAACTCGAGGCCTTCGACCGGATGCGGAATCCCCACCCTACTGAACCTCCGCGCCCGGCCGGGCCAAATGCTGGCTCGCCAGCAACTGCAAAATCAGCAAGTCTGACTTGTGATAGGTCGTCTGCGAGGAATTCGACACGTCCTCTGCCTTGTCCAAAATGTGCATCTTGAGCAGAGTTCGGAATTTGTCCACCGTGATGCCCAAGATTCGCGCGGCTTCGTTTTCGTTGAAATATAGTTTGCCGGTCCGTCCCATGAATGGTCCTCAAAAATGCGCGGATGCGCTGAACCCAACAATTGAATTCTAAAGTTTTCCGGGCGCGGGTTCGATTGGGCAGAACCCTACCCGGAGCTCCGTCTTGTGCTGTGGACGCTTGGAGTCCGTACTACGAAAGAAATCGGCGTCCGCTCGATGAGACCCTCCGCCGGCCCCTTAAGACTGCAACTGACGGATCAGGGACGCTGCGTCGACCACATTCCAGTGCTCGGAAATCCGGCTGTCCTGGATGCGTACGATATCGATGACCTGGATGGCGACCGCCTTACCTGTGGGAGCCATCCCCAGGAACTCGCCTCGGTGGGTACCCCGGAACACCTTCCGCGTCGCGACCCGGTCGTCCTGTGCGAGCTGTTCCAGGATCTCCGGAGTGAGGTCGGGAAAGGCCATCCACAGCATGTTGAATAGTGCCAGCACACTTTCCCGCTCCGGGCCAAACCCAGGGAAGGGGGTGTGGTCGATGAAGTCCGGCGCGAGCAGTTCCAGGGCAGCGGCACGGTGGCGGCCGGTCTGGTACTCGATGATGAACCGGCGGACGACATCGATGGGTTGCATGCCGTACCATACGGACCGCCCTCTCGCTTGGATTCAAGACACGCCCAGGGCTGTTCCGTTATATACTGCTATCAGTCATGAAGTATTGGCGATTCGTGTGCCTGGCCGCTGGTTTGCTCCCGTTTTCCGGAACCGCCGCGGAATCCTCACCCTCTGAGAAGTACACCGCCATCGAGCGGAGGCACTGGGCATTTCAACCGCGCCGCCAAGCGGAAGTCCCCAAGGTCCCCGGCGCCCGGAACCCGATCGATGCATTCATTCAGGCGAAGCTCGGCAAGGAAGGCCTCAAATCCGCCGCCCCCGCCGACCGCGCGACCCTGGCCCGGCGCGTCTACTACGGCCTCACCGGACTCCCGCCCACCCCCGCCGAGATTGCAGCCTTCGTGAATGACCGTGCGCCCGACGCCTACGAAAAGCTTCTCGACCGCCTGCTCGCCTCCGATGCCTACGCCGAACGCTGGGCGCAGCACTGGCTGGATGTCGTCCGGTTCGCGGAAACCGATGGTTTCGAGTACGACACCCACCGTCCGGACGCTTGGCGCTACCGCGACTACGTAATCCGCTCGTTCCACACCGACAAGCCCTACAGCCAGTTCGTCACCGAACAGATCGCCGGCGACGAGCTTCCGCCCACCGATGACCACCGGACTGCCGCTGGATTCCAGCGCCTGGGCGCGCTCCGCAAGAACGCCGGCAACCAGGAAGTCGCATCGAGCCGCAACGAAGTGCTCACCGAGATGACCAACATCATCGGCGCCGGATTCCTCGGCGTCACGCTCGGATGCGCCCGCTGCCACGATCACAAGTTCGATCCCATCCGCCACAAGGATTATTACCGGATGCAGGCCTTCTTCGCGCCCGTATGGGATATGGACATCCCGCTGGCGACCGAAGCCGAACAAAAGGCTTGGAACGGCCAGAAGCAGGCCGCCGACGCCGAAGTCAAGAAGATCCGTGGGCAGATGCGCGGTCTCAAGGGTGATGCCCGCAAGCAGATGGAGGCCCGGCTCAAGGAAGCCGAGGCCAAGATGCCGGAGCCGCTGCCCACACTGTATTCGGTATCCAACGACTTCTCGAAAGCGTCGCCAATCCACGTACTCGCACGCGGCGACTATGCGAACAAGGGCGAGCGTGTCGGCATGCGCCCCCTCGGGGTCCTGCTGCCGGACGGAGCGCCCGAATGGCCCTCGGATATGAAGGCTCCTCGAACCGAGCTTGCCAAGTGGATCACCAGCCCGGACAATCCGCTCACCGCGCGCGTGATCGCGAATAGGATCTGGCATTATCATTTCGGACGCGGGATTGTCTCAACGCCCAACGACTTCGGGCGCATGGGCGGACGCCCGTCGCATCCCGAGCTTCTCGACTGGCTCGCCAACGAGTTCGTTCACAACGGCTGGCGGATGAAGCCGCTGCACAAGACCATCATGATGTCGGCAGCCTACCGCCAGGCGTCCACGTCGCCTATCGAGCTGCTCGGCAACGAAAAGGACCCGGAAAACGCGCTGTTGTGGAAATTCAGCCGCCGCCGGCTCCAGGCGGAGGAGATCCGCGATTCGATGCTCGCCGTTGCCGGACGCCTGAACCGGATGGCTGGCGGACCGAGCGTCATCGTGCCGGTCGACCAGGAGCTCATCAACCTGCTCTACAAGCCGTCTCAATGGGCGGTGAACAAGGACGTCACCGACCACGACCGCCGCTCGATCTACCTGCTGCACAAGCGGAATCTGCGCCTGCCCATGATGGAGGTTTTTGACGCCCCCGACATGCAGATCTCCTGCGCGCGCCGCGAGTCGAGCACCCACGCCCCGCAAGCCCTCGAGCTGATGAACGGGGATTTCGCGAACAGCCTCGCAAAATCGTTCGCCGGCCGGCTGGACCGTGAGGCAGGATCGCCCGCCGCGCAAGTCGATCTCGCCTACCGGCTCGCTGCCGGACGCGCCCCCAACGCCAAGGAAAAGCAGTTGGGGATCGAATTCCTGAAGAAGAATCCGCTCAGCGAATTCGCCCTGGCGATCCTGAACCTGAACGCCTTTCTGTACGTGAACTAAAGGAGACTCCCGTGCCTGAACATGTTCGAATCACCCGCAACCGGCGCGAGTTCCTGACCGACGCGTTTTGCGGATTCGGATCGCTCGCCTTCGCCGGCATGATGGCCCAGGAACAGGCCCGTGCCGCGCGCGGAAATCCGCTGGCGCCGCGGCCCGCCCACAAGCCCGCCAAGGCGAACGCGGTGATCTTCCTGTTCATGGCTGGAGGGCCGTCGCACCTCGAAACCTTCGATCCCAAGCCGCTGCTCAACCAGCTCCATGGACAAAAGCGTCCCGCCGGGTTCGGCGAGGTGAAATATCAGTTCGTGGACTCGCAGTCGCGGATCCTCGGAACCAAACGCACCTTCAAGAAGTACGGCAAATCCGGCATTGATGTGTCCGACCTGCTGCCCTATCATTCGCACATCGTCGACGACATCGCCGTGATCCGGTCCTGCCACGCGGACATGGTGGTCCACTCGGCGGCGCAGTACCAGTTGTTCACCGGCCGCGTCATCCCCGGATTCCCCAGCATGGGCTCCTGGGCGCTCTACGGACTGGGGGCGGAGACCGACTCGCTTCCGAGCTACGTCGTCATGCCCGATCCCGACGGCGCGCTCGAGGCGGGACAGCCAATGTACACCAACGGCTTCCTGCCCGCCGTGTATCAGCCGACGATGTTCCGCGCAGGCAAGAAGCCGATCCTCAACCTGGACCTTCCCCCCGGCGTCTCGCACGGACAGCGCGAGACCACGATGAACCTCCTGCGCGGGCTGAACCAGGCCAACATGGCCGCCAACGACGACGAGTTCGCCGCGCGCGTGAACGCCTACGACCTGGCGTTCAAAATGCAGACCGCGGCGCCTGAGCTGTTCGACCTCTCCCGCGAAAGCACCAGGACGCTCGATATGTATGGTGTCGGCGTCGAGCCAACAGACGACTACGGGCGGCGATGCCTTCTGGCGCGCAGGCTCGTCGAGAAAGGCGTGCGGTTCATCACCGTGGTCTCCGGCGGCGGACCTGGGGACATGCAATGGGATGCCCACTCTGATATCGAGGAAAACCACCTCCGGATGGCGGCGCAGACGGACCGCCCGGTGGCAGCGCTCATCCAGGACTTGAAGCAGCGCGGACTCCTCGACTCGACACTGGTCCTCTGGGGTGGCGAGTTTGGCCGCTCACCCGAGTCGCAGGCATCCAAGGGACGCGACCACCACAACTACGGGTTCACAATGTGGATGGCAGGCGGAGGCGTCAAAGGCGGCCAGATCGTCGGTGCCACTGATGGCATCGGACTCAAGGCCGTCGAGAACCCGGTTCACTTCCGCGACATCCACACCACCATTCTGAACCAGCTTGGCCTGGAGCAGAACGCGCTCAGCTTCATGCACCTGGGACGCAAAGAACGTTTGACGGAAATCGAAGGCCGCGTGATCAAAGAGATCGTGTAGCATGCGGTTCGCACTGGCATTGTTGGCGCTGCCGCTCGCCGCCGCGCGCGTCGAGCCCGTACTGCTTTCCTCGTTCCCCTTCACCGGACAGCGCGGACAGCCGTTCACCATCACGATCCGGGGCAACGGGCTGAAGGAGGCCACCGCGGTGGACGCCCCATTTCCGGCCGTGGTCGAGTCGGCGGAAACAGAGCCCTCCGGGCGCAACAAGGCGGATCTCGTCCGGATCCGCATCTCGGCTCCCGCTGAACTTCCCCCGGGACGATATCCCATCCGCCTCATCACCCCCGGCGGCCTCTCGAACGCCCTTGCCGTGGTGATCGCAGCCGATCCCGTCGTTCCGGAACCTGAGGGACGCCACGACGAGCCCGCTCAGGCGATTCCAGCAACCACGCTCCCCTCGATTTTCACGGGCCGGATCGACCAGCGCGGCGAATCCGACCTGTACGCCCTCGACGTCGCCTCCGCCGGACAGGTGCTCACTTTCGAATGCCTCTCCGGCCTCCCCGCTCCCGGTGCACCGGGTGGCAACGCCCGCGGCTTCGACCCGTCCCTGGTGGTTTGGGAGCCCTCCGGAAGCTGGTTCGATCCGAAGCGGCTGAACCGGCTGGCGTTCAACGACGAACCGCTGTGGGTCCTGAGTCAGCCGACCGACGCTCACCTCGTTTACCGGTTCGCAAAGCCTGGCCGCTATTACCTCCGCGTTGAAGCTTTCTCCGGACAAGGCGGACCCGACTACAGCTATCAGCTACGGATCGCGCCGGGCGATCATCCGCCCGAGCCCGCGGCCACGGAGTCCGGTTGGCAGGAGCGGACTTCCACCCGCCGGCTCGCCACCACGCGCTTGAATGACCTGGCGGAACGCGGCGGCAAGAAGCCAGACCAGAAGGTCGCCGAGACCTACCGCACTGGACCGGATCAGACCACGCGCGTCGCCCTGCCCGCGAATTTGGAAGGGACAATCTCCCAGCCCGGCGAGGTTCACCGCGCCTCGTTCACCCTGCCCGGTCCCCAGGACCTCGCAATTGAAGTCGAGACCCCGGCAGGCGCCCCACCGCTCGTGAACCCGGTGGTCCGGCTGCTGGATTCCCGGAACGAAGAAGTCGCCACAACGATCCTGGCTGGGCGTGGAGCCTGCACCGGGGCGCTCACCAAGTCCATCCAATGGAAAGTGGCGGTCCCGGTGCGGGAGCCCGGTGACTACACAGTCGAAGTCCGCGACATCGTACCCGACCTCGCTGGACCCGGATTCCGCTACCGAGTCCAGGTACGGCCGCAAGTGGCCCACCTCGGCGACATCCGCATCGATCAGGATCACATGAACCTGGAGCCGGGCGAGGCGAAGTCCGTTCGCGTCGTCTTTGACCGCGAAGAGGACTACCGGGGAGCCGTTGTGGTGGCGGTTGAGAATCTGCCTGCCGGAGTGACGGCGATGGCCGGTGCCGACTTCGAGCCGGACAAAGATCCGCCACCCGCCAAGGGGAGGCGGGAGCGGTACAGCGGCAGGACAGAGCGGACCGTGGTCGTCTTCAGCGCCGCGGCTGACGCACCGGCCATGACGAGTCCGGTAGTTGCGCGAATGGTGGTCCGGCCCCTGGTCGACGGAAAGCCCGGCGCGGTCATCGCCCACAAGGCGGTGCCATTGATGGTGGTTTCTTCGAAACCAGTGGACAAACCCTCCGCCGGTCTGTAGAAATAGAGTGATGTCCAACGTCGCCCTGATCAAGGACGCCCTCACCGCGGGTGGTGGGATCGTCCGGTTGGCACCCTGCTGGGTGCCTCGTTCCTTCCTGATGCCGGGGGGGCGGCTGAAGCTGCACCCCGACGACCTCTACATTCTGGGGTCGCACCGGGGCGGAATCGACGAGCGCTGGTTCTCTTCTACCACGAAGGCCGCCAACGGACCGCTCGCGGCGCAGGACGAGGGGCTCAGCTACATCGACTTCGGTGGGCGCCGTGCTCTACTCAAGGAAGCCATCGACACGGTGGGCGACCTGTTCCTCGGCGCGGACGTCATGGCCCGCGAAGGTGGCTGGAACCTGCTCTGCAAGTTCTTCGACAACCTCGGACCGATCCCCCACCACCTCCACCAGAACGACGAATTCGCGCGGCGCGTGGGACAGAACGGCAAGCCCGAGGCCTACTACTTCCCGCCGCAGTACAACTTCAAGGGCAACAACTTCCCATACACCTTTATGGGGTTGGAACCAGGCACAACGCGGGACGATGTCCGCCGCTGCCTCGAACGCTGGAACACCGGCGACAACGGGATCCTCGACCACTCGCGCGCCTACCGGCTGGCGCCCGGGACCGGCTGGCAGATCGATGCCGGAATCCTGCACGCGCCGGGGTCGCTGGTGACCTACGAGCCCCAGGTGAACTCCGACGTTTTCGCGATGTTCCAGTCGATGGTCGAAGGCCGGGCGGTCGGCTGGGAACTGCTGGTGAAGGATGTGCCCGAGGCGCACCACCACGACCTCGACTACATCCTCGACATGCTCGACTGGGATGCTAATGTCGATCCCCATTTCCAGAAGAACCGGCTGTTCCACCCCAAGCCAGTCCGGGATCCGGCGTCGATGGCGCAGGATGGCTATTCCGAGCACTGGGTGGTCTACTCAACGGGCTACTATTCCGCCAAGGAACTCACGGTCCATCCCGGCCGGACCGTGGTGATAAACGATTCAGCCGCATATGGGCTCATCGTGGTCCAGGGCTCGGGGTCGATCGGGGTGCATGCGGTCGACACACCGAGCATGATCCGCTATGGCCAAATGACCAAAGACGAGCTGTTCGTCACCGCCCAGGCCGCCGGCGCCGGCGTGATTGTCACCAACCGTAGCGACTGCGAGAATCTGGTGATCCTCAAGCATTTCGGACCCGGCAATCCCGACGCTGCCGGACTGGTGAAGGATTAGGCCCCATGCAGATCGGCGTCAACACCCTCATTTGGACAGCGGGCTTCGGCACTGGGCACGTCCCCGTGCTCGGCGAGATCAAGGCCCACGGATTCGACCTGGTCGAGATCGCCCGTTTCAGCTGGGACGGCTTCCCCACCCGGGAGATCCGGACCGCGCTCGACGGACTCGGACTTGGACGCGCGGTCTGCACCGCGTTCACGTCGCCGGCCAATTTCTGCAACCCGGATCCGGCGCAACGGGGTCAAGCGCTTGACTTCGTGAAACAATCGGTCGACCAAACGGCTGCACTGGGGGCGTCGACGCTCGTGGGTCCGCTGCACGGCGCGGTCGGGCAGTTGGTGGGCCGGAGGCGCAACGCGAGCGAATGGGGCTGGATCACCGACGGACTGCGGTCGGCTGGCGAGTACGCGGCGCAAGCAGGGGTGACGATCGCCGTTGAGCCGCTCAACCGGTTCGAATGCTACGCCCTCAACACTGCAGTCGACGCCGCCCGGCTGTGTGAAGAGGTGGGCCTCGACAACGTGGGGATCCTCTACGATACGTTCCACGCCCATATCGAGGAAAAGAACCAGGGCGAGGCGCTGGCGGCGTGCGGCAGGCACCTCAAGCATATGCACACCTGCGAAAATGACCGCGGAACACCGGGGTCAGGCCAGGTGAACTGGATCGGCGTCTTCGCTGCCTTGAAGCACCTGGACTACGACGGAGCGCTGGTCATCGAGAGCTTCGGTTTCGCGATTCCGGAGATCGCCGCAGCGGCTTGCATCTGGCGCGACTTGGCGCCTTCACCCGAGCAGATCGCCTGGGACGGGATCGGATTCCTCCGCTCCTGGTAGCATCCCACGCGGAATTGAGGCGCCACCTAACAGAAGTGTGAGGTGCGCCTGGCTGCCCGTTCGCTCAACTGATTGAAAATAAATGACAAATCCGGGGGCTGGGAATTGGCACGCGAACGGCATTTCTAACGGCAGGTGCAAGGCACCGAGGAAAACAGGGAAGGATCAAAGCCATGAAGACCAAGACCAACGTCAACTCCGGCTCCATCATCTGGGGCTCCTAATCCACCACCGGCATCCTGAATCCAAGGCCGCCAAGGCTCCCGAAAACACGGGAAAGCCTGGCGGCCTTTTGGCGTTTGGACCCCGGTGGCGGTGGCTCACGAAAATGAGGTGCCACCTAGCAAGAGTGTTAGGTGCGCCGTACGCTAGATCCGCCAAACAATTGAAAACAAATGGAAAATGTGGTGGGCACGGTTTGGCATGCGAACTGCACTTCTAATTGCAGGTGCAAGGCACCGAGGAAAAGACAGGGAAGGATCAAAGCCATGAAGACCAAGACCAACGTCCAGTCCGGCTCCATCATCTGGGGTTCGTAGTTCCGGTGCAGTCCTGGAGCTTCCAGGACGCCCACAGTATCAACCGCTTCACACACAAACCGAGGACAACAACATGAAGATCAAGACCAACGTCAACTCCGGCTCCATCATCTGGGGCTCCTAATCCACCACCGGCATCCTGACCCAAGGCCGCCAAGGCTCCCGAAAACACGGGAAAGCCTGGCGGCCTTTTGGCGTTTGGGCCGTCGGCCCGCGCCGCAACGAAAATGAGGTGCCACCCAACATAAGTGTTAGCCCAAGTTCGTCACTGGACCATCGATTTCAGCGATTTTCGAGGTTTCAGTCAAGACAAGCGCCGTGTTTTCAGTACGCGTGTCCGGAGAACACGATGTAGTGTAGACCTACCCTCTTGTCGTTTTTC
>Ga0194131_10009103_pt1 | contig 12668 bp, 11 predicted proteins | sample TA2KigO120mmetaG_FD_148631 | JGI IMG/M metagenome (GOLD analysis project Ga0194131, IMG submission 148631) | Freshwater microbial communities from Lake Tanganyika, Tanzania - TA2015053 Kigoma Offshore 120m | ecosystem: Environmental > Aquatic > Freshwater > Lake | place: Tanzania: Lake... | reverse complement strand
GCACGCAGGCGGGATATGCCCATACCATGATCTTTTCGTCTTGGTGTCTTTAGCGAAGGGGGTACACCTGTTCCCATTCCGAACACAGAAGTTAAGCCCTTCAGCGCCGATGGTAGTGCGGTATACACCGTGCCAGAGTAGGCCGACGCCAAGACGAAACGATTATTGCACTTTCTTCGCGATATCCGGGTGCGCGTTCAGCTGGTCTTCCAGCCAGGGGCGGGCCAGTTTGAGCTTTTCGAGGACCTGATTCAGGTCTCCGCAATTCAATCCACGGTCCACGCAGGCGGGCTTCACTTCAGCGAAGTGCTGGGCTGCATCGACATACGCCTGCAACGACGTCTGGTCGAGGCCAATGCCATTCTGAGCGAGCAGAACGAAAGCATTGCGGAATTTATTGACGAGAAGTTCAGTCTTCTCGACGATCGGATCGATCTTTGGAAGCTCCTTCGGCAGCTGTTTCTGCGATGCGATCAGGTCGCCGACCTGCTTCATGAGGTCACGGACTGGCTGATTCATGAGGCGGATTTCCTCGGGAGCATTGACTCCGGACGAGAAGTACACGACACCCTGGTCGAGCCATTCAATGGCGCGCTTGAGGTAGTCGGTGACCTCCGGTGCGAGTTCCTGTTTCGAAAGGAGTGTCATTCTTGTTTTTGCCTCTTCGAGAACGCTGAGAAGTTTTTTCCGGTGCTCTTCGGTGATGTTGTCACCGAGGAGATTTTCGCGAATTTCCTCGCGCACTTGCTCTTCAGGAATTGTCTGAACCGGTACAGGTTTCACTTTCTGCCGGATGTTCTGATCGATTTCAACGATTTGTTCCTTGAGGTGTTTCCGTTGATTTTCATCACATTCAGAGCGGTTGCTCGTCCACATTCCTGAAGAATTGAAGCAGCCCATGAATCCCTGCATTCTGCGCTGCTCTTCCATTTGCGCTTCCATGCGCTTCTGGTCCTCTTCTGAGCGCTTTTTCATCTCCTCCATCATCCGTTTCCATGTTTCATCCTCCTGAGACGTAGTGTTTCCCCGTGAAGGCTGTGAGCTGGAGACACTGGACGGTGGCGGTGGGGGATTGCCTATGGTAATGGTGCCATCATCGCCCGTTGTACCGCCAGGGGTGCTGTTGTATTGACGCTTGCGGCAATAGGAATCACACTCGTACATACCGTTGCTGCGTCCGAGGTCGCATTCCTCCCAATTCTGGACGATGCTGTCGCCGCAGAAGGCTTTTCTACATCTATCGGAGCAGTCGTCGGCGTTGTCGCCGTTACCGTCATCACATTCTTCATTTCCTTCCGTGACCCCATTGCCGCATTTCGGAGGTTCCTCCACCTTTGGTTTCTTGCATTCCTTCGTGCAGTGGCCGTCTTTACCATTGGATTCACCCTCATCACATTGTTCACCGCGCTGGTTGCTGGTGATGCCGTCCCCGCATCGAGCCTTGCGACAGACGTTGGTGCATTCATCACTGTCATCTCCGTTTCTATCGTCACACTCCTCTTGCATTTTTTGATGAACGATACCGTCGCCGCAGCGTGCCTTGCGACAGACGTTGGTGCATTCATCACTGTCATCTCCGTTGCTATCGTCACACTCCTCAAGCAATTTTTGATGAACGATACCGTCGCCGCAGCGTGCCTTGCGACAGACGTTGGTGCATTCATCACTGTCATCTCCGTTGCTATCGTCACACTCCTCTTGCAATTTTTGATGAACGATACCGTCGCCGCAGCGCGGTTTCATACAGTACATTGTGCATTCGTCGTTATTATCCGTATTTCCGTCATCACATTGTTCGGAATTTTCCCTCACTCCGTTTCCGCATATGCCGGCGCCCGCGGAGGTGGTGTTGCTACCCGAAGAGCCGCCGCCCCCGGTGCGGACTTGAGCTTGCAACGTTGTAGCAAGGGAAGTCATTCCCACAAGAAACGTGAGGAACGCGACAGTCGGGGTACGCAGAAGTTTCATCATATGAGTGTGAGTGTTTGTGTATTTCATCATTACTGTAGCAGAAATAGGTTCTTTTTACAATCTCCGTGTTTTACCCGTTACACGGAGCGGAAAATTCTGCTATAATGATGAGAAACGCATGACACAAACTCCAGCCGATCATGCTCCCCGGGAGCAGGCCGTCGATGCAAAAATTCGCAAGAGCAGATTTCTCTGGGCGTTACCCTTCTGCGCTATCTTCCTTCCGATCGTCCTTTTAAGTCTCTACTCACTCCAGATTGCCTCGCAGTCCGTGCGCTCCGTCGTGGAATCCCAGAACCTTACCGCAGCGTATAATCTTGCCCAGCAACTCACACAGGCGGTGAAGGAGAATGTCGCTCTCGCGCATGCTATCGCATCTTTGGACGGAACATTGGCGGCCATTCGCGATAACGATCAGGTCACTCTCCGTATGCGTCTCAAGGCAATCACGGTTTCCCGTCCGGAGATACACCGTGCTTTTTTTGTGAATACGGGTGCCGTTGTCATCAACGAATTTCCGACTGCTTCCGGAGCGTACGGCAGCAATTTTTCCGATGTTGAGTGGTTTCGTGAATTCAAGATAACAGGCAAGCCGGTGATTTCCGGTCTGTACCAGCGGGCGCAGTATCCCGGTGAACCTGCGATTGCCATTGCCGTTCCGTCGCGTGACGGAGAGCATGAACTCGGTACTCTGGTCTTTGAGTACCGTGCGCGTGAGATCGAAAAATGGCTGCGCAGCAGCGAGATCGGAAGCAACGGATACATGCTCGTGGTCGATCACATGTCTGCGCTCGTCGCCAATCCGCATGTCGATACGAATGATCTCGGCAACAAGTCGTATGCCGATGCAACGCTCGTACGGGATGCTCTCGGTGGAGCCATGCAGACCAGCGAGTACGTCGATCCGCTCAGCGGCATTACGATGCTCGCCACGTTTGTGCCGATCTCGGTGGGGTCCCACACATGGGTAGTCATCGCACAACAGTCGAGAGATGCCGCATTCGGTATTCTCGATAGCGTGAAGGTAAACCTCGGTGTCGCCGGTGCCATCCTCACATTATTCACGCTGACTATGGTTGTGGCCCTGGCGCGCGTGAGCGCCAAGAATATCAAACTGAACGAGGATTTGGCCTTCAAAAACCAATCCCTCAAAGATTTCACATCGATTGTCAGTCATCAGCTGAAAGCGCCTATCACGGCGATGCGCTGGAATATTGAATCCATCCTCGACGGTGACTACGGTCCTATTGCCGATGACCTGCGTAAGGTATTGCAGGATCTGCATGCAGTGAATGTGAGTAACTACACATTGATCATGGATATTCTCAACGTCTCCCGTCTCGATCGCGGCGTTGTCGCGGTGGAACTGAAAGCGGTGAAGTTGAGGGATATCGTCGACCGTGCAATCCGCGACTACGTGATCGCTGCCGAACGTGCCGGTTTGTATCTGAACGTGGAGGAGCCGGTTCCCGGTATCGTGGTGCAAGCCGATCTGGAAAAGGCTGCGGAGTGTATTATGAATAGCATCAGCAATGCCCTCAAGCATACGAAACAGGGTGGCATCACCGTTCGATTGAAGTCTGCAGACGGCAAAGGCATCGTCGAAGTTGCGGATACCGGAGAAGGCATGCTGCCGGATATTCTGAAGAATCTCTTTTCCCGTGACGGCATTCGCAAGAGCAATACCGGTGCGGAAAGTAGTTCCGGTCTTGGTCTCTACATCGCCAGGCAGTTCATGCAGCTGCAGGGTGGAGACATCGAAGCGACAGCGGTGACGGGAAAGGGGAGCACCTTCACCTACACTCTGAAGCTTTCGACCGATGTGCCGAATACTCCACAGAAAACTGCTTAATGGCTTAACGAAAGCCAAAAGTAATAGCATCAGCTGTGGGAATTGTTCCTGCAGGTATTTCGTGCTACAATAATGAGGAACATTCACAACACACATCCATGCGTACTCTCAAGAGGTTCGTCATCCCTGCGACGCTTACGGCATCGCTTCTCGCTGGTACAGCCGGCGCTTTCTTCGATGAGATCGTCGCACTGCAGGAAGAGCTGCAGGTTTGGGAGACGGCAAACGCCGCCGACTTCAGCGACGTCATCGAGCAATTGGATGATATCACCGGTCCGGTCTTCCGTGACGTCGGTGAGGATGCGTGGTTCAATCCGTACGTTGCCTCCCTTGCCGAGTGGGGCATCGTTTCCGGATACAAGAATGCTCAGGGAAAGTCCACGGGTGAATTCCGTCCAGCAAATAATGTCACCGTGGCAGAGGTCCTGAAGATGTCCATGGAGGCTGCAAAGGTCGATGTTGGTTCTTGCACAAATGTCCCCCTGCATCCGCAGGCAACGGGACACTGGGCAAAGCCGTACGTCGCCTGTGCAGAAGCTTTGGGAGTGCGCATGTTTGATCCGATGCATCCGGCGGACCTGAACCGTCCTGCCAAGAGGGCGGAAGTCGTTACCGTCGTCCTGGATGTCTTCCATGATGAAGTGCTTCCGCTGTACGCCACATTCAAGGACACCAACGGTCATCCGTATGAGGCTGATATCGCCTATGCGAACCTCTACGGTATCGTCAGCGGCGACAAGAACGCACAGGGGGCCGAGGTCGGAACTTTCCGCCCGGAGGACTCCATCAACAGGGCAGAAACCAGTAAGATCATCTACGAGCGTCTGAAGCTCGATGTCCTTGCGGATGCATCCATCCAGTAAGGAATTCCCTTCGCATTCGACCCGTTCCGTCACCGCATGGAACGGGTTTTTTTGTTTCTACAAAGGGATGAATTGAAAATGGGTACGCAGATCATTGATGCAACGGTATCCCCATCGGCTGTTCCGGCTGCTGTACTGGGGAGCCTTTTGCATGCCTAGACTCGCGTTCCATATCCGGCTGCTCTCTCCGGAGAAATTTTCGGATCATATTTCATTGCTGCATCGCCATATCCTGCAGTCGAAAAACCATGATGAGGAAATGGAATATTTGGCGGTATTGCAACGGTACGTTCGTCATTGTATTCGTCGGCGCCATGGATGATGGCGCGTTGTTTCGTGGGAAATACCGGATTCAATCCGCACGGATGCGTGGACATGATTACGCATCATGTGGGTGGTATTTTATTACGATGTGTACCAAAAATCGGATTCCATGGTTTGGATATATACGCAATGGATATATGTGTTTGTCGGATGCGGGGGTGGTGGTATGTGATGAATGGCAAAAAACGGCGTTGGTTCGATCCAATATTACGTTGGATGCATTTGTGGTTATGCCCGACCATATTCATGGGATCATTGTCATTGACGATAATTATCCCGTTACGTCGGTGGTAGAGACGCACCGGCGGTGCGTCTCTACGGCGATACGTTTATGTATCCCATTACCCCGTCGTCCGGCCGGATCATTGGGATCGATTATTGCGCAATGCAAATCCGTATCCACCAAACGCATTCGTGCGATGGGTATTGCCGGTTTTGCGTGGCAACCGCGGTTTCACGACCGTATCATTCGCGATAAGGACGCCTTGGATCGTATCCGCACCTATATTCAATGCAATCCGTGGCAATGGCATCTCGATCGCCTACAATACAGACATGCAGGAACGTCTCCAGAAAATCCTCTCCGCGCGCGGCATTTGTTCCCGACGCAAGGCCGAGGAGTACATCGAAAAGGGCTTGGTGAAGGTCAACGGAGTGACTGCAGTCATCGGTCAAAAGGCAGACCCGGAGACGGATAGTATCGAAGTCGACGGCGCGGTGATCGAAGCCAGAAAAGAAATGCTCTATTACATCATGCATAAGCCCGTTGGCGTGGTCACGACGAATGCCAACATGCCCGGACAGAAAACCGTGCAGGATCTTCTTCCAGCCGAGTTGCGCGGCAAAATTTTTCCTGTTGGCCGATTGGATAAAGACACATCCGGTTTGTTGCTTCTGACGAATGATGGAGTGTTGGCGTACCGGTTGACGCACCCGAAGTTCGATCACGAGAAAGAGTACGAAGTACGCACGACCGATCCGGTGACCGAAGGTCAATTATTGAAATTGATGCGCGGGGTCATGATTGACGGATCCAAAACAAAACCTGCCAAAGTGAAAAAGGTTGCGGAAGATACGTTTCGCATCATCCTCACAGAAGGTAGAAACAGGCAGATTCGTCGTATGTGTCAGAAGGTGGGGGCGCCGTTGCGGGATCTCAGACGCGTTCGGATCATGACCCTGCAGAACGATACGCTGAAGACGGGAGAGTTGCGTGCTCTGGAACAGAATGAGGTAGATACCCTACTGCAAGCCGTTGAGATCACCTGATATTACTGTTGCGTGCTCGTCCCGCTATTGATTTCGATTCCTCCGAAGTTCAGTACCCACACGTCGCCCGCGATGCCGATGCCGACTTCGTCATAGACGTCGGCGAGCAGCGCTTCGCGATGTTTCGGCGAATCCAGCCATGACTGGATGACATGGTTGACGAATTTTTGCCCCTTTGCGAGATTTTCCGCGATGCTGATGCGGTAGGAACACCTGCACTTCTGGGCATTCAAGTCCCCGTAGCCTGTCGCACGCACGCGGTCTCCGACGCGCAAACCTTCCGGATTCTCATGTGCGAAGTAATCCCTCGCAATCATGTCTTCCGCATGGCGCTGTGCGGACAATGATAGTTGTGCGTTCAACGTCAGCGCGGTGTGAGCCTGTACGGCGCGCTCGATATTGATCGCCTCAAGCAGGTTTGTCGTCATTGTGTCTGATTGTGTCGGCTGCAAGCGTACCCGTGTGCGCATCTCTCTTCGCTGGAGAAGTGACCGAATGGAGGATGCGGAACTACTTCTGCGGGAAGGCCGTGACGATATGCTCCGTAATGTGGAACGCCGGTCTTCCATGTGCCGTTCCAGGCGCCTCTGCTCTACCCGTGTGGTGAGGGATTGCACCCCCGGACTCGCGTGCAGGACGGATGTGGCACTCACGGAAACGGTGCCCATCGATGTGACGGCGAGGAATGCCAAGACGCTGCAAATAACCCGTCGCATGGAAATGCTACTATAGTGTCGTGGGTACCTTTTTGCACTTTTTTAGGCTATAATATGAGGACAGAAAGCCATGCGTTTTATCCAGTTCGTCAGGACATTCTATGAAAATTATCCCGCACGGCGCGGCACGGGAAGTAACCGGCACATGCCATGAAATCAGAATCGATGCATCGTCCAGGTATCCCCGTGAGCGGAGAATTCTCCTCGATTGCGGTCTGTTTCAGGGGCACCGCCAGGAGGCCGCCGTGAAGAATGTCCAGTTTGCCTTCGAGCCGAAGGACATGGATGCGATGATTTTGACCCATGCACATGCCGATCATGTCGGCAGGGTTCCTCTGTTGCACAAGAGAGGATGGAAGGCGCCTATTTACTGTACGTATGCGACGAAGGATCTTGCAGCGGTGATGCTCAAGGACAGCGCCTACATCAACGAAAAGGACGAAGAATTCTTCTGTAAGCACCTAAAGGAATCCATGGTGAAGTGTGACGGTCCGCTCTATACGCAAAAAGACGCTGGAGAATGCATGCGGCATTTCACAGGATGCAATTATAACGATTGGTTCTCTGTGTGCGCCGGCGTTCGCGCGATGTTCCTGGATGCAGGGCACATTGTGGGTGCCGCGATGATCGTTCTTGAAATTGAAGAGGACGGCAGGACGAAGCGTGTGGGATTTTCGGGTGACCTCGGCCGCTCCATGCTGCCGATCATCCGCGATCCTGCACCGATGCCCGAAGTGGAGACGCTCATATGCGAAAGTACGTACGGCAATCGTCAACACGAAGATGTTGAGAGCGCGAAGCATGCGCTGCGGGATGTGATCATCCGCACGGCAAAGCGCGGCGGAAAAGTACTGATTCCGGCGTTCTCATTGGAGCGGACGCAGGAGATCGTCTATGACCTGCATCTTCTGTGGGATGCGAAGGAAATCCCCGCGATACCGATCGTCATCGATTCGCCCCTGGCGTCCAAAGTCACCGATGTCTTCATGAAGCACCCGGAGTGCTATGACCAGAAGATGTACGACCAATTCCTCGGCAGAGCCCACAATCCTTTCCAGTTTTCCCTCGTGCGCTACACGGAAACTCCCGAAGAGAGCAAAGCCCTGAACGGAACCCCCGGCCCCATGATCATCATGGCGGGTTCGGGTATGTGCGAGGCGGGCCGTATCCGCCATCACCTCAAAAACGAGATCGAAAATGAGCGCAATACCGTCATAGCCGTTGGCTTCATGGCCGATGATACGCTCGGAAGGAGGGTGATTGATCCCACGATCACGGAAGTGAAAATTTTCGATCGCATGTACCGCAAGCGCGCTGAAACCGTGTACATCAACGCATATTCCGGTCACGCAGATATGAACGATCTCGATAATTTCGTCTATTCGACGCAGGGTGTTCAAAGGCTCATTCTCGTTCACGGCGAGTTGGCGCAGATGGAGCCTTTTGCGGAACGTATGCGGCATGTTCGTCCCGCCATGCAGGTATTGATGCCGGAGCGGGAAGAAGTGATAAGCTGTTAGCTGTTGGTTGTTAGTTGTTAGTTGTTAGTTGTTGTCATATGTTTTTATTGCGGCGTTAGCAACCAACAGTAAAGCAACGCATGCACCAAACATGCTACCATTGCTGCATGCCTCAAAGACGGTTCACTCTATGGAGAGCCTGTACGACGGTAATGATCGTCGGTTGGCATGATTTCGTCTTGAAGTACCATGGTTCGGTACTCGGATACCTGTGGTCTCTCATCGGTCCGGTTGTGAAATTCATTGTCATTTACTACGTCACTCGTCCGTTCGTCAGTCAGGGCATTCATCATTATCCCCTGTACCTTTTTCTCGGCATCATCATCTTCGAGCACTTTGCGAATACGACAACCGGATGCGTCGTCATGCTGCAGCAAAAGCAGGGAATTGTCAGTAAGATCGCGTTTCCGAGAATCCTCCTCGTCTTCATGGTGGGGTGGACCAACCTCATCGTATTTCTCACGTACCTGCTCATCTTTGTCGCATTTTCATTGCTGTTTGACGTTCTCCCGGGGTGGAGTTATCTCCTGCTGCCGCTCCTTCTTGTGCAGATGACGCTTATTGCGCTCGGTGTAGGCACCATTCTGAGTGCGTACTCCCTCAAGTACCGTGATATCGAGCATCTTTGGTCGCTCGTTCTCTACGTGCTTTTCTGGCTCACCCCTATTTTTTACCAGCACCCTTCGGAGGGGCCGATGTGGCAGTCATTTCTGAAATTTGTCGACGAATTCGGGTATCCGACCCTCACGCGGATTTTCGACGGCTTTGTTCAGTTCCAGCCGCTCTCCCTGCTCATGCTCGATGCGCGGCGGATTCTGCTCTATTCCGACACATCCGGTGTGCCGAGTCTCGAGCATCTTCTTGCGTTTACCATCATTTGCGTCGCAATATTTTTCTACGGCATACGTATCTTCCGCAAGCGCAGCCCGTACTTCATCGAGGAGTACTAGAAGAGACGTTTGACGGCGGCTTGTCCGTGCTAGAGTGGTCCCCGATGGAAGACTGCGTCCTTTCCTGCACCGATGTCCGCAAGAGCTTTGAGCAGTATGCCGTGCCGATTCAATTCCTGCAGGATCACGTCATACGGTGGAAGGTACACCGGAAGAAATGGCATCACGATGCCCTGCGGGGAGTCAGTGTGTCGCTGAAGCGTGGAGAGTGGCTCGGGATTATGGGGCATAACGGCAGCGGTAAGACCACATTGCTCAGGATTCTCGCCGGCCTGATGTCTCCGGACAGCGGTACGGTGCATCGCAACGGTCACATGTCGTGTTTTTTTGAGCTTGGTGTCGGATTTCATCCGGAACGGTGTGCGGAGGAGAATATTCACATGCATGGAGTGTTGCAGGGGCTCTCGAATCGTGAAATACGCGACATGATGCCCGCCATTCTTGAGTTCGCGGACATCGATTCCCACAGAGAAGTGCCCATCAAGTGCTTTAGCGTTGGCATGCGCATGCGCCTCGGGTTTGCCGCAGCGGCATTTCTGGAATCCGATATCTATCTGATCGATGAAGTGTTTGCCGTCGGCGACGCTTCGTTCCAGAAAAAGTGCATAGACAGGTTGAACGCAATGAAGAGCCAGGGAAAATCCGCGATTCTCGTCGGGCAGTTTCCGGAGGCACTGAGTAAGATGTGCGACAGGTTGATCACACTGGAAAACGGCCTGATCACGAAAGAGGCCGTTTGTCCACCTCGGCCACAACAGCTTGCAGTTGCTTCCGTATGACATCCACCATATTCCGTCATCCCTTCGTGCGCACGAATGCCGTGCGACTTTTCTGGAGCGGCCTTGTTGCAGCATTTGCCCTTGTCGTATTGTGGGCTTTTCTTCAAGTGTACCCCTACGGGTATTCTTTGCCGGATACCGGCGTGTATGTACTTCAGAGTCAGCAGTTTTCGCTGCTGCATTTCTCGTATCCTGATAACTACCGACCGCCCATGTTTGCCTTGTTGCTGCGGGTTGCCGGGTACGCTTCCGAGCCTGCCGTTGGTGTTCTTTTAATGCACGGATTGTTATTTATGATCAATGCAGCTCTCGTTGCGCTTCTCTGCGGCGAGATATTCCATTCTTCTCGGAAGGGTTTCCTTTCCGGATTGTTATTCATTCTGATCGAGGTGTTTTCCATGCGCATACTTTTCTATAGCACGGTGATCCTCTCCGATACACTGTATGCGCACGTCGTTTTTGCTGGCACACTCCTTGTTGCTTTTGCATTGTCCCGGACGACATGCTCCGGAATCGGCTTGCTCGGGTTTTTTCTGCTTGGGCTTTCCTGCCTTGTCCGGCCGATCGGCATCGTCTTTCTTTTGATGTGGGTTCCGGCACTTTGTCTGTTGATCATTCGCACCCGAAGATCACCGTATGTCCGCTCGACGATGTTTTGGTATGCAGCCGCACTCATGCTGCTTGTGATGCCTCCGGGGCTGTGGCATGTCCGCAATGGCATTCTGATGGGAGAATGGCACGGGTATACGCAAAAAGGTATCCACTTTTTGTATAAGACCGAAGAACTGATCGACAAAAATACGGCGCTTGTCGATGATGCGAATCTCAATGCGGATCTATTGAGTACCGTGTTTTCCATGCGCGCCGGGCATGTCATGCATACGGATATTTCCCGTGAAATATTAAAAAAAACCGGCAATACACTGACGTCAGATTCAACACTCCATGATGTGTACGATGTCGATATAGCCGCAATGAGTCTTGCTCGCCGCATCATGTACCAGCACCCGTACGGCTATGTTCGTATCGTTTTGAGAGACGCAGCCGCTTTACTTTCACCGCGGTGGATCGCCGGTATGGAGTATTTGAAGTTCAGGGAAAATCCAAATGAACTCTACGCACAACTTATCCTTATGAATGCAGATTTCTTCCGGACGCTACACCCGCACGGTCGCCCGGCAGTTTTGACGTACGATGGGAGGTTTGCTCGGACATTCCAGTATCTCTGCTGTGAAAATCCAGTGCAGCGACGCTTGCACTCTCTTGCGACTTCCACTGCAGTGACTATGTTTGTTCTTGCCATACTCTGTACATATTTCATAGGGTACTTTCGTTTCCGACATGTGTCTTTCGTGCATACTCCGGTGAGTCAGGCTGTTGCGCGTTTTGCTTTGATAGTACTGAGTACCGTCGTTATCCATACACTGGTCACCGCAATATCGATACCGCCGGAATCCCGTTTTGCTCTTCCCAGCAGCATGCCGATTCACGCGGTGGGTGTCATTGTCGTCGTGACACTATTCGACGCAGGACTCCGGTCATTGCGCAGAAGAATCGTTCAGCCGAAGGAAACGCTTTCTTAAAGGATCATACGCCCAGGCGGCGATACCACGCGTCGGTGTGTCTTTTTGCAGCTCGACTTCCCATCCTGTCTTTCGGTAGCAGCGACCGTATTCTTCAGTGATATCAGTTCTGCGAAGGTGCGCTGTGGTGTGTGCGATCATCGTGTGGTTCATTCCTGAAGTCAGGATCACATGCTCCGGGGAATTGCAGCCATCCAGCATTGCCCAACCCGAAACGATGGTTCCCATTCCTGAAAGCTCCGGCAGGGTAGGCGCTGCGCCGATTTTTCCATGGCACCGTATGAGTGATCCGGAGTGTCGATGAACGTTGCATCTGGGGGGACAGTGAATACATCCAGAAACTTCATGTTCTCCAGTAGCGGCGCCGCTGTACAGGGGAGATGGTCCATGGGAATGTCCCATGGATACAGCCAGTGGAGACAGGCGTCGCTCGTCGTTGTGTAACTTTCAAGGCAGCTTTTTGCCTGCACCTGCAGCATGCTTGTTCGTTCCCATTTAATACGATCTCTGCGGGAATAGATACCGTTCGTTGCGATGGCCACGATGCAGATGCCTATCATACATGTGCGTGTACGCGGCAGTAAGACCGAGAGTATGACCAGGACGATCAATTTCCATGGATATAACGATCGGAAAGTTCAGTGCGACTGAGCGATGCTTGATAGGAGAGTATGGCGTCTTTCATTATTTTCAGGTGAACGTTGTCGCGAGGCCCTCGGTAAAACGTTCCGTCGCCATATGTTCAACTTCCGCATCCCAATTGCACAGAATTTTTCCGTAGGCCTTCAATCGTGTGTAGGAAATCTGGTCATACCATTGCATGGGGCGCGACTTCACTCCG
>Ga0194131_10009101_pt1 | contig 12669 bp, 12 predicted proteins | sample TA2KigO120mmetaG_FD_148631 | JGI IMG/M metagenome (GOLD analysis project Ga0194131, IMG submission 148631) | Freshwater microbial communities from Lake Tanganyika, Tanzania - TA2015053 Kigoma Offshore 120m | ecosystem: Environmental > Aquatic > Freshwater > Lake | place: Tanzania: Lake... | reverse complement strand
GGATCGCCTCAAGCGCGACCTTGGCTTTGAACTCCCCGGAAAACCGTCTCCGCGTCCTCATGGTGGATTATCCTTCGCATCGGCGAATCCACCTTAACCGCCTGTCTCAGGAAGTGGGACCACCTCAGAGTTTCCGCCGACGTTCATTTCTGCGGGCAACGCCGACCCGCTGCTGCCGCAGTCGCTTGCGCTTGCAGACGCGCTGGAGAAGGCCGGCGTGCGCGTCGAGCGGCTGTTCTTTGCGGACGACCACAAGCCGCCGCTGCCGCACGAGTACCAGTTCAACCTCGACGTCGCGGCCGGCCGGACCGCTCTGGAGCGCTCGGTGGCGTTCCTGACCGCCGTCACGAAATAGCGCCCGCCGCCCGGACGCGCGGCCGCCCATGCGATTCCGGGATGCCGGCCGGGGTGTCGGGCAGCGGCGATTTTGGCTATGCTGCCGCCACGCTTCGAATCCCCGATTTTGAATTCCCCAGGCTTGCATTCTCCAAGGGAGACCGAAATGCCCCGTCACCCGAGCTTCACCCCGCAAGGCGTCATCCCGGCGGTGATCCTGCCGTTCAACGACGACCTCTCGATCGACGAGGCGAGCTTCCGCAAGCACCTGCGCGACGTGGCCGCAACCGAAGGCCTGTCGGCCATCACCGTCAACGCGCATTCGACCGAGGTCGCGTCCTGCACCTTCGAGGAGCAGCGGCGCGTGCTCGAAATCGCGCAGGACGAGGTCGGCGCGAAGCTGCCGATCGTCAGCGGCGTGTGGGCCGACGGCTCGCTCGAAGCCGCGCGCATCGCCAGGATGGCGGCCGAAGGCGGCGCCTCGGCGCTGCTGGTGTTCCCGCCGGCGCCGTTCACGCTCGGCCAGAACAGCGCCATGGCGGTCGAGCACTTCAAGCGCATCGCCGACGTCACCGACCTGCCGATCATCGCGTTCCAGTATCCGCTCGCGACCGGCCAGGGCTATCCGAACGACACGATCCTGAAGATGATCGACGAGGTTCCCAATCTCCGGGCCATCAAGGACTGGGCCGGCACGCCGCAGCAGCACGAATGGCACGTGCGCACGCTGCAGAACCTGAAGCGGCCGTTCACGGTGTTGTCGACGCAGAGCTCGTGGCTGATGGCCTCGCTGTCGTTCGGCTGCAACGGGCTGCTCTCCGGCTCCGGCAGCGTGATTCCCGACCTGCAGTCGGCGCTGTTCCGCGCCATGAAGGCCGGCGACCTGAAAACGGCGCAGGCGATCAACGACCGCATCTATCCGCTCGCCACCGTGTTCTACGCCCAGCCCTGGGTCGACATGCACAACCGCATGAAGGAGGCGCTGGTGCTGCTCGGCCGCATCCCGCGCGCCACCGTGCGCCCGCCGCTGGTCAAGATCGAGCGCGCCGAGATCGACCGCATCCGGGCGGCGCTGGTGCAGGCGGAGTTGCTGCCGAAGGCGAGTATCCGGGCGGCGTAGCCTGCAACGACCAAGGGCGCTTCGGGCTCCCGCCCGTCACCGCGACAACAACACTATCCGAGTCGCGGAATTGAGAGTTACAAGGGCGCGATCGCGGGCACCTGCACCCACGGCATGCCACATTGGCTACACCGGCTCCGCGTCGATCAGCACGAAGGCCACGCAGCACGGCTCCTCGGTGCGATTGCTCCAGGCGTGGCTGGTGCCGCGCTGGATCAGCACGTCGCCGGTCTTGAGCAGCACTTCGCCCTCGTCCATCAGCGCCCAGATTTCGCCCGACAGCACGATGGCGTAGTCGATCGAGTCGGTCTTGTGGAAGCCGGGGTGCCGCTTGTTGGCGAGATCGCGGACGTAACCCTCGGACTTCGCGTCGTGCGACGAGCCCGGCGCGCGCAGCGCAGCGACCCGCTGGGAGTCCGGCGGATACTCGACCACGCGAAACTTGCTGCCATGCTTGGGCGGCGGCACGCGCTGCGGCTGGCCCGGCGTGGGATCGTCGTTGCCGGCGTTGCTCGCGGGCGTCCGGTCGGTCTGCCAGAACTCGGTGACGGCGGTCGAGCCGGCACCGCGCGAATGCACCACCGGCGGCACACCGTCCATGACGAAAATCGATCGGCCTTGCGCGTTGTGGCCGGTGACGACGCGGCGGAAGCTTCGGGGCATGGCGTTTCCTGACGGCTGTTGCGCGACCATCGTGCCACGGCCGGACGGCGCTTGACGAGACGCCGCCGGTGCGTGCTTGTTGCCCGCCGCTGCCGTTCAAAAGAGTGCTGCCGATGGCCAATACCGACCGTTTCCTGCTCGCCTGCGTCATGGGCTGGCCGATCTCGCAATCGCGCTCGCCGGCGCTGCACAATCACTGGTTCGCCGAGCACGGGCTTTCCGGCGCCTATGTGCCGCTCGCGATCCCGCCGGAGCGGCTCAAGGCCGCGCTGCGCGCACTGCCGGCGCTGAACTTTTCCGGCTGCAACCTCACCATCCCGCTGAAGCAGGACGCGATGACGATCGTCGACGCAGTCGATGTCACCGCAAGGAAAATCGGCGCGATGTCCTGCGTCACGGTGCGGCCGGACGGCACGCTGTTCGGATCCAACAACGACTGGTACGGCTTCGTGCACAACATCCTGGAGTTCGTTCCGGACTGGAGCACCGGCGCGGGACCGGTCGCAGTGATGGGCGCGGGCGGCGGCGCGCGCGCCGTGGTCTACGGGCTGATGGAGCGCGGCGCACGCGAGATCAGGCTGGTCAATCGCACGCAGACGCGGGCGCAGAAGCTCGCGGAAGATTTCGGCGGGCCGATCGCGGTGCTGCCGTGGGAGCGGCGCCACGATGCGCTCGACGGCTGCGCCATGCTGGTCAACGCCACGAGCCAGGGCATGATCGGCCAGGCTGCGCTCGACCTGCGCCTCGACAAGCTGCCGAAGACGGCGCTGGTCAACGACATCATCTACATTCCGCGCGAGACGCCGCTCATTGCCGCCGCCCGCGAACGCGGCAACCGCACCGTCACCGGGCTCGGCATGCTGCTGCACCAGGGCATTCCGGCCTGGAAGGCGTGGTTCGGGATCGAGCCGAAGGTGACGCAAGCGCTGCGCGCGAAAATCGAGGCGACGCTGTAGTCCGCAGGCCGCGATTCAGATGCGGCTCCGCCGCTCGCGCTAATAGGTCTGGCCGGTGTGCCGGTCGAACTCGGCCACGCGGGCGCGCCGCACCCGGCGTGGCGGCGGCGCCTCCTCGGCCGTTTCCTTGGCGTCCTCTTTGGCCTCGGGCTCGGTCTCGCTCTTGGTCCCGTCCTTGGGCGTGTCGGCCGCAGCGCCGGCCGCGTTCGGTCCGGTTTCAGACTTGGCGGCGGGCTTGGTATCGGGTTTGGCGTCGGGCTTGGCGTCGATCTTGGCTTCGGGCTTCGCGTCGGATTTGGCTTCGATCTTCGGCGCAGGCTCGGTCTTGCCCTTGTTCTTGGGTTCGCTCCGGCCGTCGTTCCCGGATTCGACTTTGGCGGCAAGCTTTGTTGCGGTCTTTGCCTTGTCCTTGTCCGCGGTCTTCGGTTCGGATTTGGATTCAGCTTTCACAGGCTTGCGCGCGGCACCGACTTCCACCGCCTTGGCTTGCTTCTTGGCGTCGCGAGCCGCCTTCGCCTCGGCCTTGGCCAGCCGCGCCTTTGCCTTGGCGCTGCGCGGATCGGCCTTCGCGATTTTCACATCGGTCTCGGCGGGCTTGCGTTCGCCGGCAGCCATCTGCCGAGTCCGTGCGGCAGCATCCGCAAGCTGGGTGACAAGCCGCGCGACGCGTACACGCTGGACCTGCGCCTCGACCTCGACGGCGACCTCGATGCACGGCGCCTTTGCCGGCATCAGCAGCGCCTCGGGGCCGGTGTGCGCCTTGCCCTGCAGCCAGTATTCCGCGGGCCGGCCGGTGATGCGCAGCACGTAGCGCCGCGTCTCAGCCGGCAGCGCGCCGCGACCGGCGATCCAGTCGGCAACGCGCCGCGGCCCGGCGTTGTAGCCGGCGGCGGCCAGCCCGAGATTGCCGAACTGCCCCTGCAACTCGCGCAGGAATTTCGCGGACACGTTGATGGCGTGGATCGGTTCGAACGGATTGATCAGGTCGTACATCGCCGCGGTTCGCGGCATGAACTGCGCGATGCCCTGCGCGCCGGCGCGGCTGATGGTGATCGTGTTGAAGCTGCTCTCGTGCCAGATGAGGTTGGCGAAGAACGGCACCGGCAGCCCGTTGGCCTCGGCAACGGAGGCGAGCGTGCTGCAAAGCTCGGGCCGCGACAGCACGCGCGGCGTGCCCGCCTCGGCGTCCTTCGTCAGGTCCTCCTCGAACGCCGCGTCGGCGGTGTTCTCGGCATCCGCGATCTTCTCGATGACCGAGTCCGGCAGCGGCGTGACCGGATGACTGACGCGATAGGCGAAGGACGTCGTGCTGGGCGGGGCGATGTCCGACGACGCCCAGGACGTTGCCCGAGAGGTCGCCGGCGCGGAGAGGAAAAATACCGTGCAGACGAGCAGCAGCCGATTGCCGATTTTCACTCGCGCCTTGCAGGCGCCTGTGATCCGGCGGCCCGCTCCCTGTTTCATCTGCCTGTCGGCATGATCGCCGTGGCGGGGTGTTTGGTGGTTTCGATTCGTGACCATTTTGTGGAGGCGGAGGATTTACGTTATGCGCACGCCCGACAACAACCGCGGTGGATAGCGGTTCCACGCGCAACCGGTTCCGCGATGGGCGGCAAACGCGCTCGTCTGTGCCGCAAATGCACAGGGTCCTAACTAACGTTAACGGCAAATGCCCATTCAGCCTGCATTTGCGGGCTTGCGCGCGCATCGCGGAAACAAAGCGAAACATTTGTTGACCGTGTTATCGCGCGCCGAATGTGGATGGTTCCGGCCTCATTTTACCGCCGTGTTGTTGCGCGAACGACACAACATGAATGATGGAACTTGCCGCTGCGCGCCGCCGGCGAGGCCGAATGCCGCCGAGTGATTCGCGGCCGGGCGTCGTCGCTCGGGACCCGCAGCCTGCACGATCGTCTGCAAATTTCCGGATCGCGGCCCTAGCCGATCTTCGAGCGGTAGTGGTCCCAGGTCTTCTTGAACAGACTCGGCGAGCGCAGCTTCGCCCGGCACGCCGCCTGCTCCTCGTCGCTGAACACGTAGGGCTCGCCGATCTGCATCGCCATGTATTGCCGCCGCGCGTTCTCCTCGACATAGGCCGCGTAGGCGAAGCATTCGAGGATGTCTTCGCCGGCTGCGACCACGCCGTGCGCCTTCAGCAGCACCACCGGATTGTCGCCCATCGCCGCGACCATCTTCTCGCCCCTGTCGCGCGTGTTCACCGACATCGGCGAGTTCATCACCGGCATGTCGCCGAGCAGCGAGGCCTGCGCGTAGACCACCTTCTGCTCCACGCCCGTCATGGTGAGATACGTCGACCATTGCGGGTGGGTGTGAAACACCGCGTTGACCTTCGGCTTCGCGCGATAGACCTCGGCGTGGATCGGGAATTCCAGCGGCGGCTTGACGTTTCCGCCGTCGACCGGCCGGCCGTCGAGATCGACCGCGACGATGTCTTCGACCGTCAGCGTGCCGCGCACCGAGGCGCCGGAGTTGATGTAGAACGAGTTCGCGTCGCGCCGCGCGCTGCAATGGCCGTTGTGGTCGATGTACTCGGCGCGCTCCAGCATGCGGATGGCGTCGACAAGCTGCTGCTTGATCTCGTGCTGCGACGGCTGCGGCATGGGCGCTGACCTCTCCCAATCTCAGTGGTCATCGCCGGGCTTGACCCGGCGATCCCGACCGAATGGCACGGTAACCTATTGTCGGGATCACCGGGACTCGCCGCTACGCGGCGGCCCGGTGATGACGTCTATGATACCCTTTGCTTCCACAAATCCCAGGACCGCCCCACGGTCTGCACGTTGACGACATCGGCGATCCGGCCTTCCTCGGCGTCGAGTACAGCGATGGTCCCGCCGAGCGCCAGCGCCTGGTGCTGGATATTGGCGCTGGCGACCGTGAAGATGGCGCGGAACACGGCGACCGGCAGCGACGGCCCGACCGCGACCATGCCGTGCGCGCGCAGCAGCGCCACCGGTTTGTCCGCCAGCACCTGCGCCAGCGCCGCGCCCTTCGCGGCCGAGCTGATGACAATATCGGTGGTGCCGAACTTCTCGCGGATGTCGAACACCGGCACGCCCGCCGCGAGAAACGCGGCGTTGTGATACATTGCCCGCATCGGAACGCTGGTCAGGCCGAAGGCGATGGTGGCCGCCGAATGGCTGTGCGCCACCGCCATCACATCGGGGCGCGCGCGGTAGATTTCGCCGTGCAGATAGCGCTCGATGAAGCCGTTGCGGCCGCGTGCATCGACCGCGTTGCAGTCGAGATCGAACTCCATGATGTCGTCGGCCTGCACCGACTGCGGCGCGAGCGAGCGCGACATCAGAAAGCGCTCGGCGTGACCGGGATGGCGCATGGAGACATGGCCCGCGGCGTCAAACACGCCCTGGTCGGCGAGGATGCGGCTCGCCGCCGCCACGTCTTCGAGGATGGCGCGGTCCACCGGACCGCCGGACTCGGGCATCGCTGGGCTCCGCCGTAAGGTTTGCTCAACGCTACTTCGGGCAAGGGCTAGCATTGCCCTGGGCCATGCGCCAAGCTTGTCCCACGGGGGCTGGATTTCACGCAATGGCGGCGGCGAAAAGCTACGACTACGTGATCGTCGGCGCGGGCTCGGCCGGCTGCGTGCTGGCGAACCGCCTGACCGAGGACCGCGAAACCACCGTGCTGCTGCTTGAAGCCGGCGGCTGGGACCGCGACCCCTGGATTCACATCCCGCTCGCCTGGGGCAAAATCCTTACCAACCGCCTGCACGACTGGATGTACTTCACCGAGCCGGAGCCGCAGATGAACGGCCGCCGCATCGAATGCGCGCGCGGCAAGGTGATCGGCGGTTCGTCCTCGATCAACGCCATGACCTATTCGCGCGGCCATCGCGGCGACTACGACCGCTGGGCCGCGAACGGCCTGCCGGCCTGGTCCTATGCGCATGCCCTGCCCTACTTCCGCAAGCAGGAGACCTGGGAAGGCGGCGCCAATGCCCACCGCGGCGGCGACGGGCCGCTGTCGACCTGCTGGTCCACGTTCCAGGACCCGCTGGCCGACGCCTATTTCGCGGCGAGCCAGAGCGCCGGGCTGAAATTCAACGCCGATCTCAACAGCGGACAGAACGACGGCGTCGGCCGCAACCAGAACACCATCCGCGACGGGCGGCGCTGCAGCGCGGCGGTCGCCTATCTGCGGCCCGCGATGCAGCGGCCGAACCTCACGGTCGAGACCGGCGCACTCGTCACGCGCGTCACGCTCGACAAGTCCGTCGCTACCGGCGTCGAATACCGCCGGGGCGGCGCCGCGCACACCGCGCGCGCCGGCCGCGAGGTGCTGCTGTGCGGCGGCGTCATCAACTCGCCGCAGCTCCTGATGCTGTCCGGCATCGGCGATCCCGATGCGCTACGCCCGCACGGCATCGAAGCCGCCGTGCCGCTGCGCGGCGTCGGGCGGAACCTGCAGGACCACGTGACCGTGATGCTGTCCTATGCGCGCAAGGATCCGCCCGGCACCATTCACCAGGCGATGCGTGTCGACCGTATCGCGGCGGCGCTCGCCGACACCTATCTGTTCGGCGGCACCAGCGTCGCAAGCGACATCCCCGGCGGCTTCGCTGCGTTCGCGCGTGTCATGCCCGACGCCGCCGTGCCGGACACGCAATTGCTGCTTGCGGGGGCGCCGATGACCGCGCATCCCTACCTCAAGCCGTTCCGGCAGCCGTATGCCGACGCGTTCGGCGGCCGGATCATCATGCTGCATCCGGAAAGCCGCGGCGAAGTTGCGCTGGCCTCTGCCGATCCCGCCGAACCGATCCGCATCCGGCAGAACTTCATGTCGACCGGGCGCGAATGGAAGACGCTGCGCGGCGGCGTCCGGCTGATGCAGGACGTGATGGCGCAGCCGCAGCTCGCGCCGTTCGTCGAACGCGATCTGGTCGGCGCGAAATCGGATGCGGAGATCGACGATCACATCCGCAACACCGCGATCACGCTCCACCACCCGCTCGGCACCTGCAAGATGGGCCGCGAAACCGACGAGACCGCCGTGGTCGATCCGCGTCTCTGCGTGCGCGGCGTCGACCGGCTGCGTGTGGTCGACGCCTCGGTGATGCCCGATCTGATCAGCGGCAACATCAACGCGCCGGTGATGATGATCGCCGAGAAGGCTGCCGACATGATCCGCGGGCGGCCGACGCTCGCGCCGCTGAACGTGTAGAGCATGTTCCCGAAAAGGGGGAACCGGTTTTCGGATAAGATCATGCTCGAAGCAAAGAAATAACGCAGTCATAATTGGAGAATGCCGTGGCCCGACTCGATCCCATTCCCGTGGAGAAGATGACGCCGGAGCAGAAGGCGCTGCACGACCGGATGATCGGCACGCGAAAGCAGCTCAGCGGCCCGTTCGGGGTGTGGCTGCGCAACCCGGCGCTGGCCGATTCCGCCGACAAGGTCGTGCGCGCGGTGCGCCAGGACGGCAAGCTGGAGAAGCGGCTTTACGAGCTGATCGTGCTGGTCGTGGTGCGGCACTGGTCGGCGCCGTATGCCTGGGCGGCGCATGAGGCGCCGGCGCGCGCGGCGGGACTTTCGGACGATACGATCGAAGCGATCCGCGCGCGGCGCAAGCCCAACTTCGCGAAGGCCGACGAGGCGCTGATCTACGACGCGGCAACCGAACTGCTCGCGGGCAAGGTGCTGAGCGCCGCGACCTATGACAAGCTCATCGCGCAATACGGGCTCGACACCACCATCGAACTGATCACCATCGCCGGTCTCTACAGCATGGTGTCGACCGTGTTGAACGGCTTCGATGTCCCGCCGTCCGACGGCTCGCGGCCGTTTGGCTGAACGAAAGGCAACTCTATGTTCGTCAAGGTTTCGGCCGCCGGCATCGTTTCGCTGGAGGATTCCGGCAATTTCCGCGCCTTCAAGGTGGTGATCGAAGGGGGACCGGCCGCGCTCGACGGCGCCCGGCGCGCACTGGCCGGCACCGCCGACGTGCAGGACCAGGCCACCGCCTGGGTGTTCGCGGCGGCGCTGCGCGGACGCGCGGAGGTTGCGCGCAACGCCGACTGGCAGAAGGACTTCGACGCCATGATCGAGAAGGCCAAGCCACACGGCTGGATCGACGAGAAGCGCAACGCCATCAAGGCGCATATCGAGTGGATGGAATAGGCGGCGGGCCGCGACTAAGGGATTTCCCGCAGTTGGCTGGCGCCGCCGGCGGCCGCTAGAAATGGCGTGCGGTTTCCAGTCCCGGATCGACACGCATTGCCATGGATACGGATGTCCTCATTGTCGGCGCAGGCCCGGTCGGGCTGACGCTGGCGCTCGACCTCGGCCGGCGCGGCGTGCGCGCGACCCTGATCGAGCAGAAGCCCACGCCCGCCAAGCTCCCCAAGATGGAGCGCTGCAACGCGCGCTCGATGGAAATCTTCCGGCGCATGGGGCTTGCCGAGCGCGTCCGCGCCGCGGGCCTGCCGGGGCACTGCCCGATGGACGTGTTCATCGTCACGTCGCTGGTCGATCCGCCGCTGCTGCATCTGCCCTATCCGTCCGTGGACGAGGCCAGGAAGGAGATCGCGGCGCGCAACGACGGCACGCTGCCGCTGGAGCCGTATCAGCTTATTTCGCAATACACGCTGGAGCCGCTGTTGAAGTCGGTCGTCGAGCGGCTGCCGAGTGTTTCGGTCCGTTTCGGCCACGAGTTCGTGTCGTTCACGCAGGACGCTTCGTCGGTGACCGCGCGCGTGCGCGGACCGGGCGCCGCGGAGACGGAGATCAAGGCGAAGTATCTTGTCGGCTGCGACGGCGGATCGAGCGGCGTGCGCAAGCAGCTCGGCATCGCGCTCGCCGGCGACGGCAACCTGCTCCAACTTCGCCAGGCGCTGTTCCACTGCCCGGAGCTCTACGCGCGCATCCCGATCGGCAAGGGCAGGCACTATCACGTCGCCGACGGGCAGGCGACACAGCTCATCATGCAGGACGACACGCGGCATTTCACCCTGCATTCGGTGGTCGAGACCGATGCCGCCATGGCGGCGATGTTCGAGAAGGCCTGCGCCATGCCGGTGCAGTACGAGATGCTGTCGTGCAACGAATGGCGGCAGAACCTGCTGCTGGCGGACCGCTATCGGGACGGCCGGGTGTTCCTCGCCGGCGACGCGGTGCACCTCGTCATCCCGACCGGCGGGCTCGGCATGAATTCGGGCTGCGGCGATGCGGTCGATCTCGGCTGGAAGCTGGCCGCCACTCTGCAGGGCTGGGGCGGGCCGGGTCTGCTCGATTCCTACGAGGCCGAGCGGCGGCCGGTCGGCAAGAACAACGTCGCGGCGTCGCGCTACGCCACGACGGGCCGCCGCAAGTGGCGCGCGCAGTACAAGCCGGAGATGCACGACGACACGCCGGAGGGCCGCGCCGCGCGCGCCAATCTCATTGCGGTCGCCGACGTCGAGCAGCGCAAGAGCAACGACATGATCGGCGCGGAGCTCGGCTATCACTACGCGGGCTCGGCCCTGATCGCGTCGGAGGCGGACGCACCGCCCTACGACTTCATCGCCTATACGCCAACGGCGATGCCGGGCGTGCGCCTGCCGCACGTGTGGCTGCCGGACGGCAGCGCGATCCAGGACCGGCTCGGCGAGGGCTACACGCTGGTTCGGCTGGGCGGCACGAAAGCCGATACATCGGCACTCAGGCGCGCGTTCGGTGCGCTCGGCGCGCCCTACGAAGAATTCACCGCCGCAGGCGACGCCGCGCGCGACATCTACGGCCGCGACCTTGTGCTGGTGCGGCCGGACCTGCATGTGGTGTGGCGCGGCGATGCGTTGCCGGACAATCCGGACAAGCTTGCGCGGATGGCGACGGGGCATGGCTGACGGGCACGGTGCGCTCCCTCTCCCCGCTTGCGGGGAGAGGGTCGGGATGAGGGGGGCGCTGCCGCGGTTCTGAGCCGCTCGGACTCGTCGCAAGGCCCCTCACCCGACTTGCTCGCTTTCGCTCGCAAGTCGACCTCTCCCCGCAAGCGGGGCGAGGTAAAGACCGCGACAAGCGGCAACTCAGCCTGCAACAGCAGACTTACAACGCCCTGGTCTTTCCGCCGTCGAACTCGATGATCGCGCCGTGCAGGAACTCCAGCGGCCTGCTCGCGACGGTCGCGATCAGCGCACCCACTTCCTCCGGCTTGCCGAACCGCGCCACGCGCTCCTCGTTGCGCAGCGCCTCGTAGGCCTGCTCGGGCGTGACCTTGTTCGCCGCCACGTAGCGGTCGATGCGCGCCTTCAGCCGCCCGGTCTCGATGGTGCCGGGGTTGATGGCGTTGACGCGCACGCCGTCGGCCACGCCCATGTCGGCCATCGACTTGGTCGCCAGCAGGAAGGCGGCGTTGACCGCGCCGACCGCAATGAAGTCGCTCGCGCCGGTGCGGCCCTGCACGCCCGCGATGTTGACGATGCCGCCCTTCGACGCCTTCAGATGCGGCCAGGCGAGGCGCGCCAGCCGCATGGCGGTGAAGAACTTCAATTCGAAGCCGTCGCGCCAGTCCTCGTCGGAGAGCGTCAGCAGGCTGCCGCCCTTGGTCGCGCCGGCGTTGTTCACCAGCAGGTCGAGCCGACCGAATTCCTTGATGGTGGCGTCGATGGCGGCCTGGGCGACCGCGGCGTCCTTGAGGTCGCCCGCCTGCACCAGCGCACGGCGGCCTTTGGCGACGATCTCGGCGCGCACCTTCTCGAGCTCGCCGCGGTTGCGCGCGACGAGAGTGACGTCCATGCCTTCGGCGGTGAGCGCCAGCGCCGTAGCGCGGCCGATGCCCTTGCTCGCGCCGGAGATAAGCGCCACGCGCCCGGAAAGTCCAAGGTCCATTCGTCAACTCCTTGCATTACCGCATGCCGCTGCGTGTTCCCTCCCCCTGCAAGGGATAGGGGCAGGCTGGAGATAGCGAAGGTAGCAAATACCGCAGTCTCCGTTCGGCTTGTTGCGCGGGTCAGGCGCGACCGTCGGATAATCATATTCTGATTGATCGGACATTGCGCCACGATAAATGCAATCAGATTGATGCGGCAGCAATCAAAGAAATCTTGGAGGGGTACATTTAAAAGGATGAAAAACTTTTCGAACACAAAACTGTAAAATTACGTTCCGTTGTTGCGGCGATTGTTCACAGGAACGTTGCGGGCACGATCTGCTTCCGCAAGAACTTCTGCTTGCTTTACGAATTCAGCTGCTTCCTGCTCCACGGCACGCACGGTTTTGGTTATACGTCCTAATACAATCGCAATCCATATGAGCAGAATCGTATAGCCAAACGTTCCGATTGCTAGAACATACGCTGTCGTAAGCTGCCATTGTTGCCCAGGTCGATTCCAAATTATGTCGGCCAGATCAAAGAGCTTTAAGAATCCGAGGAGAATGAGAACTCCGAACAGGCCACAGATTTGTAGCGATGCAGTCTTGATTTTCCTTGCTAGAATTGAATCATAGGTCTGAGGTGGTCCCACTTCCTGAGACAGGCGGTTAAGGTGGATTCGCCGATGCGAAGGATAATCCACCATGAGGACGCGGAGACGGTTTTCCGGGGAGTTCAAAGCCAAGGTCGCGCTTGAGGCGATCC
>Ga0194131_10009095_pt1 | contig 12673 bp, 11 predicted proteins | sample TA2KigO120mmetaG_FD_148631 | JGI IMG/M metagenome (GOLD analysis project Ga0194131, IMG submission 148631) | Freshwater microbial communities from Lake Tanganyika, Tanzania - TA2015053 Kigoma Offshore 120m | ecosystem: Environmental > Aquatic > Freshwater > Lake | place: Tanzania: Lake... | reverse complement strand
TCGATGGCAGGTGCCTCGATCGTGGGCAGGAAGGCGTCGGGCACCAGTCGAACGTACTCCAGCGTGATGCGAGTGTTTTCCTTGCGCCACTCCTCCTTCACCTCGCCGTCGGTCACCACCGCGCCCTTGGTCACCAGATCGTAGAGCTTGTCGAGCAGCAGCTTCTTGTGTACCTGGCTCTCGAAATCGACGCGGTCGGTGGCGTTGGCCTCCAGCACCTTCACGTACTTGGCCTCGCTGAACTTGCCGCCCTCGTGGAAGGCCTCGACCTTGATGATCTCGCGCTTCACCTCGTCCTCGTGTACCGCGAGACCGGCGGCCTCCGCCGCCTGCAACTCCGCCTCGGTGCGGATGAGCTGATCGAGCACGCCGCTCGCGATCTCGGCGCGCTTGGCCTCGTCGAGGGCGCTGCCCGCCTGACGGTAGGCGGCCCGTCGCAAGTTGTCCCACTCCTGAGTGGTGATGTTCTCGCCGTTGACCGTGGCCACGACGCTACCCCCGCGCCCGTTGGCGCTTTGTCCACCCACCACCACGAAGGAGGCCACGACCGAGAAAAGCAGCACCTTCATCAGGAGGCTGTCTGTGCTGCTGCGCATCCGCTCGATGAGCGACATCCCGTCTCCGGCAGAGCCGCCGGTGCTATCCCGTCGGCAAGTTGGCGAGAAGGCCGACGATCTCTTGTCACGTCAAGGGAAGTGCGGTAGAGTCACCTTCCCCCCCGTGCCGTTTCCCCACGGCGCAACCCGCTCCCCGCTCTTCCGTCCCCCGGGTGCCTCATGATGTCCTCCGTCTTCGGCCTCTTTTCGCCTGACATGGCAATCGACCTCGGCACCGCGAACACCCTGGTGTACGTCAAGGGGCGCGGCGTGGTGTGCAACGAGCCGAGCGTGGTGGCCATCCACCACGACCGCAAGGGCAACCGCAGGGTGGTGGCGGTGGGCACTCAGGCCAAGGCGATGCTCGGGCGTTGTCCCTCCGACATCACGGCGGTGCGCCCCCTGCGCGACGGGGTGATCGCCGACTTCGAGATGGCCGAGCAGATGCTCCGCCACTTCATCGAGCGGGTGAACGGTCGCAAGAGCTTCGTGTCGCCGCGCATGGTGGTGTGCATCCCGTACGGCACCACCGAGGTGGAGAAGCGGGCGGTGCGCGAGAGCGCGGAGTCGGCCGGCGCGCGCGAGGTTCACCTGATCGAGGAGCCGCTTGCCGCGGCGATCGGCGCCGACCTGCCCATCACCGAGCCCACCGGCAACATGGTGGTCGACATCGGCGGCGGCACCACCGAGGTGGCGGTCATCTCGATGGCGGGCATCGTGTACAGCCGCAGCATCAAGGTGGGCGGCGATCACATGGACGAGGCGATCGTCCAGCACATGCGTCGCCGGCACGACCTGCTGATCGGGCCGCGCACCGCCGAGGACATCAAGATCCGCCTCGGCAACGCGCTGCCCGACGACCGTTTCGAGGAAATGCAGGTGAAAGGTCGCGACCTCGTGCGCGGCTTCCCCCGGACGGTGACGGCCCATTCCGACGAGATCCGCGAGGCGCTCGAGGAGCCCACCAACCTCATCATCGAGGCGGTGCGGGCCTCGCTCGAGCGCACCCCGCCCGAGCTGGTGGGCGACATCATGGAACGCGGCATCATCATGACCGGCGGCGGTGCGCTCCTGCGCGGCCTCGACGCCTGCATCTCGCAGGCTGTCAACCTCCCGGTGCTCGTGGCCGACGACCCGCAGTCGGCCGTGGTGAAGGGGAGCGGCCGGGCACTCGAGGAGATCGAGCTGCTTGGGCTGGTGGGGTAGGCTGCCGGTTGCAGCCGAAGAGCCTGGGCGGCGGCGGGGCTGCAACGCCGAATGCTCGGAACTGCGGATCTTCGCCAATGGCTCAAAGTCTAGGATGTAATGCCTATAGGCTATAGCCGTTGGGCTGCAGCCCATAGTGTGCCGCCTATGGCCTCCACGCGTTCCGCTTCCCGTCGTTGTCGCGGCCGATCCACTTGCCTTGCTTGTGCGAGGGGTCGGGCCTCGCGGGCGCGGTCGGAGCTTTCTCGGCGGCCACCGGAGGCGAAGCCGCTGCCGAGCCAGATGCCCACGAGAACCAGCACTGCGAGCGTGGCGAGCACGGCGGGGACCAGTATTTCGCGGTCCATTTGGGGAGGTGCACCGCGCCCCGCGGCTGGGGGTCGCAGCGGCGCGGGGGCGAGGGCCTAGGACACGACGCGGGCGACGAGCTGGTCGATCACCGGCTTCGGCGCGGCGCCCACGCGGCGGTCGACGAGCTGGCCGTCCTTGAAGACAAGGAGCGTGGGGATGCTCTGCACGCCGTACTTGTTGGGCGTCTCCATGTTGTCGTCGATGTCGAGCTTGTAGACCGCGAGCTTCCCGACGTTGGCATCGGCGATCTGGTCGAGGATCGGCGAGATGGCCTTGCACGGGCCGCACCAGGTCGCGGTGAAGTCGAGCAAGACAGGGACGGGGCTATCGAGCACGGCTTTCTGGAACTCTGCGTCGCTGAGCATCTTCACGTTGGCGCTGGCCATGGGTACTCCAGGGGGAAGGGCGGTCGGTCGGGCGCGCAATATGATCGCCCGGCGCCCGCCGGTCAACCTCCCCTGCGCCGCAAGATCGATGGCCCGAGTTCTCGCACTCGACGACGATGCCCTCGCCCGCGCGGTGATCGTCGATCTCGTCCGGGGCCTGGGCCACGAGGTGGTCGCCGCGCCCGGTGGCGCCGAGGCCCTCGACCTGCTCGACCAGCGCGCCTACGACCTCGTGATTGCCGACATCCTCATGCCCGGCATCGACGGCTTCGAACTCGCCGAGCGCATCGCCGGGCGCGACAAGCCACCCCCCGTGATCCTCACCTCGGGCTTCTTCCGCGGCGACGCCGAGGCCCACGCCCGGTCGCGGGGCATCCCGGTGCGGGGATTCCTACCGAAGCCGCTCGAAGCGGCCACGCTGAAGGCCGTCGTCGAGGCCGTGCTCCCGGCCAGGGCCGCCGGGCGCAAGCCGGTCGCCGGGGCCGGCGCTGATACTTGGAGCGGGCTGAGCTTCCTCGCGGGCGTGCGTGGCCCCTTCGAGCGCGTGCCGCCGATGCGAGTGCTGTTCCTCGCCCACCGGGTAGACGCCACCGGCGCCGTGATGCTCGACCGAGAGGAATTTACCGGGCGCGTGGTGGTGCGTGGGGGCCGGGTGATGCACGTCGAGGGGCTCCCCGGCCTGCTGGGGGAGCTCGACCGGGCGCTGCCCGACACGCGAGACCTCGGTCGCGACGTGGGCGCGGCAGTGGCGGCCGGGCACCCCGTGGACCGGGTGATCGAGGCCGCTGCGCTCGGCCTCGGGGAGTTCCTGGCGAGGCTTGTAGGCCAGCGGGGCGGGATGGTGTCCTTCGACCCCGACGCGGCGGGCCCGCCCGGCGCCTTCCCGCTGCCGGTGCCCATCCCGCGCCTCGTCTCCGCGGGGCTGAGACAGGGTCGGCCCCTCGCCCAGGTGGACAGGGCCTGGTCGAGACTCAGCCAGGCCAGCGTGAAGGTGCGCGTGCCCGACGACTCCCCGGAGACACGCTGGGGCCTCGACGCCACCACCATGCGCGTGCTCCGGGTGGCCCAGACCTGCCTCGACGTGGGACACCTGCTGCGCGAGGCCGGCGCCACCGACAGCACCCGACGCGGCGAGGTGCTGCGCGCGCTCGACTTGCTCTACCTGCTCGGCCTTCTGACGGTCGATGGCGGTCCCCTGGAGCAAGAATCGACGCCGTCCCCAGCTTGCACGCCGCCTCCAGCAGCGCGCACCGTGGAAGACCCGCGCATCGGGCGGCTGCGGAGCGCGCTCTCGGCCATGGAGGGCGCCAGCGCCCTCGACGTCCTCGAGATCGGCGACCGGAAGACGCTGGCGGAAGACGACCTCGTCTACGCTTACCGCGACATCTCCAAGCGTTTTCACCCTGACAGCTTCTTCAGCGGGCCACCTCTGGTTCGCCAGCTCGCGGAGGCGTGTTTCGCCAGGGTGAACGAGGCCTACGAGGCGCTTCGCATGCCGGGCGCCATCGCCGAGGCCCGCCGCGTGCTCGCCGCCCGCGCCGCCGGCAAGCCCTACGTCAGCGACCGCGACCACCAGGCCGCCCGGGTGGCCTTCAAGCGCGGCGAGGTGCTCTACCGAAACCGCGACTGGCGCGGTGCCGATGCCCTCTTCGTCGAGGCGGTGCGCCTCGACCCCGACGCCTGGCCCCACGCCCTGGACGCCGCCCGCGCAGGCTATCTGTGCCGCCGCCTGTCGCTCGACCAGGCACTGGCGGCGCTCGACATGATCGTCCCGCCCGACGCCGCCAAGCGCGCCCAGGTGGCGGTGTCCGCGGGCAATATGCTCAAACTTGAGTCGCGACATGACGATGCGCTAAAGCGCTATCGCGCGGCGCTGGAGGCCGACCCGGAGAACCACGACGCGCAGCGGGAGATCCGCCTGCACAGCCAGCGGCAGGAGCGGGAGAAGGCCTCCGACAGCGGCGTCCGCTCCTCCACCGGCGTGATCTCCGACCTCTTCCGCCGCTCGACCGACAAGAAATAGCGGCTACTGCGGGCACACCTGGGCCGGCATGCACTCGGCGGGGGAGGCGTCGCAGTCCACGTTGGCGACGGCCGATTCCCAGGCATCCACGCAGGCCTGCATGTTGTCAGCCCGGTAGGCCGACCGGGGGCAGTCGGAGAAGGCCTGGCCCTCGGCGTCCTCGATGCAGGCGTTGAGGCTGTCGTACCCCACCAAAGCCAGCTGATCGCAGGCATCGAGGAGCTCGCAGTGGAGGCGACCTTGCTCGATCATCCCCTCCTCGTAGGTGGGTCCGCAGCCGAGCAGGGCGAGTAGAATCACGCGTGGGCCCGGGCGCGGGCGAGGTCGCGGGTGATGTTTTTCTGGTGCGACTCCAGCGTGCCCCCGCCGATCTCGATGAGCTTGGCGTCGCGCAGCAGGCGCTCGATGGGGAACTCGGTGCAGTAGCCGTTGCCGCCGAGCACCTGCATCGCGCGGTCGGCCACGTGCTTGCCCACCGGCGCGCCGAAGAGCTTGGCGGCGTCGCTGCCGAGGCGGTTGCGCTGGTTGGGCCCCACGTGGTGGGCCACGTGGTACACGAGGCAGCGAAGGGCCTCGGCCTCGGCGTAACTATCAGCGATGTAGCGCTGGATCTGCCCGTACTCCGCGATGGGCTTGCCAAAGGCCACGCGCTGGTTGGCGTACTCCACCATCGCGTCGAGGCAGCGATCGGCGATGCCGAGCGACATCGCCGCCAGCGTGAGCCGCTCGATCTCGAGGTTGCGCATCATGTGGGTGACGCCCTGTCCCTCGGCGCCGAGCAGGTTCTCCGCGGGCACCCGGCAGTCCTCGAAGATGAGTTCGCTCATGGTCGAGCCGCGCATGCCCATCTTGTGCATCGGGTTCCCGGTGCGGAAGCCGGGGCAGTCGCGGTCGACGACGAAGCTGGTGACGCGCCCGTTCACCTTCGCGTACACCAGGAATACGAAGCCGTCGGGGCCGTTGGTGATGAAGGTCTTGGTGCCGTTGAGCACGTAGTGCGCGCCGTCGCGCACGGCGGTGGTGCCCATGCCCAGCACGTCGGTGCCGAAGCCGGGCTCGGTCATGCCCATGCCGCCGATCCACTCGCCGCTCACCGCCTTGGGCAGGTACTTGGCGTGCTGTGCGGCGTTGGCCGAGTGGTAGAAATTGTTGACGAACAACATCGCGTGCGCGAGGTAGGCGAGACAGAAACCTGGGTCGGACTTCGAGATCTCGTGGTGAGCGATGACCGCCGCCACCGCGTCCATCCCGGCGCCGCCGTCGTCGGTCGGCACGGTGATGCCGAGCAGGCCCAGCTCGCCGAGTCGGCGAAATAGCGGCAGGTTGAGCGCCTGTTTATGGTCGAATTCGGCGGCCTGCGGCTCGACCTCGTCGCGGGTGAAGTCGCGGACCATCTGCCGGAGCATCTCGTGCTCGGGGGTGGGGTCGAGAAGGGCGAACGACATGCCCCGCGGGCTAACCTCCGGGGACGGCGGCGCGCCCCTTCTGGGTGATGCTCAAGCCGGCGCACGCCCCGGCAAGCGTCGACGCCCGAGAATACGGCGTCTTCATGGTCACTATTCTTGAACGCTGGCGCCGAGACATCGGCCGCGTTTTCGTGCAGGACATCTGAGGTGGCGCCGCAGTCGCGACTCGGCCTGCCGTCCAGCCGTTGCAGTAGCCGCGAGCGTTGCGGCGACCGGCTGCTGATCGAGGCCGATGGCGCGGTGTACGCGTGCGGTCACGCCGTGGACGAAGCTCAGCGCCTCGGGCGAATGCCTGCCGCGTCGCGACCTCGCCACGGGTGTGGCCGCGCGGTGCGGGGGACACCCGGCCTTCTACGGCGCGGTCAGCTCGTCCCGTGCAGGTGCGCGCGGTGGTGGTGCACCCATCTCCACCACGACACCGTGCCGAGCCCCCCGAGCACGTGCCAGAAGCTGTGCAACTGCAGGGCCTGCAGCGGGTGGTCACAATCGAGGAAGACGTGCTCGGGCAGCCAGAAGGCGAAGAAGGCGCTGCCCACGCCGAGCAGCATGCCCAGGGCGCTGCGCCTCATCGCCGCGGTGGACGGGGAAAACCACGTGAGCCGGATGGTCATGAGCGCCACCCAGCCGATCATCAGCCCATACACCCCCACGAAGAGCCCGAAGGCCCAGGGAACGGTGGCGTAGGCCACGGCGAAGCCGAGGCCGAAGGCGGTGAGCGCCCACGCCAGCCTACGCCCCTCGCCGAGGGGTGACTCGCGATGCACCACTGCCCAGGCGCAAGCCAGGCCGGTGGCGACCATCGGTAGCTCGTCGAGCGCCTGGGCCACCCGCAGGAGCGTGCCGTGAAACAGGGCCGAGCCCGTGCCCACCGAGGCGAGCCCGATCATGCCGGCCACGTAGCGCCAGCCCTGGCCGCGCAGGTGCCAGAGCCCCACCAGCGCGATCGGCACCATCGCCACGCTCGACCAGGTGTTCCACCACTCGGCAATCCAGGGCGAAGCCACGAAGTTGGGCTCGCACCAGTCGACCAGCGCCGGGGGACCGAGACCGTTCAGGGGGCCGCTCACCGGGGGCGGTTAGTCCGGGACCGTCCGTGCCCGCAAGCCCCGGGGTCCCCTTGCCCAAGCTCCTCCTCGTCGACACGCCGAACCAGATCTTCCGCGCGTACTACGGCATTCAAACGGACATGCGCGCGCCCGACGGCTTTCCCACCCGGGCGCTGTTCGGCTTCACTCGCATCATGAAGGCATTGTTGAGGGACATCCAGCCGGACTACCTCGCCTGCGTGTTCGACAAGGGGGCCGACGCGCGGCTGGCGCTGTGGCCCGACTACAAGGGCACCCGCCCGGACATGCCCGACGATCTCCGCCAGCAATGGGACGAGTTCGAGCCACTCTGCCGCGCCTTCGGCTTCGCCGTGCTGGAGAAGCAAGGGGTGGAGGCCGACGACATCATCGGCACCCTCGCGCGGCGCTTCGGCAAGGACGACGTGTTCGTGCAGATCGTCTCGGGCGACAAGGACTTCTGCCAGCTGGTGAACGACAACGTGTCGGTGCTCGACATCGGCAAGAACGTGGCGGTCGACCGCGCCGGGGTTGTCGAGCGCTGGGGGGTGCCCCCGGAGCGCGTGGTCGACCTGCTCTCGCTGATGGGTGATACATCCGACAATGTGCCCGGAGTGCCGGGTGTCGGGCCAAAAAAAGCGGCACAATACATCGAGAAGTATCAGTCTCTGGATGGCGTGCTGGCCGCCTGGAAGGAGATCGGGGGAAAGACGGGCGAGGCGGTGCGCGACAACGCCGACCGGGCGAGGCTCGCCCGGCAACTCGTGGAGATTGATACGAACATCGATGTATCAGTTTCACTCGACGGCCTGAGGCTCCGCGAGCCCGATGCCGACGAACTAAAGCTGAGGTTATTACGATACAATTTCAAGACGCTATGGAACGAGCTGGGCCTCGGCGACCGGGCCGAGGCGGCGGCGGCCACGGTGGCCACCGGGTCGGGCAAGCGGCGGGAGGTGTGGGGGCAAGGCCCTCTCGCGCGGCTGGCCGACGAGCTCCGCGCGTCGCGACGCTTCGCAGTGGCACTGGAGCGCGCCCCGGACGACCCGGCCACGGTGCGGCGCATCGCCCTGGCCTGGGCCGGCGGCTGGGCCACCGTCCCTGCCGAGAGCGCGTCCTTCGCCGCGCTGCGCGAGATCCTCGAAGACGAGGGGGTGGCGAAGGTCGCCTACGAGCTCAAGCCGCTCTACAAGCTCCTGCGCGACCGGGGCATCCGCCTGCGCGGCCTCGGCGGCGACAACACCCTGGCCGACTACGCGCTGCAGCCCGAGGCGCGGCGTACCCTCGACCACGTGAAGAGGCGCTGGCTCGAAGAGGCCCAGGGCGCCGAGCCGGGCGACGAGGCTCGCGACGCCTGGCGCATCGACGAGGTGTTCGCGTCGAAGCTGGCCGATGACAGGGTGTATCGCGACATCGAGCTGCCGTTGCTGCCCATCCTCGCCGAGATGGAGCGGGTCGGCATCGCCTGCGAGGCGGGAGCCCTCTCCGAGCTATCGGTGGAGCTGGGCAAGCGGGTGGAAGTCGCGCAGGGAGCCATCTGGCAGGTGGCCGGCGAGGAGTTCAACGTGAACTCGCCCCAGCAGGTGGCCACCATCCTCTACGACAAGCTCAGCCTCCAAAGCGGCAAGAAGACCAAGACCGGCCGGAGCACCGACGCCGAGACCCTGGAGAAGCTCGGCCACCCCCTTGCCGACGCCATCCTCGCCTTCCGCGAGTTGTACAAGCTGAAGAACACCTACGTCGACGCGCTGCCCCGGTACATCGCCGCCGACGGGCGCATTCACACCACCTTCGGCCAGGCGGTGGCCGCCACCGGGCGACTGTCCTCGATCGACCCCAACCTGCAGAACATCCCCATCCGCACCGAGGATGGCAAGCGAATCCGGGCCTGCTTCGTGGCGAAGCCGGGGCATGTCTTGCTCTCCTGCGACTACAGCCAGATCGAGCTACGGGTGCTTGCCCACTACTGCAAGGAGGGGCCGCTGGTGGAGAGCTACCAGCGAGGCGAGGACATCCACCGCCGCACCGCGAGCGAGGTGTTCGGCGTGGCGGCGGGACTGGTCACCGGGGAGATGAGGCGGGCGGCCAAGGCGATCAACTTCGGCATCGTCTACGGCATGGGGGCTTTCCGGCTGGCGAACGAGCTGAAGATCAGCCGCGGCCAGGCGGCCGCCTACATCGACGGCTACTTCGCCCGCTATCCCCAGGTGCGCGCCTACATGGAGAGCGCCACTGCGCGGGCGCGGGAGCTCGGCTACGCGGAGACGCTCTACGGCCGCAGGCGCCCCATCAAGGATCTCGACGCGTCCAACCAGGGCGACCGGGCGCAGGCCGAGCGCATCGCCATCAACACGCCCATCCAGGGCAGCGCCGCCGACCTCATCAAGAAGGCGATGATCGCGGTCGACGGAGCGATCGCGCGCACATCCACGACGATGTTGCTGCAGGTGCACGACGAGCTGGTGTTCGAACTCCCCGAGGATCGCGTGTCCAGCGAGGCGCCTCGCATCTGCGCCATCATGGAGTCGGTCGTAGAGCTCGCCGTGCCGTTGAAGGTGGAGTGGGGGTCGGGACGTACATGGGCCAGTGCGCACTGAACCCTCAGCCCATAGGTTCTCGCTCGCCATGGACGAGCTGACCGACGCCGAGCTCATCACGCGCGTGCTCAAGGGCGAGACCGCGCTGTACCGGCCGCTGGTCGTGCGCTACCAGTCGCGACTGTTCGCGATGGTGCGCGGCATGGTGCGCGACGACGACGACGCGAAGGACATCGTGCAGATGGCCTTCGTGAAGGCCTACCAGAGCCTGTCGAGCTTCCGCATCGACTCGAGCTTCTACACGTGGATCTACCGCATCGCGATGAACCTCGCGATCGACCACACCCGCAAGAACAAGCGCCGCAAGACCACCTCCTTCGAGGAGGCAGTGGCGAGCCGCGATGAAGACGGCACGTTGTCGGAGCAGCACATGGACGACAACCCCGCCCGCGAGCTGCAGCGCAAGCAGCTCCGCGAGCGCATCTACGGCGCGCTCGACGAGCTGACCGAAGACATGCGCGAGGTGGTGCTGCTGCGCGAGGTGGAGGGACTCTCCTACAAGGAGATCGCCGACGTGATGGGCATCCCCGAGGGCACGGTGATGAGCCGGCTCTTCTACGCCCGGAAGAAGCTTCAGGCGCGCCTCGGCGCGAGCTCGGACGCCTGAATGAATGGCTCCCCCGCGCGTCGGATGGATCGATGAACGACCGTCCGCTCGACCCCGAGGCGCTCGCGCTCCTGCTCGCGACCGATGGTCTCGGGCCCGAGGTGCCGGGCGCGGCCGACCTGCGCGTGCTTCGGTCGCAGCTCTGCGAGGCGACGGCTGGCTCGCTCGACGTGGCCGACGACGTCATGCTTGGCGTGTCGCTGAGCGAGGCGGTGACGGGCAGGGTCGACGTGGCCGACGACGTGATGCTGGGCGTGCAACTCTCCGAGGCTCTCGCCACGCCGGTCGACGTGGTCGACGACGTGATGCTGTCCGTGGAGCTCAACCGGGCACTGGCCCCGTCGCGGGTCGATCGTGCGGTTGACGTGGCCGATGCGGTGATGTCCCAGATCGGCGTCCAGGCGGCGACCATGCCGCGGTGGGCGTCGCTGGGCGTGCTCGGCGGCGGTGCCGGCCTGGCCGCGCTCGCGATGGCGGCCGCGCTCCTGCTGGTGGTGTCCGGGCCGTGGTCCGGCAAGGTGCCGCAGGCGGTCACCGCCGAGATCGGCGCGCCGATGATCGCCCTCGCGCAGTTCAACCAGGCCGAGGTGGAAGACCTCGTGGTGGCCGACGGGGCCGTGGCCCAGGTGATGCAGTTCGAGGAGGGTGGCCCCACCATCATCTTCGTCGAGGAGGAGAGCTGATGCGCGCCCTTTTCCTCCTTGGCCTCCTGGCGCTGGGCGGACTCGTGCCCTCCGAGGCTCTCGCCGGTCCCGGGAGTAGCGAGTCCCGGCCTGCATCCTCGAAGGCGCGGATCACGGTCCACGTGGTGCACGCCACCGACAGCGAGACGGGGATCGACCCGCGCCTCCAACCGCTGGCCAGCCAGTTCCGCTACCTGAAGTACAAGGGCTACCGCCTGCTCTCCACCCAGAACATCGACCTCGTCGTGGGCGGGGAGCAGACCGTCACCATCGAGGGCGACCGCAAGCTCGGCGTGGCGCTGGTGTCGCTCGACGACAGCCGGGCGCGGGTGCGCGTGGAGATCGACGGTAGGAAGGGCAAGCTCATCGATACCACGGTGACGATCAATCGCGACGGCACCTTCATCGTCGCCGGCCCCGCGTACAAGGACGGCATCCTCATCCTGCCGCTGCGGGCCAGTTACTAGCCGGGACCACCCGAGACCCGACTTGACCCTCTTCGAGAAGATCGCCGCGCGCCAGATCCCGGCGAAGATCGTCTACGAGACCGACGACATCATCGCCTTTCGCGACATCAACCCGCAGGCGCCCACGCACCTGCTGGTTTGTCCCAAGCTGCCGCTGCCGAAGCTCAGCGACGCCACGCTCGATCACGCGGAGCTGCTGGGCAAGTGTCTGCTCGCGGTGGCCGAGGTGGCCCGTCGCGAGGGGCTCGTGGACTACCGGGTGGCCATCAACAATGGCGCGGGGGCCGGGCAGAGCGTGTTTCACCTGCACCTGCACCTGCTCGGCGGGCGCTCGCTGGGCTGGCCGCCGGGCTAATAATAATAGTAGTAGTAGATCGGGCTACCGCTCGAGGTGATGAAGCGAGCCCAGGAGGCCGCCTCGCTGTCGCCGTAGATCTGGTAGTAGCCGTAGTCGGGGAGATTCCAGGCCTGGAAGTACCAGCCGTCGTAGCGGCCGTAGGTGTAGTGGACGAAGAAGGTCTGGCCCAGGTAGTAGGCCGTCGAGCCGCCCTCGTAGGTGTACGCGGGGTTGGTGCCGACGCCGTCCATGCGGCCGTCGCCAATCCACATCGAGGAGGCGTCGTAGAGCCCGAAGATCGAGTAGCCGGGGTCGGCGCTGCCGGGGATGAACAGGTCGTTGCAGAGGGAGCCGGAGTTGGGCTGGGGGTTGGGCGACACCTCGAAGGCCCAGTCGCAATCGGGGCAACCGGCCTGGCCGTCGCCCACCTCGTCGTACTCCACCCGCATGTCGCAAACGTAGTCGCCGGTGTTGCTGGCGTAGGCCGCGTAGCCCACGTCGATGCTGCCGAACCGGTTGCTGGGCATGCTCCACTCGCCGCTCATCACCAGGTAGGCCAGGGCCGTGTCGCCGCCGATCTCCCCGCAGGCATCGCCCTCGTCGACGAGGCTGTCGCAGTCGTCGTCCTGGCCATTGCAGTCCTCCTCGGCGTCGGGGTTGATGCCGGGGCGGGAGTCGTTGCAGTCACCCTCGTTCTCGGTCCAACCGTCGCCGTCGTCATCGCGATCATCGGGGTGGACCTCGGAGTCGCTGTCGGTATCGGAGTCGCTGTCGGTATCGGAGTCGGTGTCGGTGTCGGTGTCGGTGTCGGTGTCGGTGTCGGTGTCGGTGTCGGTGTCGGTGTCGGTGTCGGTGTCGGTGTCGGTGTCGGTGTCGGCGTCGGCGTCGGT
>Ga0194131_10009093_pt1 | contig 12675 bp, 9 predicted proteins | sample TA2KigO120mmetaG_FD_148631 | JGI IMG/M metagenome (GOLD analysis project Ga0194131, IMG submission 148631) | Freshwater microbial communities from Lake Tanganyika, Tanzania - TA2015053 Kigoma Offshore 120m | ecosystem: Environmental > Aquatic > Freshwater > Lake | place: Tanzania: Lake... | reverse complement strand
GCCACCTGGAAAACACCGCGAAATGCAGCAAAGCGGACGTGGACCTGTCCACCGACCGTCGCGGAAGCCCGTATTCACTCGTTTTCAAGAAGAACCGCGCGAGCTATGAAAGACGGGTCGCTCAGCGCGCGGAGGACCTCAGGCATCGGGAGGCGCTTGAAGCCTGAGAGGTAAGACGAAATCTCCGTATGACGGAAAACTCGAGAGGGAAGCGCTCCCGTATGAGTCGCCGAAAGCCTGACCACTGGACATTCTGCGTATCGCCAAGACCTTGACGGCCAAAAAGAGCAGCGCTTCTCCACTGCAACGCGCCGCCGCCGCTCTGCGCGACCACGCCCCCTATCCGGCCGAGCCGTGGGAGGAAGCCGCACGGGCATTTCGCGACGCCGCCGCGGCGGGACAAGACCTGACACGCCATGTTTCCTTGTTTGAAGCGTCCCTGCTTGAGGCCACCCACATCGGCGTCGTCCAGTCACTGGCGGACGCCCTGGCCATCCACTGGATGCGCGCCGGAAATACCAGGGCCCTGCAGCGCGCCCTGAAAGCGACCCGCTATCCCGACTATCTGCTCAACGGCGTGTAGCACGCCGAGCGTCTGGGCCTCGACCCCGCGCCATTTCTTGAGGTGTTCGCGCGGCACGCACACCGCGAATTCCTGGTAAAATTCATCCGTCGGAATCCGCGGCGGCTGCGCGACGTCTTGCAAGCGCTGGGCGAGCGTGCTCCCGGGGTTCTGCAGGCCCTCGCAGTGCACGGAGAGAAAATCGACCTCTCGCCCGCGGTGGAATTGCTTCTTCCGCGGCTTTCCGCGCGCCGGGCCGCGGCACGTCGAGAGGCCGCGGCCACGCTCCGCCTCCTCGCTGAGGCCGGCGTTTTGCTGACGAATTCCCTGCGCCCATTTCTCGACAAGCGCGACCCAGAATTCGTGCGCGAAATCGCCCGCGCGATGACGATTGCCGGCGAGTCGAACGTTGTCGACGAAATCCTCGCGCATCGCAGCGCGCACGTACGGGCTGCCGCCGTGTCCGCGCTGCGCCAGGACACCACCCGCTGTGCCGCCGCTTTCCTTGATCCCGTGGAGGCGGTGCGAGAGAGTGCACTGGGCGTGCCGCTCAGTTACGCTGCTTCGCCCGACAACGCAATATTGGCCCGCCTCGCCGCCAGCGACCATCCCAGCGTGGCGATCTTCCTGCGCCACCTGGCCGGGCGCGAGCCGCAGCGCGTCCACGACGCGCTCCCCGAAGGACATCCCCTGCGGCGCATGATCATGGAGGGCGGCCATCGTGCGCCCTGCAGCCTGTGTCACGCGCTGCCGCGGTCCATCAACGCGTCCTTCGAGAGCGACCTGCCCGCCGAAGTGAAGTGCCTGGTGGCCGTGAACGGCACCCTGTACCGCTGTCCCGAGTGCGGCGCCTACTATCGTTATGACTACGAGGACGAGTGGGACGACATGTCGCACTCCGAGTGGTTCTCATGGCGCCGCCTCAGTCCCACCGCCGCGATCCGCGAGCTGCGCGGCGCGCCGCGTGAGGAGGCCACGCGGCGCTACGAGGCGGCGGTCGAGCGGCTTCTCCAGCGCGAGGACGGGGGGGTGCTCTTCGGCGCGCTCCAGGCCCTGCGGCTCACCGCGCCGGAAGAAGCGGACCTGTCACGCTTCGCCGACCGCGCGCTCGCGCTGCTCGCGCATGCCAGCGAATCCGTCCGACAGCAGGCCGGCTACTTGCTGGAGCGTGCCGGCGGTCCACCGATCGACGCGCTGTGCCGCTTGCTCGGGGACACCCGGGGCGAGGTCCGCAAGACCGCCGCCGACGTGCTGCTCGATCTCGCCCGCGAAGGCGCGGAAGTGAGCGCCGCCGTCCCCGCGCTGGCCGAGCTGCTGGAGGACGAGTCGGCGGGCTGGCACGCCCTGAAAACCCTGGAGGCCCACTGCGGAAACGGACACGACGTCTCCGCCGCGCTTTCGGCCGTCGCTCGCACACTGGCCAGGGGGACCTGCCGCGACGTGGAGGGCGCGATGTGGATGCTCCCGCGGGCCGCCGCACAGGGAGCCGACGCGTCGGTCGCCGTCTGGGCCCTCGCGTCGTTGACGCGCAGCCGCAGCCACGGCCAGTCGGCCATCCGCGTGTTGCAGGAGATCAGCCGGCGCGAATGCGATCTGGCGCCGGCCGTGTCCGCGCTGCGCCGCGTGGTGACCGCCAGCGGGGACGCCTTCGAGCGCCAGGAGGCCGTGACGCGCTCACCCGTTTCTGGGCGCGCCGTGGAGAATGGACTGAGATCGAGCGCCTGCTGCGGGGATATGGGAAGCGGCACGTGAGCGGGGCCTGCGCCCGCACGCTGGCGGAACTCTCACCGACGGTGGACTGGACTCCCCTGCTGGCGGCCGTCCGCGAAGCCGCCACGGCGCGGGATTCCTACGATCGCGGCTCCGCCCAGGATGCGTTGGCCGCGCATGAGCGGGACAGACCGCCGCAGCGTTAAACTTCCACCCGCTCGGCCGAGGCGATGGCCGCGCCGATGATGCCGGCCTCATTGCCCAGCGTCGCGGCCACCACGGGCACCGGCGCCTTCACGCGATACAGGAATTTCTCGGCTTCCTTGATCACCCCGCCGCCGATCACGATGCGGTCGGGATTGACGTACGCGGCCACCACGTTCACGTACTCGTTCACCCGCTTGCCGTATTTTTTCCACGACCAGTCGTTCTTTTCGCGGGCCGAGTTGGAGGCGCGCATTTCGGCGTCCTTTCCGCGAATCATGACATGGCCCAGTTCCGCGTTGGGAATGAGCGTGCCCTTATAGACGATGCCGGTGCCCAGGCCGGTGCCCAGCGTAACCATGAGGAGGAGGCCGTCCAGATCCTTGCCCGCCCCGAAACGCGCCTCGGCCAGGGCGGCCGCGTCGGCATCATTGAGCAGGTGGAATTTCCGCTTCAATTTTTTGGAAAGCTCTTTTTCCGCGTCCAGGCCGACCCACGATGGATCCAGGTGCACCGCGGTAAATACCCGGCCGTCCTTGACCACGCTGGGAAACGTGCAGCCGATGGAATCCTTCCAGGAAAACTGCTTGCACATCTGCTTGAGAACTTCGATAACGGCATCCGGAGTGGCCGGGTCCGGCGTAGCCACTCGAAAACGATCGGCGAGCATTTTTCCGGTGCGCGTGTCCACCGGCGCCCCCTTGATTCCGGTTCCGCCGATGTCGATGCCAAGCACTTGCATAAATTCTACATCCTCTCGAGGTCGAGCCGTTCGGCCCATTCGGGATGATCCACGAAAGGGTTGCGATTCCCCTGCAAGACCGCGATGGCCGCGTTGCGGTGCCGCTCGTAGTCGCTCACCGGATCCTCGCGGTGCCACTTTAGCAGCGCTTTCAGATCCTCCACGGAGTAGCGGTCCACTTTATGCGGGTAGCGCACCAGAAAATAAAACGTGGCGCGCGCCACCGCTCCCCGCCCGGCGGACGGCACGAAGCCGTGGCGGGGGCCCAGCGGCGAATGGCCCCGCGCGCTGTTGTCCGCCGAGCCACAGGTAAACAGGTAGTGCAGGTCGCCGCGCATCGGCTGCTTGTCGTGAAACCAGTCGCGCGCCACCACGTGCTCGCAACTGTAGGCATTCTGGCGCACCGCAACGGCGGCCGCGGCCGACATCGCATCCAGTGGCGCGGCCAACCCGGCGGCCGTCCAGCCGGAAGCCTGATCCGCCGCCGACATTCCGCTCACCGGCTGCCCCGAGTAGATACCGGCCAGCGTACCGTCGGGGCGGCGATCCACCCAGGGATACAGGTACTTGCTCGGCTCGTAGGCCAGGACGCGGGTGTGCGTGTCCTTCAGGAGCCGCGACAACTGGGACAACAGCGGACGGTCCTGGCGCAACTTCCCGTAGTAGCGGGCGGCGTCGGCGGCGTCGCGGGCCGCGTCGTAATAGGGACGAGCGCCCGGCGCATGAATCTCGACGGTGTCCCGGGGGACTTCCTCCTGGGCAGGTGCATGACGCGCGGCGGCTGCCGGCACCGATCGCCCCAACGGCCCCAGCGCCTGCATCAGGGCTTGTCCGGAAGATTGCGCGCGATGCGGAAGCCAAAGCCGCGGTAGGCGCCGTCGGGAATCTCCGAAGTGTGCCGCGCGGCATTGAAGGGCTTGAGGCCGCCGTTGCTCCACGCGCCGCCCTTGAGCAGCACCGAGCCGGGCCGCGACGGGCTGGGGTCGTCCACCCATTCGAGGACGTTGCCCACGGCGTCCGCCATTCCGTGCGGGGATACGTTCCCCGCCTTCTCGCTGGCGGTCACCGGAACGGTCCCGGCGGCTTCGTGGAACACCGCTTCGGGACGCCAGGCGTCTCCCCACGGCAGCCGCGCTCCCTGCGGCCCGCGCGCCGCGGCCTCCCACTCCAGCTCCTTGGGGAGACGTCCGCCGGCCCACTCGCAGAAAGCCTTCGCGTCGTAGTAGGTGACGTTCACCACCGGGTGGTCGTCAAAGTCCTGGCCCATCGGGTGCCAGCCACCCTCGGTTCGGTAGCCGGTGGCGTCCACGAACTCGTTGAACTGCGCGTTGGTGACCGGATACTTGCTGATCTCAAAGCCCGGCATCCCCACCTTGCGGTTGTCATAGCCCACGATGTACTCGCCGTCGGGGATGCGCACCCAGTCGATGAGGTCGCCTCGCGCGCCGGCCGGCTTTTCCTCGGGAAGCGGCGCGGCGTACACCGTGCCGAGCGCCTTCTCGAGATCGTCCAGCGAGCCGCTGAGGAACTTCTCGCACGCCTCCATCCCCATGCCGTGCGGGGGCATGCCGCTGGCCGCAAAGCCGGCATACAGCGCGATTCGGTTGGCGGCGGAGTTCACGGTGGCGATCGCCTCGTGGGTGCTTCGGTCCTGCACGGCGCCGCTCAGGGGATGGCGGTTGCGGGCGCTCTCCGCGAGACGGTCGAGATCCGCCATCAGCCAGTCCTGGTCGAAGTCCCCTCTGAAAATCGCGCTCTCCACGTGGCTGCGGACACCGCGGGTGCGTTCGGCGATATCCTCCGGCAAGGGCGCCGTTACCGGGGGCTGCTGCGCCGCCGGACGCGGGGCGTCGGCAAGCTGCCAGCCCAGGTCGAGGGCCGCCGGCGGCGGCTCGAGCGCGGGCCCCTGCGCGCGCGGTAAACCGCTGGACCTCGGCTGCTCGATTGCGTCCATCGCCACGCGGAAGCCAAACCCGCGATAGCTGCTCTCCGGCGACTCGGAAGTGTGCCGCACCGCGTCGAACGGCTGGTTTTTCGGCGTCGCGTAGTTGGTCCAGGCGCCGCCCTTGAGGAGCACGGCGCCGGCCCGGCGCGGGGTCTCGCCGTCCACCCACTCCAGCACGTTGCCCACCATGTCCACCGCGCCGAAGGGCGAGACGTTGCCAGCCCTTTCGTAGGCGGTCACCGGCGTGGTGCCGGTGCCGTCGTTGTTGCACTTGTTGGGATCAAACCCGTTGCCCCAGGGATATGCGCGCCCGTCGGTGCCGCGCGCCGCCTTCTCCCACTCCTGCTCGCTGGGGAGACGCCCGCCGACCCACTTGCAGAAGGCCTTCGCGTCGAAGAACGTGACGTTGGTGACCGGATGATCGGGGCGCTGCTCGGCCTCGCCCCCGTGCCAGGAGCCCTTCGGCTCGTAGCCGGTGGCCTCGACGAAGGCCGCGAACTGCTCGTTGGTGACCGGATACTTGCTGATGCGGTAGGGGCCGGTTTCCTGGACGGCGTTGTCGATCCCGAACTGGAACGGCCCGGCCGGCACGTCCACCATGGGCAGCAGGCCGCCGGGCGCCGGCGTGGTCGCGGGGGCCGCCACGCTGGTGGGCGCGTAGACCGCCTCAAGGGCCGGGCTCAATTGGGCCGCGTTGAGCTTCAACGCCTGGGCGCACGCTTCAACAGCGACGCCCTCGGGGGGACATCCCCCGGCGGTGAGCGCCGCATAAAGCTGGATGCGGTTGGCCAGCGCGCAGACCTCGGCGACGGCCTGGGCCTTCTTGTCGTCCTTCGCGAGGAGAGGATGCTCGGCGCGGGCGCCCTTCGCCAGATCCATCAGGTCGCGGCGCAGGAGGAGCAGGCCGTCGGTCTTGCCGTCGACGGCGTGCTGTACCAGCGCGTCGACCTCCGCGGTCTTGCGGGCCACTGCCTCGGGCAGAACCGAAGCAGGCCTCGTCACGCTCTGCGGCGTCGAGGCGGCTACGTCAAGTCCCGTCGGGATTCGTTGCACAGCCACTCCAGATGGCCACGGACCCGGCTTCAGCGGTGTGCACTATGGTAGCGGATGAGGAGGGCGGCGTCAATACAGCGGAGGTGCGCCAATCAGCAGTTTACAGTACCTCGGCCGAGGCGCACAGACAACTCACAGCCGGTCCAACACCCACTTCAAGTTCCCTTGCCCAGGGTCAGTCTTGCCGTAGGGACCTGGATTGATCAGGTCCTTCACCTCGGGGACCCGCGCGGGGTTCATTTTCGAGACGTCCTCGTGGGAATAGATCTTCGATCTGGGGATATCGTATTGCGACATCAGCCAGCGGACCAGCGACACGCAGGAGGCCAGCGTCTGGGGGCGCCGCGACAGGTCGGTCGCGTTGGCCGCCACCATCTCGATGTTGATGGCCCGATGGTTGATCCCGTAGGCGCCCCGCGAGCGCACGTTGGGCGGGATGATCTCCCAGACGTCCGCGCCGTCGATGACGTAGTGCGAGGCCAGGCCCGGTTTCTCGTCGGCGAACGAGTCCGTCTTCACGAGGTTCCACGGGAACTGCTTGCCCGCCGTGTAGTGCAGCACGATGCAGACCGGCTCCAGCTTCCAGGTGGCCTCGCCGTAGTGGCGCTTCGAATAGGCGGTGATGTCCTTCTTCCACGGCTCCAGGGGGCGCGCGCGGTCGGTGCGGATCACCGGGAGGTCCTGGGCGAATGCGGCCGCGGTCAACCAGACGACGATATGCAACGCCAGGAGTGCATATCGGGCCGGCATGCACGATCTTCGTTGCACATTCACGACGCCGTCTCCGATTCGGTGGGCTCGGAAACGACCGGCTCGGACGCAGCCTTGGATTCTGGCTCCGACGGCGCGGGCGCCTGGACGGCCACCGCGGCCGGCCCGACGCCTTCCTCCTTCCACCCGTGGGCGTGCCGCATGGTGGCCGCGAAGCGCTCCACCTCGGCCGCCCGGCGGGCCGCGTCCCAGCCCATCACCTCGCCCATCGCGTCGCCCGCCTTGCGCGCCTCCTCCAGCGAGATCCCCGCCAGCAGCGCATGGGTGCGGCGCGACAGCGCGTCGTCAAGGTGCACCGCCATCTCGGTGCGGGCCGCGTACATCACCTGGGTGGCCACGTCCGGCGTGTGCGCGGTCAGCGCCCAGGCGCTGTCCGGCTTTTCCCCGAGCAGCGTCGCCAGCTTGGTGGCGCGCGAGCCGTAAACCTCCTGCCAGTGGTGCCACACCGCGGGGTCCACGCCGCGCGGCGCGTCCCCAACCGAGGCGGTCACGATCTCCTCGCCCGCCGTCGGCCAGGCCATCTCCGCCTTCGTGCCGCCCACCGTCTTCAGGGCGCCAATCACCCTGTCCACCACCTGGGCCGCCATGATGCGGTAGGTGGTGAGCTTGCCGCCGGCCACCGTGAACAGGCGGGGACGCTCCTCCAGAATCTGGTGCTCGCGCGAAGTGGTGCCCGCGCTGGCGTGGGTGTCGCGCACCAGGGGGCGGAGCCCGGCGTAGGTGCTGAGCACGTCCTCGCGCGCGAACTTCTGGTCGGGGAAGTAGTGGCGCAGAATCCCCAAAATGTAGTCGACGTCCGCGGCGCTCGCGCGCACCTCGCCGGGATCCCCGTCGTAGTCGGTGTCGGTGGTTCCCACAATGACCAGCGATCCCCACGGGATCACGAACAAAATGCGGTGGTCCGGCTGGTTGAGCATCACGATGGCGTGCGGCACCGGCAGCCGCGCTTTGGGGATGAGCAGGTGCACGCCCTTGGTGGTGCGCAGCAGGGGACGCTCCAGACCGGCCTTGCCGCGGACGCCGTCGGTCCAGGGCCCGGTCGCGTTCACCAGGCAACGCGCCCGAATTTCCAGCAGGTCCGCGCGGGAATCCAGCGCCACGTCGCGCACCCGCACGCCGCGCACGGCGCCGCCCTCCTCGATCCACTCCTCGACCCGCGCGAAGGGGATGAGGTCGGCGCCGTGCCGCCACGCCGAGCGCGCCGTCTCCAGCGTGAGGCGCGCGTCGTCGGTCACCGCGTCGTAGTAGAAGCAGCCGCCCACCAGGTCGGTGGTGAGCAGTCGCGGCTCCATGCGGGACATCGCCCCGGCGCTGAGCCGCTGGTGGCGCCCCAGGTTCTGGCTGCCGGCCATGGCGTCGTACAGCCAGAGCCCCAGGTCGAGCTTGAGCGGGCCCACCGGATGTCCTTTGTAGATCGGGAACAGGAACGGCACCGGTTTGGCAAGGTGGGGAACCAGGCGGCGCAGCGTGGCCCGCTCGTGGAGCGCTTCCCAGACCAGCCGGAAGGCGTACTGTTCCAGGTATCGGATGCCGCCGTGGAGCAGCTTCGACGACTTGCTGCTGGTGCCGGACGCAAAATCCCCCTGCTCGACCAGGGCCACCTTGAGGCCCCGCATGGCCGCGTCGCGCGCCACGCCGACGCCCACCGCGCCGCCCCCGACCACGCACAGATCGTAGTGCTCCGAAGACAGCCGATCCAGCACTTCGGCCCTGCCTTGCAGCGAGAAAGGACGAGATAGCAAGGGTTCCGACATACCCGCGGGCTCTTCGTCGATAGGCCATGCGGGCCCTTTATTGGCAGATCTTAAAGGATCATGTGTTGTCCCGTTGCGGGGATCTTCGGTATACTGACAACAAGAAGTGGATGCTTTCAAAAAGCATCGGGAGGAACGGATCGATGTTCAAGAATTTCGCTGCGGCGGCAGCCATCGTGGGAATGCTCGGCTGGGGAAGCGCGGCCTACGGGGCCGGCGCCGGTGAAGGCAGCAGCACCACCACGACCACCACGAACACCATCAACACCAACGTGGGGACGGTGAACGCGGGCAGCATCTACCAGGGCCAGGTGACCGTGAGCGGCGCCACCAGCGGCACCATCAACTACACCTGGGGGCAGCTGCGGGCCAGCGACGGCGTGATCCAGGGCCTGCAAGGCAGCCTGAACAGCACCTCCAACACGGCGCTCAACTTCTACAAGAACGCGGTGGGCACGCTTCCCTCCAACCTGGAGCTGCTCACGGCCAGCGCGCCCGTCGGACAGGCCTTCCTGTACTACGATGGCTCGCACGGCACGGGCTTCGAGATTCCGACCAACATCACCGACGGCGCCAACGCGCTGGGCATCGAGAACAAGGTCATCGGCGGCCGCACGGCGAGCTGGTCCTCCTCGGTGAGCGGCCCCAGCAACCGCACTTACGCCATCTTGGCAACCAATACAGAGGAATTGACCCAGACCGACACGACTTCGGTGGGCGACTTCGTCATCTCCAGCAACACCAACTACATCACCAACATCTTCAATTACAGCGGCAACGCCAACGTGTCGGTCTACGAGGTGCAGGCCTCCAAGTACGTGAGCCCGATCGTCCTCGACATCAAGGGAAGCGGCCGCCTGCAGGCGTCCGGTGGCAAGTGGCTGCCGCATCCGGGCAAGCTGGACACGGAGCGCGTGATCACCTTCGACTTCAACGCGAACGGCTTCGACGTGATGATGGAGTGGGTGGGTCCCGACGACGGGCTGCTCGTCGAGCCCAAGGCCGACGGCACCGTGGACGGGTCCTCCCTCTTCGGCACCACCGGTGGGTACCTGAACGGTTACGAGAAGCTGGCCGTTCGCGACGCCAACAACGACAAGAAGCTGACCGGACAGGAGCTCGACGGTCTGTTCGTGTGGCAGGACCGCAACGGCAACGGCAAGGCCGACGACCGCGAGGTCGCCTCGGTAGGGTCACTCAACATCACTGAGATCGGTCTCAACCACACGAACTTCCAGAGCACCTTCGTGATGAACGGCGCCAGTCGCGCAATGTGGGACTGGTGGCCCAACGCGCTGAACGTCCGCAAAGTGCGCGTGGCGGACATCAACAAATAGGCGGCCGGCTTGTGGCCGTCCTCTGCGGGGCCCTCGTGTGAGGGCCCTTTTGCATTGCGCCGGGCGCGTCGCCACGCGGTTTTGAAGTGAAGGAAACCAGGAGCAGGGACGCGAACGACAAGCCCAATCTTCCATTCGGAGGTACTTTGTTGAAGCGGGCGCTGCTGCCCCTGGTTTTCTTGCTTCTGCTCGCACCCGCGCACGCAACGGCCACGACGATTCTCACGCCCGCGCAGCTCGTGGCGCGGGGCATCGATCCCATGATGTTCAGCATGGTGACCTTCTCTGAAGACGGCAACATGCTGCTCGGCATCGAGCGCACCAAGGACCTCAAACTGAAGGTGCAGGGGATTTCCCACCTGCTGCGCATCTTCCAGTTCCGCGCCGGGAAGCTGGTCCGCCTGGATACCGTCCCCCTCCCCACCAGCGCGTTCGAGCAACTCTCGTTGAACCCGCCCGGCTCCAAAGCGGTGGTGATCGGCGAGGGCGGCAGCAAATTCATCGAGGTGGATCTCAGCGCGCGCACCGCGCGGGTTTTCTGGACGCACAAGCGGGGCACCGCGGGCTTCCGCTCGGAGATGGTGGCATGGTGGTACAACGGCGTGTGCTACCTGCTCGGCTACCTCCACGACACCCAGGACAACGTGATTTTCGACGGCGTGGTGCGGCTCAATCCGAGCAATCGGGGCCACGAGATTTTTGAGGCCGGCCTGGACAAGCGACCGGTGCAGCGCGCGCTCGGCGCCCTCCTTTTCGAGATGTACGTCAACGAGCGCGAGGCGTTTTTTGGAGTGACCCGCCGCTCGGATCTGGTCGAAGTCTACCATTATCTCAACGGCAAGTTGACGAAGCTCGATGAGGCCCTGGCCATCGGGGGGATCGCCTCGGCGCCCAGCCGCATCCTCTATGCCGCGCGCTACGTCAACGGGCGCCGCGACCTCGTTTTGCGCGACATGGCGCTGAAGAAGACGTGGCACCTGGGAAAGGACAACCTCCCGTACAATTACCTGTTCCTTTCCGGCGACGGAAAAACCGCCGTGCTCACGCTGATGGACTTCCGCAACAATACCATGTCATATTTCTACGCGCGCGAGAGCGATGGGTTTAAGGTGAAGCCGCTGGCGCCGCTGCAAGACGTGAAGCCGGGCACGCTGCGGCTGGCTTCCGGGGGGCGGGTCTTCGCCTACTACGGCCCGAGCGGGCTGATCTATGGCACCATCCCCTGAGTGGCGCGCGACACGATCAAACCGATTTGGGGCTTCAATTCATGATCAGACTTGCGCCGCGGACCGCCATGCTGGCGTTTGCGGCGCTGGCCGCCCTTGTTCTCATTGAATGGATCGCATTTCACCCGCGCGCCGAGCCGCCTTCCTTCAAGGCCGTGCCGGCCGCGGTCCCCACGCAGCGTCCCAACGCGCCGCCGGAAGCGGTCCAGCCGGCCGATTTCCATCGCCTCACCGATCAGGTCGAGGAACTGCGTGGACTGCGGTTCTTGCGGCAGGTGCCGGCCTACGTGCAGACCCACGCGGAAACCCGCCGCTACCTGACCCGCATTCTGGATCAAGACGTCAGCTGGGACTCCGAGCAGGCCACGCTCACCGCGTTCGGCTTCATTCCCGCCGATTTTCCCCTGCGCAAGTTCATGCTCGACTTCTACACCGAGCAGGTGGCCGGCTACTATGATTATCACACCGGCAGCTTCTACATGACCTCGCAGGCGCTCGACGACAGCATGGTCATCCACGAGATGGATCACGCCATGCAAGACCAGCATTTTCAACTGCGCCGCTTTGACGCGCTCACCCGCAAGCGCAAGCAGGACGACTTCACGCTGGCGGTCAGCGCGCTCATCGAGGGCGAGGCCATGGTGGTGATGCTCGACGCCGCCTTCCGCGAGACCGGGAAGGCGGCGCTCCCCCTCGACGAGCTGCAAAACGAGGACATCTCGGCATCCTCGCCCGGTGGTGGGCCGGTGTTCGACGGGGCGCCGCCGTATTTCCGAAGGCTCGCCACGTTTCCGTACCTGGCCGGCTCGCGTTTCGTGGATTATCATCGGCGGCGGGGCTCCTGGCGCACGGTGGATCGCATGTACGCAAACGGCGGCCTGCCGCGTTCGACCGAGGAGATCCTCCACCCGGAAAAATACGGCGAGCCGGCGGACGCGCCGCGCACGGTACGATTTCCGGCTCGCCCCAATCTCCCCGGGTGGGAGGTCGCGGCGGAGAACACCTTTGGCGAAGCGCGCATGCGCATCTTCTGGGACCAGTTCGCGCACCCGGTGGAAAATCGCAACGCCTGGTCAGACGGCTGGGCCGGGGATCGCTTCGAGGTGTGGCGCAACGCCGACCGCCGCGCCTTCGTCGTGTGGCGCAGCGAATGGGACAGCGCCGCAGACGCGCGCGAGTTCGCCTACGGGATGCGCAAGGTGATGGAGAAGCGCTACGACATCCGCCTGCGCGGGCGCGGCATCGCGCGCTGGTTTGCCGACAGCGGCGAGCGGTCCTGGCGCATGGAGCGCAAGCGGAACACGGTGGTCGTGGTGGACGCTGCCCCGCCCGCGCTCGCGGAGGTCATGCTGGCACGAGGGTGGCGCGCGA